>Ga0137433_1000542_pt1 | contig 19507 bp, 16 predicted proteins | sample EasRivERMZT840_2_FD_102335 | JGI IMG/M metagenome (GOLD analysis project Ga0137433, IMG submission 102335) | Soil microbial communities from meander-bound floodplain in the East River, Colorado, USA - East River MetaG ERMZT840_2 | ecosystem: Environmental > Terrestrial > Soil > Floodplain ...
CTCACGGTCGCGCCGTTCCCGGGCGCGGTGACTGAAACGGTCGGTGGCGTGCTGTCGCCGGGCGCCGCGTTCTGAACGTTCACGGTGATCGAGGCGGACGTCGCGAAGTTACCGCCCGCATCTCGCGCCCTGGCCGACAGGGTGTGGTTGCCGTTCGACGACGTCGCGGAGTTCCACGAGATGGAATACGGGGCGCTCGTGTCCTCAGCGCCGACGGCGGATCCGTCGACCATGAACTGCACGCCCACGACGCCGGTATCGTCAGACGCGTTGGCGGAAAGAGTAATCGTGCCGCTGACGTTCGCCCCGTTTCCGGGTCCTGTCATCGAGACGCTCGGCGGCGTCGTGTCGCCCGACTGCGGCCCTCCGCACTGGCCGGTCACCGCACAGCCGGTCGCCGCGTTGACGTCGCCGACATTCGCGCCCGGGTCGGTCGTGCCGACACCGAAGAGGTCCGTTCCGACGCCCTTGTACGCGCTGTTCGCGGCCAGCGTGTAGTCGCCGCCATTGCCGCCGTTGTAGTTGACGAAACCCACCGCGGCCCAGCTGGCCGGACACCGATTTCCCGTGGGGTAGTTCGCGCAGTTCCCGCCCACCATGAGGTTGTTCGTGTACGACGCGATGGCCGACGCGGCCAGCACTTCCGCGCCGGTCATCGGGTTGTTGGCGAACGTCCAGATGTTGTTCGTGAGGACCAGCGTCTCGCTCGGCCCGACGCCGCCGTGGCGGAAGATGTTCCCGACCCCGTTGGCGGAATGGATGAAGGTGTTGTGATCCACGAACATCAGCGGGCCGGTGACGATGTGGTGGAAGCCGTTGCCGTCGCCGCCGGTGCCGAAGGCGGCGTCGCTCACGTGGTCGAAGATGTTGTTGTAGACGGCGATCCCGACGGCGATGTTGGTGTTGTTGCCGCTGTTGCACTGGGTCGCGCACATCTTGATGCCGTTGGCGACGTGGCGGATGATGTTCTTCCGGACCGTGACGTTGGCGACAAACTTCCGCGTGTCCTCATCGCCGATCTTGATGTTGATCGCCGTCTCCTGGGCCAGGTGCCACGTCGAATCGATGACGTTGCCCTCGAAGAGGATGCGCTGCCCCGACTTCATCTCGAACTGATTCTTGGTGTTATTCCAGGGTCTCGAGTTCCACTCGCCGAGCTTCCGCAGGTAATTCCCGCGAATCTCGCCGTCCGAGGGCACGTAGACCACACCGCCGATGGTCTCGGCGTTGTCGGTGTACACGTTTTCGCCGGTCGCCTCGAGGTAGTTGTTGATCACGGCAAACACGGACGCGTAGCCGTGCGCCAGCACCGCCTGCGTGTCCGAGTCGTCGTCGACCCAGTCCGACAGGTAGGAATTGATCACCGCGTGCCGGTCGCCGTTGATGATGACGGCGCGGCCGGCGTAGGGGGCCGTGCGGTTGCCCCGCATGAGGCAGCGGTCGAGGATGATGTCGCTCGTCTTCTCGCTGAGACTGGAGTGCGGAGTACCCCAGTAGGTCTCATGCAGACGAATGCCGACGGTGACCTGCTCGCCGGGGGTCGATCTGAACTCAATGCCGATGAACCGATACCGGTCCGCGCCGTGGGCCGTCGTGATCCACCGAGAGGGAATGCCCCCGCCCGACATGATGGTGGGCATGTCCGACAGGGACGCGTTCGGGGCGACGCCGCAGGGCAGAGACCCTTCCGCCCCACACGGTCCTCCGAGATCCGGATTCAGACGGTTGCCGGGGCCGGGCAGGTTGCCGAGCGCCGACGAGACGATGTAGACCCAGTCGGTGCCGGCGCCCTTGTCGGGCAGCTCGAATGGACCGACGAACGTCGCACTGGCCGCCAGCTGGATGATGTCGCCGCGGCGGGCCTGGTTGAGCGCGGTCTGGAAGCTCTGTCCCGCCCCGACCGTGATGATTTTGCAGCCGCCGCTCGGGACCGTGCCGACCGCGATCGGCGCGCAGCCCGTCGGCAGCGTATAGTTCGTGTCTACATAGGCTTGCGGCAGCTGGACGGGGGAGGGGATCTGCGCCTCAAGTCGTCCCGGCTGAAGAGCGGCGCCTACCGAGCCCGCGACAATGGCGCAGAGGACTGACCGCACAAAGGTTTGCCGTCTCGCTCGCATTGATCCTCGCTGACGAGTGCCGGAGTGCAGAGCTCGAGACGACTCGAGCCCTGGGGGGCGCGACCCGGCCGCCAGCTAATTAGCAAGGCCTGTGCCACGACCGCTCTGAGAGCGTGAGATTGCGTCATCCGCTACGCCTGCAATGAGATAGACCTGTGTTTTGTCGATCCGAACGGAGAACCAGCGGTTTTTACCTGAGCAGATCCTGCTGATGCAAAAACGCCGTTCCAAGCTTTCCCCAATTGAAAATAGTGCTCGGGCCGTGCAAAAACGTAACGCTGGCCTGCTCTTCTGGCTGGCCGTCATCGTCGTGCTGTTACTGACGCTGGTTCCGGGTTCGGCCGGCCTCGGCGTTCGCGGGCTCGTCCGCTGTCTGGCCTGTGACGACCTCTCCGGGCTCGATGCCGTTCACAACCTGCTGCTCTTCGTGCCGATCGGGTTCCTGACCGCGCGGCGCCTCGGGCGGCCATGGCTCGTCGTGGCGGCCTCCGCTGTCTTGTCGGCCGCGATCGAGGTCGGCCAGGTCTCGCTCATCCCGGACAGGGACGCGTCGGCGCTCGATGTGCTGACAAACACGACAGGGGCGGCGATCGGCGTCGGGCTGACGGTCCTGTGGAGGGCGGGCACTCTTGCGTGGGTCCTCGCGCTCCTGTTCTTCCTTGGTACGCTGACCGGCGCGGCGGTGCTCTTGAAACCGGCGTCGGTGGCTCCGGCTCTCATCTATGGGCAGTGGGCCCCGCAACGCGCGGGCTTCGACGAATTCCACGGGCGGGTTTCCCAGCTGTCGCTTGGAACGGTGGCTGTCCCGCACGGCCTGATTCCGGACCAGCAGGGTTTTCGCGAGGCCTGGGCGAGGCGGGAGAGTGTGCGCGTCGACTTCCAACGCGCCGCCACGTCACCGCGCAAGCCGACGCTGGTGGCGCGGGTTGTGGCCGTCAACGACGAGCTCGTTCTGTTTGCGGACTCGCCGGACGCACTGATCGTTCGCCTTCGCCTCAAGGCGACCGAAGCGGGCCTGCGGCCGCTCCTGCTCGCGCTGCCGCTACCTGTCCTCCCGGCGTCTTCGCCGACGACTGCTTCAGCGGCTTTCGTGGGGCGCGATATTGTCCTCGAGGCCAGCCTGCCGGGAGCTGGCACCCGCGTCCGGCGGGTGCCACTCGAGCCCTCGTTGGGTTGGGCGCTCCTGTTGCCGTTCGAACTCGGCCTGGGTGAGTGGATCAGGCACGTCTCAGCGGCCTGGGTGGCCATCCTCGCGATCCCGATCGGATTTGGCGCCGCGGTCCGGCGTCGTGGGGAGGTCGGGCTGTCGGCAGCCCTGCTCACCATCGGTCCGCTCGTCGCGGGGCTGGCGGTGGTGCCCTGGGCAACCGCGTCGGCACCGACGCATTGGACGGGTTGGTTGGGAGGAACGGCGGGACTGCTGGTCGGGTGGGGGCTCGGCCTCAGGGCCGCACGAGGCCGCGCCGAATCGCATAGCGAACCAGCCCCGCCGTCTCTCTGATGTCGAGCTTGCGCATGATCCGCCCGCGGTGCGTTTCGGCGGTCTTGACGCTGAGGCCCAGCACGGCCGCGATCTCCTTCGTGCTCTTGCCCTCGGCAACGAGCTGGAGGACCTCGCGCTCCCGGAGCGTGAGCGGGTCCAGCGGAAGGTCCGACTTGGTGAGGTAGGCATCCACCAGCGCGCGAGAGATACCCGGGCTCACGTAGAGCGCATTCCTCAAGACTTCGCGGATCGCCTGCACGAGATCGCCCGCCGCCTGCGTCTTGATCACATATCCCCGCAAGCCGTTGCGAAACGCTTCGAGGACGTAGTGGTCCTCGGTGTACATCGTCAGGAGGATGTTTCGCGTTTGCGGCGATTCGCGCTGGATCTGCAGGGCCGCGTCGAGGCCGTTGAGGAGCGGCATGACGAAGTCGAGCACCGCGACGTCCGGTCGCAGGCGAGTGGCCATGTTCACGGCCTCGTGGCCGTCGGCGGCCTCGCCGACGACGTCGAACCCCTCACGTTCGAGGAGCAGCCGAAGCCCCTGCCTGACTATCTGGTGATCGTCGACCAGAAGGACGGAAACAGGCATGGTCTTCTTACGACTCCAGTGGTACGTCGAACTCGACGGATGTGCCCTTGCCCGGGCTGGACCGCACCGTCAGGTTGCCCCCGAGGGCGACGACGCGTTCCCGCATTCCCATCAAGCCGAGGCCCTGCGGCCCCACGCGCGAGAGCACGCCGTCGACGTCAAAGCCGATGCCGTCGTCGCGGATGCTCCCGCGCAGGCTCTTGCCCTTGCGTTCAAATTCGACCGTCGCCGTCCGGGCCCGGGCATGCTTGCCGACATTGCCAAGAGCCTCCTGGGCGATCCGGTAGAGGGCCGTTTCCACATCGGGCGCCACGCGGCCGCCCGTCGTGCCTTTCACGAGCACGCGCACTCTCGAGCGGCGTGACACGCCCTCGGCGAGAAACTGGCACGCCGGAACGAGGCCAAGGTCATCGAGGATCGTCGGACGAAGCTCGTAAGCGAGCCGCCTCAACTGATCGTCAACCTGGTCGAGAAGAGTCCGAAGCTCTTCCATGCGGCGCCGCCCGAGCGCGGGCAGCTCGCCTGAGATTTCCGCGACACGCAGGTAGACGGTGGCCAGCAGCTGTCCGGCCTCGTCGTGGAGCGCGTGCGCGATGCGCTTGGCCTTGTCCTCGAGGTGGCCGTTCAGGTGCCGGAGCGCCGTCGCGGCATTGCGGCGGTCGGTAATGTCGCGGGCGATGCCCTGCATGCCGACTTCACGTCCGTCGGCCAGCAGCGGCCGGGTGCTGATCTCGAGGACGACGCGGCGGCCGTCGCGGCCGATCATTTCCAGCTCGCGCTGCTGCAGGTCACTGAAGACCATCGGCGCGGATGAGGCGGCCTCCGTGAACAGATCCTTGAGGTCCATCGCCAGCGCCTCGGCTCGCGAGAATCCGCTCAGCCGCTCGCCGGCTCGATTGAACGACGTCAACCGGCCCGCGAGATCCGTGGTGAACAGCATGTCGTTCGCGTTCTCGAAGAGCTCGCGGAACCGTTCCTCACTCTCCTGGAGCGAGGTGTTCGCGACGCGGAAGCCACGATGCGTCATCTCGAACGGCGTCAACACCTCGAGCAGCACCCGGGCGGCGGTGTCCTGATCCATGGCGAGATCGACGCTCGCCTCGGGGTCAACGAGCGGGCCCACGGCGCGATGGTGCAGAGCCACGATGTCCAGCACGCCGTAGCCCTGGTCGAGCATGTCGCGCCCGAACTGATGCGCCCGGCTCAGGGTGTCCTCGTCGGACTTCTGAAGGCAGGCGCGCAGCAGTTCGTCGTACCTCGCCAGAATGGACGGGTCCGCGTGGGCGCTCTTCTTGTGCTGAATGGTCTGCACGCTCACTTCAGCTCCGCCACTTCGTGACGACCACGTGTGTGCCGCGGCCCGGTGCGCTGGTGATCTCGAACTCGTCCGCGAGACGCCGGACGCCAGGCAGGCCCAGCCCGGGACGGCCCACGCTCGAGTAGCCGTCCCGCATGGCGCGCATGATGTCCGGGATGCCGGGCCCTTCGTCGCGCGCGGCGATGCGAACGCCAATACGCTGTCCCAACTCGACTACGGCCAGGGCTATCTCTCCGGATGCGCCGTACAAAAGAATGTTGCGGCCCAGCTCGGAAACGATGGCCGCAATCACCGCCCGATCCGTTTCACGGAACCCGGTGCGGGCCGCGAGCAAGCGGCCCTGTCGCCTGGCCTCAACCAACCCTTCCTCGCCCGCAAGTCGGACCAGCACCTCAACCAGGTCCGGCCCTAGTTGAGCCGGCATTCCTGCAGTGGACTCATCAAATGCGGGCCGATCGGGGCGCCAGTCGCCACGGCGTACATAGCGTCTAGCGGCCAAGCGGAGCGCGGGACGCTGGGGGAATCGCAGCGCGTCTGCCATCTCGTCGTCAACCCTGACCGGAAATGCGGTCGGTTCCGAAACTGAAAGTGTAACCTATCACGCCTCTCTGACGCCGAAGTTACGGATCCCCCGGCCGGACTTTCTGGTACGATCCTCCCGGGCTCGACTCGACCGGGCCTGATGCCCGTTGAACGCAACCAGCCTGCCGCCATCGCCCTCCAGCGCATCCTCGCGCTTCTTTGTCCGCCACCCGCGACTGACGGTGCTGGGCGTACTGGCGGCTGCGTTCCTGCTGCTTGTGCTGCTTGCCGAAGTCGCCCTCCGGTTGTTTGGCGCGGTGAACATCCACTACTACGCGGGGACACGGACCCCCGGGTTGCACCGGTATCCCTACGGCGACGTGCCGATCAATGCGGACGGATATCCCGACGAGGAATTCACCCGGAGCGGGACCAAGAAACGGATCGGGTATCTCGGCGATTCGGTCACGTATGGCGTCGGCGCCGGCTATGGCTACCGGGCACCAGACCTTCTGCAAGGCCGATTCCCCGAGTTCGATCACTGGGTCTTCGCCAACGTGGGTGAGCGGCTCGAGCCGAAGAGGGTGCTCTCGCAACTGGACATGTTCCGGCTCGATGCTGTTGTCTACCTGATGAACCTGAACGACATCGTCCCCGATGGCAACAGCGCGCAAGCTGAAACCTGGATCGTCGAAGCGCGCGGCGGCTGGATTGGCCGTGTCGACACGTCGCTTCGCGGCGCGTCCTACCTGTACACCTACCTGCGCCTGGGACTCAAGAACATCATGCAGCGATCCGGGTACGAGACGCACGGGATGCAGGCGTTTGAGCTGGCGCCGAAGGCGAACCAGGGCGTGATCGAGGCGACTGCGAAGAGAGTGGCGGACATTCTGGACGTCGTGCGCAGCCGTGGTCCCCGGGCGTGTGTCGTGATTCTGCCGTACGAAATGCAGGTATCGAAGGACGCGGCGCGAACGTACCGGGAGCTCGGGTTCTCGTGGGAAGAGGGATTCGAGCGCGGCTCCACTCAGCAGTTGCTGATCGAAGCGCTGCGCCAGCGTGGCGTCGCCACGTTCGACGGACTGCAGGCTTTTGCGGGAACCGACTTCAAAGTGGGTGAGGCGTTCGTGTACAACCGCGGTGACAAGGTCGACTGGAACCATCCGACGCGTGTCGGTCACGCGCGCCTGGCAGACTGGCTGGCCGCCACTCCCGAGTTTGCGTCGCAGTGCTTTCCGCCCCGGAGTCCTGAGGCGCGCGACGGGCGGGACTAGACCGCCGCTTCCCCTCGTTTTCCCTGGACCAGCGCGACGACATCGCGCAGGCTCTTCATCTGGTCGAGTTCTTCCGGTTCGAAGGTCAGGTCGAACGCCTGCTCGACCGCCAGCACGAGATTGAGATGCTGGACCGAGTCCCAGTTCGCCACTGACTGGGGCGAGGCATCGAGGGTGACCTGGCCCGCTGGGACGCCCAGCACATCGGACGCGATGGTCAGAACAGTCTCAGTGACGGACGAGGTCATGTCAGGGCGCCAGCTTTCGTTCGAGGTATTCCACCAGCAGTCGCTGCCGCGTGTACACCCACGCGATGCGTCGCCCACCGAACGCGACTGCGGGGACGGGCGACCGCACGATGATACTCCCGGTCGAGCGTTGATGTCGCAGCTCCGCCTCGAGATCCTCGATCTCGTAGCAGACGTGATGCAGGCCGCCACCCTTCGCGAGGAACGTTCCCACCGGTGAGTCCGCGGCGCCCGGTTCGACCAGCTCGATCTGCGGCGCGTCCGGCTCGCCAAGAAACGTCACGCGGACCCGCTGCAGCGGGTCCGCAAACACCTCAGCCTGCCAGCGGAGGCCGAGGGTCTGCGCGAAGCCGTTCACGGTCTGCTCGATGGACGACACCACGAACCCGACGTGATGGAGTCGCGACTGTCGCACGGAGTCGGTCACTTGGCGGGCTGCGGCACGAGCAGGCGAATCCACTCCGGTGCGGCCACGACTCGTCCGTCGCGCAGGTCGAGCTCCCAGACTGTGCTGTCGCCCTCGGTGCTCACCTGCGTGAACCCGTGAGAGACATAGAAGTCCTTGCAGGGAGCGTTCTTCCGGGTGGGGATGTAGACACCTCGCAGCGCCCGGCAACCGCGCGCGCGCGCCTGGTCGCCGATCACGCTCAATAACGCGGTCTCGACCGTCCGGGCGATCACTCGACAGCTGAGCAGGAAGGTATCCACTTCGCACACCTGGTCGGCATCGGCGGTGATGGCGACGCCAACGAGGCCGTTGTCGCCGTACCGATCGCGCACGGCGATGGACAGGACAGTCCAGCCGGACCGCCGCGCCATGCCGTCGACCTCCTCCTCCGAGTAGCGACGGGTCGTGAGGTTGAACTGGTTGGTCTTCTGGGTGAGCTGCGCCACGCGGGCAAGCGTCGCCGCGGTGACGGGCGCGACCTCGGCCTCCTGCTCGAGCGAGCGAAGGAAGTCCTCGCGCGACGCAACGGTTCGCTCGAGGTCGGCACGCTCCTGCTGGGCCGCGTACAAATCGGCGCGCTGCCGGTCCTCAGTGGAGAGCGCGAGCCGCTCGAAGATCGGACACGCGCGCAAGGCGGCCACGTACCGCAACGGGTCGGCCGGCAGATCGATGACGGCGACTTCCGGCACGCGGCGGCGCACCAGGTCGCGCTCCACCGGGTTGTCGTCCACGAACGCCAGCGCGTCCACGCCGATGTTCAGTTCGGCCGCCAGCTCGCGCAGATTCTCGGCCTTGTCCTTCCAGTTGATCCGCATGGCCGAGAAATGCTCGCGTCGGACGAGCATCCCGGGGTGCCGGTCGATGACTTCCAGCGCATCGTCGGGATTGTTCTTGCTGCAAATCGCGAGGAGGATCCCCCGATGATGGAGGTCCAGCAGGGCGCGCTGGAAGTGTTGAAACGCCGCGCCAGGGTATTCGGCGCCGATGCGGATGCCGTTGAATCCGTCCTCGCCGACGATGCCGCCCCACAGCGTGTTGTCGAGATCGACGACGAGGACCTTCGCGATTTTGCCCGTCAAGGGATGGACGAAGCGCATCCACTCGCGGACAAGATCCATGAGGTGCGATCCGGCGATCGGCAGTCGGACGGTCAGCCACCGTCGCTCGTCGTGCCAGCTGGTGCGGCCGTGGGTCGCGACGAGCGAGTCGTAGTCCAGGACGTAGACGCCTCGAAACTCCCGCGTCAGCGTCCCGATGGCGTCATTTAATCGCGCGATTGCCGCCGCCTGACCGTGAGTCGACAAACGGTCGAGAATCCCCGACGCCGCCGCGAGCGGCTGCTCGAGCCCGTGCACGATGACGGACGCCTTGCTGCGGGACCGGAACGCGGAAATCCACTGTCTGAACTGCGTGGTCACGCGCTGGGGGATCGCCTCGGCCTGTTCGCCGGTCAGCCGTGCCCCGTCGAGCCAGAGCTCCGGTGCGACGTCCGCGGTACGCGTGGCGAGAATGACGGCGTCCGGGGCGAACGAATAGAGGCGGCTGTCGGCGTCCAGGAGATCCTGCGCGTGGGCATTGAACTCGCTGACATAGAGCTCCAGGTCGATGCCCGCGGCAAAGGCGGCCGTGCGGAGCAGCGGGATCAGGGGCTCCACCGTGAACGACCGGAGGATCGCCAGACGGTAGGTCTGAAGGTTCAGTTCACGTCGAAGGCCTTCGAAGCGGGGCAGCAGGAAGCCCGCCGACGCCAGGCCCGGGTCGAGACGCCAGAGCTCGTCCATGCGGAGTCGGGCTTCGGCCGAGGCACCCTGGGCGATGGCCAGGTCGATTTCACGCCGCAAATCGGGGAGCCGCGTCGACGACATCATTACTCCTGAAAGCGGCCCGCCAGGCCGAATCGACCCTTAGGATAGTGCGCCACGCCAGCGGTTGAAAACCTGTCCACTGGCAGGCGGTGGATTCGGCGGTTACACAAATGTGACCACCGGTCGCGTGCCGGCTGAGGCGCCGGAGTTCGATACAATAGGTGGGTTATTCCGGGCCCCGTTTCCGACTCACACAGAAGGAACCTGCTACTACCGTGAAACAAGTGCTTCGCCGCGGCATCGGGGAAATGGTCGTCGCCGACGTTCCCGAGCCCATCGCGTCTCCTCATCACGTCCTGGTCCGTCCGGCCTTTTCACTCATCAGCACCGGGACGGAGACGGCGAGCATTCACCAGGACGGCGTCATCAAAGAAGTCGCAGCCAACCCCGGGCATATCCGGAAGGTGCTGGACGTCATGAAGGTGGCGGGGCCGCTCCGGACGATGGCCGAGGTCCGCGCCAAGTTCAGTGAGTACGCGGCGCTTGGGTATTCGGGCGCCGGCGTGGTGGTGGGCAAGCACGCGACAGTTCAGGACCTGGCGCTGGGTGATCGGGTGGCGTACGGCGGCGAGGGAACGGGCCACGCGGAAATCATCGTCACGGGACGCCAGCTGGTGGCCCGTGTACCGAGCAGCGTCACGTTCGAACGGGCGAGCTTCGCGACTCTCGGCAGCATCGCGCTGAACGCCGTTCGCACGGCGGGCATCAATCTGGGGGACACCGTCGTCGTTGTCGGACTGGGACTGATCGGTCAGCTGGTGGCGCAACTCGCCCGCCTGCAGGGGGCGATCGTGGTCGCCGTGGATCTGCGGCAGGACCGCGTCGACATGGCGCGCGCGCTGGGTGCTGACCACGGCTTTCTGTCCGACGCCGCGGTGCCTGAGGCGGTGCTCGGCGCGACGAATGGCAGGCTCGCCGACTGCGTGATCGTCGCCGCGGCCGCAAAGTCCGCGGGGCCGAGTCAGCTCGCGCTGACGCTCTGCCGGGACCGCGGCCGCATCGTTGTGGTCGGCGCGGTCGAGCTGAGCTTTCCGTGGCTCGAGATGTACCTGAAGGAGATTCAGCTCTTCATGGCGCGCGCGTACGGGCCGGGGAGCTACGACCCTGCGTACGAGCAGCGAGGCCAGGACTATCCGCTCGCGTACGTCAGGTGGACCGAGAACCGGAACATGGATGAGTTCCTCCGGCTGCTTGGAAACGGCCAGGTTCGCGTCGACGAGCTGGTCACCAACACCTATCCCCTCGATGCTGCGCCGCAGGCGTACCAGAGCCTGATGGCGCCCGGCGCGAAGAGCCTCGGCGTGCTGCTTCGTTACGACGAGGCGCCCCCGGCCGGTTCAAAGCCGCCGGTCCGGCGGCTGGACTTGCAGGCGGCGCCTGCGGCCGCGAAGTCCGAGCTCGGCGTCGCGCTGGTCGGAGCTGGCAACCTGGCCCGGTGGGCCCATCTGCCGGCCCTCAAGGCGATTCCGAAGACGCGTCTTGTGGGCGTGCAGTCGTCCGTCGGCTGGCGGGGGCGGACCTACGGAGAGCGATTCGGGGCGGCGTACTGCACGACGGATTTTGATCAGATTCTGAAAGACCCGGCCGTTGACCTGGTAATGATTACGAGCCGGAACCAGCATCATGCGGACCAGGCGGCGCGATGCCTGCGCGCCGGCAAGCACGTATTCGTTGAGAAGCCGATGGCGCTCACCGAGCCTGAATGCGAGGACCTCCTCACGGCCGTGCGGGAGAGCGGGCGCCGGCTCACCGTCGGATTCAATCGACGGTTTGCCCCCGATTACCTCAAGCTCAAGCAGGCGCTGTCCGGACGGAGCGGGCCCGCGGTGATCAACTGCCGGGTGAACTCGCCCGGGATCGCCGGCGCCTACTGGATGGCGGATCCGGCGATTGGCGGCGCGATCCTCGGCGAGGCGTGTCATTTCGTGGATCTGATGTATTGGCTGCTGGGCGCCGAACCGATTCGCGTCGCGGCGTTCTGCCTGCCGATGGATCGCGAGCACCCGGTGGGGCAGAACAACATGGCCGCGACCTTCCACTTCGCCGACGGCTCCGTCGGGGCGCTGACCTATTGCACGGTGGGCAGCAAGACCTCGGGCGGCGAGCGGGTGGAGGTCTTTGCGTCGGGCCTGGGCGCGGACACGGAAGACTTCAAGAGCGTGACGGTCAAGACCGACATTCGCCGCACGAACCGTCGGTGGTTCGCAGCCAAGGGCTACGAAGCGCAGTTGCAGTCGTTCTGCGCGGCTCTCGTGAGTGGCGGTACGCCCGACGTGACCGTGCAGGACGGCGCGAGGGCCACCATCGTTTGCCTCCGGATGCTCGAAGCGGCCACGACCGGGCGAACCGTGGAAATCGATGTCCAGTCGTACTCGTGAACCCATCCGGGTGCTCCTGATCGCGCCGTCGCTTCGCATCACGGGCGGCCAGGCCGTCCAGGCCACGCGGCTGCTGGAGGCCCTTCGCCAGGATCCGTCACTCGAAGTGGGGTTCCAGCCGATCGGTCCGGAGCCGCCGGCGTGGCTGGGTTTCATTCGCCGGTTGAAGGGGATACGGACAGTGTCCGCGTGGTTGTCGTACGTGTGGCAACTGCTGTGGCGGGTGCCTCGGTACCGGATCGTGCACGTGTTTTCGGCGGCGTATACGTCCTACATGTTGTGGACCCTGCCGGCGCTGGTGCTCGCGCGGATCTTCGGCAAGCGGATCGTCCTGAATTACCGCGATGGACAGGCGGACGATCATCTGAGTCACTGGCGGACCGCGGTCCCGACCATTCGACGCATGGACGCGGTCATCGCTCCGTCCGGGTTTCTGGTCGATGTATTTGGCCGGCATGGGCTGAAGATCGAGACGATCTCCAACATCCTCGAGCCGGCCAGGTTCATCTACCGCCAGCGTCGTGTGCTTCGGCCGATCTTTCTGCACAACCGCATTCTGGAACCGCTCTACAACGTGCCGTGCTCGCTTCGCGCGTTCCAGATCGTGCAGCAGCACTATCCCGATGCGGAGCTCACCGTCGCGCATGACGGCCCGTCGCGGCCGGAGTTCGAAGCGCTCGCCCGGGAGCTCGCCCTCCGGAACACACGGTTCATCGGCGTCGTGCCGCCGCCGCAGGTTCCGGCACTTTACGATGCCGCGGACATCTACCTCACGAGTCCGGACATCGACTGCATGCCGGGGTCCATTCTCGAGAGCTTTGCGTCCGGTCTGCCGGTGGTCGCCACCGCCACGGGAGGCATCCCGTACATTGCCACCGATGGCGAGACCGCCTTGCTCGTCCCCAAGGGCGATCACGAGGCCATGGCGCGCGCCGCGCTGCGGCTGCTTCGCGAGCCCGATCTGGTGGAGCGCCTGACCCGGTCCGCGCACGAGAGCTGCGCCCGCTACGCCGCGGGTCCGGTCCGCGAGCAGTGGAGCGCCTTGTACCACCGTCTGCTCGCGCCGGCCTGAGGTGTGAAACCGTCATGCTGAAGGGCCTCAAGCGGGGAGGGCTGCTCGTTCTGCGCGATCTGGGGGTGATGGGCGCGGTCGCCCGCAGCGCCTGGCGGCAGAAGCGGCTCTTGATCCTCTGCTATCACAGCCTGTCCGTCGACCAGGAACACCAGTGGAAGCGGGCGCTGTTCTTCACGCCCGAAGAGTTCGACGAGCGTCTCGAGCTGATTGGGAAGCATCGCCTGAACGTGCTGACCCTCGAAGAGGGCATCCGCCGGCTGCGCGAAGGCACGCTGCCGGATCGCAGCGCGATCCTGACGTTCGACGACGGCACCGCGGACTTTCACGACCTTGTTGCGCCGCGGCTGCGGCGTCTTGGGTATCCGGCGACGGTCTACGTCTCGACGTACTACATCGAGAAGGGCCTCCCGATCTTCCCGCTCATGATTTCGTACGTGCTGTGGAAGGGACGGCACCAGCACCTCGGGCCGGATCCGGATTTCGGATTGAATCGGGCGATCGATCTGTCGACGCGCGAGGGCCGCATGGAGGTCGAGCGCGCCATCATCGCCCGCGTTACGGAACTGGGCCTTTCGGCGGGTGATCGCGACGCCGTCGCCGGGCGACTGGCTGGACGTCTTGGTGTCGACCATGCGGAGCTCGGTCGTCGACGCGTGCTCCAACTCATGACGCCGCAGGAGATCGCCAGCGTGGCGGGCCAGGGCTTCGACGTGCAGCTCCACACCCATCGGCATCGGACGCCCGACGACCAGCAGGCCTTCACCGAAGAGATCCTCGAGAACCGGCGGCGGATCGAGGCGATGACCGGGCGCGCCGCGCGGCATTTCTGCTATCCGAGCGGCGTGTATTTCCCGCCATGTTTGGGCTGGCTGAACGGTCTCGGCGTCGTGAGCGGGACGACGTGCGTTCCCGGCCTGGCGACGGCTGAGTCGCCATCGCTGCTGCTCCCGCGACTGGTCGACACGGCGGGGCTGTCGCCGGTCGAGCTCGAGGGATGGCTCAGCGGATTGAGCAGCGTTCTTCCCCGGCGGAGCACTTCGTGACCGCCACTGCGGCTCGCATTCCCGTCCTTCTGATGATCAGAGAGTTGTCGCTTGGGGGTTCCGAGCGACAACTGTGCGAGATGGCGAAGGCGCTCGACCCGAACCGGTTTGCGGTCCATGTCGGTGCGTTCAGGCCGGAGGGCATTCGGGCGATCGAACTCCAGCGCGCGGGCGTGCCGGTCGTCGGGATTCCTCTCCGCTCGTTTCGATCGCCGTGGCGCGGCGTACGGGTTCTGCGGCAGTACGTGCGCGAGCATCGGATCCAGGTCGTCAACGGCTTCGACCCGCCCAGCTGTCTGCTGATTGCGCTGGCGTTCCCATGGGCCGGTTCAGCCGTGCGCTTGACGAGCCAAAGGAACCACCAGCAAGTTCGCCCACCGCGCGTGCGGTGGGGCATGCGAATTGCGCATCGTCTTGCCGACGGGATCGTGGTCAACTGCGAAGCGATGCGCGAGCACCTCGTCAGGGACGAGCGGCTGCGGCGCGAACGCATCCACCTCTGCTATAACGGACTGGACACGGGGCGGTTTCGCAGGAGCCCGACGCCACCGGCGGGCGTCGTACCGGCGGGAGCGATTACGATTGGAGCGCTCTGTGCGCTCCGTCCTGAAAAAGACCTTTCCACTCTGCTGGAGGCGTTTGCGGCCTGCCGGGCGTCCGACGAGCGGTTGTTCCTGCTCGTCGTCGGATCCGGTCCTGAAAAGGCCCGGCTGGAGGCGCTGGCGGCTCAACTGAACATCGCCGGTCACTGTCGATTTGAGCCGACCGTCGCCGACGTCGTGCCCTGGCTGAGCCTCGTGGACATATTCGTGCTACCGTCCCGCTTCGAGGCGCTTCCGAACGCGCTGATGGAGGCGATGTCATGCGGATGTGCGTGCGTCGCCTCGCGCGTCGGGGGCACGCCGGAGCTGATCGCGGACGGCGATACCGGATTCCTGTTCAATTCCGGAGACGTGACGGCGCTCGCCGCCCATCTCCGTCGGCTGGTGGCTGACGGAGCGCTGCGGGCGCGGCTCGTTGAGGGCGCGATGGCGCGGGTCCGGTCACAATTCTCACTCGAGGCGTCGGCGGCGCGGCTTGGCGCCATCTACGAGGAACGAGTGGCGGCATTCAAGGCGGCGTCGTGAAGACTCAATATCATCCTGAAGATCCACCATCATCCATCATCCTGAAGAAACTCATATGTCGAGCGCGAAGAGAATCGCAAGAATACTCCCCGGTCCTGTGAAATCCGTGCTCCGGTCCGTACGCGACCGGTTCGGTGGCGGCGAGCGAGATCAACCGTCGACCGTGGCCATCGGCTCCTTCGAGGGGTTTGAAGTCGCCTACAGAAAAGGCACGGCCGACGAACCGGTCATCAGCCACAGCTTCGGGAATGACGTGTTTTTCGTCAACGTCCCGGAGTACCAGCCGCGCGAGCGCGACGTCATCATCGACGTCGGCGCGCATATCGGCACGTTTTCGCTGCTGGCCGCGTCGAAGGTCCGGCAGGGGCACGTGCACGCGATCGAGGCGAGCCAGGACACCTTCAACTTCCTGCGGATCAATCTCGCGCTGAACCGGTGCGAGAACGTCACCGCCCATCACCTGGCGCTGACCGATCGAAACGGCACCTGCACGCTGTTCCACGACACGGGGAACTGGGGGCATTCCACCGTGAGCGCCGACGCGGCCACGTCCGAAACCGTGGACTGCGCGACGCTCGAGACGTTCCTGCTGCGCCACAAGATCGAACGCTGCCAGTTCATGAAGTTGAACTGCGAAGGCGCCGAGTTTCCCATTCTCCTGACGAGCCCGAAAAGCGTGCTCGAGCGTTTCGACTGCATGCTCGTGCTGTATCACTGCGACTTGTGGACGGACAGCAATGAAACCGACCTTGTGCGCCACCTCGAAGCCAGCGGCTTCTCCTGCGTCGTGCGTCAGCAAACCGACCGCCGGGGCTGGATTGTCGCCACGCGCGGACCGGCCCGCGCGTGAGGACATAGTCGGCGCATGCGAAAAGTCTACATAGGCGCGGCGGTGACGGCGCTGCAGCCGCTCGTGCTGAGCGCGATGCTGCTGCCGGCGACGATGTACGCGGTGAGGGAGCTGAAAGCTACCGGATTCGGCCAGTGGACGACTGCCACGTCGCTCATCGCCTTCGCCATGTTTGCGACCAATCTGGGTCTGCGGGCGACATTCGTCCGTGCCGTGGCGCGCGACCCGAAGGCTGCCGGGCCGGTGCTGGCGGACCAGCTGGGCCTGCGGCTCCTGCTCTCGCTGTTTGGGGGCGCGACCGCCGTGCTCGTGTGCGTGGTCATGGGCTACTCGTCCGTCGTGCTCGTCTGCACGGTGATCTCGGCGGTGGGCCTGGTGCTGACAACGATTTCGACGACCGCGGGAGACATGCTGCAGGGCGTTCAGCGTCTGGGGGTCGTCGCCGTGGCGAACACCATTGCCGGCGTGTGCCTGACGGCCGCGTCCGTGATCGTGATCGCGCTCGGCCAGGGCCCGATCGGGCTGTCGCTGAGCTATCTCGTCGGGCCGGTGATATCGATGCTCGTCATGTTCGCCGTGATCCGGCGCGATCATTTCCCGGTCCGCCTCGTGTTCCATCTGGAGCGGTTTCGCAAGCTGCTCTGGGAGGCGCGCTACATGGGCGCCACGCAACTCGTGTACTCCGCCAGCGCGAACGCCGAGGCGCTCATCCTCCCGCGGCTCGCGGGCGAGACGGTCTTCGGCTACTTCTCGGGTGGGACCCTGCTCTCCACGAGGCTGGCGGCGGTCCCTGACGGACTGGGCTCGGCGCTCTACCCGGCCGTCGTCGAGGCGGATCGAACGGGACCGCACGCCGTGGTGCGGCTGGTCGGGCGGTTCCTGGTGTTGGGGTTCCTCGCGTGTCTGGCGATCGCGGTCGTCGTCTATCTGCTCGCCGGTCCGATGAGCCGGATCCTCTTCGAGGAGAACCCGGTCGTGGGTCGGCAGGTCATGCAGATCACCATCTGGGCCATCCCGGTGATGAGCATCCTCTGGGTGCTCGGCGCCGCGCTGAACGGACTCGGCGGCGACGCGGCTCAGGCGCGGGCTGTGGCGATCAGTGCCGTCATCAACATCGCGCTTTCCGCGTTCCTGGTCTGGAAGTACGGGCTGCTCGGGGCCTGCTGGTCCATGGTCCTGCGGTATGTTGTGTGGCTGGCGGTCATCATCCCATGCTCTGCGCGGACGTTTCTCCCAGTACTGCGGTCCGCGCGGCAGCCGGCAAGCCCGGCAGGCGTCCTCCCGTAGTGGCCTCGTGCGGCAGCTGATGGGCCAGGGCCGGTTGGTTTCCGCGATCATTCCCACCTACAACTACGCCAGGTTTGTCGGCCGGGCGGTGTCGAGCGTTCTCGCGCAGAGCTATGCCGACCTCGAATGCGTCGTGGTCGACGACGGGTCCACGGACGACACGGAACAGGTGATCGCCGCGTTCGGCCCCGCCGTGCGCCTGGTCCGGCAGCCGAATCAGGGGCTGTCGGCGGCGCGGAACACCGGCATCCGTGCCGCGCGCGGACGGTACATCGCGTTTCTCGACGCCGACGACGCCTGGCACGCCGAAAAGGTGAGCCGGCAGGTCGCGTTGCTCGACAGCCATCCGGACACGGCGCTCGTCGGCTGCGGCGTGCGGAATATGTCGGCGGACGGTGAGACGCTTGGCGAGCGGGTGTTCGACACGCAGGATTCGGGCCCGGTCGATCTCGCCGCACAGTTGCGCCGGATCGCGGTTCGCGATTTCTGGGTCGGTGGCTCCGGATCGGGCGCGCTGATGCGGCGCGAGGTGTTCGACGAAGTCGGGCTCTTCGATACGTCACTCAAGGCGGCCGAGGATTGGGACATGTGGTTGCGCGTCGCCGCGCGTTACCCCGTCCGGAATGTGCAGACCGCACTCGTCTCGATCTGCCTCCACGGCACCGGGACATTTCGCGACGCCGAGAAATTCGAGACCAACCAGTGGAAGGTCTGCACGATGGCGCTGGAGCGGTGGCCGGACGTCTTGACGCCCGTCGCTCGGCAAATGCAGGCGCTGATTCTGGCCGATGCCGCCGGAGAGTACATACAGGCCGGCAACACCAGGATGGCGCTTCGTCGCTACGCCGCGTCCGTCCGGCGCTGGCCGATGAGTCGGGTTCGCTGGCGCGCCGTGGCGAGCCTCGCGATCAGGCGCCTGATCGGCCGTTAGGGACGTCTCGCATCCAGTCGGCGATCCATCCGAGGGCTTCGTCCCGCCACTCCGGCAGGCAGAGGTGGTGGTCGGCGTCGGCAATGAACTTGACCGTGTGCGCGGGCCCCTCGCGCGCGCCCTTCAGCACGGGACCAAGAATCAGATCGCTGAACGGCGCCCAGCGGTCGTCATTGCCGGAGAAGATCAGCAGTTGCGGCACCTTCCGCTTCAGCAGGCTGGTGAAGCTGGGAATGAAGAGCGGATTCACTCCCGAGTCTTCAGCCGTGTGCGACTTGCCGGCTGCGGCGGCGAGGGTGCGCTTCACGTGCCCGATTCGCACGGAGCCCGACACGATCCGCTTCCACGTTTGCGCCTTGAGGAGCTTGCGGGGATAGGCGGCGAGTGTCGCCTTGGCTTCAGAGGTCACCGGCGCCGGCCGCCGGCCTGGCGTCGGCGTATGTCTGACCGCGATGTTGAACGACAGCACGCCGGCCAGGCGCCGATCTTTGATCTTCGACGCGGCCAGTTGAGCCGTGAGGCCGCCGCCGCAGAGGCCGCCCACAAAGATGCGGACCTGCGGGGCAAGGCGGCTCGCCAGCGCCTGAAACGCGACCTCAACGTCCGGGACGAAGCGGCCACGTTCGGCGGTCTGGAAGATCAGATGGCTCGGTCCGGCTTCGAGCAGGCCATCACTCTCCCCGACACCGATGGCGTCGATCCGCAACGTGGCGAAGCCCGCGGCGGCGAGCGATCGCGCGACGGCGATGTAGAGCTGGCTCGGCCCGGTTCGATACTTCACGCCGGCCGTAATGAGAAGCAGCGCCGCACGGGGCGGCGCGCCGTCCGGGATCGTGAGGATCCCTCGTCGCACCAGGCCGTCGCCGCCGCGCGCGTCGAAGACTTCGTGTGTCATTGCAGGGGCGCCTTCGCCAACGTCACGGTGGCCTGCAGCAATCTGTCCTACCAA
>Ga0137433_1000550_pt1 | contig 19381 bp, 17 predicted proteins | sample EasRivERMZT840_2_FD_102335 | JGI IMG/M metagenome (GOLD analysis project Ga0137433, IMG submission 102335) | Soil microbial communities from meander-bound floodplain in the East River, Colorado, USA - East River MetaG ERMZT840_2 | ecosystem: Environmental > Terrestrial > Soil > Floodplain ...
GGGGGGGGGGGGGGGGGGGGGGGGGGGGGGGGGGGGGGCCCCCGGAATCGCGAAAACCCCGGGCGCGGGGGGCGAGGGGGGGGGCTGGCGTGGTTGCTACTGGTAGCAGCGTGTACTAAGGGCGTCGAACCCAGCATCACCCCCTGCGATGCGGCAGGCGACAGTGTCACACTCGCCGTAGACGGTTACGGCTTCTTCGACCCCACCGGTGCCGGCTGTACCGTCTTCCCCGCCACGGCCGGCGCTGCCGAGTATCTCGTCGTCCCCCAGCTCACCGCGGGGAATCCCGGCGATCAGGCGCAGTATCGCCTCGGTGGCGACACGATCAATCCAGTCACCCCGAGTCCGACGCCGCAGCAGCTCCGTGCATTGAGCAGCGTGGAGCGCTTTCACCGCTTTCTGAGACTCGGCGATCAACGCCGCTGGTGGGGCTTCGCTCCTGAACTGGCGCCTCGAGCCAGCGCGCCGCCTCAACCGGCGCCGCAGGTGGGTCCTCCGGTCTATAACGAGCTGCGCACCTTCCAGGTATGCGCCGAAGTCGATTGCTCGCGCTTCGACCGCGTGGGCGCGCGCGCCAAGGCGATCAACTCCAAAGTCGCCATCTTTGTCGACACGTTGGCGCCGGCCGGTGGTCTCGATTCCGTCGCGCTCGACAGCATCGCCCGGATGTTCGATCAGCGACTCTACGCCATCGACACGGCAGCCTTCGGGCGCGAGTCAGATATCGACGCCAACACGGTCGTGATGGTCTTGATGACCAACACGGTGAACAAGCTCGTGACCACGGCCGAATGCAACCAGAGCGGGTTCGTGGCCGGGTTTTTCTTCGGGGTCGACATCGATCCGGACTTCAGCAACGACTCGCGCTCCAACAAGGGCGAAGTCTTCTATTCGATTGTCGCGGACCCGGCTGGTACGCTCAGCTGCCCTCACAGCACTGCCGAGGTACAGGCGTTCGTCCCGGTGACGTTCGTTCACGAATTCCAGCACATGATCAGCTTCAATCAGCACGTGCTGGTTCGAGGCCAGAACGGCGAGCTGCTGTGGTTGAACGAGGGATTCTCCCATTACGCCGAGGAGCTGGGTGGGAGAAGCTACGAGTCGAATCCCGACGCGCGTATCGCCGATTGCACGATTGGGACAGTTGCGTGCCGGTTTTATGCGGGCAACTTGCTGAACGGCTATGAGTATCTCGATTCCACCGAGAACCATTTCCTGCTGCCGACCGAAGGCATCGGAAGCCTGGCGGAGCGGGGGGCGGCCTGGTTGTTCGTGCGGTACCTGGTGGATCGGTACGCCGGCGGCACGACGACGAGCGCCTGGAACACGTTCACACGGTCGCTGGTGCAGACCTCACAGGTTGGCGCCGCCAACATCGAAGCCGCGACGGCGGACCAATTCGAGGACATCGTGAGCCGCTGGGGCCTCGCGAATTGGGTGACGGACCTGACTCCGCACCCCGAGCTCAAATACGACTCCTGGAGCATGCACTCGGTCTATTCGTCGCTGCATACGCAGCGGCCGGGCTTGTTCCCGAACTTTTATCCGGTTTCACCGTCGGTGAGCGCCGGACGCGACGTGGCGTTGAGCGGGACGTTGCGCTCCGGATCACCCATCTATCATCAGGCGACCCAGCCTGCGGGCGACCCGGGATTCACGCTCAGCTTTACTGCGCCGAGCGGAGCGCTCATCAGCGCCGGCCTGAAACCGCGGCTCACCGTGTATCGCCTGCAATGAGACGGCGGGACGGCCTGGCGGCCGGACGGCCGGTCGTGGCGCTCGCCGCGGCGTTGTGGGCCGTCGGGCCGTCCGGCCGTCTGGCAGCCCAGACCGAAGGCTCCATTCTTCCGCTGATGCCCGGTAGCACACGCTCGGCCGCGCTGGGCAATGCCGGCGCGGCGCTCGTCGGCGATGCCGGCGCCATGTTCGCCAACCCCGCGGGCATCGCCACCATCCGCCATCTCAGCATCGAAGGGTCGTACGAGCCGTATCTCGCGGGCAGCGCGCTGTCGTCCGCGGCACTCGCGCTGCGCGTGACCCGGTTTACGCTGGGATTCGGCGCCCAGGCGCTCGATTATGGCTCGGAGGCGGTGATCGTCCCCGACCCGGCGACGGGCGGGCGCACCGGCATGCCGACGGGCGCGACCTTTCATCCGTATGAGGCACTGGCCGCGACCTCGCTCGTGTATCGCCGCGGGTTCGCGGCACTGGGCGTCACGGCCAAATACGATCGCCAGCAGTACGGGAGCGAAGTGAGCGATGCCTGGGCCGGTGACGTCGGCCTGGCGATCGCGGTGTTCGACATCATGGCGATGGGCGTGAGCGTGCAGAACCTGGGCGGCGACCTCGAGGCTGAAGCGCTGCTGCCGCGGCGCACGCGCGCCGGCATCACGCTGAACTACACCGATCCCCAGGGCACGCTGCGCGTGCTGACGACGCTCGAGGGGCAATGGACGCGCAACCGCAGCGCGGTCCTGGTGCAGGGGCTTGAGGTGGGGGTTGTGAGAGACGGTGCCGGCCTCATCGGCCGGCTGGGCTACTCCACGCGTCCCACCGTCACGGCCGCCTCGCGGTTCACGTTCGGCGGCGGCGTCGTGCTCGGCCGCCTGGCCGTCGACTATGCCTACCAGGGCTACGGCGTGCTGGAGAGCGATACGCACCGGGTGGGGCTGCGATGGACGCCGTAGTCGAGCGCGCCCGCCCCCGCTGGGGTCGGCTGCTCAAGCGCATTCTCGTCATTGCAGCCGGGGCGGTGCTTGGCGGGATCGCCCTGATGCTCATCTTCAGCGCCGATGCGCGCTACATCGCGCGCGCCGGAATTGAGGAGGCCCGGCTGCTCCTGCGCCGCCGGGACATCACCAAGCTCCTCGCCGACAGCGCGCTGCCGGCGCCGCTGCGGCAGCGCCTCGCGCTCGTGCTCGCGGCCCGCGCCTATGCCGCCGATTCTCTTGGCCTGGCGGTCGGGAGTACGTACACGACCTATGTGGACGTTGGGCGTGATACGCTGCTGCTTGTGCTCTCGGGCAGCCGGCGTGATCGCCTGCGCGAAGTCACCTGGCGCTATCCGATCGTCGGCGTCGTGCCGTACAAGGGGTTTTTCAACGCGGGTCGCGCGCGCCGTGAAGCGGATCGGCTGGGCCAACAGGGATTGGACGTCTACTTGCGTCCCTCGGGCGCGTTCTCGACGCTCGGCTACCTGAGCGATCCAGTGTTTTCGACCGCGATGAGCCGCGATACGATGGAGCTCGTGGCGACCGTCCTGCACGAGCTCGCGCACAACACGTTGTACGTGAAGAGTCAGACGCCGTTCAACGAGAGCTTCGCGAGCTTCGTCGGCTATCGCGGCGCCGAGGCCTTCTTCCGCGCGCGGCGCGATACCGTGGACGCGAAGCGCGCCGCGGCGCGTTGGCGCGATGAACGGACGCTCGACGTGTTCTACGCCGAGCTGGCCCGGCGGCTCGATTCTGCGTACGCCGACCCGGTCACGACGGAGAAACTGGAGCAGGTGCGGACGACGCTGTTCGGCTGGGCGCACGAGCAATTTCGCGGCCCGGTGGGGCAGTCGCTCGAGACCTACGATTGGCGCTGGTTCGCGCAGGCGCCACTGAACAACGCGGTGGTGATTGCGCAGCGGCTGTATCGAATGGATCTGAATCTCTTTGACGAGATCTACCTACAGAACGGCGCCGATATTGCCGAGACGATACGCGCGATCCAGATCCGCGTGTACACCCAGCCAGATCGCGATCCGTACCGGGCGCTCTACTCACGCCCGGGGATGAACGAAGACTAGTTTCCTCTCAGTCGTTCCGCGTCGGCAACGCGCTGCAACGCGATCCCGTAGGCCGCGGTCCGGAACGTCGTCTTCTTCTCCTTGGACAAATCCCGCACCGACGCATACGCCTTCGTAATCGTGGCCTTCAGCTCGCGATTCACCTGTTCGTGCGTCCAGCGGTACTGCTGAAGGTTCTGTGCCCACTCGTAGTAGCTGACCGTCACCCCGCCCGCGTTCGCGAGGAAATCTGGAATCACGGCGATGCCGCGCTCCTCGAGGATGCGGTCGGCGGTCGGCGTCGTCGGCTCATTGGCGCCCTCCACGACGACCTTACAGTCCACGGTGTTCGCGTTGGCCTCCTTCGTGATCACGCCGCCGAGCGCGGCGGGCACCAGCCAGTCGCAGGGAATGGTCCACAGCTCCTCATTCGTAATCCGCTTGCCGTCTGTCCATTCTGAGGCCGGCCTTCCCTGCGCGACGTGGGCGAGCAGTGCGGGGATGTCGAGCCCCTTGTCGTTGTAGATCCCGCCCGTCACGTCGCTCACGGCGAGCACTTTGGCCCCGGCTTCGGAGTCGAGCAGGCGCGCCAGATGGCTTCCCACGTTGCCGAAACCCTGGATGACGACACGCCCACCCTTGATGGGAATCCCGAAGTCACGCGCGTACTCCTGCATCACGTACATCACGCCGCGGCCGGTGGCTTCTTCGCGACCGAGCGACCCGCCCAACGCCACCGGTTTCCCGGTCACGACGGCGGGGCTGTAGCCTTGGCGGCTCGAGTACTCGTCCAGGATCCACGCCATCACCTGCGCATTGGTGTTGACGTCGGGGGCGGGAATGTCCCGATAGGGACCCAGCACGATCGCGATGCGCTGCGTGAAGCGCCGCGTCAGGCGCTCCAGCTCGAGCTTGGACAACTTTTTCGGATCGACGGTCACCCCACCTTTTGCGCCGCCGAACGGGATGTCCATCAGTGCCGTCTTCCACGTCATGATCGTCGCGAGTCCCAGCACCTCGTCGTGGTCGGCCTCGGGGTGGTAGCGGATCCCCCCCTTGCACGGCCCGCGCGCGCCGTTGTGCTGGATCCGGTAGCCCGTGAACACCTCGATCCGTCCGTCGTCCATCCGCACCGGAACCTCGACCTGCACCTCGCGGAACGGGGAGCAGAGGATCTTCCGCATGTAGGCTTCGAGATTGATGAGGTCGGCCGCGCGATCGAACTGGCTTTGCACGATCGCGCGGCCGGACATCGGCGCTCGACTGGGACGCGGCGGTTGCTGCGGGGTGGACGTCATGGGGTCCGAGTCAGATGGACAGGCTAAAGCCCGTGCGAGGGCTGTAACTTCCGGCCTGCCAGTCGCGCACCGGGGCTTTGCGCGTCGGCCAAAGCCTGCGCGGGGTTCGGTGCGCGCTCGCGGCGTTGTCCCGCCTCCGTCAGCACGCCGATCACGTCCGTCGTCACGTCCCCCCCCTGCGCATCGGAGGGATGCTCGAGCGCGAACACCAGTCCGATCGACTGGCTGGTGAGTTTGGAAACAATGCCGTTCCAGGTGCGATCGGCCGGGAGGGGCCGCAGGCCCACGATGAGCGGGCACACCGCGGGGTCGAGCGCCGCCGGGGTCACGAGTGGGGCTCCCACGCGCTCGGCCAGATCGTTGCACGCCGGGAACTCGGGGCCCAGCAGGATGACCTGCCCGAAATGCCAGCCGCTGTTGGCCGCCACCTCGGCGAACGTGGCCACGAGCGTTTCGTCGCTCGGTGCCACGGGTCCGGGGGTCGACGCCAGCACCACGGCGCCGGTATCGGCAAACCAGCGCTCGGCGGGTGTCAGGTCCTCCGGCCGCCGTGGGGCGTAGGTGCCGTAGCGGCGCGTCGTCGCGATTTCGCGCTCGGCGTCGGCGCGTTGCTCGGCGTGCTCCGCCGCCTGCGCGGCGCCCTCGAACGCGACCTCCGCCGCCTGATAGCGTCCCGCCTCGCGCAGCACCTGCCCACGCAGCTTGAGGGTGTCGGTATGCGGTTCGAGCGCGAAGGCGCGATCGAGGGCGAGCAGCGCCCGATTACGGTCGCCCAGCTTGTATGCGGCGTAACCCAGCTCGTGCCACACGAGTCCCAGATCGGGATCCGCCTCGACGGCGCGCTCCAGCTCCGCCAGCGCCTCGGGGTAGCGGCCCAGCTCGGTGAGCGCAGCCCCCCGCAGCGTGTACGAGAACCCTGTCTCCCCGAACGTCGCGCGCGCACGATCGGCAAGCTGTAGCGCGTCGTCGGCTCTCCCGGACGTGCGCAGCAGCTCGAAGTACTCGGCCCAGCACGTTTTCAGGTCGGGGTTGGCGGTGAGCAGCTCGTCGTACGCGGACTGCGCGTCCCGCGTCCGCCCCTCGCGCGCGAGCCAGCGCGCACGCGCCAGCGCCCGCTCGCTGCGCGCATCGGGAAACAGATCGTACGAGGCGGTCGTCCGCATGGCGCTAGAATCTACCCCGGTGCCAGTCGCTGGCTAGCGGCGACAGTCGTATCTACATTTCTGCCGACATGAATCGCGACGCATTGCTCGGTGAGCTGAACGAATTCCTGCGAATCCCCTCAGTCTCGACCCTGTCAGCACACAACGATGATTGCCGCGCAGCCGCGAACTGGGTCGCGGCCGAGTTACGTCGTCTCGGGTGTGACGGCGTCCAGTTACTCGGCAGTGAAACGCATCCGGTGGTGTGGGGCAGGGGACCAGAGGTTCCCGGCGCGCCCACGCTGGTGATTTACGGGCACTACGACGTGCAGCCGCCGGATCCGCTGGCCGAGTGGACGACACCGCCGTTCGAGCCCACGGTGCGCGATGGACGCCTGTACGCGCGCGGTGCCGCGGACGATAAGGGACAGGTCTTCTGCCTCTTGAAGGCCATGGAAGCGGCAGGCAAACCAGCCGTGAATTTTCGCTTTCTGATCGAGGGCCAGGAAGAGCACGGCTCCCAGGTTCTGTTCGATCTGCTGAAACGCGAGCCCCAGCGCGTTGCCGCCGACGCGGTGCTCGTCGCGGATATGTCATACGTCGCACCGGGATGGCCCGCGGTCTACACGACGCTGCGCGGGCTGTGTTATGCCGAAATCACGGTGCGCACGTCCAAGACCGACCTGCATTCGGGAGAGTACGGCGGGGCCGCGCCGAACGCGCACGAAGAGCTGTGCCGGCTGCTGACACGCATCAAGAGCGACAACGGCCAGATCAACATTCCCGGTTTCTACGGCCCCGTGAAACGGCCCTCGAAGGCCGAGCTCGCAGCGTGGAAAAAACTGCCTTTCAAGGAGAAGGACTTCCTCGAGAAGCGCGTGCAGGGGAAGGGATTGGTTGGCCTCAAGAAGTACTCCGTGCTGGAGCGCCTGTGGGCGCTGCCGACCTTCGAGATTCACGGCATTCTAGGCGGATTCACGGGCGAGGGTGCCAAGACGGTGATTCCCGCGGCAGCGACCGCGAAGGTCAGCATGCGCCTCGTGCCGAATCAGAAGCTCAAGACGGTCGAGCGGCAGCTGGCCGCGGCCGTCAAGCGCTTCGCGCCGAAGCATGTGACGGCCAGCGTTCACTTTCTGCACGGCGCCGACCCCGCGCAGATCAAGCTCACGGACTCGTCGTTCCAGAAGCTCGATGAAGCCTTCAAAGCGGTTCTGGGGCGGGGTACCGTGCCCGCTCGCGCGGGAGGCTCGATCCCAGTGGTGCCGGCGCTGGCATCCGCGGGCGCTCCCGTGATCCTCACCGGCATCGGCCTGCCCGACGATCGCCTGCATGCCCCGAACGAGAAGTTGGATCTGAAACAGCTCTGGGATGGGATTGAGATCTTCCGCCGTTTCTATCGACTACTCGGGGATTCAGGAGCCAGGGCTCCCAGCTCCTAGCTCCCGATCTTCTTACTCGCGTTGCGGAATTTGTTGATCTCGTGCTGCGTCAGGCCGCGGCCGCCGTACCGCTCCTCGGTCCACGGATCGCCGCGCATGTGGTAGCCGTTCTGCTCCCAAAACCCCGGCAAGTCTTCGTCTAACAGCTCGAAGCCGCGCACCCACTTCGCGCTCTTCCAGAAGTAGAGGTGCGGCACCAGCAGGCGCGCGGGCCACCCGTGTTCGGGAGTCAACGGCTCGCCGGCCCAGTTCAGTGCAATGAGGTTTTCGGGCCGGTCGAGATCGGACAGCGGCAGATTAGTCGTGAATTCCTGCTCGGCCACGACCAGGCAGTACTTCGCTTCTTTCCTGACGCCCGCGCGTTTCAGGAGATCCTGGACCGGCACGCCTTCAAAATCGTTGTCGAGCCTGCTCCACGTCGTCACGCAATGGATGTCGCATTGGACGGTCTTGCGGGGCAGGGCGAGGAATTCGTCCCAGGCGAGCGAGAACGGACGTTCGACCAGTCCGGAAACCGAGAACGTCCATTTCGACGTGTCCACCGTGGGCACGTCGGCGTAGTGCAGGACCGGCCATTTGGTGGTTTCGACTTGCCCGGGGGGAACGCGTGGTTTTGTGTCCGTGGGCTAAAGCCTCGCCCCTTCAGGGGACGGAATAATCGAAACTCCGAACGCCTTCTGGAGTCCAGCGACCACCGCAGTCACACTCTCCTGCCACAACTGCTCCCTGCTCCCTGCTCCCTGCTCCCTTTCCACAGACGTCATCACCACGCCCTGTATCCCACACGGCACGATCCGCTCAAAATCGACGAGATCTGTGGTGACATTGAGCGCGAACCCGTGCCACGTCACCCACTGCTTCACGTGTATGCCGATGCTGGCGATCTTCCTGCCGCGGGTCCACACGCCGGTGTAGCCCGGATTGCGCTCGGCGGGGACCTCGAGCGCCCCCAGCGCTTCGATCAGCGCCTGCTCCAGAGTGCGCAGGTACCAGTGCAGGTCCCTCGTGTAGCCGCCGAGATCGAGGATCGGATACCCGACGAGCTGTCCCGGGCCGTGATACGTCACGTCACCGCCACGCTCGACCTCGAACACGTCGACGCCCGCGGAGCGGAGCACATGAGCCGCGTGCGAATTGCGACCCAACGTCACGACTGGAGGGTGCTCGAGCAGGAGGAGGACGTCGTGGTCGAGTCGACCCGCGATCCGATCCTCAGCGAGGTCCCGCTGCCACGTGAGCGCTTCGCGATACGGGACGATGCCCGCTTGAATCACCTCAAGCACTTTGCTCTTCCGTGCCCTTCCCCTTGATTGCCCACCGTGTCCCGACGATCCCGAATGCCACCGTCAAACCCAGCCACACGATCATTCCCAGCGGGCCGAAGAAGCGATCGAGAAGGGCCGCGAGAAATCCGATCAGCAGTGCGCCGACCGCCGCCAGGACGGCGATGACGCCGCGCTGCCAGATGTTGTCGAGCGCGCCGCTGCGGTACCAACCGCACGCCGCCCCGACCACCGCAGCCCCGAGCATGGCTGCGCGCAGCGGATCCACGATCGTGTCACGGTAGGCGACTGGCTCGAGGTTCCCACGCAGCATCGACGCGACGATTTGGGCCGCCGTCAGGAATGCTGCTCCGAACCCAACGCCCCCCGCGAGCGAGCCCAGCCCGAGAGCGAGGGGATCTTTCGAGGGCTGCGGGGTGTGGTCGGTCAAATGTGGATCACGCGGCCGAGCGAATCGAGCGCGGCCTCCGCGACCGCTTCGGACATGGTGGGATGGGCGTGGATCGCCAGATCGACTTCTTCGACCGTGTATTCGTTCTCCCGCGCCACGGCCAGCTCGTGAATGATCTCGGAGGCGTGCCCGCCGACGATGTGCGCGCCCAGGATCTCGCCGTACTTCTTGTCGCGCAGGATCTTCACGAAGCCCTCGGTTTCGCCTGTCCCCCGCGCGCGGCCGCTGGCCGAGAACGGAAACTTCCCTGCGACGTAGTCGAGCTTCTTCTCCTTGCACTGATCCTCGGTCAGCCCGATGCTCGCGACCTCGGGGTGGCAGTACGTCACGCTCGGCACGTTGTCGTACTTGATCGGATGCGGTTTCTGCCCGGCGACGATCTCGGCGACTGTCACGCCCTCGCGGCTGCCTTTATGGGCCAGCATGGGCGGGCCGGCCACGTCACCGATCGCATAGTACCCGGCGGTACTCGTCTGCAGGTTCTTGTCGACTTTGATGAAGCCGCGTTCGGTCAGCTGGATGCCGCATTCCTTGAGTCCCACGTTTTCGATATTCACCGCGCGTCCTGCCGCCATCAGCACCGCTGCCGCGACGATCTGCTTCTTCTCCGCGCCGGCCTCGACGTCGAGCGTCACCTTGTCTTTGGCGGCAGTCGCCTTCGTGACCTTCGCGCCCGCGATCACGTCGATTCCGCGCTTGCGATAGCTCTTGCTGAGCGCATCCGAGGCTTCCGCGTCCTCGAGGGGAAGAATCCGGGGCAGGGCCTCGATGATCGTGACTTTCACGCCGAAGGCGTTGAAGATGTCGGCGAATTCCATCCCGACCGCGCCCGCGCCGATGATCGCCAGCGTGGCGGGGATTTTTTCCATCACCAATGCCTCATCGGAGGAGATCACGGTGGTCTTGTTGATCTCCAATCCGATCTGGGGAATGCCTTTTACCCGCGAGCCCGTCGCGATGACCACGGCTTTCTTGGCCTCATAGACGTCGCCGCCGACTTTGACCTTTTTGCCCGGCTGCAGCACGCCCATCCCCTTCACGACGGTGATCTTGTGCTTCTTCATGAGGAACTCGACGCCCTTCGAGTTCTGCTCGCTGACCCGCCGGGAGCGTTTCATGGCCACGCCGTAGTCCGTTTTCACCTCGCCCGCCTCCACACCGAAATCCTTCGATTCCTTGAGGAGATTGGCGATGTAGGCGGAATGCAGCAGCGCCTTGGTTGGGATGCAGCCGATGTTCACGCACACGCCGCCGAGCTTTTCCTGCTCGATCACGGCGGTCTGGAGCCCGAGCTGGGCGCACCGAATGGCGCAGACGTAGCCGGCGGGACCTCCCCCCAAGACAATTACGTCGAAACTATTGGCCAACGGTTCCCCCTTCGAGCTCTACGTGCGGCGTGTGGCGTGCGGAGCAGAGAACTTGAGGAGCATGCGCCGCACGCCGCACGCCCCACGTCAGCCGTTACAACAGCATCGCCAACGGATTCTCGAGCATCTGTTTCAACGTTCTCAGGAACGCCGCGCCCGTCGCGCCGTCAATCACGCGGTGGTCGCAGCTCATCGTGAGATGCATGCGGCGGCGCACGACCACGCGCTCACCCTCCGGAACGGCCTGGGGCACGATGCTCCCGATCGCGACGATTCCCGCTTCGGGTGGATTGATCACGGCGGTGAAGTGGTCGATCTCGAACATGCCGAGGTTCGAGACGCTGAACGTCGCGCCGGTGTACTCCTCGGGCTTGAGCCGCCGGTTGCGGGCACGGCCGGCCAGCTCGCGCGATTCGGCGCTGATCTCGCGCAGGCTCTTCTGATCGGCGTTGCGGATCACGGGTGTGATCAGCCCGTCTTCGATCGCCACCGCCATGCCGATGTGCACCTCGTTCCAGTAGCGGATGTGGTCGTCCTGGAACCAGGCGTTGCAGGCGCGGTGCTGCACCAGCGCGAGCGCGACCGCCTTGATGATGATGTCGTTGAACGAGATCTTCCCGCCCTGCTCGCCCAGCTGCTTGTTGAGCGCCTCGCGGGCTTCCGCGGCGCGCTCCATGTCGATCTCGGTCGTGAGGAAGAAATGCGGCACCGGACCAATCGACGCCGCGAGCCGTTTCGCGATCGTTTTTCGGATCTGGGAGAGCGGGACGTCCTCGTACGGAACACCAAGAGGTGGGAGTCGGGAGCTAGGAGTTGGGGCGGCGGCCACTTGAGCCCGGGTTGCTCCGCCCTCGACGTCGCGCTTGATCACGCGACCGCCGGGACCGGATCCCTGAACCAACTTGAGATCGACGCCGGCATCTTGTGCGATGCGTCTCGCGAGCGGCGAGGCCTTCACCCGTGTCGCATCGGCCGGCGCAGGAGCTGGAGCGGGTTTGGGGGCAGCGGCTGGTTTCGGTGCTGGTGCAGGAGCCGGAGCGGATTTGGGAGCGGCGGCAGGAACGGGCTTCGCTTCCCCAGCTCCTGACTCCTGACCCCCAGCTCCAGCACCATCGACCTTCTCACCCGGCTTCCCGATCCACGCTACAACGTTGCCCACGGGCACTGTCGTGCCCTCAGGAACGACGACCTTCAGCAGTTGGCCGTCAGCCCGCGCGACCAGCTCCATCACCGCCTTGTCCGTCTCGACCTCGGCGAGCGTCTCGCCCGATTTCACGGCGTCGCCTTCCTTCTTTGTCCACTTCACGAGGCGCCCTTCTTCCATCGTGGGCGACAGCGCCTCCATGTGGACCTTGGTGGCCATGGTCTAGGGGCTCGGGGTTCGGGACGCGGGGCTAGTCGAGGTAGAGGACGCGCCGAGCTGCTGCGACGACCCTCTCGGGTGACGCCTTCGCGGCGCGTTCCAGGACTTTGTTATAGGGCATCGGCACGTCGGCCTGCGTCACGCGCTGCACCGGCGCGTCGAGATCGTCGAAGGCGTCGCGCTGAATCAGGTCCACCAGCTGCGCGCCGATCCCGGAGTGCGGCCAACCTTCTTCCACGACGACGGCGCGGTTGGTCTTCCGGACCGAGTCGAGGATTGCCCCTTCGTCGAGCGGCCGCAGCGAGCGGAGATCCAGCACCTCAGCGGACACATCCTGCTCGGCGAGCTGGTCGGCAGCCTTCAGGGCCACGGTGACCGTCTTGGAGTGGCAGACGAGTGTGACGTCCTTGCCTTCGCGCTTCACCTCCGCGAGTCCGATCGGGACGATGTGCTCTCCGTCCGGGACCTCGCCCTTCTGGTTGTACAGCATCTCGCCTTCGAGCACGATCACCGGGTTGTTGTCCCGAATGGCCGACTTGAGCAGGCCTTTTGCGTCGGCGGGCGTCGCCGGCGCGACGACCTTGAGTCCGGGGATGTGCGCGAGCCAGCTCTCCCACGCCTGGGAGTGCTGCGACGAGAGCTGCAGCGCCGCACCGTTGGGGCCGCGGAAGACGATCGGCATGGGGATCTGGCCGCCCGACATGTACAGCATCTTTGCGGCGGAGTTGATGATTTGGTCGAGCGCGAGCAGCGCGAAGTTCCAGGTCATGAACTCGACGACCGGCCGGAGCCCGCCCATCGCCGCACCGACGCCGATCCCGGCGAACCCCAGCTCGGCGATCGGCGTATCCACCACGCGCTGCGGGCCGAACTCCTCGAGCAAGCCGCGGCTCACCTTGTAGGCGCCCTGGTAGACGCCCACCTCTTCGCCCATCAGAAAGACCTTGGAATCGCGCTGCATTTCCTCGCGCAGCGCCTGATTGAGGGCATCCCGGTAGGTGAGGGTAGGCATCAGTCGGCCAGCACGTCGTTGTAGAGCTCGTCCGGATCGGGGTCGGGACTTTCGTCCGCGAACTTCACTGATTCCTCGACCTCGGCCATCACCTCAGCGTCCATCGCGTCGAGCCCCTGTTGATCGATCACGCCTTGTTCCTTGAGCTTCCCGGCCAGATGGGTGATCGGGTCGCGGGCTTTCTGCTCCTCGACTTCGTCCTTGGTCCGGTACACGCCGTGCAACGGGTCCGACATCGAGTGGCCCATGAAGCGATAGGTGCGCACCTCGAGCAGCGTCGGATGGCTCTGTTTGCGCGCCCGCTCGACCGCGCGGCGCGTCGCATCGTAAACCGTCAGCACGTTCATGCCGTCCACCAGCTCGGCGGCCATGTCGTAGCTGCAGGCGTGCTCCACGATGTCGGTCACAGCGGCGACGCGCTCGAACGCCGTCCCCATGCCGTAGCGGTTGTTCTCGCAGAGGAAAATCACGGGCAGCTTCCATACCGACGCCATGTTCAACGTCTCGTGGAATGCGCCGATATTGACCGCCGCTTCACCGAAGAAGCAAACGCATACCTTGTCGCTGCCCAAATACTTGCTGGCGAAGGCCAGACCGGCGCCGAGCGGGATATGCCCACCCACGATGCCGTGCCCGCCCATGAAGCCTTTCGTCGCGTCGAACAGGTGCATCGAGCCGCCCTTGCCCTTCGAGCAGCCCGTGGCCTTGCCGAACAGCTCGGCCATCACGGCGTTCGCCGAAATGCCTTTGACGAGTGCCTGGCCGTGCTCGCGGTAGGAGCAGATGACGTAGTCGTCCTCCTTGAGCGCCGCGAGCGCACCGACGCCGACCGCTTCCTGTCCGATGTAGAGGTGGCAAAATCCGCCGATCTTGCCCAGCGCGTATGCCTCCGCGGCTTTCTCTTCGAAGCGCCGGATCAGGAGCATCTGGCGCAGCATCTTGAGGTGCAGCTCGGATTGCGCGGGGGCGGGGGCGGGGGCGGTGTTCTTGGGGGATCGTGCCGTGGCCGTCATGTCGTCGCTGCCTCCACTTGCTCCCACGCGTGGTAACTCGAACGAACCAGCGGACCGGATTCCACGTGCCGGAAGCCGAGCGTCATGCCGTAGCGCTTCAGCTCAGCGAATTCATCCGGCGTGTACCACCGCGCAATCGGCAGATGCTGGTCCGACGGCCGCAGATATTGTCCGATCGTGACGATGTCGACGCGCGCCGCCCGCAAATCGCGCATCGCGGCAAGCAGCTCATCCCAATCCTCACCCAATCCGCAGATGAGCCCCGACTTGGTGAGCAGCGCGGGATTCAGGTCCTTCGCGCGCTCCAGCAACTCGAGCGCGCGCGGATAGCGGCCACCGGGACGAGCAATGCGGTAGAGCCGGGCGATCGTTTCGAGATTGTGATTGAGGATGTCGGGACGAGCTTCGACGATGATGCGGAGCGCTTCGGGATTGCCTTTGAAATCGGGAATGAGGACTTCGATCGACGTCTCTGGCATCCGGCGCCGGATTTCGGCGATGCAGGCGTCAAAGATTTCGGCGCCGCCGTTCGGCAAGTCATCGCGATCCACGCTCGTGATCACGACGTGCTTCAGCCCCATCTGCGTGACCGCGTCTGCGAGACGCTGCGGCTCATCGGCATCGAGCGGAGCCGGTGTTCCGTGGGCGACCGCGCAGTACGCGCAATTCCGCGTGCACACGTCGCCCAGGATCATGAACGTGGCCGCTTTGTGCTCCCAGCATTCACCGATGTTTGGGCAGTGGGCTTCTTCGCAGACCGTATGGAGCTTGAGGTCGCGCATCATGTGCTTCAGCGCGATGTAGTTGGGTCCCCCCGGTGCCTTGACCTTTAGCCAGGCCGGCTTGCGGGCAGCTTCTCCGCTAGCGGGGGAGCGTGGAGGAAGGATTTGAACGAGCGGGGCTGCGGGGGCTGCCATGGAGGTCGAAGATAGCTATAGCATCCGAGCACGGGTAGGTCATTTTTCAACCAGACGGTTGATCACCACTCCGCTTTTTGAGCCAGCGGAGTTTCTCCTCCACGTCGGCCGACGTACTCAGGGTACCGTCGGCGATATCGGCAATCTCCTCGGCCTCTCGCCATTGCCGCTCCAGCTCCAGCACCTCTGCGCGTTCGTCGACCGCCATCTCCAGCGCCAACCCGCGCTCGGGGCGCAGCGACCGCAGCGTCAGCTCGCGCCGGGCGATGTCGCGGACAAGTTGGTCCGGCCCGCCGACCACATCGACCTCCCGCGCCGCGTCCTCGGCCTTGCGCCGCCCGCCACGCGCCAGGTTCAGGTAGGTGAGACCCTGCCGCAAGATCTGGACGGCGTCCGGGCCGGTGAGCTGCGCGCCGTCCCGGTGACAGCGCGGACAACTCAACACGACGGCCATGTCGGCATGGCTGTCGGGCACCAGCCGGGCGTGCTGAACGTGGCGCGCGCGCAGCTCCATGAGGCTGCCGCAGCTCGCGCAGATCGGCGACTCGACGAGGCCGACGCTGCGCCTGCCGACGAGGCGCAGGTAGATCCCGTCCGCGATCCGGTGGATGTTCCAGACGAGCACTCCGAAGCCGCCACCGGCCGCCACGTTGGCGGCGATACCCAAACCGATCGCGGCGACTGTCAACGGCACGACTACTTTCAGCCGCTCGCGCTGGCGATTGCGGAGCCGCTCCCCATACCGCCAGGTGGCGAGCTCGACCCGTGGCGGCTTCCCCACGCGTACGAAGGAGTACTGTTGCCAGCGGATCAGCGCGACCTGATCGGTGGAGGCCGCGATTCGCCCCTGACTGGCGGCGCGCGCCACGGATTCGATCCGTTCCAGCCGATCATCGAAGGGAGTGAGATTCCAGCGACTGCACCGAGGACACACGACCCAGAGCCGGGCCTTCCACTCATCGAACGCGAGCCGGCGGCCTACGCCGAGCCCCGAGGGCCCACCATCGCCATCCAGCGCTGCGTTGCAGAAGGCACAACTGCGAAACATCCTAGGAAGTAAATCGCTCCGGGGCGAGAGAAGCAATCTCTATCTCGGATTCGCCAGTCGTGATGAGATTTGCGATGATCTCGCCGGTGAGCGCGGCGAGCAGCACGCCGTTGCGGCCGTGACCGGTGGCGTACCACAACCCGCGCACATCGGGATCGGGCCCGACGATCGGAAGGCCGTCGGGCGTGACCGGGCGCAGTCCCGCCCAGGTTCGTGACGGCGTATCGGGCAAGCCGGGCACCAGACGCTTTGCCGCGGCCACGATTTTCGTGATACCCGCCTGCGTCACACCACCCGTGAATCCCACGTGCTCCATCGTGCTGCCGAAGAGCGCTTCGCCACCCCGGTTCAATACGTAGGCATCATCGTAGTACAGCACCGTTCGCGGCATCTCGGCCGGCCAGGGGGCCGCGGCCATCTGCCCGCGCACTGGCTCGACAGGAAGTGTCCGTGGCAGGTGCTCGATCTGCGGTGACCATGCGCCGGCGGCGATGACGACGTGCTCCGCCTTGATCTTGCCCGCCGGAATCTCGACGCCGGTGGCACGACCGAGAATCGTATTGATGCGGTTCACACGCGACGCCACGATCCGCACGCCTAGGCGTTTGGCATCCGCGTGCAGCGCGCGCGTAAGGGCGGGCGCGTCCACCGCTCCGTCCTCGGGAGAAAACAGGGCACCCAAGCAGGGTGCGGCCGCCGGGAATCGCTCCGCCACGTCCGCCGCTTCCAGCCAATCGCTGCGCAGCCCGGCCTGGCGCTGGTGCGCGACCGCATCCCGCAACCGCTCCGCGTCCGCTTCGGTGAACGCGAGTGACGCCGCGCCGTCGCGCCATAGGCCAATGTCGATGCCGGTGTCAGCGACGAGGGTCGCGGCGAGACTGTCGTAGACCTCGCGCCCGCGCAGCCCCAGTGCGCGAAGGGTCTCGTCGCTGCTCTCGATCTGTGGGGCGAGGATCCCCGCGGACGCAGCCGACGCGGCCGCCGGGTCGGGTCCGGGCTCGCACATGAGCACGCGCAGCCCGCGCAGCGCCGCGGCGCGGGCGCAAGCGGCGCCGATGATGCCGCCGCCGGCGATCAGGACTTCACACGACGAAACTTTGTGCGACATTTAGGCGTACGCTGCAGACGCACCGGCAAACACGGAGGGTATCATGTTCCGGAGCATTATCGGGTTCGCAATTCTCGCCATCGTCGCCTGGCTCGGACTGAAGCTCGTGTTCGGGATCGTGGGCAGCCTGTTCGGGATTGCAACGACGGTCCTGACGCTCGCCGTCATCGGTTTCTTCTTCTATCTCGCACTTCGGATCCTGAGTCCATCCACGGCCGACCGCGTTCGTGACATGATCAAGGGACGCCCCTCCACCTAAGGCTCCCAGGGGAGCGGCTGGCTCGAGTGCGCATGCACGATCTTCCAGCCGCTTCCCCGTAGTTCGCAGATGACTGTGGCCCGCCCGGCCTCCACGCGCTGGTCGGCCTGCCTGAACCAGCGGTAATCGACCAACACCCACGCCACGCCGCCCGATACGCTGGCGTTTGCGGCCGTGATTGTCACCTGCCCACCGCCGCCGCCGGCAATTCCCGCGAAACGCGGTGACGCGAGACGCACGCGCGCGTTTCCCACCACCACCGCATCCGACGCGTACAGCGTGTCCGCCTTGCGGTCGCCCACGGCATCGAGCGTGAGCGCCAGTCGCACGACATTCTGCACATCACCCGTGCCCGAGCCGACGGCCGTCACCTCACCTGACGGAGTGACCGTCCGGGTCGTACACGCGGCAGGCGTGGCCGTGAGCAGGACGGCTGCTACGCGTCGAGCCGCGAGAGAACGGACCATGCGAGCAGCGGGAAGAGAATCTCGTGGTGTCCCGTGAGCTGGATGCCGCGCCCTCCGGCCAGGGTCGGCCGCTCGACCACGTTGACGCGCGGCCGGTAGTGGCGCTGCATGTCGCAGTCACACGCGGTGAATTGTTTGGGCCTGCCGCCGTTGAGGTTGCGCGCGATCGTGAGCGCCTTGAGGAACACTTCCGGCATGACCACCGCGCTGCCGAGGTTGAGCACGACGCCGCCGTCGTTCAGATCGGGCAAGGCGCCAGCGAGCCGTTTGAAGTCGCGGTGGCTGGTCGCGCCGATCGTGGCGCCGTCGGCGCTGGGATGCTGATGAATGATCTCGGCCCCGATCGCGGCGTGCACGGTGACCGGGACTCCCAGCTCGGCGCATGCGACCAGCACCGACACATCGCGGCCGGGAAGGTCTTTGCGCGCGCGCAAATACTCGGCGAGCGTCTCACCGGCGCCCAGTCCATTCGTTGCGCCGCGCGCGAGGGCCGCATTCATCTCACGGCCCGTCTCTTCGGCCATGCCGAACGTCCCATCGCCCAGTCCCGCAGCCACGTCTTCGCTCGTGCCGCCGTACGCCGCAAGCTCGAAATCGTGAATCGCCGCGCTGCCGTTCATCGCGACGACGCTGATCGCGCGCTTGCGCAGCAACGCAATCAGCAGCGGACCCAGTCCGACCTTGATGACGTGCCCTCCCAGCATCGCGACCACAGCGCGTTTCCCCGCGGCGGCCACGATCTGGTCGACGACGTAGCGCAGGTCCTGGGCGGCGAGGATCGAGGGGAGCGCGTCGAGAAACGCGGTGAACGATCGATCGGAGGGAAGCGGAGGCTTGGCGAGGAGAGAGGCGTCGACTTTGTTGGGGCGTTTGGCAACGGGTACGGTCTTGAGTCGGGAAAAGTCCGCTTCCCGGTATTCGGTCATGGCTGGTTCACCCCGGAGGGTTTGTAGTCCTTGAGCTTCAACGTCACCTGCCCGAACGAGAAGTTGGACTGAATCGCGAGCACGAGCCGCTGCTCGTCGTCGGAGAGCCAGATGCGCGTCTCGGACTTCTCGGCAAAGATGCCGCGCGCCTGCGGTATTCTGGGGCGTACCACGAGCGCGCGCCACTTCTTGCCCGCGACGCTCACGCGCTCACGCTTTAGCACCTCGATGATGACCGGGTTGCGGTCCGGACGGAAATAGCGCGCGTACTCGTATTTCTTGCCCACTTCGAGCGGCACGGTTCTGATCCAGTACAGGAACGCCCCGTCGTCGAGCGGGTCCAGCACGGTGGCGAATGTCGTATCCCGCCCTTCCTCTCTATAGAATCCGGAGTCGGGATAGATGTCGTAGCGACGCTCGCGGTGCTTATCGCGCTCGTCCTGGATTATCGCGAACCGCCGGGAACGGAAGTCGTACAGGCCCACCCAGGATTCCATCGTCTGGTCGAGATGATAC
>Ga0137433_1000551_pt1 | contig 19365 bp, 17 predicted proteins | sample EasRivERMZT840_2_FD_102335 | JGI IMG/M metagenome (GOLD analysis project Ga0137433, IMG submission 102335) | Soil microbial communities from meander-bound floodplain in the East River, Colorado, USA - East River MetaG ERMZT840_2 | ecosystem: Environmental > Terrestrial > Soil > Floodplain ...
AGCTCCGCCCTCGGCGCACCGCGGTACGAGCGGTTGGAAGGCCGCCGGGGCTACCGCAACGGCATTGAGGAGCGCAGCATCACGACGGGGACGGGAACGCGGAAGGTCCGCGTTCCGCGCGGGCGAGTCATCGCGAAGGACGGCTCGACGGAAGAGTTCAGGAGCGAGTTGCTGCCGCGCTACGCGCGTCGGACCGAGGAAGTCGACGCCGCGATCCTGAGTTGCTACCTCGCTGGAGCCAACAGCCGGCGCATCCGCAAGGCGCTCGAGCCGCTGTTGGGTGAAGAGCATCTCTCGAAGAGCGCCGTGTCGCGTGTGGTGGCCCGGCTCAAGAAGCTCTTCGAGGATGGGTTCCACCTGAAGATCCGGATGGCCAGGCGCGTGGTGTCGGTTCCGGTGCTGGCGGTTCTGGGTGTCAGGCAGGATGGGGAGAAGGTCCTGGTGGGGTTGAGGCTGGCACCGAGTGAAGCGGCCGCGAACTGGAGCGAGGTGATCGTCGATCTTCAGAAGCGTGGTCTGCCAGCGCCGCTGATGCTGGCCTCGACTCAGGCCGCATGAAGGCATAAAGTGGTCGACCTGTCGGAAGTTCACGCCAATACATTTTCCACGAACTTCGGGACGGATCCGAGGTCTCTCTCTTCAAATGCATGCGAGGCAATGACCGTCTGTTGGTGGAATCTCCCAGCGTCCCTGATCCTCGCCTTGGTTAGCATACGGACCCGACCCTTGATAAGCTGCTCCAGCGTGCCCATGAGCGTCTTGGGCCTCCGCTGCTCTGCTGGACACGCAGGACTGACATCAGGAAGAGGGCGATGGAGAGAATGACCTTTGTATTGACCAGCTGCGGACGGCCCGATCTCCTGAAACAAACGCTGGATAGCTTCTTCCAACACAACAACTATCCCATAGAGAAGTACATCATCATCGAAGACTCGACCGACGAGAGAATGCAGCAGTGGGTATTGGACAATTATGGCTCCGTTTTCGAGGTCATCATCAACAGACCAAAGTTGGGTCAGATAAGGAGCGTCGATAAAGCATACTCAAGAGTGCAAACTCCATACATCTTTCATTGTGAAGATGATTGGCGGTTCTTCCGTGGAAATTTCATAGGCGAGTCCTTGTCGGTTCTGCGGAAGGACCCGAGGACACTCCAGGTGTGGCTGAGGGATCTGTGGGACACCAATGGGCACCCGCCCGAACGGACGATTCTGCGAACCGAAGACGGGGTTCTTCACAGAAGAGTGACGCTCAACTACCAGGGATGGCACGGTTTCTCCTTCAACCCAGGACTGAGGCGAAAGTCCGACTACGATCTCGTCGGTTCCTACGAGGCTATCGGGCATCAATATCCGGGCATCGATCACGAGATGGCGATAGGCCAGAAATACAGAGACCTGGGGTATTACGCAACGATCCTGGAAGAGGCTGCCGTCGAGCACACAGGCTGGGACAAACGGGTCCCCAAGCGCAGCACATTGAGGAGGGCGCTGCACGCCTGCAGCCCGCCGATCCTGTCCACACTCTACCGCTTCGTCGAGAAACAGCTGAGGCGCAAGAGCGCAGGGGCACGGCAGGCGTGAACGGATTGCCCGCCGACTGGAAGGGACGCCGGTCGTGACCTCACGCATCATCCTGGCAGCCGCGGTCCTGCTCACACCGAGAATCGTCGTCGCCGCGGGCGCAGCGCCCGCGCATCACGATCCCGTCGCCCCATTCCTCATCGCCCTGGTCGTCGTGCTGCTGGCCGCGAAGCTCGGCGGTGAGCTCTTCGAGCGGATCCGGCAGCCGGCGGTCCTGGGGGAGCTGATCGCCGGAGTGCTGATCGGCAACCTCGACTATCTGTTCGGGCTGGATCTCTTCACCGGACTTCGGTCCGATTCCTTCATCGACATCTTCGCCCGCATCGGCGTCGTGGTGCTCCTCTTCGAGGTGGGTCTCGAGACCGATCTGGGCGACATGATGAAAGTCGGCGCCTCATCGCTGCTCGTCGCCGTGCTCGGCGTGGCCGCCCCCATGGTGCTGGGCTTCGCCGTGGGCGTCGCCCTGCTCCCTGAAGCGTCCTGGAACGCCCACGTTTTCCTCGGCGCGACCCTGGCGGCGACCAGCGTCGGCATCACGGCGCGCGTCCTCAAGGACATGGGGAAGCTGCATGCGCGCGAGTCCCGGATCATCCTCGGAGCGGCGGTCATCGATGACGTGATCGGCCTGATCCTGCTCGCCGTCGTCACCGGCCTGGTGACGGCGGGGACCGTCACCGCCCTCGGCATCACCTGGATCGCCGGCGTCTCGATCCTGTTCCTTCTCGGCGCGGTGCTGGTGGGCGGCCGCATCGCCGCGCTGTTCGCTTCACGCGCCGCGCGGATGCGCGTGCGCGGGATGAAGCTGATCACGGCGCTCGGCTTCTGTTTCGCGATGGCCTGGCTCGCCGATGTCGTCGGTCTGGCGCCGATCGTGGGAGCCTTCGCTGCGGGGCTGGTCCTCAAGGAGGGGATGTTCCAGGGTTTCGGAGCCGCGAAACCCCTCAACGAGCTGCTCGAGCCGCTGACGACTCTCTTCGTCCCCATCTTCTTCGTGCTGATGGGCCTCCAGGTGCGCCTCGAGACGTTCAGCGATCCGCGGATCCTGGGGCTGGGCGCGGCGATCACGCTGGTGGCCATCCTCGGTAAGCAGATCTGCAGCCTGGGGGTGCTCGAGCGCGGGCTGGACCGGCTGACCATCGGCGTGGGGATGGTGCCGCGCGGCGAGGTGGGGTTGATCTTCGCCAGCATCGGTCACGGACTCGGTGTGCTGGGGGACGCGCTCTTCACGTCCCTGGTGTTCATGGTGATCGTCACGACCTTCGTCACCCCGCCTGCTCTCAGGATGACGATGGCGCGTTACGAGAGGAAGCGCGCGCGCGCCTAGCCGAGGTCGAGGGTGCGCAGGTAGTCGCGGAAGTCCCGCCCCAGATCGTCGCGCTTCAGGGCGAGTTCGACCGTCGCCTTGAGGAAGCCCAGCTTGTTGCCGGTGTCATGGCGCTTCCCTTCGAATTTGAAGCCATAGATGGGCTGATCGTTGAGCAGCGAGCGGAGGGCGTCGGTGAGCTGGATCTCGCCGCGCCGGTCGGCGGAAGTCTTCTCGAGGTGTTGGAAGATCTCGGGCGTCAGGATGTAGCGGCCGATGATGGCCAGGTTCGAGGGGGCCTGCGACGGCTCGGGCTTCTCCACCAGGTTGTCCAGCCGGTAGAGCCCGTCGCCTGCCGGCTGCCCGGAGACGATGCCATAGCTCCTCGTCCGCGCCGGCTCCACCTCCTCCACCGCGATGACCGACGCGTTGAGCCGATCGAAGGCGCTCATCATCTGCTTCATCGCGGGGACCGCGGCATCGATCACATCGTCGCCCAGGAACACGGCGAACGGCTCGCGTCCGACCCATTGCTTGCCCACGAGGATCGCATGCCCCAGACCGAGGGCCTCCTTCTGCCTGACGTAGGAGAACCTCACCATCCTCGAGATGGCGCGCACCTGGTCCAGCAGCGCGCGCTCGCCGCGCTGTTCCAGGAGCGTCTCCAGCTCGAACGAGACGTCGAAGTGATCCTCGATGGCGGACTTGCCGCGCCCGGTGATGAGGAGGATGTCTTCGATCCCGGAAGCGACGGCCTCCTCGATCACGTACTGGATCGCGGGTTTGTCCACCAGGGGCAGCATTTCCTTCGGCTGCGCCTTGGTGGCGGGGAGGAAGCGGGTTCCAAGACCCGCCGCCGGGAAGATCGCCTTGCTGATGGGCATCGCGCCTCTCTCGGAAAAAGGAAAAAAGTATACTTCGCATCGCAACGCATTGCTCCGGGGGCATCATGCTGGATCTCTCCTACATCCGGGAACACTTCGACGAGGTTGTGGCGCGTCTCGACGCGCGTCACAAGGGGATCGATCTGGAGCCCTTCCGGGTCCTCGACGAGAAGCGCCGCGCGGTGCTGCGCGACGTCGAAGGGTTGAAGCGGGCGCGCAACGAGGCCAACGAAAAGATCACGGCGGCGCGCAAGGCCGGGGGTGACGCATCGGCGATCATCGCCGAGATGCGGGGTCACTCCGAGACGATCGAGGGGCACGACGCGGTGCTCAAGGAGATCGAGTCCGAGATGCAGGACATGCTGCTCCGGCTCCCCAACATTCCGCACACGTCGGTCCCGGTGGGTCACGACGCTGAGGCCAACGTCGTCGTCAGGACGTGGGGGAGCGCGCCCGTGATGCCTTTCACGCCGCGCACGCACTGGGACATCGGCGAGGCGCTGGGGATCATCGACTTCAAGCGCGCCGCCGAGCTCACCGGGAGCCGGTTCGCCGTCATGATGGGGCAGGGGGCGCGTCTCGAGAGGGCTCTGATCAACTTCATGCTGGACATCCAGACCCGCGAGCACGGCTACCGCGAGGTCGTTCCCCCCTTCATGGTGAACACGCGCACGATGACGGGGACGGGGCAGCTTCCGAAGTTCGCGCAGGATCTGTTCCGCGTGCAGGAGACGGACTACTGGCTCATACCCACCGCGGAGGTTCCCCTGACGAACCTCCACGCGCGCGAGACGCTCGATGAAGAGATGCTGCCGCTGCGGTATACGGCCGTGACCCCATGCTTCCGCAGCGAGGCGGGCTCGTACGGCAAGGACGTGCGCGGGCTGATGCGCCTGCACCAGTTCAACAAGGTCGAGCTGGTCGCGATCGCCAGGCCCGAGTCATCCTACGAAGAGCTGGAGCGCCTGACCGACAACGCCGCGGAGATCCTCCGCCGTCTCGAGCTGCACCACAGGGTCGTGGCGCTCAGCACCGGCGACCTGGGCCCCGCGGCGGCGAAGACCTACGACATCGAGGTATGGCTCCCGTCGGAAGGGACCTTTCGGGAGATCTCCTCGTGCTCCAACTGCGAGGCCTACCAGGCGCGCCGGGCCGGCATCCGCCTGCGCAGGCGCGGGCAGAAAGGATCGGAACTGGCCCATACGCTCAACGGCTCGGGCCTCGCCGTGGGAAGGACCGTGATCGCGATCCTGGAGAACGGCCAGCGTGAGGACGGCAGCGTCGTCATCCCTGCTGCTTTGCGGCCGTACATGGACGACCAGCAGGTGATTGCCTAGCCTGCCGCAGGGACATGGCACGGCTGGCGACAGATCGCGTACCATCCGCCGTGGAGGGATGGCAGAGCGGTTGAATGCGACGGTCTTGAAAACCGTTGACCCCGCAAGGGGTCCGTGGGTTCGAATCCCACTCCCTCCGCCAGCGCGCATCTGATCGATCCCACACCGCGGCGCCGCGCCCTCCCGAGAACCCTGACAACGCCGACGCTGCCCCGTTGGAGGCGCCTGTTGTGCTGGCGCCCGTCCTGCCGAGAACCTACGTTACGCTCAACAGAGATGCCGTTGCGGCCCCGCTCATGTCCGCTGCCTTGCAACCACATCGATGGGGCGGTGGTCGCATCAAACGAGAGTTGCCCGTGCACGTCCCCCCAGACGTCCCCCTCGCGGGCAGCTCCCACGAAGGCCGGTCGCATCACGCATGCGACCGGCCTTTCAGGTTTCAAGGCCCTGGGAGCCTGGTCACCCGCCTTGCCCGGCAGGGGGGCCCCTGCTATCCTGCCCGCCTCGTTCGCCAGTTTCGGAATAAGCGGCAGCGTCGAGCGCGGAGAGGTGCTGGAGTGGCCGATCAGGGCGCCCTGCTAAGGCGTTAGGCGGGAAACCGCCTCGGGAGTTCGAATCTCCCCCTCTCCGCCATCGCGCACAATGTGGCCGTCCGTGAGGCCAGCGCCTCGAGGTCGCCTTGGATCAAACGCCTCGCCAGCCCCGGCTCACCGCCGACGTGATCATCACGCCGCCGGGCCAGCCCCGCCGCGTTGTGCTGATCCGGCGTGGGAATCCTCCCCATGGCTGGGCCCTGCCGGGGGGCTTCGTCGACTACGGCGAGTCGCTCGAGTGCGCGGCGAAGCGCGAAGCGCTCGAAGAGACGGGTCTTGCCGTGGATATCCGGCGGCAGTTTCACGTCTACTCGGATCCGGGACGCGATCCCCGCGGTCATACCGTCACCGTGGTCTTCCACGGAGAGGCTTCGGGCTTGCCCGTGGGAGGGGATGACGCGACGGAGGCGCGCTTCTTCGACGCGGACGATCTGCCGCCCAACATCGCCTTCGACCACGCCGGGATCCTCTCCGACTACCTGCGCGGCAGATACTGACGCAGGTCCGCTCTACTTCGCGCGCGACACGTAGGTCCCCGTCTCGGTGTCCACGGTCACGGTCTCGCCGGGGCCGATGAACGAAGGGACCTGGATCGTCAACCCCGTGTCGGTGACGGCGGGCTTGCGCTGCGCCGAGGCTGTCGCTCCCTTGATCTCCGGCGCCGTGTCGACGATCTTGAGATCGACGTTCAGCGGCAGCGTGACGTCCACGGGGCGTCCCTCATGCGTCACGACGGTGAGCTTGAGGTTCGGCGTCAGGTAGCCGACCTTGTCGTCGAGCGCCTCTCTGTTGAGATGCACCTGCTCGTAGTTCCTCATGTTCATGAAATGGAAGTCGTCCCCATCCCGGTAGAGGAACTCGTACTCGACCTCGTCCAGATGGATGCGTTCGACCTGATCCTCGGACCGGAAGCGGTGCTCGAGCTGGTTGCCGGATACGAGGCTCCTGAGCTTCGTCTGAACCAGCGCCCGAAGGTTCCCGGGCGTCAGGTGCAGCGTGCTCATGACGGTGCAGATCTCCCCGTTGAACCGGACGTACATCCCTTTCCTGAGTGCGTTTGCCTTCACTGTATCGGCCATGCGATTCCTCCGTACCCGTTGTTTGACTGTTCTGTTCGATGCCGCGCCCGCGCGCGGCGTCGTCGTCAGGTGACGTGGGGACGCCAGCCGGGGTCGTAAGGGACCCGGAGATTCATGAGAGCCGCGCGCCTACGAGTCACCGCACCGCCTCCATGCGCGCCAGGAAGGCGGGGGCTTTCTCGAACCCGGTCAGGCGCAGCTCCTCGCGCTCGCGCCCGTCGGGACCGATGAACAGGAACGTGGGAGCGCCGAGGATCTTGTGGCTGGCCTGCAGGTCGACGACGTCGTCCGCGATGCCGCGCGTGATGTCCGCCCGCAGCGTCGTGAACCTTCCGGCTTCGGCGACCACGGCCGGGTCGGTGAAGGTGAAATGGTCCATCTCCTTGCAGGGGAGGCACCATTCCGCGGTCACGTCGATGAGCACGGGGCGCCCCGCCGCGACGGCCTCCTGGAAGGCGGCCGCGCTGTACGGCTCCCATGCGATCCCCTGGGAGGCGTTGGCGGGGATCATCAGCAGCGCCGCGATGACGGCGCAGACGGCTGCCGTCGCCACGCGCGCGACGCGGAACCCCGCGGAGCGGATGGGGGAGCCTTCGACGAATCCCAGATAGACTCCGGAGGCGATCAGGACGATGGGGATGCTGTAGGTGGCGAGCGCCGCCGGCAGCAGCGGGTTGACGAAGTAGAACGCCATCGCGAACATCACGCAGCCGAACAGCTTCTTCACCCAGACCATCCACGCCCCGGCGCGGGGGAGCCCGGTCGCCGCCCCGGCGAACCCGCCGAGGAACAGATAGGGGAGACCCAGGCCCAGGGCCAGCACGAAGAAGAGCCAGAACCCGAGCAGCGGGCTCCCCACGCGGCCGACGTAGGCCAGCAGCGCCACGACGAACGGGCCGATGCACGGCGCCGCGACGAGGCCCACCGTCAGGCCCATGAAAATGGCCCCGCCGAATCCCGAGCGCGAGGTGATCCTGCTGCGCAGGGCCATCGGCACCTGCACGTCGTAGAGGCCGAACATCGAGAGCCCCAGCGCGACCAGCACGAGCGCGACGAAGACCAGCGCGACGGGGTTCTGCAGGATCGCGCCCAAAAGCCCTCCCGTGGTCGCCGCGAGCACTCCAAGCGCCGAGTAGGTGGCGCACATCCCCAGGACGTACGCGGAGGCGAGCCCGAAGGTCCGTGACGGGCGGCCGGAGGCCTGTCCGCCGAAGTAGGCCAGGGTGATCGGGATCAGCGGGTAGACGCAGGGAGTCAGGTTCAGCGCGAGCCCGCCGAGGAAGATGAGCGCGAGGGTGGCGAGCCATCCATGATCGACGATCCACCGCTCCACGGAGTTCACCGCCGCCGTCCCCGCGGCGCCGGATGCGGGGGCCGCGGCGCTTTCATCCTGGTCAGGGAAGGCCCCGCCTTCGAACGCGATCGCCGTGAAGATCTCCTGGTTGATCGCGTTGACCGGCTCTCCAGGTGCCGCGATCGTGACGGGGATCGCGATGCGGATGCGCGCGGGGGCGAGACACGACGTGTCGTTGCACGCCTGCACGGTGAGCGTCCCTTCGATCCTGGCCTCGCCGGGGACGAGGTCGCGCGCGGCGGTCGCCGCGATGCCGATCGGGATCTTCCCTTCGTACACGCGGAGGGTGGCCCCCTTGGTGAAGGAAAACGCTTTCGTGACGTGCGGCGGATAGATCGGCTCCTGGAAGGAGAACCCGGCGGGCGCGTTCGGATCGACGGTGAAAGCCGTCGCGATCAGATAGTCGAGGGAGGGATTGTGGGCGTTGACGTGCCATCCCTCGGCGACGTCGGCAACAACCGCCGCATGGAAGGCTGACCCGGGATGGACCCTGTCGATGGAGAGGTATCCCGCCGCAGTCACGACCCTGGCGCTGGACAGCCCCTGGGGATGAGCATGCGGTGCGACGAACGGGAGGACGAGAATCACCGCCACGAGGACGGCGAGGTGCTTTGTTTTCACAACCTTGGAGGACCTCTCGGGATCTGTCGTGGAGGCGGAATTGTAGCACAGCCCCCGTGGCGGCCCTGGAAGCTTGGCTCGCGTCGCAGCCATCAGGCGCGGTGGGGCCCCTCGTTCCTGGAGACCAGCTCGTTGAAGCGGGTCAGCCTGGCGTCCGCCAGGCCGAAGATCGTGCGGTCGGGATAGCGGCCGTCCTCCCCGCGCGCCCCCGCGGCGATGCCCGTGAGGATCTCGACCCCTTCCGGGATGGTGCCGACGGGATAGATGTGGAACTTCCGGCGCCGCACCGCCTCCAGCACCGCCTCCTCGAGCATGAGCTCCTGCACGTTCGACCGCGGGACGAGGACCCCCTGCTCGCCCGTGAGCCCCAGCATCCGGCAGACGCGGAAGAAGCCCTCGATCTTGTCGTTGATCCCACCCACGGGCTGGATGTCTCCCATCTGATCGACCGAGCCCGTCACCGCGATCCCCTGCCTGATTGCGACGCCCGAGAGCGCCGAGAGAAGCGCGTAGATCTCGGTGGAGGAGGCGGAATCGCCGTCAATGGTGTCATAGGACTGCTCCAGGGCCACGCTCCCGGTCAGCGCGATGGGTTTGCCCGCGCCGAACATCGCGCGCATGTAGCCGCCGATGATCAGGACCCCCTTGGTGTGCGAGGACCCGGACATCTCGGCCTCGCGCTCGATGTTGATGATCCCCGCCGTGCCCGGCGAGACGGTCGCCGTGATGCGGGAAGGGATGCCGAAGCTGTACTCGCCCGCTTCGCGGATGACCAGGCCGTTCACCTGGCCCACGCGCGAGCCCTTGATGTCGATCAGGAGCTGGCCGTCACGGAACATCTCGAGCAGCCGTTCCTGGGGAAGCCCGTGTCTGTTGATCGCCTCGCGGATCGCGGCGCGCACGTGCCGCGCCTGGATCCTGCGCCCCTTCCCGTCCTGCAGGCGCCAGTAGTCCGCCTCGCGCAGCAAGTCGGCGATGTCGGAGAAGCGGGTGGAGAGTCTCGCCTGGTGGCCGGCGAGGCGGGCGCCGTACTCCGCGACCTCCGCCAGCGCCGCCGGCTCGGGATGACCGAGGCGCTCGTCCGAGCAGATGCGCCGCGAGACGGCCGCGTACTGCCTGAGGGTCTTCGGAGTGCGGTCCATGTGCTGGTCGAAATCGGCGAGGACCTTGAAGATTTTCCTGAAATCGGGCTCCTCGTTCAGGAGCATCTCGTAGCGCCCGCGGCCGCCGATCAGAATCACCTTCACCTTGATCGGGATCGCCTCCGGCTGGAGCGTCACCGCCGGCGTGCCGCCGGAAACCGCCTCCTCGGCAATGGCCAGCTTCCCCGAGATCAGAGTCCGCTTGAGCTCCGTCCAGACGGCGGCATCGGCGAAGAGAGACTCCAGCGTCAGCACGAGGTATCCACCGTCGGCGTTCAGGAGGCTCCCCGGCCGGATCTGCGTGAAATCGCTCGACCAGTAGCCGGATGCATCGAGCGACTTCTCGAAGTGGCCGAAGAGCCTGCGGTACGAAGGGTGCGACTCGACCAGGACCGGGCAGTCGCCGTTGCGCTCCGATGCGAAGATGACGTTGACGCGGAAGGTGCGGAGAAGCTTCCCGAGTGCCCCTCCCTGCTCGTCCTGGGCTGCCGCCGGCTCGGCGGACTCCACCGCGGCGGCGGGCTCCTCTCCGGACGGTTGCGGGCGCGCTTCGGCCGCCAGGAACAGAGGCAGCTTGTGCAGGATCTCCGCGAGCACGCGTTCCAGGTGAGTGGACACCGTGGCGCGCGATTCTCCCTGGAAGTGCGACGCGATGGCCGCGAGCAGGGGGCGCAGATGGTCAGCGACCTGCTGCCGCTGCTGCTCGGCGAGCGCGGTTTCCATCCTGCCGATCAGCTCGCGGCTCAAGGTTGCCGCGGTTCCGAGCTCTTCGCTCAGGGCGGTGTGACTGCGGATGAGCTTGTCGGCGTCCGTACGTGCGAGCTTCCCCTCCTCCACGAGCCGTTCCAGATCGGCCATCGGGTGGCTGCGCCCGGCGACGTTGGGGAAGAGCCCGGGCCGGGTGACCCGTCCCTCCCGGACGCGCTTGAGGGTGAAGCCGGCGCGGGAGGCCCGCCGCTCGAGGCGATCGAGCAGCCGATCCCCCTCGGAGCCGAAGCGTGCGACGATCTGGCTGCGCCGTTTTGCATGGTCCTCGGTCTCCAGCGCCTCCCTGATCTCCCCAGGGAGCGCCGTGATGAAGATCTCCATGGCCGCCGCGAGGATCGCGCCACCGCCGCGGGCGAGAGTGAGCAGCCGCGGTTCGTAGGGGCGCTCGAAATTGTGAACGTAGCAGCGATCGGGGGGGATGCGACAGAAGCCCTTGATGTGATCGAGCAGCCGCTTCACCGTGCTCTCGCGTCCGGTGCCCGTGACGCCGCAGACGTAGATGTTGTAGCCGGGGGCGTCGAGCTGCGTGCCGAGCCGCAGCGCGGCCACCGCGCGCTCCTGCCCGACGGTGCCGATGATCTGGAGGACCTCGCCGCCACCCTTGAGCGCTTCGTCACGCGGACTGCACGCCCACCGCAGCGCGGAGGCGCGCGCTGGGCGTGGCCGGCGCGCCGCCAGGAGCGGGGCGTGCGGTCGAACTCTTCTTCTGGGCATGAGAGGGCGAGTATACAGGCTCCCGGTTTGACGGATTGCGCGCGGCGGGGATAGAATCCGGGACCTTCACATTCATCCGGCCAGACGTCCCGATCGTCGGTCCTCAGGACCTGCGGCGTGCGACCGAAGGCCCCCGGCCATCAGGAGTCGCTGCACCGTGGAGACGCGTACGACCGACGGCACGCGCATCCGGAACGTCACTGCTGACTTCCGTGCCCTTGCCGATCGCTACGGTCCCGAGGCCATCCTCGTCGCCGATCATCCGGAGGGGATCGGATCGGCCATCATCGTCGTGCACAACACGGCCCGCGGACCCGCGATGGGGGGGCTCCGCATGGCTCCGGACATCGGCGTGCCGGAGGTGGTGGACCTGGCCCGCGCGATGACCTACAAGAACGCCGGCGCGATGCTCGAGCTGGGAGGCGGCAAGTCGGCGCTCGCGATGGATCCCGCGCGCTTCCGCCGCGGAACCCCGGAGCGGCGCGCGCTGATCGGCTGGTACGCGCGGTTGCTAGAGCACGCTCCCAACTACACGCCGGGCCCGGACATGTACACCGACGAGCAGGACATGCAGGTGATCTTCGAAATCGCCGGTCGATCGATCGGGCGGCCCGCGGACAAAGGCGGAATCCCCATCGATCTCCTCGGCCTGACGTCGCTCGGCTGCATCACCGATCTCAAGGCCGCCGTCGAAGGCGGGTACATCGAGGGGATCGATCGTCTCCGAGGAGTGAAGATCTCGGTGGAAGGATTCGGCAACGTCGGAGCGGCCATCGCCAGGCTGGCGCACCACGAAGGGGCGGTGATCGTCGCGGCAAGCGATCTCCCGGATCCGAAGCGCGACTACGGCGGCGTCGTCGCCCACGCACGGGGTCTTGACCTCGACGCGCTCATGAAGGCGCGCGCGGCGGGGCGGTCGATCATCGAGACGACGCAGCCGGGCGTCCGCGTGCTCCACGGGGCCGCATCCCTCAAGCAGATCTTCGCCGTGGACTGCGACGTCGTGGTTCCCGCGGCGCGCACCGACACCGTCGATCTCGCGTGCGCCCGGACCATCGTGGCCCGCTTCGTCCTGCAGGCCGCCAACAAGCCCCTCTCCCTCGAGGCCGAGGAGCACCTGCACGGACGGGGTGTCCTCTGCAGCGTCGACTACCTGAGCAATTGCGGCGGCATCGTCGCCTGCGCCGAGGAGCTCGACGAGGTGCGACGGCCTCTCGGCGCGCTGAGGCTGCCCCGGGCGGTGGCGCGGATTGTCTCGACCGTGAGAGCCAACGCCTATGCGGTCTACGATCTCGCGTCGCGCGAGAGGATTACACCGCGCGCCGCGGCGGAGCGGCTCATCGAGCCGCGGATCGCGGCGGCCGCCTTGACGCCGCCGTCCCGCCCCGTCTAGAATCGCGCCCACCGCTGCGGGATCGTCCAACGGTAGGACACATGACTCTGGATCATGTTATCGGGGTTCGAATCCCTGTCCCGCAGCCACCCCTTCCGGTCACCTGGCGCCGATGATAGGATTCGGCCAGTCACTCCTAGGAGTTACGTCACGGACGCCCAGCCCGCGGCGCCTGAAGGCGCCCCCCCCCAAGCGAGGACTCGCCTGGCGCACGTCGCGATCACGCTGGCGTGGCTGGCGGCGCTCGCTGTCTTCATCGTTGCGGTCTTCGCGGCCAGCCTCTACGTCACCGTGAGGACGGTCTTCGTCGGGCGCGAGCTCAGCGTCCCCGACGTCACCGGCGTGCCTCTCGAAGAGGCCCGCGAGATCCTGAACAGGTCCGACCTCTATCTCGAGGTCACCACCGAGCGGTTCGACGAGACGGTGGCCGCGGGCGCGGTGCGCGCCCAGGACCCCCCCGCGGGCACGACGATCAAGCCGCACCGCAAGGTGCGCATCAGCGTCAGCCTCGGCGCCATCCAGGTCGAGGTCCCCGACGTGCGCGGCCAGACGCTGCGAACCGCCCAAATTGCGCTGCAACGCGAAGGGCTCCCCATCGGACACGTCACCTTCGCGCACGTGGGGAGCGTCCCGGGCGACACCGTCATGGCGCAGGATCCGCTCCCCGCCGACGTGAAGCCGAAAGGCGACGGGGAGGCTCCTGTCCGCACGGGGTGGGACGGCAGGGTCGATCTGCTCGTCAGCCGCGGACCCGAGGAGCGGCAGTTCATCATGCCCGACCTTGCGGATCGCCCCATCAGCCAGGTGCGTCAGTTCGCCGAACGCGCGGGGCTGCGGCTGGGCGCAGTGCGCATCGAGAGAGTGCCCGGTGTGCCGCGGGGGCGCGTGGTCCGGCAGTATCCGCGCGCCGGATATCCGATCGGGCGGCACGATATCATCAGCCTTGTGCTGAGCGACTAGGGGTGACGATGCCTCGGCTTGCACCTTCGATCCTGTCCGCGGACTTCAGCCGTCTGGCCGAGCACATCGAAGCGGTCGAGCGCGCGGGGGTCGAAGTGCTTCATCTGGACGTCATGGACGGCCACTTCGTCCCCAACATCACCATCGGGCCGCCGGTGATCAAATCAATCCGCGCGGCGACCAGGCTGAAGCTGGACGCCCACCTCATGATCGAGAACGCCGACCGCTTCGTGGACGAATTCGCCGCCGCGGGGGCCGACATGATCTCGGTCCACGTGGAGGCCTGCCCGCACCTTCACAGGACGGTCACGGCCATCAAAGCCCGCGGATGCCAGGCCGGCGTGGTCCTCAATCCATCGACCCCCCTTGCGGCGCTCGACGAGATCCTCGGCGTGACCGACTACGTGCTGCTGATGTCGGTGAATCCCGGCTGGGGAGGTCAGTCCTTCATCCCTCAGGTGAAGGACAAGATCGCGGGGCTCAGAAAGAGGATCGCGGATGCACGGCTCGCCACGATGATCGAGGTGGACGGCGGCATCACGCGTGAGAACATCGCCCAGGTGGCGGCCGCGGGCGCCGATCTCCTCGTCGCCGGGAGCGCGGTGTTCGGCGGGCCCGACCCTCAGGCTGCGGCGGCCGGCCTCATCGCGGCGCTGAAGACGGCCCGGTGATGGCAGGTCGGGCTCCCGGAGCGACCCGGACGTTCAGGACCAGCCTGCGGGTGCGCTACCCGGAGACCGATGCCATGGGGATTGTGCATCACACGCACTACTTCGTCTGGTTCGAAATCGGACGCACCGAGCTGATGCGCGCCGCAGGGTATCCCTACGCGAAGATGGAGGCGGAGGGGGTTCTCTTTCCCGTCGTGGAGGCATCCTGCCGCTACCACGTTTCCGCGCGCTATGACGACGTCGTGACGGTGGAGACGCGGATTGCCGAGATGACGCGCGTCACGACGCGCTTCCAGTATCGTGTCGAGAGAGAGTCCGACGGAACTCTTCTGGCCGAAGGGACGACCCGGCACGCGGCGACAGACGAAAGCGGCGCGCCCCGCCGCATCCCCCGGGAGCTCGCCGACGCGCTCGGTGTCGAGACCCGGAACCTCCCGCCGGAAGGCGAGGCCCGATGACGATGCGACCCGTCCGCGTCAGCGCCACGCGAGCCCTGGCGCTGGCCAGCGCGACGATCCTCATCATCGGGCTGATGGCGACGATGGGCTGCGGAGGGGAGAAGAAGGCGCCCAAGGATCCCTTCGCGGGACAGACGGCCGAGGAGATCTTCCAGCACGCCCAGAGGCAGATGGAGAAGAAAAACTACAGCCGCGCCCGCACGACGCTGCAGGCCGCGCTGGGGCGAACCACGACCACCCCGGACCTCATCGCCAAGGTGCACCTCGCGCTGGCGGATGCCTACTTCTACGACGGCGGGATCATCAATCTCGCGGAAGCCCTGAGCAGGTACACGAACTTCATGACGTTCTATCCGAACCACGAACGCGTGGACTACGCGCAGTACCAGGTGGCGCTCTGCCACTTGAAGCAGGTCCTCACGCCCGATCGTGACCAGACGCAGACGCGGCGCGCCCTCGACGAGTTCCTGAAGCTTCGGGGGCAGTTCCCCAACTCCCAATATGTCGCGCCAGCCGAGGAAAAGGCGAACGAGGCCCGCGAGCTGCTCGCCGAGTCGGAGTTCAGGATCGGGCAGTACTACTTCAGGAACGAGGCCTATGAGGGAGCCGTCGATCGGTTCCGCCTGGTTCTGGAGCAGTTTCCTCTCTATTCGAAGAAGCCGAAGCTCTATCTGCTCCTCGGCCGATCACTCATCGGGCTCGACCGCGAGGAGGAAGGAAAACTCTATCTCCACAAGCTCATCGCGGAGTACCCGGACAGCGATGCGGCGTACGAAGCCGCCGTGCTGCTGGAGGAGCCCGCTTCGGCCACAGGAGAGGGCGGGTGACGAGCCGATCGATCGAAGACCTGGCCGCGGAGATCGCGGCGAAGGAAGCCGGGCGTCAGGAGGCCAGGCGGCGCGCGCAGGACCTCCTGGTCCGGCTGCACGCGCGCGCGCGCACGGCGCTGGATCGATTCGGGCGCGCCGTGCGCGAGGCGGGCGCGCCGCACCTCGACCTGGTCGTGCTCGAGCCGGTCGAGCCCGACGACAAGAGCGTGCGCGCGTTCCAGTTCAGCATTCATCGCGGGGCTTTCACCGCCCTGGTGGTCTCCCGCGACAAGGGAGAGGTCATGCTCGTGGGGCCCTTCAAGCGGGGCCACGCGGGGGAGCCATGCCATGCCCTGAGCCTCGATCGGGGGGAGGGAGCGATCGAGGAAGCCATCGACGATCTCATGATGGCGCTGATCGAACAGTCCTACGCGCGGTAGATTCAGAGGATCATGGGAGGGGGATATGAGACGGGTTCTGACGGCCGCAATGCTCGTTGTCGGGATGATCGCGTGCTCGGGCGCGACGTCGATCGGGGATCTGAAACAGAAGGATGGGATCTGGTATGTCTCGAGCCCGGACAAGCCCTACACCGGCGAGGCCACGTCGTTCTACGCCAGCGGAAAGCCGGAGGCGAGGAAGTTCATCAAGGCGGGGAAGGTGGACGGCGTGTGGATCGAATGGTACGAGGATGGCCGCAAGCGCTACGAAGCGACGTGGAAGGACGGCCTGCAGGAGGGCAAGTCCTCCCGATGGTATCCGGGCGGGCAGGTCAAGCTCGAGGAGGAGCATGCGATGGGGACGCTCAACGGCGTCCAGCGGGAGTACTACGAGAACGGTCAGAAGAAATCTGAGCGCCCGTTCGTCGACGGGAAGCCGTACGGGACCTGGACCTTCTGGAACGAGGAGGGACGCAAGGAGAAGGTGGAGATCTACCAGGACGGCGTGCTCGCGCGCACCGAAGCGAACGAGTTCCTCGAAGAGGCGGAGGCAGCCGAGGAGGCGAAATGACGATGCAGGTTCGATGGCTTCGCTCCGGCCGCCGGCGGAGCCTTCTTTGCGGCGCCCTCGCTGCGACCGCGATCGTCCTGACGGCAGCCCTCCTTGGCGCGTTCGCCGCGGAACCTCCCGCCGGGGAGCAGGAGTACGAGATGATGACGTACTACGTCGCGTTCCTCAGGCGCGGCCCCGCATGGACCCCCGAGCAGACCGACGAGACGCGCCGCATCCAGGCCGCGCACCTCGAGCACATCGGAGCCATGGCCGCCTCGGGAGATCTCGTGCTGGCCGGCCCTTTCATGGACGATGGCGATTTGCGGGGCATGTTCGTCTTTTCGGTCGATTCCCTGGAAAAGGCGGAGGCCCTGGCGCAGGCGGACCCGGCCGTGAAGGCGGGACGGCTCAGACTGGAGTTCCACCCCTGGTACTCGGCCAAGGGGATCACCATCGTGAAGCCCTAGGAGCCTGACGCGTCAGCGCTGCGCGGCGCCGGTGGCGGCCAGGCCCTGGCGGAGGTCCTTGCCCAGAGCTTCGACGGTCGGGTGCCGCTCGTTGCGGTCCTTGGCGAGCGTCTTGAGGATCAGATCGTTGAGCCATTGGGGCACGTCGGGGTTGATGTCCCGCGGCGGCCTGGGAGTCTCCCCGACGTGCTTGTAGGCGATCACGCTGGGTGATTCGCCCATGAACGGCTCGCGGCCGGTGAAGAGGAAGTACATCACGACCCCGAGCGAGTAGACGTCGGACCGCACATCGAGCGGCTGCCCCTGGATCTGCTCGGGCGACATGTACTTGGGCGAGCCCATCACGAAGCCGGCGGTCGTCATGTGGTCCCCCTCGACACCTTGCGCGATCCCGAAATCGAGGATCTTCGGGATGCTCGCGTCCTTGAGCAGGATGTTCTGCGGCTTGATGTCCCTGTGGATGATGCCCAGCGCGTGGGCCGAGGCGAGGCCGTTGGCGATGTCGATGGCGAGCCGCACCCCCTCGTTGATGTCGATGGCGCTCCTCAGGCGCACCCACTGCTCGAGATTCACGCCGTCGATGTACTCCATGGTGATGTACTTCATCTCGCGCCAGGTTCCGAGATCGAACACCTTCACGACATTGGGGTGGGTGATGCGGCGTGTCATCTTGATCTCGCTGACGAAGCGCTCCTCGTTGCGGGCTTCGGCATCCCCCGTGCGAAGGACCTTCAACGCAACCGTCTCGTCGAGGTCGCGATCGAGGGCCTGGTAGATGCGGCCCATGCCGCCGATGCCGAGCTCCCGCACGATCTCGTAGCGATCCGCGATCACGGCCCCGGGGACGAGGGCCGACGCCTTCAGCTCGTCGAGCACCTGCTCGGCCGATCGATAGCGCCGCGAGCGCTCCTTCTCGAGGCACTTCTCGATGACTTTCCTCAGGAAACGCGGGATCTGGCGATCCGGCTTGCTGGGGAACGGCGGTGGGACATTCAGGTGATCGAACGCCGCGGTCTCGGCGGGGAAGGGAGGCTCGCCGAGGAGCATCTCGTAGAGGATGATTCCGAGCGCGTAGAGATCGGTGCGCTGATCGGTCTTCTCCGACCGGATCACCTCCGGGGCCAGGTAGCTCATGACGCGCCCCTTGGCCGTGGAGGGGTCGGAGACGCGCGTTCCGAGGCCGAAATCCGAGACCTTCACCTGGTCGTCTCCGAGGATGAAGACGTTCTCCGGCCGCAGGTTCCGGTGAAAGACTCCCTGGCGGTGCGCGTAGGCCAGCAGATCGCACATCTGCGTGGCGTACTCGATGACGCGTGCGGGCTCGATGCGGAGCTTCTCGTCGAGGATCTCGCGCAGCGTGCGCCCTGCAACCAGCTCTTCGATGATGTAGCGCCCCTCGGAGTCCTCGCCGACCCCATGCACGTTGACCAGGTTGGGATGGTGCAGCTCCGAGATCCTCTTGGCCTCTCTCAGGAAGCGCTGGACCATGTCGGGGGCGCCAGACTGCTGGGGCGGATACCGCTTGGCCGCCACCTTGCGCTGGAGAGTGCGATCGTACGCCTCGATCACCATCCCGTGCCTGCCCTGTCCGATGCGTCCCGTGACCTCGAGCCGGCCGGAGATGTTGGCGTCGCGCTGGGGGCCGGTCGCGTCGTTGCGGGGCGGGGGAGCGAGCCTCCCCGGTCCGGTAAAGGTGATGGCGGGCCCGCTGACCTGATGGGCGAGGGCTTTGAGCCGATCGGCCACGTCCGCGTGGTGATAGTCGACCGTGAGGATTTTCTCGTAGAGAAGTCTTGCTTCCGGCACGCGCCCCATCTGCTCGTAGGTCCGCCCGAGGTGATAGAGGCACTTGAGGCGCCGATCGTCCTTGAGGTGCCGCTGGGCCACGTCGAATTTCGTGGCCGCCGGAGCATAGAGCCCCTGATCGTGGAACAGCGTGCCCAGGAGCAGCGAGGCCTCGCCGTAGCTCTCATCGTTGGGCTGGACTTCCTGAAGGATGCGGATCGCCTGATCGTGGCTCCCCGCCTTGATGTGGACCCGCGCCGCCTGCAGCGCACGCCCGGCGCCCGTGTAGAGACGCGCGGCCTCGGCGAGCAGGCCCGCCTTCTCGTATTCCCTCCCCGCGTGCTCCGTCTCGGACGCCTGCTCGTAGGCCATGGCGGCGTCGCGATGACGTCCCACGGCGGAGAAGAGATCGGCCGCGCGCGTGGCCTCCCCCTCGGCCGCGAAGAGATCG
>Ga0137433_1000552_pt1 | contig 19329 bp, 25 predicted proteins | sample EasRivERMZT840_2_FD_102335 | JGI IMG/M metagenome (GOLD analysis project Ga0137433, IMG submission 102335) | Soil microbial communities from meander-bound floodplain in the East River, Colorado, USA - East River MetaG ERMZT840_2 | ecosystem: Environmental > Terrestrial > Soil > Floodplain ...
ACGTGGGATGCCGATCCCGGCGGAGGGTGACGCCTTCAAGAAGTCGATGAAGTCCTGAACGGTGATCTCTTTGTTCGTGCCGCTGGCTGCCATCGACGTGTCGGACACGTCGCGCAGCGGGAGGAGGTCGCCGAGGGCGAGCGTCGACTCGGTCAGGTCGGCGAAGTCGGACTGTTTGGTGTTAGCCACCGTTCACCCCTCCCGCAATAGATGACGTCGACGGTCAGCCATCAGGCCTACGCCGTGATCGCGGCGATGCCTGACGCGTTGTAGACGACAGTGAACGTGCCGTTCACCACCGAGTTCGAGCCACCCAGATAGTTGTAGCTCACGCCTTGGTCGGCGACGGGGGTGGTCAACGTGTCGTCGTAGATGAGGCAGCCGAACACACCCGCAAGATCAGCGGCCGAACCTGAGGCGGTGTCGGCGGCATCGAACGTGAACACGTTCGACGAGAACGCCGACGTCACCGACGACAACGCCACACCGCCGGTCGCCCACTGGCCGGCCTCGAACACCTCGTTACCGGCCGACACCCACTGGCCGGCACCGAACGCTGTGTTGGCGGATGCGACCGTCTGGTCGGGGGTGATGTCGTTGTCGAACAGCGCGTTCTTGAACGTGTCGCTGTTGAGGTCGAGGGCGGCGGTGTTCTCGAAGCAGTCCTCGAAGAACGCCATGAAGATCTTGGATGCGGACCAGGCCATGATTCAGTCCTCCACCGGGGGTGCTGGCGTCGTTTCGACGGTCGCGTCGAACGCCGCGGCGGATGCCCCGGCGAGAGAACCTGACAGCGCAACATGAACCGCGGCGCGGGCGGCCGGAAGTTCGGCACGCAGCTCGACCGCCCGGGCCTTCGCCTCATCGGCGTCGGCGCGGGCCTGCTTCTCTGCGGCAGGGTTACCTTTCAACTCAGCCTGCGCGTCGGCCAAGGCCTGCTTCGCGCGCTCGACCTTCTCGACGAGCTTCGGGTTCTCCTCGGCCAGTCGGTCGGCGTCGCGCAGGTGGTAGCCGGCGGCACCATCTGCTTTCTGGATTGCCCGTTCGAGTGCGGCGAGCGCCGCCTCTTCCGGGCCGAGTTCATCGGTCATGTCATCTCCTTCACAGATGCGACTGCGGTCGGTGCGTAGACGTGGGTGTCGTAGCCGTCGGCCCGTTCGGTGTGGATCGCCATCACCGGCCGGCCCTCACCGTCGAGTCGTACGTGCTCCCCGGCGATGTAGTCCTGGCGCTCGACAACCCGGTGGGTGACGCCTTGGAGGTCTGAGCCGTCGACACGGGCGAACGGCGCCAGGAACCCGGACAGCGCCCGGCAGGGGTGCATCGGTGTGTGTGGGCGGGTCTCACGCGTCACGTGCTGCAGACCGCAGCTGGGGCACTCCCAGCGGTGCTCGGGGGTGAGGATCGGAATCACGACACCTCCACAGTGATGTTGTCCCAATGCCAGGTGTAGCGGCCGGTGCCGCCATGCTTGTCGGCGTCGTACGTGTCGTCCTGGAAGATGACACGGACCGCACCGTCAGGGAACGACCCGCCGGTCGTGACACGCTGCACCTCCGACGCCCGGGACTGCTCATAGGTGACCGTGTTGTTTCCGTTGTCGCGGAAGCAGTGCCGGTAGCGGGTCGACTCGTCAGACACAGCAGTCCACGAATCGGCATCGAAGGCCAGCTCGAGGTCGCCACGGTAGATCTGTGTGGTGCCACGGAACGACTTGACACCGACGACCGCACCGGCCCCCGACCCGAGATCCTGGATGTTGAAATCGCCGGGTCCGTTCGCCGCGGCGAAATCGGGGGTGACGTAGTCGAGCCGGTACGGGCCCTCACCGTCGGACACGCGGCGCGGGTTGGTGTTCGGATGAGTGAGGTAGGTGGCTTCGGGGACGAGGACCACGTTGAACCATTTGCCGCCGCCGACATCGGCAAGGCTGACGTCCCAACACACCTCACGAACGTCGGTGAATGACTGCTTCGGTGCGAACGACACCAGGGCGTAGCCGGATGTGTTGAGGCCGGTCATGACGTGGCCGGTTGTGCTGCCGCCGGGGGCGCACCACCAGAAGAAGTTGCTGTGGGCGCCGACCGTCACGGTCCGCGTCGTCGGCGGTGCCTGACAGGCCAGGTTGTGTGATCCGGGGAACTGTTTGACGGTGGGGCCGATGTCTTCGGGGCGGCATGTGGTGCCGTCGGTGCAGTAGTTGCCGGTGTAGGTGTCGAATCGGTCGTAGAAGTCGAGGGGTGTGTCGAATGTGGCGACGAACCCGGACGGTGGCGTCGTGGTGGTGGTCGTCGGTGCAACCGTCGTGGTGGTTGTCGTGGTGCTCGTTGTCGTTGTCGTTGTCGTGCTGGTCGTTGTGGCGGGTTCGGTTGTGGTGGTCGTGGCTTCGGTCGTGGTGGTGGTCGGCTCGATCGTTGTGGTGGCCGCTTCGACCGTTGTTGTCGGCTCGGCCGTCGTGGTCGTGGCCGGTTCGGTCGTGGTGGTGGCCGTGAAGCAGTCGTCAGGGTCGAGGTCGGGTGGTGCGGCGAACCCGCCGGTCGGGGTACGGTCGGCGGCGTACACCACCAGACACGGCGCCACGAGCTCGTCGTCTTGCGCGAACAGCGACGGCCCGACCAGCATCGACCCCGCCCCGAACCCGAACAAGGCGAGCAGGGTGACCGCGCGACGACCGCTCATTCCGGTGCCGGCTTCGCCCTGTTCCGGGTGAACCACACCACCACCGCGACGATCGCTGTGGCGACCACGTTCACGGCCGCCTCGTTGTCGACCACGATCTCGACACCCGCGTTTGTGGAGACCCACTTCAAGAACGCGAGGACGATCGCGGTGATGGGGACGGCGATCGCCTTGGCGTTCGCCTTGATTGCGTCAACGAGCATGGGGTCTCCTAGTTGAAGATGTCGATGATGTCGGCGGCTTCGAGGAGCAGCACGAAGATGGCGAGGGCGCCGAGGGCGAGCAGGGCACGGTTCATCAGTCAGCCTCCGGACGGTTGGAACGAACGGTTGAACGCCCAGGAGACGAGACAGTCCGGCGAGCAGAAATGGAACTCGTGGTCCTGGTTGAGTTGTACGACCTCGGCGAGCATCACGTAGCCGTCTTCGTCTGGTTCGGCTTCAACCGGTGGGGCCTGGTAGTCGGCGCCGAACCATCCGCCGTCATCGCGGTTGATCGGCTTGCCGCAGCCTTCGCCGTCGCATGTCACACTGATCGTCATGGCTTCTCCTCCTGTGGTGGGTGGCGCCGCCGCCACGTTCGCGGCGGCCCACCCGGCGTCGACGCTGTAGGCACGACCATGCGGCACCTGCGTCGAACTAGCGCCTGACGATGTACAGAATCAGGCAGACGATGGCCAAGATGACCAGGATCGTGACAAGCACGGCGGCCCCCTTCTCTCACGGCGGGCTGGCAACAACGAACCCGATCACACCGATCAACGCGACCAGCACAGTGATGCCGACCCCGACCGCGGCAACCAGCGCACCGGATCCGGCCCGGGCCTCAACCACCTGGGTCTTCTGGCCTTGCGCTTCGTACTGGGCGCGGCGCAGATCAGCGATGTCTTTCTGGATCGGGTCGAGCGCGGCGGACAGGGCGGTGGCTGCTGCTGCGGCGGCGGCGGCGACCTGGTTGCGGAGCGCTTCAGCTTGGGCGCCGGCAACCTCGGCGGCGCGTTGCACGTTGCCGACGTCGACGGCACGGATGGCGTCGATGCGACCCGACTCTGCCTCACGGAGCTGAGCGGTGAACGTTCCGGTGAGGAACATGATCTCTTTGACGTGTCGGACTTCGGCCTCGTTGTACCGTTGTTCGGCGGCACGCAGATCGTCGAGACGTTGAACAGCGGCTTCGGTCAACGCGACGACGTTCGCTGTGGGGTCGATGACCGGGCGGCCCTGGGCGTCGACACCGGGACCGGGGGGCGTGTTGTTGGGCATGTCTCCCACCTACCGCTGCGCCATCGTTCAGGCGGGTCCGATCGTGCCTGACAGTTTCAACACCGGCACCTCGAACGGCGGGACCTCGATGGTGATGTCGTCGGCGGCACCATCGGGCATCTCGTTCGTGAGATCGACACCCGCCGCGACAGCAAGCCGGCGGTACTGGCCCTCATCGGTCAAGAAGTGGACGCCGTCGACCGGGTCCAGGTCACCGGACACCAACGGACGCACCACCCCCGAATCGAAACAACCCAGATACGGCCACCAGGCGGGCGCCGCCGGGAGTTGGGGTGCGATCGCCTTACGAAGCATGTCGACCTCCTCGTCGGGGGGTGGCGGATCGGGCGGCTCGAGCAGACACAGACGATCCAGCGTCGCCCAATCGAACACATGGTTGACATCGACCCCGTCGGTCGGCTCATCCGGATTCCACAAGAACCCCGGCACCTTCCACGTCGACGACCACTGCCACACCGCCGCCTTGTACTTGGCGCACTCGGCCCAGCCGCCCGTCGCGCTAGTGCCGGTGTTGTAGTTGGCGTACCACACCGGCACCGACGGGTTCGCCTTACGCCACTTCAAGAAATCCGGCACCCAGTCGGAGCCGTACACGATGACACGATCACCCCAACGGGCCCGGGCGAGCGACACCCATTCTTCGATCTGTTCGGCGGTCATGTTCGCAATGCCTGGGGTTGTCTCCCAGTCGAGCTGCACGAAGTCGCCGGTGCGTAGCCCGCCGACCGCGTCGAGGGTTCGGGCGAGGTGGTCGACCTGGGAACGCATCGATGTTGTGGAACGCACCCAGTGGTAGGCGCCGCGGTAGCGGACGTCGAGCCGGTCGAACATCGCCCAGAAGTCGGCGAACTTGGGTGACACGAATGTGGAGCCGTCGGTCGCTTTGCAGCTCATGAGCGGGTATGGCGGGATTTGGTGTTCGTCGGTGACGACGTTCCAATGTGAGATGTCGATGCCGTCAACACGCGGGGTCGGCATCGCTCGGCACCTCCCCGGCGGGTCTACGATCGCGGCGGCGGTGCGCCACGATGCTGAGGAGCTGAAGGGCGCGCCGCCACCAAATCGGTTGACACGACACACGGTTTCCGTACAGTGAGTGAGATGAAGCTCCTCAGCATCCTCACCCTGGCCGTGTTCGCGGCCCTCACCTTCTCGTCTCCCGCGTCGGCAACGCCGGATCCGACGACCACCACGTCTTCCAGCACGACGACCTCGACGCCCGAGCCGACGACTACGACTTCGGTCCCGTGCCAGAACGGTCCGGCAGTGGCGACCTGCGCGACGACAACGACGTCGGATGAGTGCACGGTCGTCAACGGCTGCCTCCCGGCACCGTGTCAACCCGCAAGGCAGTCATGCGTACCTCGGCCGTCGACACCCATTGACGCGCCGCCGGCGCCGGAGACATCGCCATCTGCGGTCGTTACGTCAAGACTGCCCTCGACGGGTACAGAGATGCCGCTGGTCGTCGGTGCCGCCGTGTTCTTGACGCTCGGCGGCGGCGCCTTGTTTGCAGCTCGTCGCCGGTCGTGATTGGGCAAACGTCGGGTCTACGATCGATAGGCGGTGTCGAGTAAGACGATGCAGATCGATCTCGTGCTGCGGGGCGACGGAGCCGAGGCGTACATCGCGAAGATCGTCGCCGAGCACCTTGGCGCCGGTGCGGTCATCGATGTCGTGTACAGCCCGGCCGATGAACAGGGACTGGTGTGCGTCGTCGGCGAAGCCCGGGCACTCGAGGCGTGACTACACCGAGCCGACGTCTTCGATCGTGAGCGTCGAGAACCGGGGCGCGCTCCCGGGGGTCGCGTTCGGGGTGATCGACGAGCCGTACACCGTGGCGGTGCCGGCGCCAGAGAGACGTTCGACGTCGATACGCCACGTCTGAGAGCCGCTGATCGAAGACTCGGTGTAGTGCTCGCCGTGGAACGTGGACGTCAACGTGCCGGCGGAATCCCAGCTCCACCGCCGATATGTGAGACCGTCACCGACGTTGCGGAGGTACACCGCGAACTCGTTGCTGGCGGCCGTCGCTGCGATCAGCAGGCTGACCGTGAACAGGTAGCGCCGGTTCGCGGTGTGTGTGCAGGCGGACGGGGAGATCACCGCGACGATCGCCGAGATCGTCGCCTGGTCGGACGTCTTGCGGGTGTGCGAGATGACCCGACCGTTGAACGCGGTGTCGAGCGCGTCGAACCGGGCCTTCACAGTCGAGAACGAACCCGACGGCGCGGTTCCCAGCTCGGTCTCGACAGCGATGATGGCGTCGTCGGCGTTGCCGTGCAGCGCGTCGTGAGGGAACGCCGACAGGTTCGCCCCGACCCCGCCCACCGCGGGGAGCGTCGCGGTCGTATCGAGTGAAGCCGGATAGTTCGATGCCATGTACGACTCCTATGCGATCTGGTTGTCGAGCCGGGCCGAGATCCCGGCCACATCACGGATCAGCGTCAACGTCTCGTTCGACGACGCACGCCCCAACACCGGCCGCACCACCTCCCGCTCAGATGACAGCGAGATCGTGACCGCCTCGACCTGGGAGGCGTACCGGACGCTGTCGACCTCGACGCCGAGCCAGTCACCCAGGTCGTAGTCGTCGAGGAAACGGACCCGCTGCGCCGCGTCAGCGGCGATGAGCCCATCGACTGAGACATCTTCGCCGTGCAGCACCAGCTGCGCCGTGGCTGCCGTCTGCAACCCGGCCGCCGACGTCACGTTCGTGTTCTCGTACAGCACCTCGACACGGTCCAAACCGGTCGCACCGGTATCGGCGACAGCGAACGCCCTGGCGGTCAGGTCGCCCTGGCCGGCCGCGATCACGTACGAGGCTGTGGCCGGGGTGACGAGACGCGACAACTCCTCGAGGTCGCCCTGGTCGGTGAAGATGATCGACCCCGACAGATCCGCGGCCGTCTTGAACAGGAACTGATACGCCCCCGGTGAGGACATCGTCGCCTGACACACGATCCCCGACTCGCGACAGATCCGGCCGACCAGCTGATCCAACGGCTGTGCGCGACCATCCCATGTGGACGAGGCGCCGATCACCGGATCGACGACAGTGACACCGACGATCTGACGGCTCGGTTGCGCACCCGAACCGATGCTGTCGGTGATGTACCCGGCGGCGACCGTCGACCCTGGCCCGGTGCGCGTGTCGTGAGCCGCGGCCCACGGCGGAGGCGTCGACGGTGTCGGAAACATGAGGCGCTGGCCGAGCAGCCCGAAGATGTCGACACCACGGAACTCCAACGTGGTGCCAGCCTCGGAAACGATCCTGGTGACACCACCGTCGACCCCGGCAACCCGGCGGACCAACCCAGCGAAGATGATCCGGGACACCGCCTGGTCGTCGTACACGATGATCGAATCGACATCGTCGACATCGTCGCATTCGAGCCCGACGAGCGGAGCCGACAACTGCCACTCCCCGACCGCGAGGAGCCGCAGCACAGCGTCCAGCTCGAACGCTGTCGCCTCACCAACCTTGGTGAAGCTGTCGCACAGATCGACGGTGTACGTCATGGTGTGAGGAACCGCTCACGCCACGCGACCTCGACGATCGACGCGCCGGTCGTCCCGGTCGCCGCCGCGTTCAACACCGACGCGCCGACCGGCAACTCCCACAGCCGAGACGTCGGAGTCAGCAGCGACCAGTCGATCTCTCCCGCGTTCAGCCGGGGACCCCGGTTACCGGGGGTGGTGTCCACGGTGATCGTCGACCCGGCCGCCAACGCCGCCGCCAGCTGGAATGTCTGGCCGCCGGCGACACCGACCTGCAACGTGGTGAACGGTCCGACGATCGTAGTCGTCGGAAACGCCGACGCATCGCCTGCGACCGTCACCGGATTCGCGTCGGAGCCGCTGAAGCCGGTCGCACCCGAGAAGGCGATGGCTGCGTTGAACCCGACCGCAGCGGCGAACGTCAACGACGCCACATTCGACTCGCCGTACCACCACGGATCCAACGCCAGCAGCGTCACCGACAGCACACGGGACTGCAAGTTGCGCTCGTACCCCTCGAACCCCGATTCGTAGACCACGTTCAACAGGTCCCGGATGACGGTGCCGTCGTCGAACCGCAACGTCCCCGGCCCCTGCAAAGCCCGCTCCAACGGGCCCAACACATCGGTCACCCGGGTGTCGTCCTCGACGAACAGCGTCAGCGTGACCGGTCGAACGCCGCGGCGGGAACGGACCAGAACCGACCCGTCGGCGGTCAGATATGGGGCGAGCGTCAACTCGACCGGCGCGGTCCGCAAACCGGTCGACGGCTCCCACACGTCGACGCCGTTCGCCTCGTCGATCAGCTCGTACGTGCCGGTCGACCCGATCCACGTCAACGTGTTCATCGCTGCAGCCTCAGCCGGCGGATCGCCGTCGACAGATCATCGGCCGTCAACGGCCGCACATGGTTGTGCAACGTCAAGTTGTAGACGTCCCCACCACCCGCCGTATCGCCGAGCCGGTCGATCTGCGACTTCGGATACACCCGGCCGGCCTGCGACATCGGGCCGTCACGCACGAACATCTCGCCGGCCTGCACGTTCGGGTCCTGCGATGCACCGACCGGGCCCCCGGTGTGACGGGCACCCGAACCGAACCCGACCCCGCCGTGCGTGGCGATCGACACCTGCATCTGACGGTTCCGGGTCAGGATGTTGAACCGCCGCTCGGCCTCCTCCAGGCTGCCTTCGTCGATGAGAGCGACAATCGCGGTCACCTCCGACTCCGGAAGATCGGCGTACTTCTCGCCCAGCTCGACGACCGCCTGCTTCGCGTCGATCACCGCGCCCTGATGATCGAACGCCTTCTGCGCCGCATCATCAGCGTTCTCCGACGCCGCTGTGTAGGCGTCGACCGCCGACTGCTTAAGGTCGTCCCACATGCCTTGCGCGTTGTGGAAAGCCTCCTCGTCCGACAGCTCGCCTTTCAGGTCGCTGTAACGGTCCTCGGTCTGTTTGATCGCATCCGCCAGCAGGTCGTTCTCGCGGGTCAGATCCGACGTCGACTCAGCAGTGTCGTCGAGCGCACCTGTCGCGCCGCGCAGCCGCTCGGTGTACATCGCGGTGATCTCGGCCTTCTCCTTGTAGGCCTCCGACTCCTGCGGATTCAGCTCGATGAACTTCTGGGTGAGCAGGTTGCGGGTCTCGAACGTGACGTTGGCGGCGTCCATCTTGGCGTTGAAACCGTCGAGCGTCGACACCCCGGACGCGAGCCCGGCGAACATCTCGGAAGCAGCCCGCTCCGCGTTGTGCAGCGTCTCGACCGTCATGTCGGTGTCGTTGATGAGCCGCCCGAACGACGCCCCGATGTCGTAGGCACCCTCCAACACAGAGTCGAACGCGCCAGTCAACTGGCCGACCCCCTTCGCGACGAAGACCGCGCCGTCGCCGAGCGTCTCGAACAGCGGCATCAGATCCGACAACGCCGGCGCTAGTTGGCCGCCGATCTCGAGCGCGACATCCTTGAACTTGTCGACCAGGGCGTCGAGTTTCTCGCGGAACTCGCGGGCCTTCGCCAGCTCTTTGTCGTCGATCACCTGCTGCGACGACACCTTCGCCATGCCGTCGACGATCTCGGCGGAGCCCATGTTGATGAGCTCGCCCATCTCCTTCCAACCCCGACCGAACGCCGCCTGCGCCGCCTCCGCCTTCTTCGTCGGATCCTCGATCCCGCGGATCACGTCGATCGCGTGGAGCATCGTCGCGTTGGCGTCGACCTGACCTTCCTTGTTGCGCTGCGTCGTGATGCCAAGCTCGGTGAGCAGCGGATTCGCTTTGCCGATCTCGACGTTGAGCTTGTTGAAGCCCGTCGCCATCGTCTCCGCGCCGACACCGATGTCGTCGCCGACAGCGATCCACCGTGACGCGGCATCCACCGCCAGCCCGGACGAGTCGGCCAGCTTCCCGGCTTCGAGCGCGGTGTCCTGGAACGCGGTGACCGCTTTCACCCCGAAGGCGGCCAGTGCGGCGCCGCCAGCCAGGGCGAGCTGGCCGGCGTGGGCTTTCACCGTCTCGAACGCCGATGATGCCCCGGTCTTGAACTTGCCGGTGGCGTCGTCGGCGTCACCCAGTTTGCCTTTGAGCGTGTCGAGCTGCTTGTTAGCGCCGTCGGCGACGAGCTCGATGATCAGCTTGATCTTGTCGGTGAAAGCCAACGGTCACCGCCTCACGAAATGATGCGGCCGATCTCCGACTGCAACTGTTTGAACGCCGTCTTGCCCGCCACCTGCTCGATGTCACGTGACGCATCCGACAGAGTGTCCAACCCACGTGACGGTCCGAACCCCGAACGGGCGCGTGGCCCCATCGGTGTCATCACCGCCCGACCGGCCACCACCCCTTTGCCCTTCGCCTTGCCAGCCTTCGGGAAGATCGGACCGGACGCCTTGCGGCCCTTGTCGGCGAGCGCCCACGGGCCTCGGAAGTTGACGGTGACCCGGGAGCCGTCCTCATCGAACCCGGCGGACAACCTGGCACGGCCGCCCTTGAAGTTCGACATCGCCGCGTCAGCCCCGAGCGACCGTCGCGCGGCCCCTCCGGCTTCCTGCTTGGCGACCAAACCGACCGCACGCGCGATGCGGTGCATCGCGGACGGGTCGAGGATCCCGGTGAGCTTCGCACCCCACGCCCCTAGCTCGCCCACCGGCGGTCAGGCGGTCGCGTCTGTGTTGATAAGGACGGGTGCCAGCGCTGAGGCGTCGGCGGTGGCGTGCATGAACTCGAACGGCGCCGGCTGCTTCACAACCTCCGGGCCGGTCACCACCGGGGTGGTTCCGGTGTAGCGCACGTTGCCGGTCAACGTCAGCGACGCCGACGCCCCCGCCGAAAACGCCAACACCAACGCACCCTCGGTGCCGTTCACGAACCGCTGATACTGGGTGAGGCCCTCGTAGTCGGCGGTGAACGTCCCACCGTAGACACGCTCGTTCTGCTCGGTGATCGTCGGACGGCCCGCATCGGCGGCGCACACCTTGTGCGCCACCCGCAACCCGTTGTCGCCGTTCAAGGTGAGCGTGTCGAAACACAACGCGGACCCGGCGACGGTGAGCGAGCCGTGAGTGAACAGCAGCGACGTCCCCGCCGCATAGGTGGGGGTCGCCAACGTCTGGTTGAGTAGCTCGTCGTAGAACGCCAAGTCGAGCATCAGGTTGACGTACGTGTTCGCCGGGTTCACCTCCAACGACCACGACCGGCACATCCCGCCGAGGTAGTCGTACGGATCGACAGTGTCCGAATCGGCTTGAGGGATCCCCTTCTGGAACGTCCCCGACGGCAGATCACCGATCGTGTACGTGTGGGTGAACGGCCCAGCGCCGGTCGTGTTGACCGTGCCGAACATCAGACGGAGCAGCTTCCCGATCGACTCGGACTGCAACTCCATGTTGAACTGACCGCCCCACAGCTTCACACCCGCGGAGAACTTGTGTGGCATCCGACGTCCGGCACGCAACGCCTTCGACTTCTTCTGCTCCGGCCCACCGGTCATGTTCTCCTGCACGAACGGCAACGCCACCGTCGGCGTCGCACGCGTGTTCTTCGTCGTCTCGATCGCCATCATCCACTGAGACGCGAGACCGGAACGTACCGCCATCACTCACCATCCTTCGACGGCTTCGCCGCCTTGTCGGCCTGCACCTGCCACGACTCGGGATCCTGCGCGGCGAGCGACTCGACGAGCTCGTCGGGAAGATCGACCGTCGCGCCGAACCCGACCTCGTGCTCGCAGTCGTTGGCACGGTCCACGACCGCGACCCCGCCCCTGTGCGGACCTGTGTACTTCACCTTCATCGCGCAACCTCCGTTTAGATCCGCGTTGTGAACTGGAACCCCACAACCACCTGGCCGACGAACCCGTCGCCAGACCCGACGATCACGAACCGGTGCGAACCCACCCGCGCCGTCTGCACCTCGCCGTCGAAGCCGAGCGGCAACACCGCCTGCGTCACCGGGTCGTACACACACAACTGGACGACATCAGACAGCTGCTCGAGCCGGTCGAACACGGCGACGTCGTCCTGGCCGGGCAGGTTCGTCGTGACCCACACCTCGGCGGTGAACTGCTCATCACGGCCGGCCGGGCTGACACGCTTCCATTCGGTCACCGTCTCATCCGGGTTGAGCACGATCCCGATCCGCTCCGAACCGACATCAGGCAGCTCGGCTGTGAACCCGACAGGGATCGCCACAGGCTCCCCGGTCACATGATGCGGCGGGAACGCCTGCTCGCCGAGACGGGCACGCAGCGCCCGGACGGCGGCAAACTGGCGGGACGTCCGCGGTGGGCTCGTCACGCGATGCCGATCCTGGTGTGCTTGTAACGCTTGATCGTCTCGTCGATGCCGGGGATCCCCGTCACCCAGATCGACAGACCCGGGGTGGCGAGCGTGACGTTGCCGCCCTCCGGAGGCTGATACGACATCGCACGGTCCGAGATCCCCGTCTTGTTGCCGGTCACCTGCGCCCGCACCGCGTGATGCATCATCCGGCGCAGATCACCGGGGGCGTCGATCCCGTGCTCATAGGCGATCTCGACGTTGAGGCGGCCGCACGGCCAAACCTGGCCGTCGGTGCGCACCATTACCGCCGAGTTCGGGGCAGCCTCGACGATCGCAGAGAGCTCACCGGCGGTCAGCGCAGTGTAGGACGAACCGTCGCCGTCGTACAGCCGGCACCACAACACGCGACGCAGATCCGGCCATGTCACCACCAGCCGGTCACGTCCGTGCCCGGAGACACGCTCCACAAAGAACCGCGGGAACGGTGCACGGTGCAGCGCGTCGGTGAACATGTCCTCGACCTCGCGACGGGCCTGCAGCTTGTTCGGCGTCGACTCACCGTTGAGTGTCGGCTGCGACAAGCCGAGCTCGGCAAGCGAGCCGATCGTGCCGCCCGCCACCTCCGTCAACGTCTCAGCCATCACCACGGCGTCGACCGACCACACCGCGGTCAGCCAGTCGACAGACGTCAACTGGGCGGCCGCGACGGTCACCGTGCGAGCCGCCGTCGTGGCGCCCTGCACCGCGCCGACCGTCACCGTGGTGCCGTCGGCGCGTGTCACCGCGACCGTGACGGTCCCGCCAGGGTCGGCCGGTTCCCCATCAGAGTCGACCGGCTGCCACGACAGTGTCGCCCCGGTTGCACCCTTGAGGATCCGCGACGCCGGCAGGACCGACATCGGTCAGCCTTCGGCGGTCTGGCGACGCGTGCGGCCGCGTGTCTTGTCGGGCTTGCCGTCGGTCGTCTCGAGCACCCCGTCGGCGGCCGGTGTGTCGTCGGTGGCGATGTTGACCTTGGCGAGCTCGGCGTCGACCTGGGCGACGCGGCCCTTGAGGCCGCGCCGAAGATAGCCCTCGCGTTCGGCGAGCAACGCTTCGATGTCGCTCATGACGTCACCGCCAGATACGGGATGACTGCGGTGGTTGTCGGCGTCGCGATCGTCGCCGGCGCGGTCGCACCTACGGCTGAGCCGTGCGACTGCACGAGCACCGGGCATGACAGCCCGATCGCACCCGCCGCCGCGGCGTTTCCGAGGTCGAGGCCGCGCAAGGTCGGGACGGTGCCGGCGGTGAAGCTGATCGACACGTAGTACAGACCAGCGACGGTGATCAGTTGAGCCGTCGCCAGAGCGACGGTGAACGCCGTGTTGGCGGCGCGGGCGGTTGAGCCGAAGTCGGCGGTCTGCGCGAGCAGCGCACCGGCCGGCGAGTACAACGCGGCGAACCCGGCGGTCGGGGTGCCGGCCGCGGTGGTCGCCGTGATGAACGTGATGTTGCGCGCCACGTCGCCGGTCTGCAGCGGGATGCCCGCTGACAGGACCACACCGGTGGCGGCGATCGCACCGTTGCCGCCGGCCAGGAACCGGGGGATTGTCTCGGCGAACGTCGAATTGGTCGGCGACCCTTGGCGCAGGTAGTTCTCGTCGAAGAACGGACCGTTTTGTCTCGTCATGATGAAGGCCTTTCGAGGTCCCGGGGGAGGCAGCACGCGGCTGCCTCCCCCGGTGGGACGGTCAGAACGTCGGCGCCGCGAGGCCGGTGCCGGTGATGTCACCCGTCGCCAGCGGGTAGCGGCCGGCGGTGAACGCCGAGTACCCGTAGACGACGAACTTGACGAGCAAGTTCCCCGCCTGGGTCTGCTCGGCACGGATCAGCAGCGGAGCCGCCGGGTCCTCCCACAGGAAGCACTCGTCGGCGTTCACGCCGTAGATCGCGTCTTCGGTGCCGCCGCCGAGCGTGGTCTCGATGTTGCGGTCGAGGATGACCCCCCCCTCGAGATACGACCGGCCGGGCGCCTGGTAGCCGGGCTGGCCGACGGTGCCGACCTGCTGCGTCCCGGCCATGCCGACCGTCAGCAGCGGGAACGTCGTGCCGAGCTGCGACGCAAGCCACCACCAGCGACGGGTGTGGAACAGGAAGTGCGTGAAATCGTCGGTACCCGACGAGATCTGCTGCACGAGATCGGCGAGCTTCGGGTGGAGCTCGGCGGCCGTCGGCGACGCATCGGTGTACGTGACGGCGGCGTTGCCCGACACGTTCTTGATCCCGAGGTGGGTGCCGGAGGTGCCGTCGGCCACGATGATCTGACGGTCAAGCTCCTCGTGGTAGGCGCCGATCAGATCCTGGATGACGATCTCGTCGCCGCCGGTGGTGCGGTCGACGACCTGGCGGGCGACGTCCTGCTGGCCGGCGACGGTGCGCACGTTGACCGTGAGCAGCGTGTCGTCGATGTCGGTCTCCTGCACGGCTGCACCCTCGGTGGCTTGCGCCGCCGCGGCTGTGCCGGTGGTGATCCGGGACAGGTTGACCGTCATCCCCTCCGGGGGGAGGTCGACGTGGCGGCAGATGTCAGCGAACGGCCGCTTGTTGCGGATCTTCGGCGCCACCAGGTCAGTGAGGTACTGCGGGACGGTGAGCCCGGCGAACGCGCCGGTCGTCACGTCACGCTGCTCGATGCCGGCCAGGTACTCGGCGCGCTCTACACGCTCCTCCTGCATGTGGCGCGACAGCCGCTGACCGGCGTCGAAGTCGGACATCGTGTGGGCGCGCATCACGTCCCGCAGGAAGTGGGTGCCGCGCGGGTCGTTGCCCGGGCCGTACGTGCGGGCCTCACGCGTCACACGGCCGCCGCCACGGGTCGAACGGTCCGAAGACGTCGGCAGAGCGGCGGCCACCGCGTCGGCGGCGACACGTGCCGCCTCGGTCGCCTCGAGCTCAGCGACACGAGTGGTCAACGGGCCGCGGGCCTCGTCGAGAGTGACGAGCTCGTCGCGAGCCGCGGTGAACGCCGTCTGCTCGTCGTCGGTGAGGTTGCGGGCCTCACCTTCGGCAGCGGCGACGATCGCGTCGAGCGCCGCTTGCGCGGTCGTTCGGGCGTCGAGGTTGGCGCGCAGTTCGTCGCGCACCATGTCGAGAAGGGTTGCGGGCATAGCTGTTGACCTCCAAAGGTCGAGTCGGTGTGGGTTGGAGGCCGGCGGTCCGAGGCCCAAGTGGTGCGCCAAGTCGTGCCCGTCGCGCGGGTCGGGGGTGGCGTCCGAGGTGGGAGTGGTGCCTGCTCGGCGGGTGGCTCTTACGCGGGGACGGAGAGCCGGTAACGGTCGGCGATGGCCCGCGCCGTGGCGGTGTCCATGCCGGTGCGAGCTGCCGCGGCGCGGAGCTCGTCGATTCGGACGGCGTCACGCATCTGCGCGACGGTCGCCGGGTTCGCCGGGTAGGTCACGACCGACACATCGGAGCCCGTCACGTCGAGTGAGAACTCGCGGATGATCCGCTCGGTGTAGTCGTCGTTCCATTCCTGGCGGGTCGTGATGAACGCGAACGACATCTCGTCGACGTCCTTGCGGTCCATCGTCGAACTCAGCTCCTGCACCTTCGGGTTGCGAAGATCGAGGGCGGGGGCATGGGTGAGCAGTCCGCGGGTGTCCTCGTCGAGCAGCAACGTCCCGGAGCGGGTACGGGCGAGCGCGAGCCCCTCGTGGTTGACGAGCAGCCGGACGTCTGGGCGGGCGTTCAAGGTGCGCGTCGCCGCACCGGCCGCCACCATCTCGCGCCAGCCTCCGCGCTCGGGGCCGCCTGCGACGTCGTACCACACGTCATAGACGGTGGCGTAGCCGCTGAAATCGGCGGTCGCGTCGTCGACGGCGCGCAGCTGGATCTGAGCATCGGAGTGGATCCGGAGCTCGACAGATCGAGTCGTCATTTCGCTCCTCCCGTGGTGGCGGGTGGTCGGTCGTCGGGGTCGGGTGGCGCGGTCGCGCCTGGCGGCCACAGCGTCATCTCGCCCTCCTCCGACGGCAGCGGGTCGAGGTCTTCGAGCTGGCGGGGTTCCTTGCGCTTCAGCCAGCCGCCGCGCACACCGATGTCGTACGACTTGTAGCGGGTCATCAGATCCGAACGCAGGATCGCGTCGACGTTGATCTTCACGAAATCGGGGGTCGGGGTCTGAAGCGAGATCAGCCGCTCAACGCGACCCACCCACCACTGCACGGTCCACACCAGCAGATCGAGAGCGCGCTGCTCTCGGTTCGCGTACGTCACACCCGGCCCGGTCACGGCGTAGCCGAGCATCTCGGCGGGCACGCCGTAGTAGCCGCATATGTCGACGGCCGTCGCGTTGGTGCCGGCCAGGAACAGCGCCGCCTCGGGGGTGACCTGCAGCGCGTCGTACTTCCAACCCTTGCCGATCACGGCGAGATGGTCGTTCGACGTCGCGTCGCGGAACCGTTCCTTGGCGATCTCAGCGTCGGTGGCGTCGATCTCGTTGTCGTTGGTGAGCAGCCCGGTCGGATGACCGCCGAACTCGTACCACGTCGCCCCGTAGTTCTTCACCGCCAGGCCGAGCCCGACCGTCTGACGCATGTACTCGAGCGGCGCCAGACCGAGCACCGAGCCCGGCGTCGGACCGAACGCCCGCATGTGCATGATCCGCGCCGGGTCAACCTCTTTGCCGTTCACCCGGTACCGCGGCGAATCGAGGGAGCCGCGACGCCACACCGACACATCGCCCGGCGCCAGCACCTCGGCCTTGGCCGCGAACCGGAACCCCGGATCGAACTCGGTGATGTAGCCGTAACTGTTGCCGACACCGAGCGCGGACAGCATCAGCTGGTAGCGCCACTCGTGATCGTCGACGTAGTTCGACGGACGCGCGACGAAGTCCGACTTCGGCACCCGCTCGTGGCTGCCGTCGGGCCGCTCGCGAAACTGGTGCAACGGCAGCCCAGCCACGATGTCGGCGAGCAGATGCTGGCAACGCCACACCGCCATCAGCTGCATCGACGTCGTCGGCGTCACAACCTGCCCGGCGGTCGACCGACCGCCACGGCCCGACGCCTCAGCGATCAGCTGCGCCGCGGTCAGGTTCGCGACGCGACGCTCACGCAGCAGACTCACTTGTCACCGCCGGCGGCCCGGTAGCCGAACACCACCATCGCGGCGCCGGCGACCATCACCCCGGCCGGGACGTACACCATCGCAGCACCCACCGCGACGACACCTGCGCCGGCCACCTCGAGCACAGACGTGATCAGTTCACGCATCACGCCTCCTCAGAAGATCTGCGACAACGGCTCGACGGGCCGATCGAAGGGCACCATCTCGAGCAACCGAAGCGCGGTCGTCGCCGCCTTGAGCGGCGTGATGTCGGCTAGCGACGTCTCCTGATCCCACAGCCAACCGTCACCACGCGCCTTCTTGCCGGCTGCGTCGACGGCCGAGTTCAGCCACGCCTGATCGAGATGGTCGAGGCGGCCCTCCACGATCCCCAACCGGAACGCCTCGCACGCCGCTGCGTACTCGTGTGGCGGCAGCGGCTTGACTGGGATCGTGCCTGCGGCCCGGCCGACCTCGGGGGCCAGGGCCTGGGTCGGGCCCGGCGGATACCCGATCACCTTCGGCAACCACGCATCTCGCTGCTCAGCGATGCGCGGTTCCAGCCAAAACGTCGACGCGTCGAAGTTGAGCACATCGACAATCGGGCGGCCCAGGGTACCCCGGCCTGCAATCGCGATCGCAGCAGACCGTCCTTCCGGTGCCACCGCCACCGCCATCGCCACATCGCCGACGATCAGTGAGCCCTCCGGGACGACACGCTGCGCCCACAGCCCGGGCGAGATCACCTTCTCGCGGGGGCCTTCACCGATGACCGGCCACCGCACCCACTGACCGGCGTACTCCTGGCGGAACAGATCCTCGCCACCCTCGTCCGGGTTGCGGCGGGCCCGATCGAGCTCGGCCATGATGAAGTCGAGCTCGATCGTCCAGCCGAGCGCCGGATGGTACGTCCACCACACCTCGGGGTCGTCGAGGTCGGCATCGTCGGGGAGCGAGTACTCGAGGTAGGCGGTGCGGCCGTGCCTCCCGGTCTCGCACGCCTTGCGTCCGGCGAGCACCTTGGGCGCCAGGTAGAACGATTCGTCGTCCCCGACGCTCGAGCTGACCACGATCTGCGCCTCGTCGCGAGTCGACTGTGCCGGGCGCATCGACTGCTCGACACGGTCGTCGACGTGGAAGCGGGCCTCGTCGATCACGCCACCGTCGAGGGTGTCGCCGTGGCCGGCCTGCTTCGACGGGGTGTCGATCTGCAAGTAGTTGCCCTGCCCGAACAGCAGGTGCTCGGAGCCGTTGTTGAGCGACTGCTTCCAATGCTTCGTCGAGCGGCCCGGCCGCGCCTTGGGGTTGCGCACCTCGAAGAAGTCGGCGCCGTCGCACTCGCGCAACAGCGGTGCGAAGTCCCGCTCGAGCTTGCGTCGCGCGTTGTCGCGCTTCTGCATCGTGAACGTCACACGCTGCCGGCCGAGTCGATGCGGCACGATCGTCACCCGACGGACCATGTACACGAAGTCCCACGTGGTCCGGCCGCACTGACGCATGGTCACGATGACGGCCTCGTCGTACGCGTTCCGCCCGTCAGGTAGGACTTCCAGCACCACGTCGGCGGCGTGTTGCTGCCACGGCATGAACGGCCGGCGCAGCCTTCTTGCGACCTCGCCCATCTCGTGGCCGCGCGTTTCCCGGTCGAGATTTCGCGGGGTCCCGAATCGAGGCAGCACCAGCGGCCGCCGTCCAGTCATCGTCGCTGTCACTCGGCTTCGCCTCCGCCATCAACTCGGCCATCCGGGCGGCGAGCTCCCGGGACACTTTCGCCACGTCGGTCGGCTCGGCATGGTCGAGCGCCTGGGCGACCGTCTCGGGGGCCGCAGAACGCGCACGCCTCCGAGGCTTCGCAGGGGCCACGAGCCGCAGACCTGGCGCGGTCGCGGACGTCGGCGCCTTCTTCGGCGCCCGTGGCTTCGCAGGGGCCGCTTTCGCAGCACGTTTGCGCGGCGTCCCGCTCATCGACACGATTTCAGAGTCAGAGAGATGGAAAAG
>Ga0137433_1000559_pt1 | contig 19280 bp, 14 predicted proteins | sample EasRivERMZT840_2_FD_102335 | JGI IMG/M metagenome (GOLD analysis project Ga0137433, IMG submission 102335) | Soil microbial communities from meander-bound floodplain in the East River, Colorado, USA - East River MetaG ERMZT840_2 | ecosystem: Environmental > Terrestrial > Soil > Floodplain ...
CACCCCGCCCTGTCGGATTGGCGTGGCTTTGATCGCCGGTGGTGGCGATAGTGCCGGCGGGGCAGGAGCCGGCGGACCCGAAGGTCGAGTAGGGACGACACCGGGCGACCCGTCTCCGAAGCTTCCGAGGATGTCGCTCAGGCCTCTGCCGTTGCCCGGTGGCAGAGGACTGGGTGCCAATGAAATCGAATCGTTAACGCGGGCGATCTCGTCGGAAATGGTTGTCGGCGGCGTCAAAGCCGACGGCGCAGGCAATGTGTCCGCGCCGCTTATAGCGTTTTGTGCGCGCGGCTGCGTCGCCGAGAACACGTCCACGGGTTGCGGCTGGATTCTTTGCGGCAAGAACAACGTTGTGTCGATTTCGGGAAGCATCACCGCCTGTGTCTGCAACATGGGAATGACCAGGAGCGCAATTACCGTCACCACATGCGCCAGGACCGACACTGCTGCCGTCAGAGGGTTGCGGGCTTTGTTCTGCCGTTGCGATTCGAACAATGAGTCTTCGAGCATGTTTGATCTCCTTTTGATGAACCTCCCCGGGGAGAAGCAAACCTGCCGGCTTTGTTGATGGGATTAGACACCGCTCGCAGACCGTTGTTCCGCGGTTCTGTTTAACGGGAGAAGCGGTAACCGTGACCGTGCACGGTCACGATGTATTGTGGATTCTTGGGATCGTCTTCGATTTTCTGGCGAAGCCACGCGATGTGGACGTCGACGGTTCGCGTCAGCGGTATGGCTTTGTATCCCCAGACGTCCTGCAGCAATTCGTCTCGCGAAAGGACTGCTCCCTTCCGTTCGATCAGATAGCGAAGCAGCCTGCACTCGCGCTCGCCCAGGGCCGTTTCCTTGCCGTTCTTGCTGACCCGCGCGGTTGTGAAGTCCACGTGGATTCCGTCGAAGTCGTACGTCCTTAACTCCTGACGCGTCCCGCCTGCCGTGCGGCGCAGAAGCGCTTCGACGCGGGCCTGGAGTTCCGGGGTTTCAAAAGGCTTTGTGAGGTAGTCGTCGGCTCCCGCTTTGAGTCCCTGGACTTTGTTATTCAGTTCGCTCCGCGCGGTCAGCATCAGAATCGGTGTATTCACGCCGTTTTTTCGAAGGTGGCGGCAGACGTCGAATCCGTTACGCGAGGGCAGCATGACGTCGAGGATGATCAAGTCGTAAAGCTGCGACATGGCGAGTTGCTGTGCGTCCAGGCCGTCCCCGGAACTTTCCACGGTGTATCCGTCCGCCTTCAACAGATCGGTAAGGGTGCGACGGAGGTTTGTTTCGTCTTCCACCAGCAGAATGCGGGCCCGGCTCATAAAGAAGCTGCCGGGATGTGAAGGGTGAATGTCGCGCCACCGTGCGGCGCCTGATCGAACGTGACACGGCCTCCCTGCGCTTGCATGATCCGTTTGACGAGGTGAAGGCCCAAACCGTTACCCGGCACGTTGGAGCCGACATTTCTTCCCCGATAGAAGGCTTCGAACAACTGCCGCTGGTCGGCGCTGTCGATTCCGGGCCCGCGATCGGTCACGCTCAGTTGAACTTCCTCGGCCCCGGCACTCTTCCGAGCTGCGATATCGATCTGCGGCGCCTCATCGCCTTTCTTGCCGTACTTGAATGCATTGCTCAACAGATTCTGAATGCATTGCGTCAAGGCAGAGGAGTCGGCTTTCACGGGCGGCAGATCCGGATCGATGTGCGTCGTCAGGTTGCAGTCCTCCAGGTTGACGGCAGGTGACAGGTTCGTGATCGCGCGATCGATCACCTCGTTCACGTCCACGGGTTCCAGCTTGTATTTCTTCCGCCCGGACTGGGTTTCCGAATACAAGAGAACCTCTTCAACCATGTCCGACAGCCGTCGTGCTTCCTCCTGAACGATCTTGGCGTATTCCTCGACTCCCTCCTTGTCGCGGACGATCCCGCTGCGCAGATTGTGCGCGGCAGATCGAATCACGGCGAGCGGTGTCCGGAGTTCGTGGGATATTCCCGCGGCGAATTCCATCTGCAGGCGTCCGAGCGTATGAGCGCGCTGGCTCGAGATGACGACGGTGATCAGGCCGGCGCCGAGCACCAGGAGAATTCCGAAAGCGACGGCGAGACTTCGCCGCCGAACCTGTTCGACTGCGATCTCCAGCGATCCCGCCCGATGCTTGACGACAAGCTGCCATGGTTCGCTGATGATCGAGCCGGGCAGCAGCCCGCGCGGCCCCGGCCTTCCACGTCCACCTTGCGATCGCGGAGAGCCAAAGAGATTGGCCGACGCATCGGGCATGGCAATTTCCTCAGGCTTCCATTCGCCGGCGGATGAATACAGAACTCGGGGATTCTCCTGGGTCACAATCGCGATTCGGAATGCAGTTTCGTCGTGAGTTAAAAAGTGTCTCTCTTCCAGCGCCGGCACGACTTCTTTCAGGACGACATCGCGGTCGATTTCGATCACTGCGGCGCCTTCCGGACCTCCCGGTCCTCCCATGCCCTGGCCTGGCGGGCCGTCGGGACGTCGACGGAAATCATCGGAAGGACGCTGACGGAAATCCTGCGGCGGTCTCGGTCCGCCGAATGGACGTCCGGGACGGAAGATCGCCACGAACAAGAACATCTTGTCGCCGGCGCGAATCGAGGACGGTCCCGGTCCAGGCCGAAAGCGATCGCGGATGTTCGCCAATTCTGCGGGAATATCTGCCGCTTCCAGCTCACCGGACGATAACCCGACTCTAAAGAACTCCATTTCGTTTCCGGGATTCATTTTGAGCAGGTAGATCGCGCGAACGAGACGGCCGTAAGGATTGACTTCGGACCACGTCTGGTAGCGTTCCAGAAGCGGTGCGGCTGTTTCCGGGAAGCCGTCGCGAATCTGAAACGAGTTCACGATCCGGGAAAGCTCGGCATCGAAGTCAGAAGCGAACCGGTCCGATGCGACGCGAAGGCTGCTCGCCAATCGGTCGCGTTCCGCGGCGCTGACTTCACCGATCCATTGATACTGCAGGACTGCCAGGATGGGAAGGAGGATCAGGAGCAAGCCAACCAGGATGAGGCTGGACCTCGCACGTGGCATCACGAGGGAAATTATAGCGAGGGGGTTGGAGCGGTCTCGTAAAAACTTGTTAACCACAGAGACGGGAAAGGGGGCGTAGGGGGCCGCCCCGGGGGATCAAGGGGGCGGCCCCCTACGCCCCCTTTCCCGCCTCTGTGGTTACAGGCTGTTAGTCACCCTTCCTGCCGCCGGCGGCTGCGGAAATCTCCGCATAGAACGCGTCAAGCCGCATATCGTTGACGACACCGGTCATCTGCCAGGTGCCCATCTCCGCGCCGAGTTGCGTCTGGATCTGCTGGCGAATTTGTTCTTTCGACGTGCCGGCTTTCACGAGTTCGACGGCTTTCTTTCCGATGGCGTCCATTCTTTTTTGAAACTCCATAACCTGGGCCTTCGTCATCGGATCGTTTCCATGGCCGGGGATCGCCATATCAAAGTCCAGCTTCAAAACCTCCGCCAGCGACTTCGACCAGCCGAGGATGCTGCCACCCATCGGATAGTCGCAGTTCGGGCCGGTGGCCGTGAACTCGTCGCCGAGGGCAACGATTCTGTCCTGCTTGAAATAAACGACGGTGTCTCCCGACGTATGTCCGCTGGCGAAGTGATAAGCGGTCGCCTCGACCTTGCCGAGTTTCACTTTCTTGTTCTTCCCCTTGTAGGGAGCATTGGCATCGCCCGGTTTCCCTTGCGCGGCCTCGTAGCCTTTTCCGTTGGGTCCGCCTTCGCGCAGGTTCCTGTTCAGACCCTCATATGCGACGACTTGAGCTCCGGATTTCACAAACCGCTCGATATTTCCGGAGTGGTCCTGATGAACGTGCGTTACGAACGCGAACTTCACCGGTTGAGGCGTTACGGTCTTAATCTGTGCAAGAAGGTCGTTATAGAACTGTTCGCCGAGGTTCTTGGTATCGACGAGCATCACGCCCTGATCCGTCACGCGAACGGTTGCATTTCCGCCGGCGCCGGTCACCATGTAAACGTTCGGCTTTATCTGTTTGATCGCCTGACCTGCGGCCTGCGCAGCGCCGCCCCGTCCGCCTTGGGCGCCCTGACCGCCGCGCGCGTCACCGCCGCCTCGGCCATCACCACCGCGACCCTGGCCGCCTCGGCCCTGTCCTCCGCCCGCGGGCGCCTGGCCCTGAGCGGCTTGTCCGAAAGAGACCAGCGGCGTTGCGATTAACGCAATCGCCAGCACGATCAGCATCATCGATTTTCTTTGAAACATTTGTCCTCCTACAGAGCGCGGATTCTACCATTACTCGCCGATGATCTTGATCAGCACCCGCTTCTTCCGCCGCCCATCGAATTCGCCGTAGAAAATCTGCTCCCATGGACCGAAATCCAGCTTGCCGTTCGTAATCGCAACTACAACTTCGCGTCCCATGACCTGCCGTTTGATGTGTGCATCGGCGTTGTCTTCTCCGGTATCGTTGTGACGATACTGCTCGATCGGCTCATGCGGTACGAGTCGTTCGAGAAAGTCGTCGTAATCCTTGAGCAGGCCCGGTTCATCGTCGTTGATGTACACGCTCGCGCTGATGTGCATCGGGTTGACCAGGCAGAAGCCTTCCTTGATGCCGCTCTTTCTAAGAGCCGCGTCGACCTGCGGCGTGATGTTGATGTAAGCGCGCCGCGTCCTGGTTTCGAGTGTCAGTTCTTCACGATAGCTTTTCATGTTCCGTCCCTATCCGTTTCGTTAATTTCCTTGAATGGTATCCACCAACTAGGTAGACAGCCGATTTCTCTCAGAAATCTTCGCCGCCATTAAACCTTGTCGGATCAACGTTGTCTCCAAAGATCTGACATTCAAAAGTCTTTGGTACGCGTCTTGCCAATCGCCGGGCGGGTTGATTGGAAGGGAGAGATAAATGATACGCACTGTTCGAGATACATCGACGCTGAGGATAGGCGTCATCGGATACGGATACTGGGGACCCAACGTCGTTCGGAACTTCTATAACGCAACGGGGGCAACCGTTACGGCGGTATGCGACATGAACCCGGCCGCATTGCTGCGGGTTCGACGCACTTATCCGTCAATGATCGTGACGAACAATCCCGACGACATTTTAAATAGTCCGGAGATCGACGCGGTAGCCGTCGTAACTCCCATTTCGTACCACTTTCCCTTGGCGAAGAAGGCGCTCGAGAACGGGAAACACGTCTTTGTCGAGAAACCGTTTACGGCCACAAGCGCGCAGGCGGAGCAGTTGATCGAACTGGCCGCTCGCAAAAATCTTCAGATCATGGTGGACCATACGTTCCTGTTCAATGGCGCGGTCCGCAAGATCCGCGAACTGATCGACACGGGTGTTCTGGGCAACCTTTATTACTACGACTCGACCCGCGTGAACCTCGGACTTTTCCAGCACGATGCGAATGTCGTATGGGACCTGGCCCCGCATGACCTCTCGATCATCGATTACCTCATCACGGATGTGCCGGATGCGATCGTCGCGACCGGTGAGAAGCACGTGAACGGCACCGAAGACATGGCCTTCGTCACAATGCACTTTCCGAACAAGGTTATTGCGCACCTTAACGTGAACTGGCTCTCCCCGGTTAAAGTCCGGACAACGATGGTCGGCGGCGAGAAGCGGATGCTTGTGTGGAACGATCTTGAAGCGGATGAAAAGATCAAGATCTACGACAAAGGAATCGAAAGAACAGACACCGAGTTGCGCGTCAGCTACCGCGCCGGGGACTTATGGGTTCCTCGTATCGAACAGGTCGAGGCGCTCAAAGTCGAGACCGAGTACTTCGTGGAGTGCGTCTTCAACGGAAAAACGCCCATCAACGATGGAGCCGCGGGGTTGCGCGTCGTCAGGATGCTCGAGGCCATCGACGAATCCCTCGCAAACAACGGCCGGCCGGCCGACATGTATGAGGTTAGTGCTTAGGCAGTAAACGCCAAGGCGCAAAGGCGGAAATTCGGGGACGGTCGCCTAAATACCCTAATTTGAAGTGCAATTAGGGTATTTAGGCGACCGTCCCCGAATTTCCTAGTACTTCGGCGTTACTCCAAGATTCCGGAAGATGAAGGAGTTGATGTCGGCCGCCTGCTCGATGCTTTTTGTGGTGCTGCTCGCGCCGTGCCCCGAATTCACATCAATTCGGATCAGAACCGGGTTCGGACCCGCCTGCGCGTGTTGCAGCGCAGCGGCGTACTTGAACGAGTGGGCCGGCACGACGCGGTCGTCATGGTCGGCCGTGGTGGTTAACGTCGCGGGATAATGGCTGCCTTGGCTCATGTTGTGGATCGGGGAGTAGCCGCGCAGGATTTTGAACTCGTCTTCGTTATCCGCCGAGCCGTAATCCGCGATCCAGTTCCACCCGATCGTGAACTTGTGGAATCGCAGCATGTCCATGACGCCGGCCTGCTGAATGACGACCCTCATCAGCTCAGGCCGCTGATTTGCCACTGTGCCGACAAGCAGTCCGCCGTTCGAAGCGCCCTGAATCGCCAGCCGCCCCGACGACGTGTACTTGTTCTGGATGAGGTATTCGGCCGCGGCAATGAAGTCATCGAATACGTTTTGCTTCTGCAGCTTCATGCCGGCCTCGTGCCACTTCTCGCCGTATTCCGCCCCGCCGCGCAGATTCGCTGATGCATAAATCACGCCTTGTTCGAGCAGGGCGATGCGCAACGCGCTGAACGCCGGAGCGACGGTGATATTGAAACCGCCGTAGCCGTAGAGCAGAGTGGGATTGTTGCCATCGAGCTGCAGTCCCTTCTTGTGGACTAGAAACATCGGGACGCGCGTGCCGTCCTTGCTCGTATAGAAGACCTGCTTCGATTCGTAATCATCGGATCGGAAGCCTGCAATCTCCGGCGTCCAGTACAGACTGGAGGTTTTAGTCGCGATGTCGTATTTGTAAATCGAGGTCGGAATATTGAGCGAATTGAACGTATAGAAGACGAACTTGTCGTCATGCTTCCCGCCAAGGCCTCCTGCCGTGCCCGGTCCGGGCAACGTGATCTCGTTTTCGAGTTTTCCGGCAAGGTCGTGAACATAGGCTCGCGACGTCACGTCTTTCAGATACTTCGCAAAGATCTTGCCGCCCGCCGTGCGGACATCTTCCAGAGGTTCCGGCTTTTCCGGTAGAACGGTCGTCCAGTTGTTTTCCGAAGGGTTCTCGAGATCGACAGAAACGACCTTCCAGTTCGGCGCGGCTTTATTCGTTTTGATGAGGAACTTGTCGCCGATGTTATCGACCGCATAAAACTCATCGTTGGTGATCTCGGGGATCACCGGCTGCCAGGTTTTCTTGCCGCTCCGCGCATCGCGCGCGAAGATCGCGTTGCCTTTTTTGCCTTTGCCGCGGTCTTCGATGTAAAGGATCGCGAAGCGTTCATCCTCGGTCGTTTCGAGTGTGTGGAAACGTTGTGGATTGGCTTCGTCCGAGTAGGCCAGTTCGTCTTCGGCCTGGGTGGTACCGACACGGTGGTAATAAACCTTGTGATCGTCGTTCTGCGACGTCAGTTCGTTGCCCTGTTTCGGTTCTTTATACCGGCTGTAATAGAAGCCGTTGCCCTGCCAGGCGAGATTCGAGACCTTGACCCAGCGCACGATGTCGTCCAGCACCTTTCGCGACGCAACTTCCATGACCCGGACTTCCCGCCAGTCGGAGCCGCCGACGGAAATGCCGTACGCCAGATACTTGCCGTCCTTGGAAAGCGCGTATTCGGCGAGCTGCGTCGTGCCGTCTTTGGAAAACTGATTGGGATCGATCAGAACTTCCGGTTTGCCGTCGAGGCCCTTCTGCATGTAAAGGACGCTCTGGTTTTGTAATCCGTCATTCTTTGAGAAGAAGAAGTACTCGCCGTTGCGGAATGGCGCGCCGTATCGCGGATAGTCCACGAGCTTCTCGAGCCGCGAACGGATCTTTCGGCGATATGGGATTTTTTCCAGGTAGCCGAAGGTCACTTTGTTTTGTTCCTCGACCCAGGCTTTGGTGTCCTGCGCGTTTTCGTCCTCGAGCCACCGGTAAGGATCCGGAACGCTTACGCCGTGATAGCTGTCGACATGATCCAGGCGTTTCGACTGGGGATACTGCATTTGATCTTTCGGCTCCGGCAGAAGCACCGGGGCAATTCCGACGGCGATAAGCGCGACCATCGCAATGCTGAAATAGGCATTATTCATGCCGGATAGTTTAACTGTTTTCGATTGCGCGGTCAGGACGAGAATCAGGCCACTGCCAGCGGATTCGTCCCTTTGGCCACGAGGATGAAATGGCCATTAGACTGTTTCAGGACCGCGGGCAAATGCGATAGTCCATTCCCTCCCGAAGCCGGATCGAACCATTGGTAGAAATCCGATGACGCGTCGAGTTCGCGCAGGGGGATCGCCAGCCTTTCCTCGCGTTCGCGCGTCCCGATCAGCAGAATGCAGTTGTTCAGGATTTCGGCTTCCGGTTCCAGGTAGTTGGGGACGTTGACAATCAGATCGGCGGCGGTGTTCCAGCCTCGCGCCGCGCGATGCAGAATGGCGATGCTATTGATCGACATCCATTCTTTTAACAGGGCAAACCGCAATCCCGCATCCCGGCCGAGCGCCTGACGGCGAAGCCGGGCGCGATCGTTGGTCGTGGGTCGGCCTGGCGGATCCTGCTGTTGCGGCTGCGGCTGTGGCTGCGGTTGAGGAAAATGCTCCGAGATGCTTTCAACAATGAGCGCGAGCCGTTCCTCCTGGGTGTCCATGTGATCGCGCAGATTTTCGATGGCCATCGTTTGACGCTCGGCCGCCGCATTCATCGAGACGTTGACGGTGTCTTTCAGCGACGCGACAGTGCTTTCGACCTGAAGCGCTATTTTCTGCAGTGCGCGTCCATCCGACTCGACCCGCTCGAGCAGTGAGAGAAAATCGCCCTGTTTGCCCTGGAATTTTTCGATCACTGCAACTGCGTGCGCCAGTTTTTCTCGGTGCCGGGCGTATGTCCGGCGCATTTCGAGCATCGCGTACAGCACGCCGATTCCGACGAGAATCGCCGCGCCGGCCGCCGACCACTCGATGGCAGACATGGACATGAAGTACATGATGACAAGTCCACGGCCAACTTTGGTCCCGTTTGGCTTAGTGGTCTAATTCGGGGACAGACGTCTAAATCACCCGATTAGCTGGGAGACCAATAGGGCAACTGTTGGATGCGAATGTGAAGCCTCCGAAGCGCGGGCCCTATGAAAAGAAGTCAGTCTGAGGTACGACCAAGCAACAATCTACTCGTTGCCGCGGAAATCCCTGCCCCAATGCCGACGATCAAGAGTCCAATGCCAATCTGCGGCGCGGCCAACAAAACACCGACAATGATGAACGCTGGAATTAGGATAGCCATAGGCAAACGATACGCCGACGTATTGCTGTTCACAACTTTTCAAGCTGAGGCTACCCATAACCCGTAATTGGGTGATTTAGACGTCTGTCCCCGAATTAGACCACTACGTCCCGTCGTATAATCGCCAGCGACGAAATCCTGGAGGCGTTATGAGACTGCGGAACATCACCATCGTTGTGATCGCCACGTTCATTCTGGTGTTTCCGGCGTATGCCCAGGACCACTGGGTGACGACATGGGCTGCGGCTCCGCAGCAGCCACGTTTGCCTCCGGCCGGCGCGGCCCCCGCGGCGAATCCTGCGCCGCCGACGTTCAATGATCAGACCGTTCGCATGGTTGTGCGCACCAGCCTGGGCGGCCGCCGAATGCGCCTGACGTTGTCGAATGCATTCAATACGCAGCCGCTCAGAGTCGGCGCCGCCCATGTGGCGCTACGAAGTAAGGAGTCTGGGATTGTTACGCAATCCGATCGTGAGCTGATGTTCAACGGCAAACCGGCCGTCACGATCCCTCCCGGCGCGCAGATGATCAGCGATCCGGTGGATCTGCAGATCCCGCAGTTGAGCGATCTGGCCATCAGCGTCTATATCCCCGGCGAAAGCGGTCCGCTCACGACTCATGCGACCGGCCTGCACACGACTTACATTGCGAAGGGCAACCACACCGCCAACCCGGTGTTGAGCGATACGACCACGACGCGTTCGTGGTACTGGATCTCAGCGGTCGATGTAATGGCGCCCGCGGACTCAGGCGCGATTGTGGCTTTCGGCGATTCCATTACCGATGGAGCAACCTCCACCAACGACGCCGATCAGAGTTGGCCAAGTATCCTTGCCGCGAGAATTCTTGTGTCGCCCGGCGCCCCGAAGCTTGCCGTGCTCAATCAGGGCATCTCCGGAAACAGGCTGCTCGCGGATGGCGCTGGCGTGAATGCCCTGGCGCGATTCGATCGCGACGTGCTTGGGATGTCCGGCGTGAAATGGCTCGTCCTCATGGAAGGCATCAATGACATTGGCGTGACTGCAGGGCCGGCGCGAGGAAACACGCCGCCGCCTCCCGCGGTTACGGCAGACGAGTTGATCGGCGCGATGAAACAGATGGTCGAGCGCGCGCACGCGCACGGGATCAAAGTCATCGGCGCGACGCTCACGCCGTATGAAGGTGCGGCGTATTACAGCGAAAAGGGCGAGGAAATCCGCCAGGCCGTGAACCGATGGATTCGAACAAGCGAAGTGTTCGACGCGGTTGTCGATTTCGACAAGGTCACGCAGGATTCGACAAATAGGAAAACCTTCAAACCGACCTTTAACAACGGCGATCGTCTTCACCCGAACGACGCCGGCTACAAAGCCATGGCAGATTCGATCGATCTGAAAATCTTCAGATAGCTCCCTCTCCTCCCTCTCCCTTTTGGGAGAGGGACGGCGCGAAGCGCCAGGGTGAGGGCCGGCGTGGAACCAACTGGTCTCGTGACAGCCCTCACCCTGACGCGCTTCGCGCGTCGTCCCTCTCCCGGAGGGAGAGGGAGATCCTTTTACTTAACGATTGTTTTCCAATTCTGAGCGAGATGCTCTGCTGTACGCCACGCCAGTGCCTGCAGAGTCTGAGTCGGGTTGCGGGCACCGCTGGTACCCATCACGGATCCGCCGAGGATTCCGAGGTTCGGCGCTTCGTGTGAGAAACCCCACTTATCGACAACGTTGGTCTCCGGATTGTCACCCATGCGCGTTCCGCCGTACGCGTGTGTCGATGCGCCCATTGCGCCCCCGACGTTGCCGGTTCCATTGACCTGAACGGCGCCGGCCGCCAGGTACCACTCACGCATCTTTAGCGCGATGAAGGCGCCGATCTTTCCTTCGTTCTCTTTGTATTCGGCAGTGATGCGAACGACGGGAAAGCCGAGCGGATCCTTCACCGTGGGATCCAGGTCCAGGTAGTTGTCTTCATATGGCAGCGTTGTCTTCTGGAGGTAGGCGCCATTGGTGCGATCCGCATTTTCTTTCAGGAAGGCTTTCCAGTTCGATCCCCAGTTCTGCCCGCCCTGCATCCACGCCTGCACTCCGTTCACGGCGCCCATCGGCCTCCGTTCCGTGTAGACGTACAGATTTCCGCCGCCGATGAAATCGAGGCCGGAGTGATCGAAGTTATCGTCCGCCCAGTTGTCGATGGCGATGCCTTGTCCAGGCGTTCCGTACCAGTTGTTGAGATTGAAAGGGAAGAGGGCGCTCACGCCTCCGCCTTGATTATGGCTGAAGTAATGCCGGCCCACCTGCCCGCGGTTGTTCGACAAACCGTTCGGGTACGACTTTGACTTCGACAGCAGCAGCACGCGGACATTCTCATAAACGTAACTCGCGAGCAGCACCGCGTCGGCGGGCTGAAAGAACTCCTCGCCGTTCTTGATGTAATTCACGCCGGTGACGCGGCCGTTATTGCCGGTCTCGATCGTTGTCACTCGGGCTTCGGTCACGACGGTGAACTTTCCAGCCTTCATCGCTTTCGGAATGGTCGTTACGGCTGTTGAACTCTTCGCGTTGATGTGACAACCCGCGCCGATGCAATACCCGTGATACGCACACCCCGGCCTGCCGTTATACGCGCGGCTTGTGATCGCCGCAGGCGCGATGAAAGGATGCCAGCCCAGGCCTTTTCCGGCAGCGATCATCTTTTCCATGTAACCGCTCGTGCGCAGTGCCGGCATCGGGTATTCGCGTTTGCGAGATCCTTCGAAGATGTTTCCTCGCGCGTCCTTTTTACCGCCGATGTTTCCTGCCTTGCCCGACACACCGATCTCGTACTCGACGCGGTCGTAATACGGCTCGAGGTCTGCATACGCGATCGGCCAGTCTTCGAGTGTCGTGCCTTTTGGAATGCGTGATTCACCGTAGCGCCGGATCGTCTCGCTGCGAACCTTGAAGTCCCACGGGTTCAGCCGCCAACTCTGCGCCATGTAGTGAACGGAAGTCCCTCCGACGGCATTCATCATCGGATGATTCACTCTTGTTGCCGTCTGCGACGCGTTGGCCCTGCTCGTGACACCCTCGAGTTTCGTTTTCTGCGGACCGGCCGGCCAAAGTCCGCGATTGAGTTTCAGTTCATCCGGCGCCATGTCCTTGTTGTCGAGCCACGATCCGGCTTCGAGGCCGATGACTTCGAGTCCGGCCTGCGCGAGTGGAAGACAGGCAACGCCACCCGCGGCGCCGAGGCCAATGATGACGACGTTTGTTTTCTTGAGAGTCGTCGCCACGGTTAGACCTCTCCCTTGTTAAACATGCCGTAGTCATACGCGGATTTGCGGCTTGGCTCGGGTTTGACGTCCATGCGCTGCAGGTTTGCCGAAACGACGATTCGCGCGCCGGGATAACCGATCAAATCCCAGCCGATGAAGTTTTCATTGCCGCCGTAGAACGGATCCGAAAACGTGCCCTGGATCGTGTGCGTGCGCACCAGGTTGAAAAACTGGCCGGAGCCGCCGTTGAAGCCGGTCGCCCGATTGCCCTGCATCTCGGTGAGGATCGCATCCTGGTCGGCAGCTGGAAGTTTTGCGAACGGCATTTTCTTGGACGATTGCGCGTATGAATCGACCGCGGCAAGCCCGGCCGCGTACGCCTGCCGCTGATTTCGAAGCGCGCCTGCGAGAGCACGATCGATGAACCGATCGGCGCGGGCTTCGAGAGCGCCGGGGCCGTTTTGGTCTGCAGGAATCAGTCGCGAGATGATCGCCCTCAATACTTCCGCTTCGGCCGCATTAAGCGTTACCAGAGCGTTGCTCATCGCCGTAAGACCCTGTGATCGCGCCAAGGCGCGTGCCGGAAGCGGCATGCCTGCAGCAACACCGATCATGACACCCAGTTGTTTCAAGATCTCTCGACGCGACAAACGTTCGTTCATCATGAGCTTTCTCCTGGAAGATGAAGCAATATACTTGAAGCCATGTTTTGTCCTCAATGCAAAGCCGAGTATCGCCCCGGATTCACGCGCTGTTCCGAGTGCAACGTCGTGCTCGTATTCCGGCTTCCGGATGCGGATGACGGATTCGACACGACTGCCGAACTGGTCGTGATTCGAAGCTATGGCAACAAGATCGATATCGACATTGCGAGAAGTGTGCTCGAGGATGCCGGCATCAAATCGATGATCCGTCAGGGTGAATACGCGGCAAGAGCCCTGGGTATCGCCTCCATCTTCGGTTTCGACCTGGTCGTTTTGGCTCAGGACGTAGAGGATGCGAATGCTGTCCTCGATGCGGGCGATGGATAGTTCTACTGCTGGTTGAGTTGCCCGGCGACCCTCGTCCGAGTTTCCCGGATGCGCAGACTATCGACAGCTTTGGGGTTTTCGCTCAGGTATGCATCGAGCTGTTCGAGAGCGTCGCGCCACTTTCGTTGCCTCATGTAGAGATTGGCCAGCATCAGACGCCCGAACGGCAGCCGCGTATCGACTTGCAGCGCGAGTTTGAGATTCGTTTCGGCTTCCTCGAAGAACTCGGAACGGTAGTAGGCCGTCCCCAGGAAGTAATAGCCCATCGCGGACCGTTTGATCTTGAGTGATTCCTCGAGGATGTCCAGCGCGTCGTCCAGAATCCTGCCGACGGCTTCTTTACCTTCTTTCGAGCGGGCGGCGGCTTCATCGATGTAAAGGCTGCCGAGATTGACCAGTGGCTCCTCGCGTCTCGGACTCAATTCGCGCGCTTTCCTGTACTCCGACTCCGCTTCGCGGAATCGACCGGCTTTCTGGTGAAGCGTGCCGAGGGTGTTATGCGCGCTGTAAAAATCGGGCGCCAGCTTTATAACAGCGAGAAGCAGTTCCGTGGCGTTGGAGTCGTTTCCCTTGCGAAGTTCCTCGCGTGCCTTCTCGTAATCCTGGACGGCTTTTCTCGGGTGTTTGCGCGCCAGTTCCGCAATATCGACGACATCGTCAACGCTCGGGGGCTTGACGACGAGTCTTTCCTTCTCCCTTAACACAATGTTCACGACTACGGCGCCGAAGATGCCGCCACCGACTGCTGCCGGCTGGCGTACGTCTTCATAACCATCGACGTTGACGAGCACCTCATACGTGCCCGGCGGAAGGCCGCGCGCCTCATAGTTCCCAAGAGAGTCGGAAAAGAGCCGGGCCACAATGGGGCCGTCGGCGCGTTGAACGGTGACCGGAATTCGCTCGGCGCCTCGAACGGTAGGAATCAGGATCTGCCCGCGAATGACGCCGTTTGCAAGGCCCTGCTGGAGCATGAACGCGAGGAGGATTGTCCCAAGCATCGTTTAGGCAAGGCATGATAGCATCCACGGTCCATTCCAAGGAGTTTGATTTCCAATGAACGAGATCGGTGTCAATGCGGTAGCCGTGGAAGAAAAACCGGGCCTGAGTTCGGCCGGTATTCTCCCGCTGTTGCTCCTCATGTTTGTCGGCAGTGGCTGCGCTGCCCTGATTTACGAAGTCGTATGGTTCCAGCTTCTGGAACTCGTGATCGGGTCTTCGACCGTATCCGTCGGCATTTTGCTGGGAACTTTCATGGGCGGGATGTGCCTCGGCAGCCTGCTCTTTCCGAAATTTGTTTCGCGCCGCGCTCATCCCCTTCGCGTGTACGCATTCATGGAATTAGGTATTGGAGCGATCGGCCTCGTATTGCTGTTCGGCATTCCGTTGATTAACGGCGTCTACGCGGCGTTGGCCGTGCCCGGCCCCCTCGGACTGGTCTTTCGCAGTATCGTTGCCGCCATCTGCCTGCTTCCCCCGACGTTGTTGATGGGTGCCACTCTGCCTGCCATTTCGCGATGGGTTGAGACGACACCGCGCGGCATTTCCTGGCTGGGCTTTTTCTATGGCGGCAACATCGCCGGCGCCGTCATCGGCAGTCTCCTGGCCGGCTTTTACCTCATGCGCGTGTTCGACATGACGGTCACGACGTTTGTAGCCGTTGGTCTGAACGTCGCCGTGGCGGTGATCAGTCTGGTGCTGGCGAAATCAACGACCTACACGCCATCCGAGTACGTTGCGGACTCTCCCGTCGCCGGCGGTCCGTGGGCGATTTATGTATCGATCGGATTATCCGGTCTTACGGCGCTTGCATGCGAAGTGATCTGGACCAGAACGTTATCGCTGCTTTATGGCGCGACCGTGTACACGTTCTCGTTGATTCTCGCCGCGTTCCTTCTGGGTCTTGGAATCGGAAGTACCCTGGGTTCCGCGCTGTCGCATCAAATGAAACGTCCGAGAGTTGCGCTTGCGTGGTGTCAGGTATTTCTTTGTGCCGCCATGGCCTGGGCGGCATCTTCGTTGACATCCCTCCCGTTCTGGCCGATCGATCCCTCGATTCTGGACACGCCGTTATTCGCGACATTCCAACTGGACGTCGTTCGCACTCTTTGGGTGGTGTTGCCGGCAGCGATTTTGTGGGGCGCGAGCTTTCCTCTCGCCCTGGCGGCTGTCGCGTCCCAGGGGAACGGTCCCGCGCAGGATCCAGCGCGCGTCGTCGGCGGCGTTTATGCCGCAAATACTCTGGGCGCGATTCTGGGCTCTTTGAGCGCCAGCCTGCTTCTGGTCGCCTGGATCGGAAGCCAGCATTCACAGCAGGTCCTGATCGGGCTCGCAGCGATTTCAGCTCTGTTCGCGTCGGGCGCGACTGCGTTCGGAGTGGAGTCCGGAAGGACGCTTTCCAAATACGCGCTGGCTGTCTCGATTCTGTTGATCGCGGGCTATTCCGAGTTGCTGATGGCGACAGTGGATCCGATCCCGCCGCGACTTGTTCAATATGGCCGCTTTGCGCCGGTTCGCGGGATCAACAACAAGACGATCTATTTGGGCGAAGGAATGACGGCGACGGTCTCCGTCTCCGACCTGCCGGACGGCATTCGGAATTATCACAACGCCGGGAAAGTCCAGGCATCCAGCGATCCGGCAGATCTGCGGTTGCTTCGCATGCTCGGCCACCTGACCACCCTCGTGCCGGAGAATCCTCGCCGTGTTCTCGTCATTGCGTGCGGTTCGGGCGCGACGGCCGGGGCCGTCAGCATTGATCCGAGAGTGGAAAAGACCACCATCGTTGAAATCGAAGCCCTCGTGCCGGAGGTCGTGTCGACACACTTCGCGGAACCGAATTTCGATGTGATTCGCAATCCCAAGGTCGAAGTCGTCATTGACGACGGCCGTCACTACCTGCTGACGTCGAAAGAAAAGTTCGACGGCATAACGGCCGACCCGTTGGATGCATGGGTGAAGGGCGCGGCAGCGTTGTACTCAAAAGAGTTCTTCGAGCTTGCGAAAGCGCACCTGAATCCGGGAGGCATCATCACGCAGTGGGTTCCGCTTTATGAGGCGAACGAAGAAGCAGTGAAGAGCGAGATCGCGACCTTCCTCGAAGTGTTTCCCAATGGCATGGTTTTCGCCAATACCGTAAACGGCCAGGGCTATGACGTCGTTCTGATGGGCCAGGTCGAACCGACGACGATCGATGTCGACAAAATGCAGGAGCGGCTGAACACCCCGGAGTTTGCGCGGATTGCACAATCGTTGCGCGGCATCGGCTTCAGCTCTGCCCGGGATCTCATGGCAACGTACGCCGGCAACGCGATTGATCTGAAGGAATGGATGAAAGATGCCGTAATCAATCGTGATCGCAATATGCGGCTGCAATACCTCGCCGGCCTCGGCTTGAACATCTACAAAGCGGATCCGATTTACATCAGCATGACGAGAAATTCGAAATTCCCGGAAGGTCTCTTCAAAGGCTCGACCGAGACGCTGGATTTCCTGCGCAACGCCATCCGCTTTTCGTCAGTGGCTCAAACTCAGTGAGCACATAAAAACTCAGACTCTCAGCGTACGGTGGCAACCGGGCTGCACACACACTTCATGGGGCGTGTTCCATATTTTCGCACCCGACAATTGGGAGGGGGCAACATGAGATCTGTGTTTGCTTTGATTTCTACTGTTTTCATTCTGTTACTGGGATTGGGACTGAGTGGCTGCGGCCGATCCGACGACAAGGTCGAAGCGGCGCGTGAATCCACCGCGATGGATAACCGCGAAAACCTGACGCTGGAGGACAGGGAATTTGTCCTGTACGCGTCCGAAATGCATATGGGAGAAATCGACATGGCCAAACAGGCCAGGGAGAGATCGACGAATAAGGACATCGTCAAATACGCCGATGCCGTTATTGCAAAACATGTGGAGGCGGCGAACCGGCTTTCGGACAAGATGAGCGAGCAGCCCGGACTTGTCTCTTCCAACGCTTCAATGGATACGCAGAATCATGTGGAGTTCCTGTCGGCGTTATCCGGGATTGAATATGAGCGGCAGTTCATCGACTTGATGATCGCGGACCATCAGGACGCGAGCAATACCTTCAGAACGCATCTCGGCGTAGTACAAAACAAGAATCTGAAGAGCTATCTCGAGGATACCTCGCCGGCCCTCGAGGATCTCTTGCGTGACGCGCGGAAATTGCAAACCAAACGATAGAACGAATCGGACGACAGCTCAGAATTCGCCGCGACGGGCTCGAAATATCTGCTCGAGGGTGGCCAGTTGGTCCGGTGAGCCAGTGAACAGATCCCGGGGAAAGCTCTGACCGGTGAGGAACATGTTTCCGAAGATGACGTTGGCCTGGTAGACGTTCAGACCCTGAGCGGCGAGATATTGCAGACGGAGATTGCGATCCGTGTTGATGATGGCTCCGTTCAGCCACTGCGACATGTTTCGGGATCGGCCCGCATAAGTTGCGAGCAATTCGACGGCGGAGTGAAAGCCGATCTCCTTCAGCGAATTCATTACAGGCGCGTACGACGGATTCTGCAGGCGGGTGTTCATTTGATCGATATCGATCGGCGCATCGTCAGAGCGGCCCAGCAGAACGAGGTCGTACCCCATGCCCTGTACGGTGTTGGCGAATACGACGCCATTCGGGAACACATCCAGGAACGTCGCGACTTCGCTTTTGACGGCTTCTTCAGTCGTCTCGTAAAGCTGAACGAACACAGTGACGACGCCTCCCGGGTTCAATCGTGACCGGCAAAGATTCCAGAACTCCCGCGTGTAGAGCGCCGCTGCGCCTTTCACCCATGGGTCCAGCGGATCGACTGTGATGCCATCGAATGTTTCGCTGGTCGTGGCGAGATAATGCCGTCCGTCATCGATGCGGATGTCCGATTTCGGGTTGTCGACGACCTCGAAGTTCGACTCCGAAAAGTATTTCGACGCGATCTCTACAGACAGTGGTTCGATGTCGGCGATCACGACGCGCTTCGCGCCAGGGTCGATGCCGACTGCGCCGGCTGTTGCGCCCGTCCCGAGGCCGATAACGAGAAAGCTGTTCGACGTCTTCGGCACGAGGGTCGTGAGGTGACCGAGCATACGTTGTAACCGAAGGTCAGGCGGGTAACTGGACGCTTCCGGCTTTCCGGAATTGTGGTACGTGCGGTGTCCATTACTGTCTTCAGAGACTGCTACCGATGAGGTCAGGCCTTCCCGCATATAGATCACGTTGGCGTAGCGGCCGCGAGTTGGCGTGAATCGCCCATACGCGACGAAGTCCCACGGCAGCGCTGGAACGATGTAGACCATCGCTGCGACGAACAAGCCACAGGTGAGTGCGAAAACCGGTCGGAGTCGAAGAAGCATCAATAGTCCCGAGCAGGCTGTAATGACAATCAACAGTTGGTGCGTGCTGCGGCTGCCGATCGAGACCACCAGCACGAAGCTTGTGGCCAGTGCTCCGGAAATTGCGCCAAGCGTATTCGCCGCATAGAGTCCACCGACGACGTGGTCCGGTTTATGCGCGCCATCGGAAGCTGCAGCCACGGCGAGCGGGAAGCTGGCGCCCCACAACAGCGCAGCCGGAAAGATCGCCCACATCGTGCGCATGAGGTCGAGTTGAAGCTGCACACCGGATGTTGAAGGGGCCATAACGTCGATCGGCCAGTAA
>Ga0137433_1000561_pt1 | contig 19238 bp, 15 predicted proteins | sample EasRivERMZT840_2_FD_102335 | JGI IMG/M metagenome (GOLD analysis project Ga0137433, IMG submission 102335) | Soil microbial communities from meander-bound floodplain in the East River, Colorado, USA - East River MetaG ERMZT840_2 | ecosystem: Environmental > Terrestrial > Soil > Floodplain ...
CGTGACTCAGGAGTCCGAAGAGCGGCAGCGGCGCGTCTACACGGTCCGGAACGAGGACACGGAAGCGCGCACGCTCGTCCTCGATCATCCCGCGCGGGCGGGCTGGACCATCGGCGGCACGATCGCGCCGTCGGAGACGACCCCGGCGTGGCACCGCTTCCGTGTCCCCATCGCCGCGAAGACGACGGCGACGTTCACCGTGGACGAGGTCCGGCCGGGGCAGGCGCAGTACTCGGTGCTGTCGGTGACGGACGACCAGCTGGCCGTGCTCGTCAAGGAGGAGCTGATCTCGGCTGAGACCGAGGCGGCGCTGCAGCGCATCTTCGCGCAGAAGGCGGAGGTCGCCCGGCTGGTGGGCGAGATCGGCGCGCGCGAGGCCGCGATCGTGGCCATCGACCGCGACCAGGCTCGCGTCCGCGAAAACCTCAAGGCCCTGAAGGGCAGCGCCGAGGAGCGGCACCTGGTGCAGCGCTACGTGAAGCAGCTCGACGAGCAGGAGAACCGGTTGATAGCGCTACGGAAGGAACAGCAGGCCCTCGACGCCGAGCGCCATAAGGCCCAGACCGAGTTGGAGCGGCTGATCGAGGCGCTGGCGACTTAGAAACGAGGCGCCGGATCGTGGCTCAGACGGTCCAGATCTGGGTCAGTACCCGTTTGAAGTTGCCGCCGAGCACGAGCTCGATCTCGCGGTCGGTGTATTTACGTCGAATCAGGCCTTCGGTGAGATCGAACATCCGCTTCGGATGGTCGACACCTTCGATGTCGATCTTCTCGCGGAAGCCGTAACTGCCCTTGTAGCTGGCGCGGAGCCGCTGGTTCTCGGCCGGCGGCATGTCGTCGTAGCCGTCGAGGTCGATGTCGCTGCCGACGCCGAGGTGCTCGACGCCGGCGAGCTTCTTCACGTGGTCGAAGTGATCGAGGAGGTGCTCGATCGTCGTCGGCTCGTCGTTCTTCACGAACATCCGGACGCCGGTGATGCCCATGACGCCACCCGTCGCCGCCATCTTCTGGATGGCTTCGTCGGTCTTGCAGCGGGGATGTCCCGGCGCGAGTGCGCGGCAGTTGGAATGCGTGATCAGCACCGGCTGGGCCGACGCCTCGAAGGCGTCGAGCGTCGTGCGATCGCCGCAATGGGAGACATCTACGGCCATGCCGGCGCGGTTCATGCGCTGGACGATCGCGACGCCGAAGTCGCTCAACCCGTCGTCGCGACGCTCGGTCGAGCCGTTGCCGATGAGGTTGCGCGTGTTGTAGGTGAGCTGCGACACCCGCTGGCCGAGCGCGTGGAAGACGTCGACGTCGAGGGGAGTCCGGAAGTGCTCGGAGTTCTGCAGTCCCAGCAGGACGCCGATCTTGCCTGATGCCTTCACGCGCTCGAGGTCGGCGCCGCTGTCCACGCGCATGAGGTGCTGGTCGTGGTTGGCGATGAAGCCGTTCCACTCCGCGAAAAAGCGGAGCGTCGTGACATACGCGTCCTGCCCGCCGAGCCCGACGCCGATGTGAAACACGTTGATGCCGGAGTCCCTGAAGCGCTGCAGGTGGGCGGGTGTGAACGTGTCCGGCCGGGCGATCCAAGGCGACAAGCCCAGGGCGAACGGGCTCAGCATGTCGATGACCGTGGCACGCTGCACGAGCGCGATCGCGCGCGCGGAGTACTGCGCCGGCGAGTCGGCGAAGAGCCGGAATCGCCCGAGGTTCAGCATCGGCGACAGCGCCAGGCTGACGCCGGCGGCGGCGCCGGCCTCGAGGACAGTGCGGCGTGTGATCCTGCGGGGCTGCATAAGGTCGGAGGAGTGTTCCACAGGTTTCCCGGCCGGGTCCAGACCGCCGTTCGCCGGGTGTGTCGAACACGGCGGGCGGCGGGTGCGTCTCACGCGGCATGCACAACGACCTCGAGGCCGCCCGTCAGGACGTCAGCGCATCTTCGGCCGGCGGCGCGCCGTTTCTCATCAGCTTCGGCGTCACGCTCGCGGCGTGCGCGGTCGCGTCGTGGTTCGTGCCACGGCCGACCGCGGCGCTGCTGGTGATGTTCCAGGGCTGCATTGCGCTGCCCGCGGCGTTCCTGCTCGAGCGCGCCATGAGCCGGAAGGCGATGGCCGCCGACAACCCGCTGCGCACCCTGTCCATCCAGATGGCGATGTCGCAGGTCGTGGCGCTGCCGGTCGTCATCGCGATGTACAGCTTGAATCCTGGCGCCGTCCCGCTGGCGATGGCTTCAGTCGGCGGCGGGCACTTCCTGCCGTATGCCTGGCTGCAACGCACCCGCGCCTACGTCGTCCTGGGCGTCGCGGTCGCCGTCGGGGCATATGCCATCCAGATCGCCCTCGGCGCCCAGGCGTTCCCGTGGGTGCTGCTCTTCATGAGCGCGTGCTATTGGGTTACCGCTCCGGTGGTGTATAGAAGAGCGAGACATGCTCTTCGCCCTCAAACGGACTCCCGCCTTTGACGAGCTGCTGAAGACCTTCGAAGACGTCACGGACCAGGACGCGTTCAAGGGCATCCGCTGTCCGCTATGCGCCTGGAAGCCTGACGACTCGAGCCGCTGGAGCTGCTCCTGCCGGGACACGCCCGAGCCGACGTTCCCGTCATGCGGCACCGTCTGGAACACGTTCCGGACCGCCGGCCGATGCCCGGGCTGCAACCACCAGTGGAAGTGGACCTCGTGTCTCAGCTGCTCGGGCTGGTCGCCGCACGAAGACTGGTACGAGGATAAGAGGCCCGTCCCATGAACTCGACCGCGAAATCCCTGATCTTCTGGCTGGGCGTGATTCTCCTGGCGACGCTGATCTGGACCGTCACGAATCGGCGCGAGCGATCGAGCGCGCCATCGTCCGAGGTTAGCGCCACCGCCTGGCCCGGCACGATCGTCGATCTCTCCCACACTTACGACGCATCGACGATCTTCTGGCCGACCGCGGAGCCGTTCAAGCTCGACAAGGTCGCCGACGGCATGACGCCGGGCGGCTATTACTACGCGGCCAACAACTTCCGGACCGCCGAGCACGGCGGCACGCACATCGACGCGCCCGTGCACTTCGCATCGGGCAAGCACGCTGTGGACGGGATTCCGCTCGACCAGCTCGTCGGATTCGCGGCCGTCGTGGACGTCGCGGCGAAGTGCGAGGCCAACGCCGACTATCTCGTCACGCAGGCGGACCTCGAAGCGTGGGAGCGCACGCACGGCCAGATTCCAACCGGCGCCATCTTATTGATTCGAACGGACTTCTCGAAGCACTGGCCGGACGCCGCGCGCTACCTCGGCACCGCCGAGCGCGGCGCGGCCGCCGTGCCGAAGCTGCATTTTCCAGGCGTCCATCCCGACGCCGCGCGATGGATTGTCGCGAACCGCTCGATTAAGGCGCTCGGCATCGACACCGCCAGCATCGATTACGGCCAGTCCACCGACTACCAGACGCACCGCGCGTTATACGAGCGCGATATTCCCGGGCTGGAGAACCTGACGAATCTCGATCGCCTGTCGCCGAGCGGCGCGCAGATCGTCGCGCTGCCAATGAAGATCGGCGGCGGCAGCGGCGCGCCGCTCAGGGCGATAGCGATAGTTCGCTAACGACTACTGCTTCAAGGCCGCCGTAGGTTGCACCTTCATCGCGCGGCGGGCCGGCACGAGGCACGCCGCCAGGGCGACCAGCAGGAGCACCAGCGGCGCCACGACCATCGTCGTCGCATCGCGGGCGCTGACGCTGTACAGGAACTGCGCGAGCGACTTGGCCCCGATGAACGCGCCGGTCAGACCGATCGCCAGGCCAAGGGCGACCAGACCCATCCCTTCCTTCAGAATCAGGCCAAGGATGTCGCGGCGCTCGGCCCCGAGCGCCTGACGGATGGCGATCTCGCGCGTGCGGCGCGCGAGCGAAAAGGACAGCACACCGTAGACGCCGATGCAGGCGAGCAGGAGGGCGAGCCCGCCAAAGACGCCGATCAGCCACGCCCCCATCCGCGTGGCGTAGAGCGACGTGCCGATGGTGTTCGCCATGGGCTCGACGGACGGCAGCGGCAGGTTCGGCTCGACCGCGTGAATCTCGCGCCGGACGGCGGCAATCATCGTTTCGGGATCGCCCGCCGTGCGCACCTGGAGCACGACGCCGGTCTCGTGATTCTGAGCCAGCGGCGTGTACACGATCGGCAGGAACGGCTCCGACAGCGTCGAGTACTTCGTGTTCCCGACGACGCCGACGATGGTGCGCCAGGGACCCTGGGCCCCGTTGAAGCTGAGGCGCCGGCCGACCGGGTTCTCTTCGCCGAACTGCAGCGCGGCAAACGCCTGATTGACGATCACGGCGGGCGGCGCCTCGGGCGCGTCGGTGGCGTCGAAGTCGCGCCCGCGCACGAGCGCGATGCCCATCGTCTGGAAATACCCGGGGCCGATGACGTTCGCGTTGGCCGCATTCCGATTGGTCTGGGAGACGGGTCCCGAACCCTGGCTGCTGAAGACGTTGTCCGAGGCCGTCCGCCCCTCCACCGCCACACTCAGCGTTCGCGAGACACCCAGCGGCTGCATCCGCGCCACGGCGGCCGAACGGACGCCTGGCATCGCGCCCACACGCTCGACGACGCGCTGGTAGAAGTCACGGCCCTGAGCCGTGGTGTAGCGGAGCAGATTGACGGAAAGCGGCGCGTTGATGAGGTGATCGACATCGAACCCGGGCTCGATGGCGCGTGTGGCCGCCAGGCTCCTGACAAAGAGGCCGGCCGACACCAGAAGCGCCAATGACAACGCGACTTCGGCGACGACGAGCACCTTTCGCACGTTGAAGCGGCGGGCCCGCTCATCCGGCACAAAGGCATCGTCCCTCAAGGCCGGCAGCAGCGTCGGCCGTGAGGCGCGCAGCGCCGGCGCGAGACCGAAGACGAGTCCCGTGAGCACCGACACCCCCAGCGTGAAGAGCAGCACGCGTGTGTCGATCGCGAACTCGAGCGCGATGGGCAGCGCGCCGGCCGGCGGCGGCGCCGCCTCGAACCCGCGGGCGATGGCCCACGCGAGCCCGATGCCGGCCGCGCCGCCGGCGACCGAGAGCAGCACGCTCTCTGTCAGGAATTGACGGACGAGCCGCCACCGGTTGGCGCCGATCGCCAGGCGGACCGCGATCTCGCGGCGGCGTGAGGCGGCCCGTGAGAGAAGCAGGTTGGCCACATTGGCGCATGCGATGAGCAGCACGACGCCGACCGTGCCCATCAGCAGCCGCGCGACAGGAACGAGACGCGCCCGCTGTCCGGGCATGCCCTCATCCACCGGTGTCGCGGTGATGGGATGCTCGCGGCTGGCCGGATCGCGGCCCTTGTCGAGCGACGTCATAGTCGCCGACAGCGCCGCTTCGATCTGCGCTTCGGAAACGCCAGGGCGCGCGCGTCCCATCGCGAACACCCAGCGGTTGGTGCGGACGTTCAGCAGATCCGGATTCATCTCGCCCGCGTAGCCGGCGCGCGGCGGGCGCATCACCGCCTGCATCATCATCGGGACATAGAGATCGCGCGTGACGCCCACCTGCGGGCCCCGAAATGCTGGCGGCAGGATGCCGACCACCGTGAAGCGCTGGCTGTTCAGCAGGATCTGACGGCCGACCAGATCAGGCCGTCCGCCGAATCGGCGCTGCCACAGTCCATGGCTCACCACGGCCACCGGGTGCGCGCCGGGCGTGACGTTGTCTGTCGGTGCGAGTGTCCGGCCATGCGCCGCGGACACGCCCATCAACTCAAAGAATGACCCCGTCACGATCAACCCCACGACCATGTCGGTTTGATTGTCGGCGTTGAGACTGGCGCCGATGGGGCCCCACGCCGTCATCCCGCTGAAGACGTCGTTGTGATCGCGCATGTCGGCGGTTTCCGGATACGAAAACACCGCGCTTCCCGAGGAGCCGTTGTGCACGTAGTAGAGCGTGGCCGTGTCGATCACCGGCAGGCGCTCGAAGAGGGCGGCATTCACAAGGCTGAAGATTGCGGTATTGGCGCCGATGCCAAGGGCCAGCGTGACGACGGCGGCGGCCGTGAAGCCGGGTTGTTTGCGCAGCATGCGCGCGGCGTACCGGACGTCCTGCCACAGATCCGCGGCGAGGTGACGGCGTGGCGGCGCGCCAGGCGGCGCGAGCGGCACGACGTGGGCCTGCTTCAGGCTGCGCAGGCGCGCGGCCAGTTGTGGATCCTCGACCAGGTCGGTGAGGGCGATCCGGCGCGCCTCGTTCCGTGACTTGCCGGCCGAGGCCAGCTCGGCGCTTCGGTCGTCGAGGTGACTCGACAGTTCTTCGATGATCTCGGCTTCACGGGCCGGGTCGAGGTTCAGGCCTCGCAGGTGCGGCGCCAGCGCGGACTTCCAGTCGTGACGATCAGGCATGCTCGGTCTCCGTGATGCGGGCAATCGCGTTCACAAACGCACGCCAGGTTCGCCGCTGCCGCGCCAGCACGCGGCGACCGGACGCGGTCAGCCGGTAGTAGCGCCGCCGCCGCTCGCCCGCGCGCTCCTGCCACTTGCCCTGAATCCACCCGCGCTCCTCGAGGCGATAGAGCAGGGGATAGAGGGAGGCGATGTGGAACTTGAGCTGGCCGCCCGAGCGCGACTCGATCAGCTTGCTGAGCTCATAGCCGTGACGGGGGCGGGGCTCGACGAGCGACAGGATGAGCAGCTCGGCCGAGCCCTTCTTGAGCTCGCGGTCGAGCATGCGGTCGATATCTGGCATAGACATATATTACATAGACACAGACGTGAAAGGCTCTGATCTGGTTTGGTTCCAGGGTTCAGGGGTGCCGGGCGGCCGTAGGCCGCTCCGGCTTGTGGAGCGGCAGAACCAGGCCTATTTCCCGCCCAGTTCCTCGTACGCGCAGGTGCGCGGCTCGCGCGGGCCGGGATTGCCGAAGGGGCCGAACGTCTCGAAGCCGGGCAGCGGATCGCGCATGGCCATGATCTCGTCGCGGGTCTTGCCGGCCTTGATCTGGGCGCCGACGAAGGCGAGCAGCGCGGTGAAGTAGTCGCGCAGTTTCAGGACGCCCGCGCGGTCGCCCGTCACGGGCAGGTTCGTGTTGGCGTGGCCGAAGATGTAGACCGTGTCGTTGTTGTGGTCGGCCGTCGCCTTCTCGAGCACGCCCATCCAGCCCCTGATCGTCGCGCCGGCTGCGCGATCGATGATGGCGTGGCGCTGGTTGAACGCGAGGTCGCCCATATGCGCGACGTTCGCGCGCTCGAACGTGACGACGACGTCGCCACTGGTGTGCGCCGGGCCGTAGTACTTCGCGCGAATCCACTCGTCGCCGACCTGCTCGCGCCACACGTCCGTGAACGTGGCATCCGGGTAGAGCTGCTCGGTGGTCGGAGGGGTGCCTGCGGGCGGCGGCGCCTTCATGTGTTCGGCCGCTTTCGCGTGCGCCACGACCTTCTTCGCGTTGCCCTTGAAGACGATGTTGCCGTCGGTGTGATCGCCGTGATGGTGCGTGTTGATCAGGCGATCGACCGGGCGGTCCTTCGAGCGCTCGTTCAAGCCCTTGAGGAGCAGGGCCGCGGAGTCGCGGAACTGGCTGTCGACGACGGCGACGCCCTTGGCGTCCACGAGATATCCGACGGTGCCGCCGCGGCCCGTAAAGAAGCCGACGTTGCGGCGGATGTCCGTGAAGACCGGCGTGACGGGCGGCGGCTGTTGCTGCCAGGCCCGAGTCCAGCGCGGCGCGACCGCACCGCCGACAATTGCCACCGCCGATCCGCCGAGAAACGCACGTCGAGAGAGCATGGAATCCTCCGGTCCGGCGATTGTAGATCAGGCCGCGCCGGCTACCAGAAGATCCGCCCCAGCCCCGTGGCGTTCCGCCGCCGCATCGTCAGGTAAATCCACAGGCCGGACAGCGACAACCCGACGAGCGCCGTGCCCCACAGCATGGCAAACACCAGGCCGCCGTCGCCGAAGAACTCTCCGCTGTGGATGCGGTGGATGAGCGGCTTGTCCGCGTACGATTCGACCGCGAGCAGCTTGCCAGTCGCCGCTTCGATCACGAGGCGTCGATCTTCGCCGCCGGTGGGGCCGCCGAGGAAGACGTCCACGGTCGGGACCGGCTTCTTGAAGTGCAGGACGACTTTGTCCACGGGCGCGTTCGGCGCCTCGCGGGCCGCCACCGCCAGCGCCATCGGAATCGGCGCCTGCCAGCGCTCGGCGGTGGCGGTCGTCACCGAACTCACCGTATCTCGCATCGCTTCGCGGAGCGCTTCCTCTTCGCCGAAGAACTCGGTCATCGCGACGATGACGCCGGTTGTGCCGGCGAAGGTGAGGAACAGGCCGGCGATCGCTCCGATCCACCGATGCCACTTGCGCCAGAAGGCAGGAGTCATGGCGCTGAACTCTAGTCGGCGCGCCGATCTACTACCACTGGTCGGATACCGTGCCACAATCGGCTCATGCGAACAGTCTTCCGCGTGATGCTGCTTGTCGTGGCGATCGGCGGGACGGTGGCCGCCACCGCCGGTGCGGGCGCCAGCGGCCAGGCCGGTGTCTACAGCGTCATTGACCGCGTCGTGTTTGAGCCGGCGACCGGTGAGCCGACCCGCATGCAGGTGTGGGGCGCGTTTACCCTCGTCGAGTACATGCGGAATAGCGGGTTCACGAACTATGCATACACACAGCCCGCCCGCGGCTACATGTACTTCACGCTGCCGCCGACGGCCGACGACATCACCAAGGCCCGACGCGAATGGAACGATCTCAAGTCAGTGGCCGGTACAAGACAGGCTGTCGCGTTCGCGTACTGGGACCGGTTCATCCGCAATGAGAGGCTCCTGCGCGTCCGGAGTGCGGACACGCCTGCGAACGATCCAGACGTGTACTACACCGAATTCGGCGTCGTGAAGCTCGGTGCCAACGGCGGGCACGCGGCGCTCGTCACACAGCTCCTGAAGCTGACTGAGCGGTGAGGCCGACCGACGGCGGCGCACTTGTACCGCCGCACGTGGGCGTCAGAGTCTAACGTCCAGAGCAGTACCGTGAGCGCGCGGTTCGACGATGGTCGGGAGATCGCCGTCGGGCACCGCATGGCGGAGCCGCTCGCGCGAGTAGCGGGCTGCGGGCTAAGTAGTCCCGCAAGAGGTTGACACGCGAACTAGGTCCGGACCTAGTTCGCGCGGAGCCAACAATTTTACAAAGATTTTGCACGGACGATCGGCACGCCAAAGAGTCAAGGGGCTTGGCAGAACTCTTGTGCCAACCGGCGCGCGCCGAGTTCGCGCGCTGCCACTAACCGATCCTTCGCTGAGGCGTCCAACCGCGTGGAGGTTGCCGTGGTTCGACTTGTTCTCTCAGGTGTCGTCGTGTGCGCACTTACCGCGATGCAGTCCGGTTCAGAAGCAACGACCGTCGCGGGCAAGTGGAACTTCTCGATGGGTCCGCAGAAGAGAGTCCTTGTCCTGAACCTCGACGGCAATAAGGTGACCGGCACGCTCGGCGCCGAGGGCGGAACCGCTGACAAGCTGCAGGGCGAGTACGTCGAAGGCAAGCTCACTTTCACCGTCATGGCAGAAGCGATGAACCGGGACGGGTCGGACGCCGGCCGGGTCGCGATCAAGTACGAGGGACGCCTGACGAACCAGGGCTCGCTGGCGGGAACCGCCACAATCGAAGGCTTCGACAGCGCGAAGACCTGGACCGCCGTGCGGCCGGGCTGACCAACTCGGCGCGCGCTGAGTGGCCCCAGCGCGCGCCGGGCAACGCGCTATTCCTTCTTCTGCGGAGCGTCGGCGGGATTCACGTAGTTCACAATGAACGGTCCCATGCCGTGCACCTGGAACGTGGACGCGGTCTTCGCGAGGAAGAAGTGCCGCATCTCCGCGGGCAGCGCGGCGTAACCGCCCGCCGCGATCGTCTGCAGCTTCGCGTCGTCCCATTTCTCGCCCATGCCGATCGCGATCGTACCGGAAAGGACCGTCACGTTCTCGTGGCCCGGGTGCCAGTGCGCCGGTATCTTGTAGCCGGCCGGTACCTGCCCGCGAATGACAAACGGTTCCGGCTTCGACGGATCGCCCGTAATGACGGCGAGCTTGGCGCCTGGCGGCAATCCCGGCGCGTCGATCCACTTGATGTCCGCAGGCGTGACCACCGCGTGTGCTTCAGGCGCCGGTCCGTCGGCGTTGAAGATGTCGCGCGTGACCTTCCACTCGGCGCCGTCCTTCTTCCACAGGGTGACGTACTTGCCCTTCTCGGTCAGGCCGCCCATGGTCGCTTCGTACGCGCCGGTGGTGTAGCCGAGATCGCCGGACGAGCTCACCTGTGCTTCCGCCGCGGTCCATCGGAGCGCAAAACCCGGCGCGCCGCTCATGCCCGCCCAAGCCTGGCGAATCGCGTCGGCTCCGGTCACGACCGGCATGCCTGGCGGGTACATCGAGGCATCGGCCGCAAAGAACGACACGAAGCGATTCGCATCCTTGGTGGACGCGGACCAGTCCCGGTCGCGCTGCATCAGCGCCGTTCTTTCCTGTTCCACGTTGGCCGTCGCCGCGCACGCCGCCGAGACAGCCGCCAGCCCGACCATCACAACCATCCGCCGCATAAAGCCTCCTCTGTATGAAGTGTTCGCGAGCGCCGAATGATACGTCATCGCGCCGCAACGGGCCGGAATTGGAGATGATGTTGCCCGGAGTGACCCATGCGACTTGCCCTGCTCGCCCTGACCCTGACGATCGGCGCCTCCGCCGGCGGCCGTGAGCCGCGGCTCGACCCGGCGTCTCCAGCCCAGACGCGGCCCGCCGCCGGCCTTTCAGGCAAGGTGGACGAGCTGTTCAAGCAATGGCAGTCGACGGACTCCCCCGGCGCGGCGGTGCTGGTCATCCAGGACGGCCGCACCGTTCACTCGCGCGGATACGGCATGGCCAACCTCGAGCACGGCGTGCCGAACCGGCCCGACACGGTGTTCGACATCGCCTCGGTCTCCAAGCAGTTCGGCGCCATGGCCATCGCGCTCCTCGAGGCTGACGGGCGTCTTTCTCTAGGCGATGACGTGCGCAAGTACATCAATGAAGTGCCGGACTTCGGCTCGCGGATCACGTTGCGCCATCTCGTGCATCACACCAGCGGCATTCGCGACTGGCCCGGCACGCTCGCGCTGGGAGGTTGGAACTTCGAGGACGTCATCTCGTTCGGGCAGATCCTGCGGATGGCGTTCCACCAGCGCGCGCTGAACTTCACGCCGGGCGACGCGTACGTGTATTCGAACACCGGCTACAACCTGCTCGCCGAGGTCGTGACGCGGGTCAGCGGGAAACCGTTCCGTCAGTTCTGCGAGGAGAGAATCTTCAAGCCGCTCGGGATGACTCGGACGCACTTCCACGACGACCACACGGAACTGGTCCTGAACCGCGCCGAGTCCTACCGGCCTGGAACCGGCGGGCAATTCCGTCACGCCGTCTCCAACCTCACCGCGCTCGGGTCGTCGTCTCTTTTCACGACGATCGAGGATCTCGCGAAGTGGATCGACAACTACCACGCGGCATCGCCGATTGTCGGCGGACGGGCCGTGATCGATCGGCTGCATGAGCGGGGCCGACTGAACTCCGGCACGATGATCGCGTATGCCTTCGGGCAGGGCATCGGTGAGTACCGCGGGTTGCGAAGCGTGTCACACACGGGTGGCTGGGCCGGCTATCGCAGCGTGCTGCAGCGCTTTCCCGATCAGCGATTTGCGGTCGTCATTCTCGCCAACACCGCCACGATGAATCCGACGGTGCTGGCCCAGCAGATCGCCGACCTGTATCTGGCGGATCGGCTCGGCGCCGCGAGCGCCGCCGCGCCACCGCCCGCGCCGGCGGCACAGCCAGGGACGAAGCCGTGGCAGCCCACGGCGGCGGACCTGAAGGCATTCGTCGGAGAGTTCCGCAGCGAGGAGTTGCAGACCTCATACACGCTCGAGGTCCGCGAGGGACGCCTGGTTGCGCGCCACTTCCGAACCGGCGACTTCGCGTTCCGTCCGACTCAGCAGGATCGGTTCGATGCGCCCGCAGTCGGCCAGGTGCTGTTCGTCCGAGGAGCGTCCGGCGGGATCGAGGCGTTCACGGCGACCACGGATCGGGTCAGGAACCTGCGCTTCGATCGTGTGCGGCGGTGATCGAGCGCTGGCGAACTCGGCGCGCGCCGAGGTGGGAGGCCGATCTGCGGCCGCAAAGCCCGCGGCGGCCTACTTGGAGGACCCAGGACCCAGGACCCAGGACCCAGGACCAAGGACCAAGGACGACGTCAGATCTTCACGTCCACCGTTTTCCCTTCAAACGTCACGCTCCGCACCGTCGTCGTTCCCGCAACTCGCACTTCAATCGCCCGACGATTCGGCGCGAGCATGCGGGACCCTGGCGCGAGCGACAGCGTCATCCGCCGCTCCGCATCGCGCCATTGCGCGACAATGCCCATCCACGCGCCCTTGCGATAGTCGAACGTCCGGCCGTCGTCTTCGTAGACGGTGAACGTGTGGTCGGCGCCGGGATAGACCGTGAGCGTGAGCAGATCCTTGACAGGCTGGCCCGTCCACTCGCGCAGCGGTCCCATCGGGATGATCGCGCCAGCGCGGACGTAGAGCGGCGTCGTCTCGAGATCGACGGCGCGGTCGATCTCACGGCCGCCGTCCACGCGCGCGTTGGTCCAGAAGTCGTACCACGATCCGCGCGGCAGATAGAGCCGGCGAGTGGTCGCGCCCTTTTCGACGACGGGCGCGACGAGCATGTCGCGGCCCCACAAGTACTGATCGCCGCGGGCGACCGCGGCCGGGTCGTCGGGGTAGTGCAGCCACAGTGCGCGCATCACGGGCATGCCGGTCTGGCAGGTCTCGCGAACCGCCGAGTAGAGATACGGCATCATCCGGTACCGTAGCTCGAGGTATTTGCGGCAGATCGGCTCGACCTGCGGGTTGCTGAGCTCGGACGGATCCGGATCGGCCGCTTCCTTCGTGGCTGGATTGATCTCACTGAGCTGGAGCTTGCCCAGGTTCCAGCCCCACGGCAGGCGCAGATGCCAGTTGCGTCCGTGCGCGCGGAATAGCGTGTTGAACGCGCCGAACTGGAACCAGCGGACGTGCAGCTCGCCCGTGTACTCCCTGGTCGGCACGAAGCCGCCGATGTCGGTGCCCCAGAACGGAATGCCGGAGAGACACGTGTTCACGGCCACGGGCACGTGTGTCTTGAGCGTCTCCCACGTCGTGAAGACGTCGCCCGACCACAGGAACGCCGCGTAGCGCTGCATGCCCGCGTAGCCGTTGCGATGGAGCGCAAACACGCGTTGATTCGGCCGCCACATCTGGCTGCCTTCGTAGTACGCGCGGATCCGCGCGAGCCGCGACGGCGCGTCGTAGCCGTCGCCTTGATCCGGCCAAAAGCCGTCGATGCCGAGATCGAACAGCGGCTTGTGCGACGGCCAGTAGCATCCGGCCTGACGCTCGGGCGGCCAGCGGTTCTCCTGAGACGGCGCGCGGTCGGCCGGCACCGGCGGGTTGCGCCCGGCCGGCATCGGCGCCGTGCACGGGTCGGACACCTCGCCGAGGAAGCGCTGACCTTCGATGACCGTGTGCAGCACGATCTTGTAGTTCAGCGCGTGCAGGTCGTCGACCATCTTCTTCGGGTCGGGGAAGTTCTTCGGATTCCAGTCGTACTCGCCGTTGTGCGTGTTCCAGCCCGACGGCGTGAAGTCCGTCCCCAGATAGATGAGCGCATCGCACGGCAGCTTCTTCTCGCGGAACGTGCGCGCGACGCGCATGACTTCCTCGGGCCCGCCAAGTGTCCGATGTGATTGGAGATAGCCGAACGACCAGAGCGGCGGCATCTCAGCCTTGCCGGTGAGGCGCGCGTATTCGCCGATGATGGCCGCCGGATCGCTCGACGCGACGATGAACACGTCGAGCGGAATCGGGTCGGCGCCGAAGGTGAAGACGCCTTCGGCCCCCGTGAAGTCGAACGCGCCGAGCGGCTGATGGATGTACATGCCCCAGCCGTCCGTGCCGACGAGCCACTGAATCGGCACGCGCCCGCCGTGCGTGCGGAGCTGATAGCCGCCCTGGCCGCTCCGCATGCGGTCGGTCGATCCCTTGCGATCGAACTGCGGCCCGCCTTCGCCGAGCCCGAGCAGCGGGCCCTTCGGCAGCGAGAACTTCAGTGTCGGCTCGGTCGTGCCCAAGGTGAGCTTCTGGACCGCGGGGCCCTTGGCCCAGCCGATCTGGAACGTCGGCGGATTGTCCGTGAATTGCACCAGGAGATCGCGGGACCGGACCATGGGCACCGCGGCCGCCGTGCGAGCCGGGCGCGTCTCCGAGGCGGGCATCGCCGCGTCCAGCGCGCCATCGAACGGTATCGACGTTGGGGCGCCGTCGACGAGCGGCGTGACGACGACGCGTACGCTGTTCGGCCCGATCGCGAACACGCTCACTTCGACGGGCCGGCCATTCACAGTGATGGCGCCGGTCTGGAGCAGCACGCGCGGCGCGAACGCCGCGGCCGCTCCAGCGGCGCCCAGATGCTTCAGTGCGTCACGACGAGAGACACGTGTTGGCATGATGGGAAACCCGGCGGCATCGTATCAGGAGGGCGCGGGTCGCTACTCGGGAATCATGCCCGGGAACACGTACGCCTGCAGCAATGCGATCAACCCGATGAGGCCGGCGCCCGCGACGGAGTGCCACCAGACCGCGCGGAAGATGGGCCCCAGCGCGTGCGATCGCTCGCGCTCGTCGTCGTAACACGCCGCGCAGGCGACCATGATCGACTGCGCGTCGATCATCTTGCCCATCACGCCGCCGGTCGAGTTGGTCGCGACGATAAGTACTTCATTCAGATTGAGTTGCTGCGCGGTGATGCGCTGCAGGCTGCCGAAGAGCGCGTTCGACGCTGTGTCGGAGCCGGTGAGAAACACGCCGAGCCAGCCGAGGTACGCGGCGAAGAACGGATAGAACACACCGGCGTTCGTGAAGGCGAGTCCCAAAACAGCATCCGTGCCCGAGTAGCGCGTGAGGAAGCCGAGGCCGAGCACCTGGCCGATGACCAGGACCGGAATCTTCATGCGCCGCAGCGTCCGGCTGATCGCCTCGCCCCACTGTTGACGACTCAGGCGCAGCACCAGGCCTGACAGCAGAGCCGCGACGAAGACGCCCGTCCCCGCGGCCGAGAGCCAGTTGATCGTGAAGCGTGCCGCTTCAGGTTTCGCATCGGCCCTGACGACAGGCGGCGTGCGCTGCACTTTGTTGTGCAGCGCCGGCATGTCCCACACCGGCAGCGAGAGCGATCCGCGCAGGGGCGAGCCGAGCAGCGTCGTATCGATCTGAACGCTCTGAAGCGTGTTGTTCAGCGTCGTCTTCCACGCCGGCATGCCCCAGATGGCGCAGCACAGGATCAGAATCGCCCACGGCGTCCACGCCCGCGCGGTTTGTGCGGCGGTGTAGCGGTACTTCCACTCTGTCGCCGCGACGGCGGACGCTCCGGCCGCGCGTTCGGACTTCAGCAGGAAACGCTCCTTCGGATGCCACACGAAGCGGAGGAAGAGCGCGGTGCAGATGACCGAGAACACGCCGGCGACGACGTCGGTCATGAGGTGGAAGGAATGCGTGCCGGACGCCGCCCACTGCATGACGGCGAACGATCCGCCGGACACGAGCGCGCCCGGCCACACGTCCCACACCTGCTTCCACGTGCCGCCTTCCATCTTCACGAAGATGGCGATCATCCAGAACGGCACGAGGATCGCGACGAAGGGCAGCTGGTGCCCGGCCATCTCCGAGAGCGTGCGCTGGTCGAGGCCGCTCACGGCGGCCAGCGTGACGATGGGCGTGCCGATGGCGCCCCAGGCGACAGGCGCGGTGTTGGCGATGAGGTTGAGGACGGCCGACTGGAACGGCTTGAAGCCGAGTCCCACCATCACGGCGCCCGCAATCGCGACGGGCGTGCCGAAGCCCGACGTGCCTTCGATGATCGCGCCGAACGAGAACGCTATCAGCAGCACCTGCAATCGCCGGTCGAACGAGATGTGAACGATCGACTCCTTGACGATCTCGAACTGGCCCGTGACGACGGTCATCGTGTAGAGGAACATCGCCGCCAGGACGATCCAGATGATCCCGAGGAAGCCCGACAGCGTGCCGAGCGCGAAGGCCGACATCGCCGACCCGAACGGCATGCCGAAGGCCAGGCAGGAGACGAGGAACGCCGCGATCACGCCGTAGAAGGCCGCGTACGGCGCGGCGATGCCCAGGTGCTTGACGCCGCGCGCGTCGCGATGCGGATGCACCGCGATGAAGTAGAGCAGGACGCCGATGGGAATCGCAGCGACCAGGGTGGAGAGCAGGACGTTCCCGAGCGGGTTGTACGTCTGCTGGAACACGGGTCGCGCATCGTAACGTACCCGGAAACGCGAAGGGCGGGACTTCAGTCCCGCCCTTCGCCGGGTCTAAGGAGCCGGCCTCCAGCTTCTAGTAGAAACTAGCCGCCGAACCGCCTCGCGTCGTTGAAGGTCATCTTCACGGCCGTCTTGGGACCCGGCGTGACGGCGATGGGCGGCGACTTCGCGTCTTTCTGGTACATGCCGATGGGCGTGCCCGCGGGCGGCGGCCCGCCGATGCCGTTGTAGTCGCCCTTCTCGTTGTAAACGGCGGTGATGTAGACCTGCTTGGCGGTCACGTTCTTGAACGTGACGGTCGCGCCGTTCTTGGTCGCCGTCTGCGGCCCGGCGATCGGCTGGCTGCCGCCGCTCGGGTTCGGATCGGTAAAGAGAAACAGGATGATCGGGTGCTTCGGATCCACCGGACCCTTGCCGGTGTACGAAACCGTGACGGTCACGTCATTCGTCGCGGCCGGGGGCGGCGCCGGCTTCGACTGCGGAGCGGTCCCGCCGCCTTGAGCGCCAAGTGTCGTCGTCAAAGTAACGAGAGCGAGTGTGCCGAGAACGGACAGTCTCCTGGACATTGAGAAACCTCGCCGCTTTCTACGAAGGCCGCGCAGGCGAAGTTCAGGCCCTACGTATCGTTCAACACGGCCAGCGGATCGACGCGCATCGCTCGACGAGCCGGAGACAGGCAGGCGAGCAGGGCAATGAGCCCCGCAGCCAGCGCGACGCTTCCCAGAATCACCGGATCGGTCGGCCGCACACCGTAGACCTGATCTTCCAGGGCGCGACCGAGCGCGACAGCACCGCCCAGGCCCAGCACCAGACCACTCACGACGACGAGGAGTCCCTCGTTGAAGACGAGCCGGAAGATGCCGCGCGGGGAGCTGCCGAGCGCCATCCGGATCCCGATCTCGCGCGTCCGGCGTGCGACGGCAAACGCCAGCACGCTGTAGATACCGACCGCCGACAGCAGGAGCGCGATGACGCCGAACAGGCTGGCCAGGCTCATCGCGAGCCTCTGAGAGAAAAGCGACCCCGAGGTGCGCTCGCTCATCATCTGGATGTCTGACAAGGGGAGGTCCGGATCGATGGCCGCCACGGCCGAACGCACACCTGCGACCAGGCTGGCGGAGTCGCCGGTCGTTTTCACCGCGATCCAGCGCAGCCGGCCCGATGGAGGCGCGTTCGTGTGCGTGAAGTAGGCGGTGCCGATCGACTCGGTCTTCGCGGCGAGCCCTTCGAACCGGACGTCGCGCACCACCCCCACCACGGTGTAGGTCGTCCCGGTCCCGCGAATCACGCCCTTGCCGAGTGGACTCTCGTTCGGCCACAGCCGCGCCGCGAGACGCTCATCGACGATGGCGACAGGCTGCGTGTCCGCGCGGTCGCTGTCGGCAAAGAACCGGCCGCGGATGAGCGGCGTGGACATCGATTCGAAGTATCCCGGACTCACGATGACGACGGACGGGACCAGAGGCGGTTCATCGGGCTGCGGCGGACGATCCGCGGCTGAGACGGTGGAAGGACTGTTACTCCCGCTCAGCGCGATGTTCGACGTGATGCCGGCGGCCTGGACGCCCGGAATGGCGCGAATGGACTCGAGCGCGCGATTGAAGAAGGTGGCGACCGCGGCTTGATCGGCGTAGCGCGACGGCGCCGGAAACATGGTCGCAGTGATGACGCGCTCGGGATTGAAGCCGGCGTCCACCGCCAGCAGATTGCGGAACGTCGTCAGCAACAGCGACGCGCCGATCAGCAGTACCACCGACGCGCCGACCTGCGCGACGATGAGCGTCCGCCGCAACAATCCGACGGTCCGGCCGCCGGTGCCGCCGCGCCCGCCCTCGGCCAGGACGTGATTGAGGTCGAAGCGCCCGAGGATCGACGACGAGGCGAGGCCGATGAAGACGCCGACCACGAGCGCGGCCCCGAGCACGCCGGCGATGACTGGCAGATCGAGCCGCACCGACGCGGCATTCGGCAGATTCGCGATACTGGAAACCAGCAACTGCAGCAGCCCCGCACCGATGGCGATGCCGGCCAGTCCGCCGGCGCCGGAGAGCAGCACGCCTTCGAGCACCAACTCGCGCATCAGTCGCAGCCGGCTGGCGCCGAGCGCCAGACGCATGGCCAGATCCCGCCCCCGGGTGCTCGCGCGCGCGATCGAGAGATTGGCGATGTTGAGGGCGCCGATCAGCAGGACGAACGCCGCACCGCCCCACAGCAGGTACAGGACTCGTCGGACGTCCCGTGTGAGCGCCTCCTGCAGCGGCAGGACCGACGTGAACATCTGGAGCCCGGCGAAGTTGAACTGGGGGAAGCGCTCGAACATCTGCGTGTTCCACGCGTCCGACTGCGCGCGCAGTTGATCGATCGTCGCGCCCGTTCGGAGGCGGCCGATCTGGAAGTAGCCGTAGCGGGTTCGAGCATTCTCCGCCTTCAGCGCCGGCGTCGCCGCGAGCGGGATCCAGAAATTGATGCTGTCGCCCGGGCCCCGAGCGTGGCCGTCGTTCCCGCGCTCGAAGAAGGAGAAGCCGCGCGGCATGACGCCGACAATCGTGTAGCGCTGGCCGGTCCACCCCAGCCGAATCTCTTTCTCGAGTACGTTCGGGTCGCCGCCGTACAAGCGCTGCCACAGGCCGTGACTGAGGATGATCTTGAGCTCGTGGCCGATCTCGCCCTCTGCGTCGGTGAACGCCCGGCCCAGCGCCGGTTGCACACGCAGCACCCGGAAGAGCGACGGCGTCGTGCGCATGCCGCGGAGCTCCTGCGCGACGCCGTCGATGACGTGCGGCCCTTCATCGAGCTGCGCAAGCAGGAGCTGGTGGAGAAGATCCCGCCCGAGCTGTGCGTCCGCCGGCTCGACGCCGAGAAGATCCGCGACTGCATCAACCACCTGTTGCTCAA
>Ga0137433_1000563_pt1 | contig 19228 bp, 19 predicted proteins | sample EasRivERMZT840_2_FD_102335 | JGI IMG/M metagenome (GOLD analysis project Ga0137433, IMG submission 102335) | Soil microbial communities from meander-bound floodplain in the East River, Colorado, USA - East River MetaG ERMZT840_2 | ecosystem: Environmental > Terrestrial > Soil > Floodplain ...
GACGGCCGGATCATCTGGAAACGCGATCCCGCTATCGGCAATGGATTCGTTCCAACGGAACTCTGGCGTTTCGTGCGTGAGATCAAATCTCCCATCATTTATATATTGGGCGGACGCAGCACGATCGTGCCTGCAGCAACACAAACCGAACTCCGTAAGGTACTGCCACAGACGGAGATTGCGACGATCCCAGGGGCCGGCCACTATCCCAGCGAAGAGAATCCGTCCGAGTTTGCCGCTATTGTCGACAAATTCCTCTCACGAAAGTAAGATTCACGGCCATGAGTCGAAGACGTTTTTTCCTCGGTTCGCTCGGCGCGGCAATCGCGCTAAAACCTCCGGCGTTGCCCGCGCAGTCCACGGTGCCATACCAGCCGGCACGCCACACTGAAGATGACTGGCTCGAGAAGCTTCCCGGCAAGCATCGGATGGTGTTCGACACACTGGACCCGGCGGGTTTCGGTGGAGCGCTTCTTTTCAGCAACAACTTTCTGGAAGCGAACAAGAGCGGTTATGGCCTCGATTATTCCGACATGGCCGTCGTTCTGATCGCGCGGCACAACTCGACGGCGTTCGGGTTCAACGACGCGATCTGGGCGAAGTACGGCAAAATCTTCGCGCAGCGCCTGAATTTCAATGATCCGAAAACGAAGCAGCCGCCGGACTCGAACCTTTTCAATGCCGCCGGTTATGGCGGAGCGCTGCCCAGCCTGGGCATTACTTTGGACAGTTTGATTAAACGAGGCGTTCACTTCGCCGTGTGCCGCATGGCGACTCGCGCCCTTGCCGGCGCCATCGCCTCGGCAACCGGAGGCCAGACAGCCGCCGTAAACGATGAACTGATTGCGAACACGATCGCGAATGCGCACATGGTTCCCGCTGGAATCGTAACCGTTAGTCGCGCGCAGGAGCGTGGCTACACATTCGCCCTCTCGGTTTAAGGAGACATTTATGAAGAAGTTATTTGCGCTCATTGCGGTGACATCGATCTGGGTCAGCACGGCCTACGGCCAGGTCACAAAAGAAACCGTCCCAGGCATCACGAACCTCGCGCGCGTTGAAACAACCGTCGCCTGCGCAGGAGCCGTAACAACGTCGGCCGTTGCCGAGATCAAGAAGATGGGATTCGCTTCCATCATCAACGTGCGGCAACCCACCGAGCAGGGCGCCGATATCGAAGGCGCGACAGCCGCAGCAAAGGCGGCCGGGATCAAATACTTCAACATCCCGTTCAACAATGCCGCGATGGATCCGGCTGCCGTGACGAAGTTCCTCGAAACCATTCAGCAGCCGGGCGTACAACCGGCGTTCATTCATTGCGGAAGCGGCAACCGCGCCGCCGGCATGTGGTTCGTCAAACGCGTCATCGTGGATAAATGGGACCTCGAACGCGCCGGGACGGAAGCCACGGCGTTGGGTCTAACGAATCAGGCATTGAAGACCTTCATGCTGAATTACATCGAGACGAATAAGAAGTGACACTGCGCCCGTTGCGCCGTTTTCAGACGGCCGTTTTATCGATCGCCGGCCTCGCCGGCCTCACTGCTGCGATCACAGTCTTCAGCCAGACGCCTTCGCAGGCGCCCGCTCCGGCGCCGGCCCCGAATCGGCCGCGGTTGATTCTGGTCGTGTCGATCGATCAGATGCGGTTCGATTATCTGACTCGCTTCGCGACCCTCTACAAAGGCGGTTTGAAGACGCTGCTGGAACGCGGCGCAGTATTCACGGACGCGAACTATCGCCACTCGGCGACGGAAACAGGTCCGGGACATTCCGTGATTTTGACGGGCCGTCATCCGAGCCATTCCGGCATCGTCGCCAACGACTGGTACGACTCTTATCAACGCCGGTTCGTTAACGTCGTGGATGACCCCGTTCAAGCCACGATCGGAGGAACAGGCCGGAGCGCATCGCCTGCGAACGCGATGAGCTTCACCGTCGGCGACGTCCTGAAATCCAAGAGCCCGCAGTCGATTGTTGTCGGCGTATCCCAGAAGGATCGATCGGCCATATTGATGGGCGGACGCCGCGCCGACGCGGCCTACTGGTACGAGGTAGCCGGCGGTAACTTTATCTCGAGCACGTACTACATGCGTGAAGCGCCGGCCTGGCTGGTCGCATGGAACAACCGTCACATCGGCGATAGTTATGCCGGCAAAAGCTGGACGCGCCTGCTTCCCGACACAGCCCTCTACGAAAAATACGCGGGCCCCGATCACGTCGACGGCGAATGGGATCGCAAAGACACCGTGTTCCCTCACGTGCTTCGCGGCAAGCCGCCCGAGCGTCTCTTCTACGACGACCTGCGCCGCACGCCTTATTCGGATGAGATGACGCTCGAATTCGCGTTTGAAGCGATGAAGGCGCATCGGCTGGGTGAGGATTCCACCACGGATATTTTTGCGGTTGGGTTTTCAAGTACCGATGTCATCGGCCACACCTACGGATCCGACAGTCAGGAGACGATGGATCAACTGCTGAGGCTCGATCTGGTCCTGGAAAAACTCTTCAAGGAAATCGACTCCCGAGTCGGCCTCGCCAACACGCTCGTGGTGATGACGGCCGATCACGGATCGCTTCCGCTGGTCGAGGCGCTGAAAGCGAAAGGCGTCGATGCGCAGCGCGCTGCACCTGCTGTTTTGCAGACGGCAGCCAAACAGGCTTTGGATCAGCGTTTCGGTATTATTGAGAATCTGTTCGTTTATTCCGCGCCGGATTTTTATTTCAACGAAGAGACGATGCGCCTCCGCCAGATCGATCGAAAGGACGCCGAGGCGGTGGCTATCGAGGCTCTGATGCGGACCGGCCTCGTGGAGAAGGTCTACACGCACGCGGATCTGACGAATACTGCTCCTGCCTCCGATCCCTTTCTGCCCCTCTTTCGAAATTCCTTTTACGCGCCCCGCAGCCCGCACCTGAACGTGCTTTTAAAGAAGTACGTCTACATGAGCTCGCTGGTCGGCGGGACAGGGCACGGCACCGCGTACGACTACGATCGGCACGTCCCGATCGTTTTCATGGGGTCCGGTGTGAAGCCCGGTCAATACAACCAGCCGTCCGGTCCTGAAGACATCGCGCCGACACTGGCACTGATGCTGGGTCTAGAATTTCCGCGCGAGGCGGATTCCCGGCTGCTCTCCGAAATGCTTCGCTGAACATGACGAATTCCGAGCTGCGCGATCTTCTCGACTTCGGTGTCGACCTCGCATGGCGCGCAGGCAAGATCACTCTCGAGTATTTTCAAACTCAGCCGCCGATCGAACGAAAGTCCGATCAGAGCCCCGTCACGATCGCGGACCGCAGGGCGGAGGAGATGATTCGCGAGCGGATCCGTTCACGCTTTCCGGATCATGGAATCGTCGGTGAAGAGTACGGCACCGAGCCGGGCTCTTCGCGCTACACCTGGATTCTGGACCCGATCGACGGGACGCAGTCGTTCGTTCACGGTGTCGCGTTTTATGGCGTGCTCATCGGACTGGAGTTCGAGAATGAGCCCGTGCTCGGCGTCGTGAATTGCCCCGCGCTCGACGAAATAACATATGCGGCTCGAGGACACGGCTGCTACTGGAACGGCCGGCGTGCTCGTGTTTCCGAAACCGCGTCATTGCAGGACGCGACCGTTTCGACAAGCGGCGCAGAGTATTTCGAGAAGGTCGGACGCGGCCCGTCATGGCGGAACCTGATCGGACAAACGGCACGACATCGGACCTGGGGCGATTGTTACGGATATGTCCTCGTCGCCACCGGCCGCATCGACGTGATGATCGATCCCATCATGAGCGTTTGGGATTGCGCCCCATTACTTCCGATCATCGCTGAAGCCGGCGGCCGTTTCACGGACTGGAAGGGTGACGCCACGATCCGCGGAGGCGACGCGATCGGCTCGAATGGCCGGCTGCACTCGGCTGTCCTGTCTGCGTTAGGGTGAGAACCTCGTTTATCTCGCCCATGCTCTTGTTGGCGACGGCCAAACTCCCGGAGGGTTCAAACTGGCTCTATGAGGTCAAGCTCGATGGGTTCAGGACGGTAGCTTTCAAGAGCAATGGTCACGTGTATCTGCGATCCCGCAACGACAACGATTTTGCCGGCCGATATCCGTCTGTCGCCCAGGCACTCAAATCACTGCCGGATGAAACCGTAATAGACGGGGAAGTCGTTGCGCTCGATGAGCAGGGCCGCCCATCCTTCAACATTCTTCAGAATCTCGGATCCTCCAAAGCGCCGATCGTGTTTTACGTGTTTGACGTGATGGTCATCGGCGGCCGCAACGTGATGCGAGAGCCGCTGACGACGCGCCGTGAGTTGCTGGAGCAGGAGATTCTACCCAACCTCGAGGAACCAATCCGTTCGATGCCGGAATTCCAGGTGCCCCTGCCTCAATTGATCACGGACTATTCAAACGCTTTCGAGGATTGGAAACGGACAAGTGCCCGTTTGTGAACCTGCCGGAGGAGCGTAGCGGGTCGATGGGGCCAGGGTTTGACGAAAGAGAAGATGGAAGAGTGTCGCTGGCTTAAGCCCGTCCTCGTGGCGCAATTCGAATTCGTCGAATGGACCCCGGACAATCATCTGCGACATTCACGCTTTGTCGGATTGCGAGACGCCAGGAAACCGACTGACGTGCGACGCTCAGATTGAATCGGTCCGGCGCCTGAGACCTTTTTAGTGCAACATATGCTTTGTGTTTGAATGCCGCACAGGTGAGTTCAATCTCAACCGTTATCCAAAACGCGCAAACGAAACGCTGCAAGCGTGGGATGCTGCCGACCAACTCATTCTGCGGCAACTCGAGGATTGCGGCGAAACCAGCGGAGAGGTGCTGATCGTCAATGACAGCTGGGGCGCGCTATCGACGGCTTTGTCGCAGCGGCGGCCGTACACACTCTCCGATTCATACCTGGCTCATGCGGCAAGCAGAGAGAACTTGCGGCGCAATCACATCGACCTCGAGGCTGTAAGGCCCCTCACGAGCTTCGATCTCCTGCCGGCTCGCATCGACCTCGTGGTGATGAAAGTGCCAAAGAGCCTCGCCCTGCTGGAAGACCAACTCCACCGTATTGCGCCACACCTGCACGACAAGACAACGGTGATCGCCGCGGCGATGACCAGACACATTCATATGTCGACGCTGGATCTGTTTACGAAGATCGTTGGGCCGACGCGTACATCGCTCGCCGAGAAGAAGGCGCGGCTCATCTTCTCCGAGCCTGATCCCAGCCTCCGGCGTCCATCAAATCCGTGGCCAAAGGTGCACACCGTGATTCCCGGTGACGAGGTAGTGACAAACCACGCCGGCGTTTTCGCTGCAGAGCGTCTCGATGGCGGCTCGCGGTTGCTGCTCGAACATCTGCCTCATCGCAAGGGTCCGCATCGCATCGTTGACCTCGGCTGCGGAAACGGGGTCCTCGGAATGAGGGCAGCTATGAGGAATCCCCAGGCAGAGATCACGTTCGTTGATGAATCGTACCGGGCCGTCGCTTCAGCCGAAGCGACCTTTCTGGCAAACCTGGGTCCGGAGCGGCCAGCGCACTTCGTCGTGGGAAACGGGTTGTTTGACCTTGGGAACGGCGCACGGCCAACCGTCGGTTTTGACCTCGTGCTGAACAATCCGCCTTTCCATGAGGATCACGCCATCAACGATGCCACAGCCTGGCAGATGTTTGTCGAGTCTCGCGACGCCCTGCGATCGGGCGGCGAACTCTGGGTGGTCGGCAATCGTCACCTCGGCTATCTTGCTAAACTCAGCCGTCTCTTCGGCAACTGCGATACGGTTGCAAGCAATGCAAAGTTCGTCGTCCTGCGATCGAGGAAAACCTGAGCGCGTTCACATACCGGGATCGTCTGCCGACGGACCGTAGATGGAGGGGACTTTCGATCCCATCGGCCGGAGGTAACTCGAGAGCTGGCCGCGGTGGTGCACGGCGTCAAACAGGAAGCCGAACAACATGTCGCCGAGCGTGGCCTCCCACACGACCTTGCCGTCCATCTTCAAGCGCGCCGGGCTATCCCACTTCGCGTCGTCCAGCTTTTCCAGGCGTGTTTTGAGGGCCGCGGCGTTCTTCTCATATGCCGCGAGTGAATCTGTCACGCCCGGGGCCGTCGTCGGAACATAGTTCACCTCTCCGCGATCGATGAGTTCGCAGGCATCATGAAGTTCCGAAGCCAAGAGCCAGACCAGATCGCCGGCCGAAGTTGATCGCGGGTGGGGCTTGTATGCGGTCTGATCCGGCGGAACAGCCTTAATAACCTTGATGAACGTGGGCGCCTCAGTCTCGAAGCATTTACTGTAGTACTCGCGCGCATTTTTCATGTTTCTCTCCTTGTGCTGCTCAGTCTTAAAAAGAAGTATTGCAGGCTGTTGAAACCGTCGGAAACGTTTACAGCAAGCATAGTTGAGGTAAAGATCGCGTACCAAAACGATTGGAGCGAGTTTCTTCGAACACCGTCGGACATCTTTACAGACTCCTTCTCCTTATTCCTTCTCGATTCCTTTTCTTCTTATCCTTTGGGTTCAGCGGCTTGGGCTCTTCTTTGATCGATGCACGAAAGGGAATCCTTCTTGCTCGCTCGAAGCTAACCATCGACAATCGGAGAACGCGTGAACAACTTACTCAGAAGCTTCGTGATTGTTCTGACAATGAGCATAATCGCCGGTTTTGGCAGCGGTATGGCTGAGGCAGCCACCATCATCTACTCCGATTTCGGCGCATTCGTAGGCGCCACGGGCGCGACCAGCGCGACCGGGCCTCTGCCGTGCGCCCCGAGTGCCGGAAGCAGCCTCACGGTGGGCAACGTGACCTTCGGCCTCGGCCCGGGCGCGACTGGATTGGAGTTCGGCGCTGCCGGCTGCAATCCCGACTTCTGGTCAAGCTTGATCCCGGGCCAGGATCTCGCAATCGATGCCGTCGAGAGCATCACAGCGACCTTCTCGTCACTCGTCTTCTCGGCGGGATTCCGGTTTCACGAGCCGAGCCGTGGCGGCTCCGCGTCCGATACGTGCTTTGTGGCCGTATGCACGGACTCAACCTTTAGCGTGGAACTATTCAACGGCGCGACGTCTGTCGGCCTGTTCACGTTCAATGCTCCAGACGACGTCCTCGCGTTTGTCGGCGTGTCGTCGACGCTCGCGTTCGACAGGATGGCCATCACCGAACTCACCGGCACGATCGACGACGAATATTATGGGGAGTTCTATTCCAGTGCGACGCCTGTCGGCGTGCCGGAGCCATCGTCGCTCATGCTTCTGTCGACGGGGCTGATCGGCATCGTCGCCCGCCGGCTGTGGCGTCCTCGAAATTCGACGAACTGAACTATCTCACCGGCGTGCTGGCAGTCTCACCGACTACCGTCGTCCACGGACGCACTCGCCAGTTTTTGACCAGGCCATTCTTGACGTAGGGATCTTCGGCCGCAAAGCGCTCGGCCACCGTCAGCCGCATGACATCGCCCACGGGCCCCGTCTCGTGGTAGTACGACAACGGCTGGCCCGCCAAATCCGGATCGAGACTTTCCAGCCCGTGCAGCGTATCGCCGTGGAGCAGCCTGCGGGAGTTCGTCAGGAGATCGAATTTGACTCCCTTCACGCCGAAGAAGCTTCGAGCTGCATAGACGAATTGCGTGCCTCCAAAGAACTGCGGCAGGACATTCCTGTACGTTAACCAGGCATGTGCTGGTGTACTCACTCAATGCGCAAACGCTCTGGATTCCCGCTCAACACGTCCCGAAGGCCCACCTTTCTTACTCCTGCCGCTACTTGCGCCGGAGCAACGACGACGTGATCTCGTCACGATAGTCTCCGTGAGTTGTGTCGTGAATACATGATCGCAGATGCCTATCAGGACCTGCCTGGGCCATGTTTCGGGGCATCGAGTTCAGACTACGCAATCTCCCGAGGTGCGTTGACGGAATCCGCCGGACTATCGGTTCGCCGAACCTGTTCGGGATTTTTGGAAAGTAATTATGAATAGATTGATCTTACTGGTTATCCTGCTTTTCGCATCATTTGCATTAATTCTTGTCTCACCTGTGGCTACGGTCGCTGCAACGTGGAACGCAGCATCCGATCGCTCGATGTCCCCGTTCTGGAAGCTCCATTACCTCAGAGAGCAGGGTCTGCTGTGATGGCGCTCTGGATCTCACTCCTCCTGGTGTCGACGCAGACCGAAGCAGCGCTGACCGATGCGCAGGCGCTGTCGCGCGCCCGGTTGTTATGGGGCGATGGCGGCTTCGTCAGCAGAGAAAGCGGTTCCTACAGCGTGGGCTGTAAGGTGCAATCCAGTGTCTCCATTCAAGCCGGAGAAGTCCGGATGGTTGTCGCCAGTTCCACCATGTCATGGCTGGACGCCTTCCGTAAGGTCGATCTGCGCACGAACGGGAAGCGCGTCATCACTGCCACTGCGAGAACTGCCGACCCCTCTGGCAGGACCTATCAATCGCCTCCTGTGACCGTCTATGCCTGCAATAAGACGAAGGTGGGGATACAGCAATGACACATTACTTACAGTGAGGTGGCAGTCTGAACCCTTGGCCTGCGTACTATCTCACCGGCGTGCTGGCAGTCTCACCGACTACCGTCGTCCACGGACGCACTCGCCAGTTTTTGACCAGGCCATTCTTCACGTAGGGATCTTCGGCTGCAAAGCGCTCGGCAACCGCCGGAGAATCGCCTTTGAACAGGAGCACCGCCATATCCGCGGGATCAGCCAACGCTCCGCCGAGAACGAGATCGCCGCGTTCAGAGGCCTGCCAGGCTACCGCGAGGTGAATCGCCCGAAACTGGCCGCGGCGTTCCAGATAATCGGGCGCAAGGTCGTACATCAACAGATAGTGCATGTTCCTCCTGAGTGTTGTGCGGTCATAGACCGCCCCTGCAACTCACCAGCGCAGGATTTCGAGCATGTTCGTGTAGTCGTCGGTCCAGGGCTCGATGCCTTCGGGCTTTTCAACTTTGAACCAGTTCTCGTCGTGCGCCAGCAACCCGAGCGCATTCTCGTTCTTCGCCGCCACGATGTAATGCGATCGCGTCTTCAACGCGATCTGCTGTTCCTCGTCGTAGCGCACCCGCGCTTCGAGTCCGGCGTGGGTCACGAGCGCGGATATGAGACCTTCGACATTCATGTACCGATTCGAAACGTGAAACATCAGAAGCCCATCCGGCTTGAGTTTGTTCAGGTACATCTGCAATGCCTCACGTGAGACAAGGTGTGCCGGAATCGAGTCGGAGTTGAACGCGTCGAGCATCAGGAGATCGAATGTCGAGTCGCCGGCCTTTTCGATCAGCAGGCGGCCGTCACCGATCAGGACATCGCAGTTCTCCCGGCAGTGCGGCAGGAACGTGAAGTATTTCGTCGCGATCTCCTGGATCTGCGGATCGATGTCGAAGAATGTGATGTGCCGGTTGGGCGCCGTCCAGCCGGCCATGCTTCCGGTGCCGAGCCCGACGACTCCGAAATGCTGAGCCGGCCGCTCATCCATCAGCCGCATGACATCGCCCACGGGCCCCGTCTCGTGGTAGTACGACAACGGCTGGCCCGCCAGGTCCGGATCGAGACTTTCCAGCCCGTGCAGCGTATCGCCGTGGAGCAGCCTTCGAGAGTTCGTCAGAAGATCGAATTTGACACCCTTCACGCCGAAGAAGCTTCGCGCCGTATAGATGAATTGCGTGCCTCCGAAGAACTGCGGCAGGACATTCCTGTACGTCATGACGAGGATCGCAACCGTCACACCGAAACGAAACGAGCGATGCCGGAACAGGTACGCGATCAGCACGATGATCGCGTTCAACGTGATTGTCGTCGTCAGGTCGCCCGTAATATCGACGCTGGCCCACTTCATCAACTCTGACATGCCGATGACCAGAAAACCGAGCAGCGCCGGCAATATCAAATCCGAGCCGTTGATCCGGGTTTCCGGATCCCGGTCATCGCGGAAGAACGCGATCGCAGCGACGAGCAGCGGGTACTCGACGACCGTCCGGAAAATGAAAGGCGAAAGGATTGCCGTGAAGACGCCTCCGATCGCTCCGCCCAGCGCAATCCAGAAGTAAAACTCCGTCAGGTGCCGGGGCGCAGGCCGGCGCTCGGCAAGCGCGGTATGACAGAGCAACGCGCCGGTCAGCAGGACGACGATGTGTACCGCCACGAGGTACCACATGTACCTGGCTTCGGCGCCCCGGGTGGTCGCGACAAAGGGGAACAGAACAAGCAGAACGATCGGAGCGATCCGAGACATCAGCTTCGGCGAGATGTGAATCCTCCGGCCGAACGCGACCATGAATGTGACAAGATACACGGCCAAAGGAATGATCCAGAGAAACGGCGCGGACGCGAGATTCAGCAGGATGTGGTTCGTGACCGCCAGCATCAGCGCCGACGGCGCCAGTGCCGCCGCCAGCCAGAACAATCGCTGACGCCAGGCCGGCGCGGCAGCAACATCAAGATCCTCGACGTGAGATTCGCGGCTGCCGTTTCTCCAGAGAATCGCGGAAGCCACAAATACCATCAGCGCGAGAAGCGCATATCCGAGCAGCCACCACGTGCTTTGCGTGCGGACGCCAAGGCGGGGTTCAATGAGCAAAGGGTAACCGACGAGCGCAATCAGGCTGCCCGCATTGCTGATGGCATACAGGAAGTATGGATCGCGGCCGGACGAGGCTCGAGTCTTCGACAACCAGTTCTGAAGCAGCGGCGCTGTGGTTGAAACGACACAGAACGGAAAGCCCACCGTTTTGATCAATTGCCAGAGGAGCCACGCCGAAGGGTGGTCCGATGCGCCGGCATCCGGCCTGGCCGCAAACTGGACGGGCAGGAAGAAGAACGTTGCAACCATCATGACGGCATGCACGATGATCTGCCGGTCCAGCCTCAGGTAACGCTCCAGAAGATGCGCGTATCCATAACCGGCGAGCAGCATCAACTGAAAGAAGAGCAGGCACGTGATCCAGACCGATGCAGCACCGCCCAAAAAAGGCAGCATCATCTTGCCGACCATCGGCTCGAAGCAGAATAAAAGGAATGCGCTCAGAAACAACGTCGGGGCGAAAAGGCCGACGATGTTGAGGGAGCGCCCCGCAACGGGCGTCTCGACATCAATTACGTCTTGCATGTTTCATCGTAGATGCCGGCCCAGAAAAGTCATCGTGCGGCTCCACGCTGTTTCGGCTGCAGCCGAATCGTAGGCAATCGAGCCTGCGGGATCCTTCAACGTTTCGTTTGCAAAGGCATGTTTGGCTTTGTAGCGATGGAACTCATAAGACACATTCGCCGTCTTCAGCTTGTCCTCGAGGCCATCGACCTGTTGAATGGGGAAGTACGCGTCGTCGAGCGCCCAGTGTCCCATCAAGGGCAGATTGATCTTGGTCGCATCGACGTAGTCGAGGGGAGGGCAGCCGTACCAGATGACGGCGGCATCGGCCTCCGGGACGTTGCCCGCGGCCAGCACCGTGAGGGCGCCGCCCATGCAAAATCCGGTGACTCCAACCCTGGTGCTGGTTTCCTTCAGATGTTGCACGGCGCCGCGGATGTCCTGCGACGCGGCATCGCCGAAATTCAGATTGGTCATCAAGTGTTCGGCTTCTTTCGAATCAAGCCCGACCTTGCCACGATACAAGTCGGGAACGAGCGCGCGATAGCCTGCCGCTGCCATACGGTTGGCCACGCCTTTGATCTGGTCGTTCAGACCCCACCATTCCTGAATAACCACCAGTCCGGGAGCGGTTTTGCCGCGTGCCGGCTCTGCATAAAAGGCCGAACATTCTTTTCCGTCAGGTCTTTTAAAAGTCACCATCATGGTCCGTACTTCTATCTCTGCCGGATGCGCCGGGGCAAACGAAAAAAGCGAAAATGGGATTTCCGGTAATAACGTACTTAATGCCTTATCGATATTCCGACCCCATTTACCCCGCGTCCATCCCAAGAAAATCCCGCGTCAACTGCGTTTCGATCTCAAACAGCCGCAGGTCGCCGTACTCGCGCGGGTAGGGCAGGTCGATGGTCAGACGCTTGAAGATCCGGGCAGGTTTTGCGCTGACGATCAGGATCTGCTGAGAAAGAAACACGGACTCGGCGATGCTGTGCGTCACAAAAAGGATCGTCTTACTGGTTTTCTCCCAGATCTGCAGGAGCTCCTGGCGCAGCTTTCGCGAAGTGATTTCGTCGAGGCCGCTGAAGGGTTCATCCATCAGAAGAATGTCCGGATCGATCGCCAACGCCCGCGCGATCGCGACGCGTTGCTGCATGCCGCCGGAGAGCTGCAGCGGATAGTAATTCTCATAACCGCCGAGTCCGACAAGTTCCAGATACTTTATCGCAAGGGCCCGCAGAGCAGTTTTGTCGAGGTTCTGCTGCTCCAGTGGAAGAGTGACGTTGTCTGCAACCGTGCGCCAGTTCAGCAATCTCGGCTGCTGGAACACAAAGCCGATGCGATCGCCGGCGGTGGAAATCTCACCCGACGACTGCCGATCGAGACGAGCGATGAGATTCAGAATCGTCGATTTGCCGCATCCCGATGGACCAAGTATCGACGTGAACGAACCGGCGCCGGCTTCAAACGAGATGTCTTCGAGAACGCGCAGGCGTTTGCCGCCAGCCATCTCGTGTTCCTTCGCGACATTGATCAGCTTTATCGCGCCCACTGCAGTGCCGGAACCCCCGTTCGCCAGCGCGTAAGCCGGCTCTCAACAGGCTTGAAGAGCAGATACTCGATGGCGAACATCACCAGAAGGAACAATAGCGTCCATGCGAAGACCTTCGTCATGGAGAAAACACCGAACCAGTAATTCAATTGATAACCGACTCCGCTGGACATGCCGATCAGCTCGACCGTCGTACAGATCTTCCAGCAGATGCCGAGCGCGTACCGCATCGACGCAAGAATGTGCGGAAGCAGTTGCGGAAAGATGATTTTCCTGATGATCGCGCTCCTGCTGAGATGAAACGCCTGGCCCATGCCGACCAGTTGCATGTCCATTCCTTTAATGCCTTGCCAGATGCTGATGCTCACCGCCGGAAATGCCGCGCTGCCGATGGCGACTATTGCCGCGCGATCGTTCAGACCGAACCATAACAGGCAGATGATCGTGTTGACGATCGCGGGAACCGTCAGTCCAACCATGACCCACGAATCCAGGAACACTTCACCTTTGCGCGACAGTCCCATGATCGTGCCGATCGCGACTCCAAGAACCATCGTGAGGACCAGTCCGAGTCCGACCCGCAGCAACGTTTTGTACAAATGGTAGAAAGCGTTTCCGTCGGCAATGTCTTCTGCCATCGCCTTGAACACCGCCACCGGTCCTGGAACGATGCTGGGTGGAAACATGAGAGACAGCACGATCCACGCGACGAAAAGAGACAGGATGGAAAGAACCTTAGGGAGTGTAGTCATTGCGAATGAGATCCGCGGGTACAACTTTAAGAACACTGTCGCCGATGATGGTGTGCACAAGCTTGAGGTAATCGTTCTGAAGCGCGATCTGTTCCGTGTCCCAGTGCTCCACAAGGTTGGGTCCCATCTTCTCGCGAAGCAAGGTACGCTCGGCAGGATCTTCCATCTTGATGCTTGCTGCGTATTCGTCCCAGACCTCGGGATGAGACTTCACATAGTCGAGGGTGTTTTTATACGCCTTCAGATAGTCGCGAACGATATCGGAGTGCGCCTTCGCGAACACCTCGTTCGTTGCGATCGTCACGTGCGCAGGCGCGCGGCCTCCCTGATGGGCCTTATAGTCGGCGCTCAGATCGACGAGGACGCGATATCGGTCCTTCGCGAATGTCTGGATCGATTCCAAGGTTCCGAGCAGCGCCGCGTCGATGTCGCCCCTTCCCAGAAGCTCGGCGAGAGCCGGCGAAGGCGCCGTCACGAGCTCCGCATCCTTGAAGAGATCGAGGCCATACCAGTTCCGCGAGAGTACGGCGAGAAACGCGAAGGTTGTCGATCCCGGTCCGCCGAACAGGCCGATCTTTTTGCCCTTCAGGTCCGTGAGCGTTTTGATCGGAGAATCCTTGCGGACGAATACCATGTTCACCGGCGAGAAGACACCGTGGATGACGATGATGTCCTTCCCCTCGCTTCGCGCGGTCGCCATCGTCGTGAATCCGCCGTAACCGATATCGACTTTTCTCTCCGCGACCATCAGGTGCAGATTGGCGGGACTGAGCGACTTGACCTTCTCCGCCTTCAATCCGACCTGATCGAGAAGCCCGTGCCGTTCCATAACGAAGTCCACGAACTCCTGTGCGCCGGACGTGATGCCGAGAGTGAATGTGCGGGCTCCTGATGTGTCGGGACTCGCGGCTGGAGAGCAACCCGAGAGCAGAAGCATCGCCCCGATGAGGTATCTCGACATGCCGGTTGTCATACGCTTCGCGGTTTTAAAGTGTCAAGGAGCTTTTTCCGATCGAGCTCCCGTTCCCAGTGCGAGACGACGATCGTCGCCACACCGTTGCCGATGAAGTTCGTGATCGACCGCGCTTCCGACATGAATCGATCGATTCCGAGAATCAGCGCGAGCCCCGCGACCGGAATCGAGGGCACCACCGCAAGCGTTGCGGCCAGCGTGATAAAGCCCGCGCCGGTCACGCCGGACGCGCCGTTGGACGTCAGAATCGCCACGCCCAGCAGCGTCAGCTGCTCCCGAAGTGTGAGATCGATATTCAAAGCCTGCGCGACAAAGAGCGCAGCCATTGTCAGGTAGATGTTCGTACCGTCGAGATTGAATGAATAACCTGACGGCACCACGAGACCCACGACCGATTTCGAGCATCCCATGCGTTCAAGCTTCTGCATGAGCGGAACCAGAGCGGATTCCGATGACGACGTGCCGAGGACTGTGAGGATTTCCTCGCGAATGTATGCGATGAAGCGAAAAATGTTGAAACCCGCCAGCGCGGCGATCGTTCCGAGAACGACGACGATGAAGAGCAGGCACGTCAGGTAAAAACAGGCCATCAGCAGAGCGAGCGGTCTCAACGCATCAATACCGTATCGGCCGATCGTGAATGCCATCGCGCCGCCCGCTCCGAGTGGCGCAAGCTTCATGAGAATGTTCATCATTCCGAAGAAAACGTGTGAAGCGCCTTCGATGAACTGATGCACCGCCTGGCCCGATGCACCCATGCGCGTCATCGCGTATCCGAAGAGAATGGCGACGAAAAGTACCTGGAGAAGGTCGCCGGAGCCGGTGAATGCATCGAGAAATGTCGTTGGAATGATTCGCAGAATGAAGTCGGTCATGCTTTGACTGGCAGCTCGTTTGGCGTAGTCCGCTACGGCGCTCGCATCAAGCGTGGCCGGATCGGCGTTGAAACCCTCGCCCGGACGGACGATGTTCGCCACGAGCAGCCCTATGATCAGCGCGAATTGCGACACGGTTTCGAAATAGATCAGGGCTTTCGCGCCTACCCGCCCGACCTTTCTCATGTCGCCCGCACCGGCAATGCCCAGAACCACGGTACAGAAAATGACCGGGCTGATAAGCATTTTGACGAGCGCGATGAATCCGTCGCCAAGCGGCTTCAGCTTCACCGCGCGCTGCGGGTCGATGTACCCATAAAGTCCGCCCGCAACAATGGCGACGAGGACCCAGAAGTAAAGTTGCTTCGTAATTCGTTTCATGACCGCGGCTTCTCTTGAGGCTTCGCGCTATCGCGCTCGCGCTTCGCGCGGTACAGTTTACAGGTGATGTAAAATCGCGTCCGTGTTATTCGAAGGAAGCTGCTGGAAGTTCGGCCACAACATTCCCACCGACGAAATCACTCCGACTCATGTTGTCTGGAAAAGCTTTTCCGAGATGGCGAAGCACGTCCTCGAGTCGTTGAATCCGGAGTTCACGAAAAACGTTCAGAAGGGCGACATCATCATCGCCGGGCGCAACTTCGGTTGTTCGTCCGGCCGCGCGATCGCGCCGAAGGCCATCAAGGCCACCGGCGTCGCGGCGGTGCTGGCCGAAGGCTTTTCGCGCACGTTCTACAGAAACGGTCATGAGGTCGGGCTTCCGATTCTCGAGGTTCCCGGTATCCATGACTTCGTCGAGACCGGGGATCGCATTCGCGTCGATATCGCAAGCGGGGTCGTCACGAATCTCACTTCAGGCAAATCTTTGAACGGCTCGCCCGCGCCGGAATTTCTGCTGAAGATGTTGCAGGCCGGCGGGCTCATTCCGTTTCTGAAAACCGGTCAGTTGATAAATCGATGACATTGCTGCTGAACAATGAGGAAGTCGAGAAAGCTCTGACTCCGGCGGACACGATCGCGGCAACGGAGAGCGTTTACCGGGAACTGGCTGATGGCGCGGCATACAACCGTCCGCGGAGCCAGGTGTATCTGCCGGTGGAGTCGAAAGCGAACCCAGGCTTTCGATATCGATTCAAATCGCAGGAAGGCGGAAGTCCGGGAACCGGCGTGTGGGCACTGCGAATCACGTCCGACATGGCCGGACACTCGTTTACGGCAGGCGTAAAGCGCCGCCGCATTCTGCCCGTGGCCACCGGTAATCGTTACTGCGGCCTTGTCATTCTTTTCGATATCGAACGCATTGAGCCGATCGCGATCATGCCGGACGGCGTCATTCAAAAGATGCGGGTTGCGGCGTTGAGCGCTGTCGGAGCGAAGTACCTCGCGCCGCCGAAGCCGAAGGTCCTGGGCCTTTTCGGGAGCGGATGGCAGGCGGGAGCGCACCTCGAGTATCTGTGCAGTCTCTTTGATTTCGAAAAGATCAAGGTGTTCAGCCCGAATGAACAGCACCGCCGCGAGTTTTCGGAATCGATGAGCCGCAAGCTGGGCCGCAAAGTTGTCGACGCATTATCCCCGCGCGAGACCGTGGCCGGCAGCGACATCGTCCAGGCGGCGACCGCGTCATGGGATGCGGTGTTCGATGGTCATTGGGTAGAAAAAGGAATGTACGTCGCAAGCATCGGCGGTTCCGACGCCAGCAACAAACGCCGGGAAATCGACGACGAGACAATCGCGCGGGCGGATCTTTACATCGTGCATTCGAAGGAAGTCGCGAGGCTCGATCAGTCGCCGGATATCTGGGAAGTGGCGCAAAAGGGAATCAAGGCGTGGGATTCGATTCACGAGATCCAGGATCTGCTGGTGGGGAAGGTCGCGGGCCGGACAAGTGCGGATCAGATCACCGTTTTCAACAACAATACTGGCGCCGGGACGCAGTTTGCGGCGCTGGGTTCGGCTGTGGTGAAGCGCGCAAGGGACATGGGACTGGGGCGTGAGATCCCGACGGAGTGGTTTCTGGAGGACGTGTCGCCTTAGGTTGTAACTGTCAATTGTTCCTGTCCAATGCCCCGTGTAACTGCCGATGCACATGTAATTGACCAGTTACATTTTCATTTGCATTTTCACCCGTCATTGGACAGGAGCAATTGACACTTACATTTGACGGAACCCATCAACTAATCCGGCAGACGATACGCGCGTAGTTCCGCGGTGTACCCATTCCCACCGATCGCGACCACGATGTACTGCTTCCCATTCAACATGTACGTCATCGGCGTGCCGCTCTGCGGAGCCGGCATATACACCGCGCCGTGCTCTCTTCCGGTCGCCTTGTCATATGCCCGCAGCATCGCGCCGCGTCCATTCGGAGTGGTGAACACACCCGCCTCCCCGGCGACCAACAAAGTCTTCGTGACAAGCTGGCCCACTGCGCCCGGACGGCCGGTCCGCGGTATGTTGAGTCCCTTCAGGGCCGGATGATTTCGAATGTTGTCCGGCGTTTCTCCGTGCGCGATCTGCCAAAGGATTTCTCCTTTGTCGAGATTGATCGCTGTGATCCGGCCATACGGCGGTTTTACAAGGGGCAGGCCCTGGACGGTAAGGCTCGCGCCTGCATTCTCCGCGGCCGCAGTTGCGGGCGCACGATCCGCGCCGGCATCCGCACCGGCGCCACCGGTTGTGCGCGCGCCGGTGAGAGCGTTGCCCTGGACCCAGGCGAAGTCGCCGGACGTCTTCGGATCTCCGGGCGCCAGACCGAGCGTGCCCATGACGCTTTGTGAAAAGACATACAGGATGTGCGTCTCCGGATCGTAGGATCCGCCCGGCCAGTTTGTGCCGCCGCTGTTGATGGCGGTGGCAAGCGTTCCGAGCGGTCCCTCGATCCTGCTGACCGTGGGCGGCGTGAAGACCGGTCCCATCTTGTACCTCGACGCAATCTTCACTGCTTCAGCGCGAAGCTCCGGCGTGAAGTCGATCAGGTCATCGATCGACGATCCCTGCCGATCGTAAGCAGGAGGCTTCGAAGGAAACGGCTGCGTCGGACTTGTCTTCTCACCCGGCACCGTGGACTGTTCGACGGGCTTTTCGTCGATCGGCCAGATCGGTTTTCCGGTCACGCGATCGAATACGTAAAGAAAGGCCTGCTTCGTCGGTTGAGCGACAGCTTTGATCGTGCGGCCATCGATCGTGATGTCGGCAAGGATCGGAGCGCAGGGAATGTCCGAGTCCCAGATGCCGTGATGAACGAGCTGATAGTGCCACTTTCGTTTTCCCGTTCGAAGCTCGACCGCCACCAGGCTTTCCCCGTACAGCGTGTTGCCCGGCCGGTATCCGCCATAGTAGTCGCCGGTCGGCAGTTCCACCGGCAGATACACGGTTTCGAGTTCCTCATCGACGCTGATCTGCGCCCACACACCAGTGTTGCCGGTATAAGCCGCGGAGTTGTTCTCCCATGTCTCGGCGCCGTACTCGTTCGCAAACGGAATGGTGTGAAAGATCCACAGACGCTTTCCGGTTTTGACATCGAAGCCGCGAACATAACCCTTCACATTCGACTTGCTCCGCGGCACGCCGCCGGACTTGAACGCTGCTCCAACGATCACGACATCCTTTGCGATGACAGGTGTGGCATGCAGTCCGATTTCACCGTTGATGAGGTCGATCTCCTGATCGTTTTCGAGCTTCAGATCCACGACGCCGTTTTTGCCGAATGAAGGAATCGGCATGCCGGTCTTCGCATTGAGCGCAAGCATCCGGTAGCCGGCCGTCACGTAGACGATCCGTTCTTCGCGTCCGTCGGTCCAGTAGGCGAGACCGCGGCCGGACAACTGGCGCGGCGCTGCCGTGCCGCGCGGGCCTTCGCGTTCGCTATGGGTCCAGAGGAGTTCGCCTGTCGATGCGTCCAGCGCGATGACGGCGCGGCGCGTCCCCGCAGTGGAATACAGAACACCGTTGACGACAATCGGTGTCGCTTCGAACTGATACTCCGGGCGCGGACCGA
>Ga0137433_1000566_pt1 | contig 19204 bp, 13 predicted proteins | sample EasRivERMZT840_2_FD_102335 | JGI IMG/M metagenome (GOLD analysis project Ga0137433, IMG submission 102335) | Soil microbial communities from meander-bound floodplain in the East River, Colorado, USA - East River MetaG ERMZT840_2 | ecosystem: Environmental > Terrestrial > Soil > Floodplain ...
ATGTTGAGGTCGGTCGCCACGCGGATTGCGACAGGCGGCATACCCGGAATCGACCCCGGCCACACGGCTTTCGGCCAAAGCTTCTTCCACGCGGGGGCGCCTAACGCCGTATCCGGCTGCTTGACGAGTTCCTCTTCGTTCAGCGGAATGCGGAAGCCGTTATTGCGGAATGCGATTCCGAAAGCGTTCAACTTTGGCGGCATGACGTGACACGTCAGGCATGACGTCGCGTAACGTCGAGCGAAGATCGGCAGTGCAGAGACAGGCTCAGCCAGCGCCACCAGCACCAAAGAGGACACCACCCACCGCAGAAACACGGTTGTATACTTATCACGTGACAGCCAGAAAACGAAAAATATTGGTCGTTGATGACGATGCGGGCATTCGTGGCTCGCTCGCCGTCCTTCTTAACAGTTGGGGCTTCGAGCCGCTGCAGGCCAGCAACGCCGCAGAAGCGATGACGATCGTCGAAAAAGAGGACCCGGATATCGTCATCAGCGACGTCGTCATGCCCGAAACTTCCGGTCTTGAGCTGTTGCGCACACTGAGAGCAGGCGATCCACACCGGCCCGTCTTGTTGATCACGGCGCAGGGCAGTGTGGACCTCGCGGTCGAAGCTATAAAACAAGGCGCGCGCGACTTTCTCACGAAGCCACTGACTGATCTTCCGAAGTTGAAAGCATTGCTCGATGATGCCGAGCGTGAACTGGAAATGCGTCGCAAGGCAAGACGACTGACCGCGCGCGTCGAAGAAGACGGGGGTCTCGGGGACTTTGTCGGGATCAGCAAGGCCATTCGTGAGGTGTACCAGTTCATCGAGAGTGTCGCGCAGCGTGATGTGCCCGTCATGATCACGGGAGAGAGCGGCACGGGGAAAGAAGTCGTCGCCCGGACGATACATAAAATGAGCCGCCGCGAAGGCAAGCCGTTCATTGCAATCAATGCTGCCGCTATTCCGGAGTCCCTGATCGAAAGTGAGCTCTTCGGACACGAACGCGGTGCTTTCACAGGCGCGGTCGCGACGCGGCAGGGTGTGTTCGAGCAGGCGAACGGCGGAACGCTGCTCATCGATGAAATTGCAGAAATGCCGATGGCGCTGCAGCCGAAACTCCTGCGTGTTCTTGCCGACGGCAAAGTCCGAAGACTGGGCGGAAGTTTCGAATTCGAGTTTGACGTGCGCGTGCTTGCGGCCACCAACCGCGATCCGCTCAAGGCCATCGAAGAAGGAAAACTGCGCGAGGACCTTTATTACAGGTTGAACGTCGTACCTATCGCGTTGCCGCCTCTCCGCGCGCGCGGAGAAGATGTCCCGTTGCTTGTCCAACACTGCGTGAAGGAATTCAACAGCAAACACCAGCTCAACATCGAAGGCACAAACGACGAGGCCATGAACATGCTCAGGGCATATTCCTGGCCGGGCAACGTTCGCGAACTTCGGAACGTCATCGAACGCTCGGTGGTTCTGGCAAAAGGTGACTGGATTGAGGAAAAGGACCTGCCCCCTTACGTCCGAAACCCGGCGCTGAGAGCCGAAAAACTGGTTTTTTCAGTCGGCGAGACTACAGTTGCAGATGCGGAACGCGAGCTCATCCTCAAAACCCTCGAAAGAGCCGGCAACAACAAAGCCGAAGCGGCGCGACAGCTCGGCGTCGACGTCAAGACCATCTATAACAAGCTGAAGAGTTACGGCATCGAAGCGTAAACACGCATGAGAGTTTCCAGCAAGATCTTTGCAGGCTTCCTCGTTTTGATACTGATGTCTGTCGTGATCCTTGCCAATCAGTTGTCGGTCATTCATCAGATGCAGGCGGTGAACCAGAATCTGCTGTCTATCAATGTGGTGTCAGCGGAGAATGTTCTGCGGATGCAGAGGCTGACGGACCTCCTGGAAGACGACGCGAAGAAGTACTTCGTGACCCTTGATCCCCTCTACGATCAGCAGATTGTGGATGTCCGCCAGGAGTTTCTCGAACGGCTTGCCCGCTTACGCACGACAATCGCTTCCGAACGTGAGCGAGCCGAGTTGGCGAAGTACGGCGAGGCGATGGATGACTACTCGCGCGCTTACAATGAGCTGAAGCAGCTTAATAAAGCATTCGATTCAGTTGAGATTCCCCCGGACTTGTACATCGCCATAAATCATCTACAGGCCCAGGGCGGAGTCATGCTCGATGCCGTGCAGTCGGCAATCCGGGATCGGGTGGCGGCGGCCGGCGAGACGGTACAACGGGCGGAACGGTTCGCCTGGATTGCCGGACTGTCTTCGGTTGTGCTGGGCGCCATCGTCGCGGCTTTCAGCGTGAGTGCGATCAACGCTCCGTTGCGGCGGCTCGTGCAGGGAACTCGGGTCATCGCAAAAGGGGAGTTCTGGCATCGTCTGCCCGTGCGCGGCAAGGACGAATTCACCGAACTCTCCCGAGACTTCAATGCGATGACGGAACGCCTGGGCGAACTGGACCAGATGAAGAAAGACTTCGTCTCGCACGTCTCGCACGATTTGAAGGCGCCGCTCGCATCCATCCGGCAGATCATGCATCTGCTCCTTCAGGAAATCCCCGGCTCTCTGAACGAACAACAAAAAAACCTCATCCAGCTGAGCTACAGAGGCGCGGAGCGGCTTGCGGCAATGGTGGGAAACCTCCTGGACGTCTCGCGTATGGAAGCAGGCACGATGGAATACCGGATGGCCGCGCAGGATATCGTTCCTCTTATCAAGGAAGTCATCGAGGAATTCGACGTGCAGGCCCGCGAGAAGCAGATCGAGTTTCAAATACGGAACGATGAGCCTTCATATGTTGTGGAATGCGACCGCGAACGCATCGTGCAGGTGATCGGGAACCTTTACGAGAACGCCTTGAAGTTCGCTCCGGCGCGCAGCGAAATCCTGACGCACGTCCGCGACGGCAAGGGAGGCGAGGTTCTGATAACGGTCGCGGATTCCGGGCCCGGCGTACCGGACGGGCACAAGCAGCAGATCTTCGAAAAATTCCATCAGCTGAAACACGGAAAAAAACTGACCAGCCAGGGCGTCGGTCTCGGCCTGGCGATATGTAAGACCATTGTCGAGGCCCACCGCGGGCAGATCTGGGTTGAAGACAATCCCAGCGGCGGGAGTGTATTCTCATTCGTACTGAAGCCTGCCACACGCAAGGAGGTTCTTACATGCGGCCAAACCGCCTAGTCGTGATTGCGCTTTCGACAATTCTGTTTGCCGCCGGGTGCAACAGGAACAAGCGAGTGCCCACAACAGCCCTTCCTCCGGCAGTAACTCCATCCGCCGCCGCAATGGCTCTGGACCAGGCGAATCGCGCGTTTGCGTCCGGCAACTACGATGAAGCCGCACGGTCCTACGAAAGTTACCTGAAACTCGTTCCATCCGGTGGTTCGCGCGACCAGGCCCTGTTCCACCTCGGCCTTTCCTATGCGTTGCGTCCCGCTCCGGCCGGGGACTGGCAGCGCGCGGCGTCCACGTTCAGGCAACTCATGGACGAGTCCCCGGACAGTACTTTTAAAGCCCCTGCCAACCTGATTTTGTCGCTACGGGCCGAAATCGAACAGGTTGCCGCCGATAGCCGTCAGCGCGACCAGAGAATCCGGCAACTGACTACCGAACTGGATCGCTTGAAAAAGATCGACGCCGACCGGCGCAAGCGACCGTAACTCCCGCAAACCTTGGATATCTTCCACGATTCGTAGACTTGCCAACCGGGGCGTTTCGCCCGTGTCCCAATGAAACCATTGGGCCGGAGGGGTTGCCGGTCAGTGGCAGACGTTTTGCTAAATCGATAGTCGTGCCGGTACTCCGATCCGGCGATTTCGGAGGGAAAGGAAACACATGCAAAGACTATCGATCGTATTCTTGATATCCGCAATCCTCGTTACAACGAGCGGTTGCGCGTCGAAGAACTTCGTTCGCAAGAACGTGAAGGAATCGGCGGATACACTGACAGCCCGGATCGAGACCAACGAAGGAGAAATGAAGGAAATCCGGGACAATGCGGACCGAAAAATCTCCGGTGTCGATGCCAGGGTAACTGATCTGGATTCAAAGACAACCACGGGGATGAACGGCCTTAAGGGCGAACTTAAGGGCGACATTCAGGGTGTCGACCAGCGCGCGACTCAGGGTATATCCCAAGCCAACAGCGCAGCCGAACGCGCGTCGGGGGCCGTCAATGCTCTCGATTCGCGATTCAAGAACCGCAACCACTTCGACGTGGCCGGTGAGGACACCATTCAGTTCAAGTTCGACAGCGCGAAACTTGACAAGCTGTACACGGATGCTCTGGATAAGATCGCGGTGACGCTTCTGGAGAATCCGGATGCCATCGTCGTCCTCGAGGGCCGCACGGATTCGACTGGAAACAGAGACTACAACGTCAGACTGGGAGAACGTCGTATCGAGGCCGTGCGGAGATATCTCGCGGTCGAGAAGGGCGTGCCGGTCTTCAAGATTCACGAGATCAGCTTCGGATCCGAGAAACCTATCGCCGAGAACAAGACACGCGACGGTCGCGAAAAGAACCGCGCCGTTACGATGACCTTGATGGTTCCGAAACTCGATGGAGCGGTTGCTTCGCGGAATAACGACTAAGCATCCAACTACAGAGACACAAAGACACAGAGAAGGCCAGGGAGCTACCATCCCTGGCCTTCTCTGTTGTCTTTGTGTCTCTCTGGTTTTCGATTATCTTGCGGTTGAGCCACCGGCCTTGAGAGTCTTCTCAATCTCGATGTTGTTCTTCGAGAGTGTCAATCCCATCGCCTTATCGAGATCGACCAGCGATTTGGTGAAATTCACCTCGGCCTGAAGTTCGTTTGATTCCGCCTGAGCCACGTTGCGCTGCTCTTCCAGCACGAACCGGAGCGTGGACGATCCCAGCCCGAACTTGTCCTGTTCGGCTTCCATCTTCTGCTGAGCCAGTTCCCGCGTGACCTTGGCAGTTTCGATCCGGGCGCGGTTCATTTCCACCTGCGTCACGGCATTGCGGACCTCGACAGCGATCTGCTGAGCCAGGACGTCCATTCTGCTCTTCGACAGTCGCTGTTCGTTCAGAGCACGCTGGTAGTCGGCGTCAGCGGCCTTATTGTTCAGAGGGATGACGAACGAGAAGCCCATCTGGTATCCGGTGAAGTCGTAGCCGAAAAGCTGACCGAACGCGTTTCCAATACCCCCAGGTATCACGTTTGTAGCGGCGCCGCCGATTTGCGTGCCGCGGTCGAACCGTGTTCCGCCGACTCCGTTCTGGTTGTAGCTTGCGGTGACGTCGAAAATCGGCAGTTTCTGGTTCTTCGTGTATCGGACATCGATGTCCTTGTTTTCCATGTCGAGCAGCACCTGCTTGATCTCCGGACGATTTTCGAGGGCAATTCGAATCCCCTCTTCAAGCGACGGGAGCTGAACGGCTTCGGGCCGCTTCGGCGAGTCCTGAGCGCGAAGCTTGATAAGAAACATCGCAGGGTCCTTGTCGCTTGAGGTCATCTTCTTGATCTGGTCTTCCGCAGACGTGACATTGAACGTCGAGATCACGAGCTGTTCGCGCCGCGCCGCAACATCCGCCTGCGTCTGCACGACATCGATCCGCGCGAGCGTGCCGATTTCGACTTTCATCTTGTTCTCTTCCAGAGTCCTCTGAGCCAGGTCCAGCGATCGCTGTTTCACGCCAAGGTCCTGTCCGGCGAAAACGAGATCCCAATACGACTTCTGGGCCTGCACCAGGAGATTCGTAAGCTGGAGCTCGAATCCGATCTCCGACATCTTTTCGTTGTTCTGGCCGACCATGATCTGTCGCATGTTCGCAAGCTTTCCGCGGTCGCGCAGCAGGTGCTGGCCGACCGAGTAATTGATCTGGCCGGTGTAAGAGGGGTTGAACAGGTTGAAGTTGCTCGTCGATTCGACGCGATTCATCGTCGCATCCACGGCGAAGCTCGTTCCGTACGAAAGCGCCTGTGTGAAACTCACGGTGTAGTTCGTACGAAGCTGACTGACCTGCGGGATCGTTCCATTCACCTGGTTGGTGCTCATCGTCGTGTTTTTCGTTCGATTGAAATTGAACCGAAGCGACGGCTGCAGCGCGCGATAAAAGACCAGGCTTTGCCAGTATGAAGAACGAGGGCCGAGCCGGTTCGAGCGAATGTCGAGGTTGTTGTCGATCATCATGTTGATGACGTCGTTCAACGTGACCGGGACTTCGCCTGTCCGGAGCAACTGACCGATCGCCGCCGTTGAGCTCGACGCGACAGCGCCGGTCCCCTTCGCCGGTTCGTAACGGCGCAGGAATTCCTCCACCCAGCTCTCTGCGAGCGCCGGAACAGCCAGAATGGTGATAAGTAGAATGGAAATTGCAATTCTAGTTAGCTTCATAGACTGACTCCTTAAAACATGAGGACAGGAAAAATGGGGTCGTAGCCCTATTTAATTCGGGGTCGGACGCTTGTCTTATCAGCTCGATGCGTCTGACCGAATTAAATAGGGCTACGACCCCATTTTTCCTAACCATTTTAAAAACTTGCGGTGCCGGGCTGCGTTGCGCGGCGGCGAATCCAGGCGAAGATCCGGGACGGCGACCATTCGCGCAAGTCATCGAAATACGAATAAACGACCGGCGTGATCAGCAGTGTCAGCAGCAGGCAAAGCATCTGACCGCCGATGATCGTCACGGCCATCGTTGCGCGCGAACCCGCGCCGGCGCCGGCGCCGAAGGCGATCGGAAGCATTCCCGCTATGATCGCGATCGTGGTCATCAGGATCGGCCTCAACCGGACGTGGCTTGCGACTACCAGCGCTTCGTGACGTTCCATGCCCTGTTCGCGCAGTGTGTTCGTGTAATCGACCTGCAGAATCGAGTTCTTTTTCACAATGCCGAACAGCATGAGCATGCCGATCGCGCTGTAGACGTTCAGAGTCATCCCGAAGATCATCAGGATCAGCAGGCCGGCCGGCAGGCTCAGGGGTAGCGACACCATGATCGTGAACGGATGGACGAAGCTGTTGAACTGCGACGCCAGCACCATGTAGATGAACACGATGGCCAGCAGGACCGCGATCGCGAAATCGTTCGAAGCCTGGGCCAGCTGGCGGGCGCTTCCGCTGAATACCAGCGCATAACCGGGCTTCATATTCAATTCCGCTACTTTCTCACGGACGGCTGCGACGGCATCGCCCAGCGGCAATCCGTCGAGTCCGGCGTTCATCTGGATGTTTCTCTGCCGGTTGTAGCGCTGAATGTTGTTCGGGCCGAAATCCAGCTTGAGCTGTGCCACGTCGCTTAGACGCACGACGCGCTGAGTTGCCGAAGGAACGAGGAGGTTTCCGATGCGGGAGACATCGTTTCTAAATGCCTCATCGAGCCTCAACTGCACTTCGTATTGTTCGTCGCCCTGTTTGAACTGCGTGTTCAGGATTTGCCCGCCGACGAGCGTTCGGATGTTGCTCGCCAGCGTGTCGATCTGCACGCCGAGATCGGCGGCCCGAACACGGTCGACGATCACCCGGAGTTCCTGCTGCGTGGCCTCGTAGTTCGAATTCACATCGACGACGCCCGGAATCGAGCGGACCTGTTCGATGAGCTGTCCGACATACTGCTGAAGCAATTCGATGTCGGGACCCTGCAATGACATCTGAACGCGATTGCCCTGGTTCCAGTTGCCGCCGCCCTGGTTCCCTCCGCCGCCGGCAGAGGAAGCTCCGGAAAGATCCGTACCGCCGGACACGTTCACGCGGATGCCCGGCCCGCGATACTTGCGGGTAAGCGTCGCGCGCGCCTGGCGCATCAAGTCCTGCTGTGAGACGTTGCTGCATTCTTCCCAGTACCAGCAGCTGCGGCTTTCCAACGGAGTCATGCCGACGAAGTAATTCGCCTGGTTCGGCTGGATGCTCGTGAAGACCGTCTGGACTTCCGGCATCATACGTATTTCGTCTTCGATATCCTTGACGTACTCCATCGTGCGGTCCAGGCTCGTGCCCCGCGGGAGATTGATGCTGACGTTGAATTCGCTCTGATCGTCGTCGGGAACGAGTTCCTGACCAATCCGTGGATAGATCAGTACCGCCGACGCCGAGACTGCCACTGCCACCAGCAGCATCACAAAACGATGATGGAGGCTCCAATGCAGCATGTGTCCGTAGATCCGGTCCACCCTGGCGTACATACCGCGATCCTTCGAGCCTTTGTGAGCCGCATCACTTGGCCGGAGCCACAGCGAGCAAAGTGCCGGAGTGAGTGTGAAGGACACGAACATCGAAAAGAGGATTGCGGCGGCCGAAACGACACCGAAGCTGTACAGGTATTGACCGATCTGGCCGGTAATGAAGACCACGGGAAGGAAGATCACGACCAGCGACAACGTCGTGGCCATGACAGCGAGGCCGATTTCGTTCGTTGCCTGCGCTGCAGCCTCCCTCGGCGTCACACCTTTTTCTTCGACGTACCTGAAAATGTTTTCCAGTACGACGATGGCATCGTCGATAACGATACCCGTCGCCAGAGACAGCGCCAGCAGCGTCATGTTGTTCAGCGTGAAACCGAACGCCTTCATGACCGTGAATGTCGCGATCAGCGACACGGGAATCGCGGTCGCGGCGATGATCGTGCTCCGGAAATTACGAAGGAAGATCCAGACGACGACGGCTGCAAGGAAGCTGCCCAGAATCAAATGGTGCTGAATGTCCTCGATGGAACGGCGGATGAAGATCGACTGGTCGCGGCGTGTGACGATGTTGACGTCCGAAGGCAGGGTAGCCCTCATTGCATCGACCTTCGCCATGACCGCATCCACGACTGCGACCGTGTTCGATCCGGACTGCTTGCGGACCTCGAGTGAAACCGACGGCTGACCGTCGACCCGGGCGATCTGCCGGACTTCCTGAACTGCATCGTAGACCCGGCCCACGTCACCGAAGGTGATGACCTGACCGTTGTTCTGCGAAAGAATGACTTTTTCAAAATCCGTAACTGCCGTTAAACGGCCCATCGTTCGCAGCGCGATCTCGGCCGGTCCTGCGATGAAGTTGCCGCCGGGGATTTCGATATTCTGGCGCTCAATCGCGTTGCGCACCTGGTCGGCCGTCAGGCCGTAAGCCGTGAGCCGGTCGCCATCCAGCAGCAACTGAATCTGCCGGCGGCGGCCGCCGTTGAATTCGACGCCGCCGACGTTGTTAACGGTCTCGATCTGTTGCTTGATTCGCCGGTCGACGATTTCGGTGAGTTCTTTCGGATCACGTGAGCCGGAGATGGCGAGTGTGAGGATAGATGCCGAATCCGGATCGAATTTGGTCACGCTGGGCGGTTGCGTATCGCGAGGGAATCGTCCCTGAGTCTGGGACATCTTGTCGCGCACGTCCTGGATGGCCGAGTCCATATTACGTTCCAGGTTGAACGTGATGTTGGCCTGCATGTTCCCCTGGTTGGAATTCGTCCGCAGTTCGTCGATGCCGTTGATGGTGTTGACGGTTTCCTCAACAGCCTTGGAGATGGTCGATTCGACTTCTTCGGCGCTCGCGCCGGGAAGCTGGACTCGGACATTCACGTTCGGCTGATCGGTCTTCGGCATGAGATCCACGCCGAGGCTGCGGTAGGAGAAAATTCCCAGGACGATCAACGCCAGGGACATCATGACTGCAAAAACGGGACGATTAATGCTGACGTCGGCTACCTTCATTGGCCGTTCCCCTTTCCTTCTCCGCCCCCGCGCTTTCCTCCTCTGCCGCCTTTACCTCCGCCTTCGCCGCGCCGCTCTCCATTTTTCCCGGGATCGGCTCCTGCCGCCGGAGCGCCATCCTCTTCACCGCCGGTCGCGATCCTGCTGCCGGAGACGAGTTCATTGAGATTACTTGCTGCGAGGATTTCGCTCCCGTTGAGACCTTCGATCACTTCGATCATTTTGCCTTCGCGTTCACCGGTTCGAATGCTGGTCTGCTTCACCACTCCGTCACTGATCACGAAGACGGAAGTCACGCCGGCCAGAATGGAAACAGTTTCTTCCGGAACGCCGATCACGTTTTGATCCCGATTCAGCAGGATCTCGCCCTTTGCGAAGAAGCCCGGCTTCAACTTTGCTGACGGGTTGTCGACAATGATTTCCGCGTTGAACGTCCGCGTTGCCTGGTCGACGGCAGGGCTGATGAACTGAATCTTGCCGCGGAACATTTCGTTGGGGAATGGTTCCACCTGGAAATTGGCTTCCTGGTTTCGGTGGATCATGTTCGCGTACTTTTCCTGGACTGCGGTCCTGAGCTTCAGCGGATTCATGCGGACAATCGTGACGACAGGTGTGTTTTCCCGAATGAATTCACCGCGCTGAACAGGCCGCTCCGCGATGGCGCCGGCAATCGGCGCCCGGATCACGGCGTCATCGACTTTTTTAACAGCGAGGTCGTGCGACGCGCGTCGGTCCTGCAGACTGGCTTTCAGTGCCCGCACATTTTCAATGGAAGCCTGATACGCCGCCTCGGTCACTTTGAATCGGGTTTGAGCTGTGTCGAAGTCCGCCCTGGAAGAGAGTCCCTTGTTGAAGGATTCCTGCGCGCGGGAGAGTTGGGCTCGAGCTTCCTCGCGGTTTGCAGCGGCCGTACGAACGGCAGCGATCTCTTCATCGGCGGGCATGCGATTGCTGCCCGGCGCCATTCCGAGCTGAGCTTCCGTCTGACGGAGCGCGCTTTCGGCGCGCTGCAGCGCAAGGTTCAATTCCGCAGTGTCAAGGCGAACAAGTTCCTGTCCGACTCGAACCTCCTGCCCGATTTCAACCAGTACATCGAGAACGACTCCGGCGACTTCGCCGCTGACGCGCGCCTGGTCCGGAGCCACCAGTGTCCCCGACAGTTCCACCGATCGTTGAACCGAGATTCTCTGAACCGGCATCGTGCGCACGTTGACCGGTGCGCCACCTGCTCCTCTGCCGCCTCTACCACCTTCGCCGCCGCGTCCTCCACGGGCGCCACCACCGGCCCCGCCTTTGGATTCCTTCTGCTCTCCGCATGCTGCCAGGCCCAGTGTGAGGAGCGCAACGGCTCCGTAATAAACCAAAGACCGATATCGCATTCTGTGAAGCCTCTTACCCGCTCTTACTTTTTATTTGCAATTACTTACGAATATTTTTTTGAAATACAAATCCACGACTGATACTACGCTTGATGCGGACAACCGGTTACGGCCACCAGCGGTGGGTCTCGATTAAAATCGAGGTTTCCTACCATATCGTGATTGGGGTCGATTCTCTATCGAAATCTTGGCCGCGCCGGAACAAATATTTGCTTTCGTAAGCAGAAGTTAGCAGTCAAAATGCACACTCGTAGTTGGAGGTCCAAAACGTATGGGTCGAACGATTTTCGTTCTCCTGATCGCTGTGCTTCTGACGGTGCCGATCATCGCCGGGCAACTGAAAGTGGACGTGGCGCTGGTTACCGTTATAGCGACTGTGACGGATGACCTGGGGCGTCACGTTTCGGATCTGACCGAAGATGACTTCGTCATCTCTGAAGACGGCAAACAGCAGGCAATCTCCCACTTCTCACAATCCGAAGATCTTCCGGTCAGCATGGGTGTGGTGCTTGACACGAGCGGCAGCATGGAGCGGAAGATCAGCGCCGCCACAACCGCCGTCGAGCGCTTCATTCGCGACGTCCACCGCGACGACGACATCTTCCTGATGACATTTTCCAACCGCCCCGTTGTGCTTCAGGATTTCACGGACGACCGCATCAAGCTCTCGCGCGCGCTTGGCCGCGTGACCGTCGGCGGCGGCACCGCTCTCTACGACGCGATGGAGTTGGCGGTCCGCAAGATCCGGGACGGGATCCACGACAAGAAAGCCATCCTGCTGATCTCGGACGGTGAAGACACGTCCAGCGAAGCGACTTACGACGATGCACTGGGCGCCGTCCGGGAATCTGAAGTCCTCGTCTATTCGCTTGGTATTACTCCGACAGGCGGGTTTCTGTCGGAGAGGAGTCCGGTGCCGACCCGCGGGCCATCATCCGGACCAACCGGTCCGAACGGCCGAAGGGGACCAACGACCGGGGGAGGCAACGGCGGAACATTTGGTATTCCATTTCCAATTCCGCTCCCTATTCCGGGCGGTGGCCAGCGTCCTCCAAGGTTTCCGTTGCAGCCTGAACAACAAAGTCCGGGACGCAACGGCGGCACAACCGTGCAAGTCGGTCGAGGTGGAGATTCGGTCGATATGACCATCCTCAACGGCTTTGCCGATGCCAGCGGTGGCAGAGCGTGGCTGTTGTCCGGCGGATGGGCCGACAATCGCGGTCGCGAAATCCAGGCTGCGCTGGATGAGATCGCCGCAGAATTACGCAATCAGTACAACATCGGGTATTACCCGACCCACGAAATGAAAGACGGCAAGTGGCATCGCATCGAGATTCGCGCTAAGAACCGGCGATACCACGTCCGTGCCCGGAAGGAGTACTTCGGTAAGTAACGGGTAACCGCGGTTACTGTCTTTTTAGAAGGGGCTGGAGGGTCTTCATCACGATATCCGTAACGAGCGCATAACCCTCGGCGTTCGGATGAATCAGATCGTCCACCGTGAACTTCGGGATGCCGGCCACGCCTTCGAGGAAAAACGGGATCAACGGAGCGTTGTACTTCTTCGCGAGATCTCTAAACACGTTCTCGAACGGTTTGATGTACGCGTCGCCGTAATTCCGCGGTAACGTCATTCCCGCGACAATGACCTTCGCGCCCGACTTTTGAAAACTCGTGATCATCGATTCGAGATTGGCCTGCATCTGAGGAATCGACAACCCGCGCAAGCCGTCATTGGCGCCAAGCTCGAGAATCACAATCGACGGTTTCAACGCGAGCGCGGGCCGCATCCGCGCGAGGCCGACGCTGGTGGTATCGCCGCTGACTCCCATGCCCACGACGCGATATTTGTAGCCCTGCTCATCCAGCTTGCGCTGCAGCCGCGCCGGATATGAAGCCGAAAGCGGGACGCTGTAGCCTGCGGTGAGGCTGTCGCCGAATGCGAGGATCACCGGTCGGGAATCCGCGCTGGGCGGTGCCTGCGCTGTGGTGAGGAAAATCATCATCGAAATCAGTGACGCTGTTTTCATCTAGAATCGAATCATGATTGCTGTCCGAAATCTCGTCAAGACGATCCGGAACGGCGCGCGTGAAGTCGAAATCATTCGCGACATCAGCTTCGACGTGCCGTCGCGGCAGTTCGTTGCGATTATGGGGCCCTCGGGCAGCGGCAAGAGCACGCTTCTGGGTCTTATTGCCGGGCTCGATGCGCCGACTTCCGGCAGTATCATCATCGACGGCGCGGACATTGCGTCGCTGCCGGAGAGCGAGCTCGCACAACTTCGCGGTAAAAAACTCGGCTTCGTCTTCCAGTCGTATCACCTGATTCCGACTCTGACCGCGTTCGAGAATGTCCTGCTTCCGATGGAATTCAGCGGCGGCGGATCCAACGGTGCGGCCGGCCGCGCTGAGCACCTTCTCGCGAGCGTCGGTTTGATCGACCGTCGCGACCATTACCCGGTACAGCTGTCGGGCGGCGAGCAGCAACGCGTCGCGCTCGCACGCGCGTTCATGATGAAACCTGCAGTGTTGCTTGCCGACGAGCCCACGGGAAATCTTGATTCCGAAAACGGCCGGCATGTTCTGGACCTGCTGATCCGTTTGAACCAGGAAGAAGGCACGACGCTCGTCCTGGTCACCCACGACGAAGTGTTGGCACGCCATGCGGAGCGGCGAATTGTCCTTCGAGACGGAAGGATCGCCACGCAATGAATTTCCGCTTTCCTCTGACCATGGCGTGGCGCGAAAGCCGCGCCGCGACCGGAAAAGTCCTGTTTGTGGTTCTTTCCGTGGCGCTCGGCACCGGCGCCCTGACTGCAGTCACGGGATTCAACGAATCCGTGCGCTACACGCTCCTTCGCGAGGCGCGCACCTTGATGGCGGCGGATATTTCGCTGCGCATGCCGATCGCGCCTTCGGAAGAGGAGATGCGTTACGTCGAGTCGTTGCAGGCCCAGGGCATCGATTCCACTCGCGTGACCGAGACCGTGTCGATGGCCTCCAGTGCGGGTCAAGGTGTTCCATCTCTCGTATCGATCAAAGGCGCCGACTTCAGCCGCTACCCCTTCTACGGCCAATTCGAACTCGATCCTATCGGAACCCGTCTCGATGAAACCTCTGTCGCCGTTTCCGAGGACCTGTTGCTGCGCCTGAAACTCAAGCCGGGCGATTCGGTCGGAATCGGCAACGGCAAATATCGAATTGCGGCGCGCATCGCGAAGGAACCCGACCGCATGACGACCGGCTTCACGCTGGGTCCGCGAGTCCTGTTGACTCGCGAAGGACTCGATAAGGCCGGCATCATCATTCCAGGCAGCCGTGTGACAGAACGCATTCTGCTCAAACTTCCGCCCGAGACGGATGTCGGCCGTATCCGGGAAGCGCTCTCCGAGTTCTTCGGCCGGCGAGCCCGTATCACCGATTTCACTGAGACGAATCCGCAACTCACGCGCGCGCTCGATCGCGCGACACGATTCCTTGCGCTCGTCAGCCTGATCGCTTTGATCGTCGCGGGGCTTGGCGTCGCCGCCACGATGCAAAGTCACCTGCGGCAGAAGATGACGAACATCGCATTCATGAAATGCGTCGGGGGACGCGCCGGCCAGATTACCGGGATTTACGTCGCGCAGGCGGTGATGATCGGAATCCTCGGCGGCATTGCCGGAGCCATCCTCGGGTCGTTCGCACAGACCGCATTTGCGGCGCTCGTCGCGGACTACTTCGACATCGACGTCATTCTTGTCTGGCCCTGGGGCGCGATGTTGAAAGGCCTCACAGCAGGCGTCGCGACCGCGATCCTGTTCACGCTCCCGTCGCTTCTTTCGATCTCCGGGATCAAGCCCGCATTCATCCTTCGAAAGGAAATGGCTGGAGAAGCGCGTCCGCCGCGCGACAGACGAAGCTTCGCTGCAACGGCGCTGATTCTTGCCGGACTATGGGGTATCGCGGTCTGGGTTGGATCGTCGGTGCGATATGCGAGTGTCTTCTCTGCTGTGCTTCTTGGAAGTCTGATCGTGCTTGGTCTCTCGGGCGCCCTCATCCTGTATTTCATTCGCAGAGTATCGAGCCATGCTGTCGTGCGGCGTTCTGCTGCGTTGCGACACGGCATCGGGAATCTGTATCGCCCCGGCGCGCATGCTGCGGCCATCCTTGCCAGCCTCGGTGTCGGTGTGATGTTCACCGTAACGGTTTATTTTCTTCAGACCTCGTTACTTGAAGAGGTGCGGCTGACGGCGCCGCCCGACGCGCCAAATTTGTTTTTGATCAACATCACGGACCGCGAGCGCGACGGCCTTGTCCGAATCCTGGAAACCGAGACAGGAATCATCGACCGGCAGCCGTTGTCGCCGTCGGTCGCCGCACAGATCGCTACGATCGACGGAGTTCCGCTGGAGCAGAGGCCTGTCGAGGCAGGCACTCGCCGGTTCCTGAATACTCAATTCGTACTGACGTGGTCGCAGGACATGCCGCCTGCCACGCAGATCCTCGAAGGCTCCTGGTGGGAACCACAACCCGCGGAGCCGTTCGTATCCGTTCAGGAGTTCGCCGCAGAGGCTCTGGACTTGAAGGTCGGAAGCGTCATCGAGTGGACCGCGCTCGACGGCAGGATCAGGGCGCGTGTCGCCAACATTCGCCGGACGGATGCTGTTCGGGTCGGAGCAAACAACCAATTCATCCTGTCGCCAGGCACCCTCGATGACTTCGCCACCGTGTATTACGGCGCGCTGCGCGTCCGATCCGATCGGATCGGCGCGATTCAGGCGCGGATTTTCGATCAATACCCGACGATCACCGTCGTGAATGCAGCCGACATTCTGGAAATCGTCCAGGGCGTCATGGACCGCGTCAGCCTGGCCGTACGTTTCGTCGCCGGTTTTGCGATCTTCGGCGGACTGGTGGTCCTGGCATCGTGTGTCGCCGGAACTCGATATCGGCGAATGCGCGAAGTCGCGATTCTGAAAACAGTGGGGGCTACGCGACGCACGCTTCTCGGCATGCTCTGCGCGGAATTTGCCGTGATCGGTACTGCGGCGGGCGTCATTGGGGGCGGACTCGCGGCGATTGCGTCGGGAATCCTGATCGGCCAGCTCCTGGACACAGCCTACAAGTTTTCGTGGTGGCCGGTACTCGTTGCCGCGCTGGTCACGGCTGTCTTGACAGTCCTGACAGGATGCCTTGCCAGCTACGGCGTCCTGGACCGCAAGCCGCTCGATATCCTGCGCCAGATCGAGTCGTAGTCGTAGGAGTGGCCATCATTCACTGGCTGGTGAGTTGGCCGCGGACCTTTTTTATGACGTCGAAGATTTCCACTTCTCTCTGACCCGCGAAGACGGCGCCAGCCACCAGGACCTGTCCGTTAGGCAGCAGAGTTGCCGTGTGCTGGAGCCTGGTGACATGGGAAGGTATGAGGAGGGTCCAGAGGTTATTTGATGGATCGTACAATTCCGCGTTGACGATGGCGCCTATGGTGTTGCTTCCAACCACAAGAACCTTCCCGTTGGTCAGAAGCGTCGCCGTATGCCCGCCCCGGCCCGCTACCGATAACGAAGTCGACTGCCAGGTTCCCAATCCGGAATCGTATATTTCTCCGGCCCGCAAGGGGCCGATCGAACCATTGCCGCCCGCGACGAATACGCGGCCTGCTGGAAGCAGAGTCGCGGAATGTTGTCCGCGACCGACACTCAACGACTGGATCACGGTCCAAACGCCTGTTTCCGGATCGTACAATTCGGCGTCAGGAAGATAAGTGAAGTAGCTCTGGTTTCCACCTGACACCAGTACTGTGCCGTTCGGCAGCAGCGTCGCCGTATGGTTGGCGCGTGCGACGTTCAGATTGCCGGTCGCAGTCCATGAACCCGTGGACGGGTCATACAACTCGGCGCTCTTTAATGCGTTGGAAGGATCCGCGGAGATAGGGCTGACCAATCCTCCCGCGATGAGCACCTTCCCGTTATTCAATAGTGTTGCCGAGTGAAACGCCCGATTCTGGTTGAGCGAACCTGTCGAGATCCACGCGTTGTTTCCGGGTTCGTAAAGCTCGCAGCTTCCCAACATGGGTTCATTGAGTCCTGTGCCCGCCACCGCCAGGACTTTCCCGTCATTGAGCAGAGTCGCCGTGTGGCCGGAGCGGAACGAACTCATCGCCCCCGTTAGCGTCCAGGAATCTGTAGATGAGTCATAGAGTTCTGCGAAATTGAATATGGAACCGCCGGCCATCAGCACCCTTCCTGATGGAAGCAAGGTCGCTGTATGGATGCTTCGTAGCTGGCTCATCGGCTGAGCCAATACCCAACGTCCTTCTGCGGCAACCACGAAATTATTATTAGACGACGATGTCCCTGACGTCGTGGTTACGTTAGTGGCCCGCGCTCCGAGGAGTGCGCCGGAATCTACCGTTATGGAAACGGGAACATGAGTCTCAGTACCACCGGATCCAAATGACATTGCGACTCCTGTACCCGTCACCGAGATCGACGTTAATCCCAGCAGATTGTGCCCAATCACGAAGCCCGATGCTGTGGTTCCCCGCAACAATCCTCGCGGTACCGAGCCGAACACGACGGGAGCACCCGTTGCGACGACTGTGAAGATCCGGAATTCAGAGGTGGTGTTCCCGGACGCCACGGTGACTCCAAGCAAGCGCGTCGCGGTCAGCATCGATGCGGGGATCTGAGCTGTCAGTTGAGTCGAGTTCACGAATGCAGTCGTAATATCGGCGCCGTTGACTCGGACGACTGAACTCGGGTCAAAGCCGCTGCCGGTCAAAGTAATGTCTGTCGCCGCGGAGCCCGCCGAAGTCTTATCCGGCGTGACTGCAGTCAACTCCGGGCCTGCGGAAGCAGATTTCACCAAAACGCAGCAAAATGCGCCCGCCGTCCCGCTGGAATTGGACAACGTGATGAGGCGGGCGCCCAGTGATGCTTCAGCCGTGGCAGTGACGCTGACATCAACAGACGTGTAGGTTCCGTTGCCGACAACACCGGTGACATCCGACCCGAAACCCACGCCTAGCGTTCCCTGGTTCAGATTCATACCGTTGATCGAAACGAGCTGCGTCGTGCCCGCCGTCACGCTTGCCGGCGTGAGCGAGGTCATATAAGGACAAGCCGTGCATGGATGAGTTCCCGTGCTCTGTCCGTAAACAATGAAGTGGGGATCAAGCTGAGAGGGCCAGAAATGCTGGATCGTGAGCATCGCGATGCATGCCATCGCTCCGATGATTACAGTGCGGCGGATCTTCATTCGAGTTGAGAGCCCGCGAGCTTACAGAACAGAAGTCCATGCGTCAAGCAATGTCCGAAGCGGTCGTTCGACTTTTAAGGCTCTCGATTCACGGTGCAATGGAGGCAGACATACCGCCCTTGAGACTATCGAGAGTTATTGTCTTCGGTTTGTCGGTGTCCACTTTGATTTTGAATCTTGCAACGAGGTCGTCGCTTCTAAAAAAGCTGAATTGATCCCGATCCCACATCTGGATTTCGATGTCAGAGTTCTTCATTGTGCCCGGCAATTCCAGGCGGAATTTGCTCCTGTTGTCTACTTCGTTATCCCTCAACAGCAACAAGCTGTTGCGAATGTTCCGGCTTGGTAAGCCTTTGGGGGTTTCGATGGGTTTGCCATCGACGAGAATCTTAAAGTAAAGCTCCGCAGGTGAGTGTGTGTGATCAGTATTCCGGATATTTATGTTTGAGAGCTCTATCAGCAACTTGTCCGACGCCGGACTAACTGACTGTGATGGCGGCTGGGTTTGTAACGTTTGGGTTTTACCCTGCGGTTGAGGGATGGCTTGACGCGGCCGGGGTGCAGATTGAGCGAATACCTGGGGCGTTAACGCCAATACGGGCGCTTCGTTTGCTGCAGACCTAACGTTTCCATGCTCATCGATATTGATATGGATCAGTTTTTCGCTGATCTGCGCCAGCACAGGCATCGGTGGCCTTAACGAAACCTTTCCGACAATCGGGCGGTCGGGATCTGGACCGAGAATAGTAGCTTCAATAGTCATTGGCCAGACAGCCTTAGTCGGGAGCACCCAACGTCCATCGGAATTTACGATGAACTGCGAATAGGCAAGCTAGAGTCTCCAGTTTTGAAGCGCATCGGCATTCAAACACGAACCCTATGGTCAGACAACCGAAACGCCCCGAAATGCTCCGAAATGCATC
>Ga0137433_1000574_pt1 | contig 18910 bp, 20 predicted proteins | sample EasRivERMZT840_2_FD_102335 | JGI IMG/M metagenome (GOLD analysis project Ga0137433, IMG submission 102335) | Soil microbial communities from meander-bound floodplain in the East River, Colorado, USA - East River MetaG ERMZT840_2 | ecosystem: Environmental > Terrestrial > Soil > Floodplain ...
GCAGCGAAGTACAAGGCTCGTCGTGGATCGGCGCAATGTCGAAGTTCTCTATCTCATGGTCACGGCGCTGAGCCGGGATATGCGGGCGGTACAAAGCCAGGTACTGCCTCAGCTGACGCCTTCGGCCAACGACGCCGAGATCTACGAACTCGCCGACGAAATAGCGAAAGCTTTTGCGCGGTTTCCCTATCCCGACTCGTTCTTCAGCTGGACGAACGAAGGTCTTTACGCTTTCAACCGCGCCGATCGGCCGCCCTCCTGGCAAAAAGGAAACGCTCAGGCGCGCGAGTTTCCCACGACGTTGTTGAAAGACCCCGAGGAACTCGCCGGCATGATGCAGCTCGTGCGCAAGCAGGCAGCCCAGCGCACGCGATTCGTTTTGTTCGAAACCAATATCGACGGGGAACCTTATCAGGTGATCGCGCGGCCGGTATATGTGCCGGCTTCGCGGACGACGCTGCGCGGCATTGTCGGATTCACGGTGAATCTCAACTGGGTCCGTTCTCATTACTTCAATGAACTGGCGGGCCAGTTGTCTCGCGTTGTTGTGCAGCGGAGCAGCATGGTGCTCGAAGTCCTGGACGAAGAGGGCAGCGTCATCACATCCAACCGGCCGGCCCTGGGCGTTCCATACGATGCCGGCTCAACGCGCGAACGGAAGTTCCCTTTGATGTTTTTCGATCCGGTACTTCGCGCGAGTTCACCTGCGGAAGCGTTGCCTGTCCGGTCCTTCACGGCCCGCACTCAGGCCGCGCCTGATGAATCGATTCTCGCCGCAGCCAGCGGAGCCCGGCGGACCTTCATGCTGATTTCGTTCGCCGCAGCCGCAGCCGTCGTAGCCTTGCTTCTTACGGCGCGCGCAGCTCGTTCGGCCGCAAACGTGGCGACGATGAAGTCGGATTTTGTTTCCGCGGTTACGCATGAACTGAAGACACCGCTTTCCAGTATTCGCCTCGCCAGTGAAACGCTGGCCCGCGGCCGTTTCCGATCACCGGAGAAAGTCTCGGAGTATGCATCGCTGCTGCTGAACGAAGTGTCGCGTCTGACTCGGACGGTGGATAACCTGCTGGCCGTATCGCGCGTGCAGGAGGTCGGCAGGTTCTATACGTTCGAATCCGTCGATCCAGGCACCTTGCTCGAAGATGCGCTCAACAGCTTCGAATCGCAATTGACGGAACTCGGGTTCCAGGTGAACGTCGATATCCCCGCTCCGCTTCCGTCCGTGCATGCCGACCGAACAGCGATCCTGCAGGTACTCGAGAATGTCCTGGACAACGCCATCCGCTATTCGAACGGCACACGGCAACTGAGCATTTCGGCCTCGGCATCCGGCAGCGACGTCACTCTGAGAGTCGCCGATAAAGGTCGCGGCATTTCACCCCATGACGCGCCCCACGTGTTCGAAAAGTTTTTTCGGGGGCACGACGTCGCCTCCGGCGGGAGCGGACTCGGCCTTTCGATCGCGCAGCGCATCATGAAGGATCACCATGGGGAGATCACTCTGCAAAGCGCGCCTGGCGAAGGAACAGTAGCGGAGATCGTGTTGCCGCTGGATAAAAGGAAGTCTTGAAATGAAGAGAAAGATTCTCGTTGTAGAGGACGACACCTCACTTGCCCGCGTGCTTTGCGACAACCTGGTTTATGAGGGCTTCGAAGTGGCACTGGCGTCCGACGGAAAGCGCGCGCTCAAGGACCACGACGCGTTCAATCCGGATCTCGTGTTGCTGGATCTTACACTCCCCGGCCTGGACGGCCTCGAGGTCTGCCGCAGATTGAACAGGGAGCAGTCCCGCACCGGAATCATCATCCTCACAGCGCGCACACAGAAAGAGGACAAGGTCCAGGGCCTGCGCCTCGGCGCCGACGACTACATCACGAAGCCGTTTACCCTGGATGAACTGCTCGCTCGAATCGAAGCTGTTTTGCGGCGCGTCCATCCGGCCGATGACGGCCTGGTACTGGGTTCGTTGCGCATCGACTTCAACCAGTACACAGCGGAACGCAACAACGAAAAGGTGGCGTTCAGCCAGCGTGAAATCGAAGTGCTCCGATATATGAGCGAAAGGTCAGGCAAAGTTGTCAGCCGCGACGAACTCCTGCGGAATGTCTGGGGCTATCAGAACATCCCGCTCACACGCAGCGTCGACAACCTCATTGCGCGGCTGCGTTGGAAGATCGAGCCCGATCCCGACAACCCGCGCTACATCCATACCGTTTACGGCGACGGCTACCGCCTCACACCCGGCCGCTGACATGACCTAACCCGGCCAGCCATGAATTAAAGTTGAACGCATGAAAACACGGTCCGGCCGCGCAGCGACGCTGGTTGCGGCGGGAATTCTTGTCAGCCGGCTTGCGGGCCTGATCCGAAGGCGCGTGTTTGCTCATTACTTCGGACTGTCGGACGAAGGTGACGCGTTTGATGCTGGTTTTCGAATCCCAAACTTTCTGCAAAACCTGTTCGGGGAGGGCGCACTCTCCGCGTCGTTTATTCCTGTCTACGCCGGACTACTTGCAGGCGGCGACAAGCGCGCGGCAGATCGCGTTGCGGGCGCCGTTGCGTCGATCCTGGCGCTGCTCGTGTCCTTCCTCGTGCTGATCGGCGTGTTCGCCACGCCTCTGCTTATCGACGCGATCGCGCCAGGATTCGTCGGAGCGAAACGTGAACTGACAATTCAGATTGTCCGGATCCTGTTTCCCGGCGCCGGCCTTCTTGTTTTGTCGGCCTGGTGCCTTGGCGTATTGAACAGCCACCATCGATTCTTTCTTTCCTACACGGCTCCGGTGATGTGGAACGCCGCCATGATCGCGGCGATGGTGATCTACGGCGGATCAGCATCGCTTCCGCGACTCGCGGTGATCCTCGCCTGGGGTTCCGTGATCGGCAGCGCGTTGCAATTCGCCGTGCAGGTTCCGGTAGTCTTGAGCGTCGCGCCGCATCTGAAGATGACTTTGGATCTCGCTTCTGAACATGTGAAAACGGTCGTCCGGAATTTCACGCCGGCGCTCATCAGCCGTGGTGTCATCCAGGTCAGCGCCTATATCGACGCTCTCATCGCCAGCCTTCTGCCCACGGGTGCGGTGGCTGCAGTGACGAGCGCCCAGATCCTTTACACACTTCCGGTCAGCTTGTTCGGAATCTCCGTATCGGCCGCCGAGCTGCCGGCCATGGCGGCCGGCGCGCCAGAGAAGATACCCGAGCGCCTCAACTCGGGCCTGCGCCGCATCGCATTTTTTGTTGTGCCGTCCGCAGTCGCGTTCATGGCTCTGGGAGACGTTGTTACGGCGACGCTGTTGGTTACCGGCCGGTTCAGCTACGAAAACGCGGTGTACGTTTGGGCGATTCTTGCAGGGTCCGGAATTGGTTTGTTGCCGTCGACTCTTGGACGGCTCTATTCCTCCACGTTCTACGCACTGCGCGATACGCGCACACCGTTGCGGTACGCGCTGGTGCATGTTGGAGTCGCAACTGTGCTCGGCTATCTGTTCGCCATTCCGCTCCCGGTCGCGATCGGCATTGCGCCGGCGTGGGGAGCAGCAGGGCTCACGATTGCCGCAGGTATTGGGGCATGGATCGAAATGTTGATGCTTCGGCGCGCGCTGAATCTACGGATAGGACGAACAGGACTGCCTTTCGACTTCACCGCGAAACTGTGGGCTGCCGCAATCGCCGCTGCCGCCGTGGCGTGGCTGGTGAAAAACGCATTGCCCGCCATACATCCTGCAATCGCCGGTGCGCTGATTCTGGGCCCGTATGGGGTCGTTTTCTTTGGGGCTACGTTTCTGATGCGCATTCCAGAAGCTTCTGCGGCAATATCCCAAATCCGGCGCCGCATTTGAGGCTGATGGCCACAAAGATGCAGCCAGTCTTGGTGTGACACGCACTTTCAAAATCGTCACTCTTGCGATCGGCGTGGCCGCATTTGCCGTTCTGGCGTTCTTCGGTGTGGCGGTTTGGGTGTTTATTCCCCTTCTTCCGACGGCCATTGTTTATCTGATCGCCGTCGGGATGGCACGACGCCGAGCGACATACCGTGAAAAACAGCACAAAGAGGATTCCCGAAAAGAGGATTCCCGAAAAAAAGCGGCCTGACGATTCAGCCTGTAAACGACGGCATTTACATCGCGGAACACGATGGTAGTGAAGCCGAAGCGCATGGATTGGAAGACGCTCAGCCGTCCCGAGAGGTATTTCCAACGCAGGCGGCACCAACTCTGCCGGCTTCGCAAGAAGGAGACTCGCCACAGCGGGACCGCTTATTTTGCCTACGTCAGCGGGGCGATCGAGACCTGCTCAGAAGCCGCTTGAACTGGGCAGAATGAGAGTCTCGCCCCAAACCTCTCAGAATTGTCCAATGTTCTTTTGGCTGAAACCGAATTAGTTCTATCACGGCAGTCCTCCGGAGAGTTCTTAGGACAGCTCCGGCGCGCCAAGGCGGACCGCCCGTTGATAGCTGATTGCGCAGGCACAGCAGACTCCAATGAATGTCATTATCGTGAGAATGGCGCCCCACCGGACGGAAGCCGGTTCGTAGCGGACGGATACTCGATGTCTTCCTTTCGTGACAGGAATCGCGCGCAGTAGACCGTTAGCTCGATAGATCTTTGCTGGTGAGTCGTCCACGTGCGCCGACCAACCGGGATAGAAGACTTCGCCCAAGAACAACAATCCATCCGCATCCGTGTTGACTTCGAGTTCCAACCGGTTGGGTTCGTAGGTGAGCCACCGCACGTTGTCAGACGTGTCGGAAAGGTTGCTTTCAATTTCCATTTCAAGCAACTCGTCGATGATCGCCGTGTAGCGCGGATCAAATGTCGGATCCATCACGCGTTTAGGCGGACGTTGACCAGAAGCATCGAGTTCGATGCGGTGAACAACCCACGCGCGGGGCAGAGCATTCGGGTTCTCATACACATCCCAAAATTCGTCGGTGTATACAGGTGTTCCCACAAACGGCACGCCCTTCCGCCGAACCGTGTACCGCACACTCAGGAGATTTTGCTGCCAGCCAGAGCCGATGCCATTCGCATAGTCCACGAGCATGGTGGCTGCCATGGCCCAGGTTAGAGGTACACCATACGCGTTTCCGATATTTGGCGAGTTCTCCACGTCGAAGTGCACACGCGGCATCCCTGGCTGGGCCTTGATGAAGTCTGCCAGCTTGCGGTCGTAGATCAGTTGTGCGAGAGCATCGGTGTTCGCCTTCCGCATTTCGCTTTTGTGTTGAATCATCCAATCGAAGGAGTAGAGGTCCCAGGCAATGAGAAAGACCAAGAGCCATTTCAAGCTGTCTGCCCTGCCCACCCGCCGCACAGAAAGCAGCAGACCGAACGCCGCCGCAAGGAAGAAGAACGACAGATATGTCTTTTCGCTAATAGAGATCGGCAAGTGCAAGCTGGCAGCGACGAGCAACGCGGCAAACGCAATCACCACCCACTTCAGCACGGAGAGGAGTGCACCAGGCAGTATTGCCTCGCCGGGTTTACGGTCTTCGAACAGGGACTGGGCGCCGAAGCCGGCCAGGATTGCCATTCCAAAATGCGTCAAATAGATGAATCGGTCCGCTTCCCGAGCCATGTCGAGATAGGGCATTAGATACATCACGCCGTGAAGCAAAGACAAAGACGCCCAGCTATACACCAAAGCCATGGCAGCAAGCACGGCAAGATAACGGACCAGCGGGAGCGTCCAGTACCTCCATGCCCCGATGATCCCGAGCAGGAGCGGCAGCACGCCGAAGTAGGGAGTCCAAGCCGATTTTCCGGCATCCACATCGCCCAGGACGAAAGCGAAAATCGACTGAGGACCGAAGGCATCCGGCGCCAGAAGCGAGTATGAGACTCGCTGAAAGGATTGGATTGGAGCATCGCTTCCGACCCAGCGGTAGGCCAACGGAGCATATTCGAGCGATGGCAGGAGTTGAACGGCGCCGAAGAGAACGGAAGTTAACCCGACAACAGCGAGCACCTTCGTGGCTAAAAAAACCGAACGGGCATCCCGTTTGGTAAAACACAGATACGCGACTAAGGTCGCCACCGCGATGGCATCCATCAGGAAAATATGCAGACTACCCGCAAGCCATGTCATCCCCAGCGCTAGTCCCGCAGCGCATGCGTTGGTCAACTGCGCGTAAGTCCGGCCGCTTCCAAATGCTCGGAGCACAAAGAGGACGGTCAACGGAAGCCACGGCATCGCATCGAGAATATTGAGCCACGCAGTCCGCTGAAGGACTCCTCCGAGTCCGAAACAGATTCCCGCTATGAGTGCCGGCATGTGACCCAGTCTCAAATGTCGAGCCAGCCCAAACATCAACACTGCCGCGAGCCAGTGAGAAAAGACAAAAAAGAGGTTGAAAGCACGCTCGGATAACAGACCATGCTGATCAAAAGGCGCAAGGTAGAGTGCGAGCTTGAACGGATAGAAGAGTCCCGTCTGCATCTCGCCGATGAAACTGTTCCCGCCGTAACGCAAAGGATCCCACAACGGAACGATGCCTTCCTGCACCCAGCTCGCCGCATATGTGGCCCAGGCGTAGTATTGGCTCACCATTTCCCATTGCCATAGGATCGAGAATTGTTTCGTGAAAACGATCTTCCAATAGGACAGCAAAACCACAACAGTGAGCACAACGATCCAACAGGCGGATTTGCGAGAATTGCGCAAGACCCAGATTATCGTTTGCTTAAATCTGAAAGACAACGGACGCCGACGATCTGTTTGCGTTCATGATTGAAAGCCGGCCACGATCAGCCACAGGCAGAAAAGCGCGTGCAACCACCGGCGAAACATCGGCTCAGGCGAATTTTGATGCGAGGTCGGAAATGACGGAAACGAGATGACTGGGTTCGAACGGCTTCGGCATGTGCACCTGAAAGCCGGCGGACAAGACCGTATCGCGATCGATGGCTGTGGTGAACGCGGTTAGCGCGATGGCTGGAATGATATTGCCGCCCCGCTCGCGATCCTTCGCGCGCACACGGCCGATCAGAGTGTATCCGTTGTAATCGGGCATTCCGATGTCGGCAACGATGACGTTTGGCCGGGTTTTGTCGTATGCGGCGAGCGCTTCGTGAACTGATGCTGTGACGGTAACCGCACTTCCTTCGCTCTCGAGCAGCACGCGGAGAAGTTCGCGCGTGTCGTCGTCATCTTCAACAACCAGGACGTGGATGCCCTTCAGACCGTCTTTCATCAAAAGCCTACTTACACATGATGCTCTTGGGCGGAGTCCGTTCGCACGCAATGCTGTCCGTCCGACCCGACGCGAGATCCGTACACGCGATGCTTTGAGCGGTTCGGACTGCTTCTTCCTGAGTCGTACCAGCGGCAGGCCGGCATGATGTTCTCCCGTGAAACTCGAGACAGATTTCGCAGCTCACCTGAGCAAGGTCCATTGTTGAATACACGATGAAACCGATGAGAACCACGAAACCGATCGCAACGAGAGTGAGCCAGGGTTTAGGCATCTCTTAATGAATTCCTAATAGCGCGCGGCCTTCAGGCGAGATCTTTTCGGGGGTCCAGGGTGGATCCCAGACGACCTGCACATCGGCTTCAACTACGCCCGGCAGATCCAGAAGCTTGTTTCTGGCATCGGCGGCAATGGAGCCGCCCATTCCGCATCCCTGCGCGGTGAGCGTCATCTTGACATCCACGCGGGTGCCATCGTTCGACTGTCCGATCTGCATGTCGTAAATCAGACCAAGATCAACAATATTGACGGGTATCTCGGGGTCGTAACACGTCTTCAGCGCCGACCAGACTTCTTTCTCCAGGGCTTCACCTGTCAGTGCTTGTCCTGCACCCCCGGTTCCTTCCGCAGGGCGACTCTCCCGGCCGATCGCGTCGGCATCGCGGTTGGAAAGACGGAACAATCCGCCATAACTTGGAACGAGCAGCGTGTATGATCCCCCCAGGGACTGCGTAATCATTACTTCCGTTCCCTGGGGCAGCATGAGCGTATGACCCGCAGGAACGGCCACCACTTGGCAGTCGCGCGTCAATTTAATGGGCTCATCGGTCTGATAAGTCATAATTCTTCCTCAAATTCATTATATGCCGCGTACAAAGCAGGCGCGGAAGTCAAATTGCACCTGTCATGGAGTGATCCAAGCACGATAGACGGCGCTTTGATCATGCCTGTAAGGAGGTAATACCAATGGCGAAATGTCAGATCCATAAGATCGACCTGGTTTCGTTTTGCCCGGCATGTCGTGGTTCTGTCAGATCCAAGCGAAAGGCGGCGTCATCACGCAGGAATGGAATGTTAGGAGGAAGGCCACGCAAATCAAGCAGACGGAGAGCCACCACGGCCACTCGATCGACACGGACGACGACTCGAACGCGTCGGACTGCACGCTAGGATTGCTTGACCGATCGCGGAGTATTACCGCGAAAGGTTAACGCCTTCCACAAGCTCTTTTGGGGTTTCGCAAGTACGACCCGATTTTTTCCAGTTTTCTTTGCCACGTACAGAGCTTCATCGGCCCGGCGGAGCAGATCTTCGCCTGATTCCTGAGAACTGAATTCCGCCAGGCCGCAGCTCGCTGTGAAAGCGATCACACACTCCCCATCTTCCCTGCTGTAGGTGTAGTTGCAGTTCGCAATATCCTTGAGGAGTTCGCCGAACCGGTCTTCCGCCTGAGAGAGCGTGAATTCCGTCATCATCACAACGAACTCCTCTCCGCCATACCGCGCGAGAAAGTCCGATGCACGAACATACTTGCGCAGCCATTCCGCCACACAGTACAGAACACGATCGCCGACCGGGTGCCCGTGCGTATCGTTGATCTGCTTGAAGTTGTCGATATCGAGCATCGCCAGGACGAAAGGCTTTCTTGTCTCTCGATGCAAATCCACCCATTGTTTCAGCGCACGATCGAAGCTGCCGCGGTTTGAGACGCGTGTGAGCGGATCAAACGAAGCTTCCTCCCTGGACTGAGAAAGAACCGTCTGCAGAACCTCGACGCGCCTGGCAAGCTTCGCGTAGTTGACTTCATCCTGCCTTTGTTTTTCCTCAACCACACGATTCAAGTCGTGAACTTCCAGCGCGATTCGTCTTTTCAGATCCCTAATGTCTTCGATTTCAACGAGCCGGCTGATCCTCTCCGAACTGCCCGACAAACGGACGTTGAACGCCTTCGCGTCTCCTGCCAGTCTGCCGAGCGCCACACGCATAACGTCGATTACTTCGGCGAATTCGTTCTCTCGTTCGAGAAGATATTGACGCGCGCGGAACAGATATTCCTGACACACACGAAGACATTCGGCAGCGACGGCAGAAGAGTCGGAATCGTTGTCGCGGATATTCGCCAGCTTCTCGCGGTAGTCGACGAGTTTGGCCCGAAACTGGTGTGTGTTCAGGCTGTCGCTCTCGATGGCGGTATCCGAGATCAACTGCACCAGACCCGCAGAAAGCGAAACCGGGCCCGAGCCCGGTTGTTCATCCGTTGGATTCTGCGGGTTGAGGTTAGCGTCGGCGGCAAGCCCCAGCGCGATGAGGTCTTTGGTCATACAGTGGACTCATCGGCGGCTGGGGCTATGAACTTTACTGCGATTGCGACAATACAAAGAGATGATTGCGTACTTCGGACACGCCCGGCACGTCACTCGCGATGGATTCCGCCAGAGTCCGGACCTGTTCCGAAGGAACCTCGCCGCGCATCGTCACGACATCCCCTTCGGAATCGACATCAATCTTGCCGGCCGGAATCCGCTTTGACAGGGACAGCGCCGTCTTGACTTTGGCCGTCACGGCGGCGTCTCGAGATGTTTCTTTCGCCGCATATGCCGCGCTTTGCAACGAACTTCTGACGTCCTCTTTGGCCTGATCCCACCCGCGCGTCGCGACAAGATAAGTCATCCAGGCAAGACCCATCGCCAGACATACAAGGAGGATGCCGCCGATCAGCCCTAATCCGCGGCGCGGCCGCTCCCTCTCGCGATCGATGGCCACGCGGCTTTCGGTGACGACCGGCCGCTCACGTCCGTAATCCGCACGTGCGTAGTCCGGCCTGTATTCATGACCGTAAAAACCATTAACATCGCGACGCCACGCCGGATCCGCCATGTTCGGCAACGCGTTTCGGTCGTATCCCGGCGCGCGTTTGAGAGTTTCTTTGTCCATGTCGAGCAGGAAGTAGTCGCCCTCAGGCGCGATGCGCAAAGCCGACCGGGGGATCGGAAACACCTTTTCGCCCATCCCCAGCACACCACCAAAAGAAAGAACGGCGTATTGAATATTTCCAGTATCGGGATCAATCACAACGTCTTCAATTTTGCCCAGGTCTTCACCGGCGGCATTCCGTACGCGGTGATTGAGCAATGACGTGGCTAACCACACATTCGTTTTTTGCATGGGACACCCCTCAAAATCTGGGTGCAATTGCCCTGCCAGCAAGGAAGAATAGTTCCATGAACACCTTGTCATTCGCTCTTTTGTTGGTTCTGGTCCAAAGGCCGGATGTACCGCCACCGCCGGCAATTGTCGTCAACGGAAGCGCACAGATCCTGGTCAATCCGGATGAAGCGACGGTGCGTCTGGGAATCACGCGCCAGTCGCCCAATGCACAAGCGGCGCAGGAGCAGACCAATGCGGTCGCGAAGGAGATTCTCAATGCGGTCACAAAACTCGGAGTGACCGCGAATCAGATTCAGACGACCAGGCTGCTGCTGACGCCTGTGTACGCCCCGCGGACTCCGGAGTCGCGTGATGCTCCCCGGATCGTGGCGTATAACGCGACGAACTCGGTATCCGTGCGGCTGAGCAATCTGTCGCTGGTGGGACCGGTCATCGATGCAGGACTGAAAGCGGGCGCAAACCAGCTCGAAGGCGTTCAGTTTGGATTACGGAACGATTTGTCCGCTCGTGAAGAGGCTCTAAAACAGGCGGTGCAGGAGGCGCGAAGCAAAGCGCAGGTGATGGCAGCGGCGTTAGGCGTGAACCTGGCGGAAGTCCTCGAAGCTTCCGAAGGCGGCGTCTCAGTTGTCCCGTTCGCTGAAACCGGCATGGTGGCGCGAAGCATGGCTGTCGCTGCCGATACGCCGGTGTCACCGGGGCAAATCCAGGTTCACGCCAATATCATGATTCGTTATCGAATCACGCCCAAATAGCTGGGCCATCTATCCGCGCCGGCGCCCGCTTTCCTGCAGCACTGTCGCGTAATTGATGCCCAGGAATGTAAACGACTGTGTGATGTGGCCCTTCACACCGACCTTCGCGCCTTTGCTTGGAACGCCACCCTCGGTCGCAACGACCCACAGCCGTCCTGTCCCATCGTCGATCTGATAGACGCCTCTGCCCAAAGCGCCGACCGATTGCGTCACAGTTCCAGTGATGCCGACTTCCTTATTGAGGAAACGGCCTGGATCCGCATTGATGTCGCCGATCTTGACCTTTTCGCACGCCACCAATGCAAGACCCGTTATCAGTACCAGAGCAATTGTCGTCAGTTTCCTTGCCGTCATAATTCACTCTCACTTGTTACGAGTTGCAAGGTCATAAACGAGCCCCGCAATGCCGCCGGACAATGCTCCGATGGCCGCACCTTTCTTGCCTCCGGCAACAGCACCCACTGCGGCGCCGGCGCCGGCGCTTCCGCCGACAATCAGAATTTCCTTCTTCAAGGACCGTTTCTTCTCCGCGTTAACGGGCGCAGGAGCAGCAGCAACGGAAGGATTAGACACATATACCGTTCTCGGCTGGACGTACTGTGTACGCGCTACCGCGGGGCGCGCGACAGTTCGCTGCTGGACGACGGCTTTCTCTTCTTCAGGGTTAAAAGCCCGCGTCGTGCCGGTATAAATTCCATTGGCCGCAGCACCTACGAGGAACGCGACGGCCAGGCCTGCTGCAATTAAGATTTTCGGTCTCATGGGGTTCACTCCTTTGCACTCTGGTTTGACGCTTTCGCCACACCATAGAAAGCAGTTCGGAAGATTTTCCTCGGCCGAAACCAGCGTCCTGCCTGGCTTTCAGATGTTCAGTGTCCAAATCGTCTGACGAGCGCCACTGTGTTTCGACGTTGCCAACGGCATACGGTGTGCAGTTTTTAATCGCAGGACTGGAAAGTAGGAGGGATAAGCATGTCTGTGAGCAAACTATCAGGAGTCATTTTGTGTTGTGCCTTAGTCATCGCTGCGACCGCCCCGAATCTGGCGGCGCAAAAAGTGGACAAGGACGCCATTGAACGCGTCAGGAAAGCGGCAGACGTATTGCAAGACCTTGCAGGCACGCCCGATAAGAAGGTACCGAACGAATTGCTGGAGCGTGCTGAAGCGATTGCAGTTATTCCGAACATGATCAAGGGCGCGTTTGGAATCGGAGGCCGTTGGGGAAAAGGAGTGGTATCGCAGCGGTTGGAGAACGGTCGCTGGAGCCCACCTGCGTTCATTGAAGTGGGTGGCGGAAGCTTGGGCGCGCAGATCGGCGTCACTTCCACCGATCTTGTGCTGGTTTTCACAGACAAGAATGCGCTCGATTTATTGGAAGAAGGAAAGGACCTGAAGCTTGGCGTTGATGCAGGTGTCGCGGCGGGACCGGTCGGACGATCGGCTGAAGCAGGTGTGAACATCAAGCTGGATACGGCGATTTACGCGTACTCGCGCTCGAAGGGTCTCTTCGCAGGCGTATCGCTGGATGGCGCCGTCCTCGACATGGACAACAGCGTTAACCGCAAAGTGTACGGCGAATCGATGGACGGGAAACAAATTCTCAGTGGTGTCGTACCGGCTACCGCTTCGGCACGGCCATTTCTCGATGTTCTGGAGAGGGTCATTCCAAAAAAGCCGGGAAGCCGAAAATCGTGAGCCGGAAAATAAATAGAGGAAGAGGAAGAGAGTAAATGCAACAAGACGTTCTCCGGGACAGGTGGAAGCACTTTCGAAATGAAATCAACCATCAATGGACTGAACTCAGCCCCGACGATGTCGATGGCATCGACGGTACTCGCGACAACTTGATTGTCCTGCTCGAAGCCAAATACGGATATGCGCGGAAACGCGCCGAGCGGGAAGTCGAGCGGGTTGTGACCGAGTTCGAGGACCGGCTCCGGAGAGCGTCTTAGCATCTGTGGGGAATACATGAAAAATCTGAAACGCAAAACGACGAGTCCGGCCAACCACAACTACGAACCGAAACGCTTGCCCTTTCGCGCACCGCTGAACGGCATTTCGGATCGCACACTCAAAAACCACCACGACAAGCTGTATGTCGCGTATGTCGACAAAATGAATGAAATCCAGAACCAGCTCGAGGAACTGGGGCGCGCCATCGCTCGCAAGGACGAGACGAAGGCCGGCAATACGACCTACAGTGAGCTGCGAGCACTCAAGGAGAGTGAGACGTACGCGGTCAATGGTGTCTATCTTCATGAGTGGTATTTCGAAGTGCTCGGGGGCAACGGCAAATTCGAAACTGCTCGTGAACTCGTGGCGGCGATCTCAGAAAACTACGGCTCCGTCGAATCCTTCATTACATATTTCTCCGAATGCGCCATGGCAGCGCGCGGCTGGTCCGTCCTTGCGTGGGACACGAAGGAGAGCCGACTCTGGATCTACAACTGTGACGCGCATAACCAGGGTGGCGTATGGGGCGCGCTTCCGATCATCGTCCTGGACGTGTACGAACACGCCTATTTCATGGATTACGGCGCTGATCGACAGGCATACCTGAAGGCATTCTGGAAAAACTTCAACTGGACGGCAGCAAACGACTTATTCAAGCGAGCGTCTTCGATACGGCTCTAGATTCCCAACGTGCGCTGTGGTAACGTCCCCTCTTCACAAACGGTGAATGAGGAGGACTATGGAAGCCTTAGAGGCAATCTTCAGGTGGCTGCACGTCTTCGCCGGAATCATCTGGATCGGACACCTCTATTTCTTCAACTGGGTTAACGGCCCGCTGCAAACCAAACTCGATGGGCCCACCAAGAAGGCCGTCGTCCCGGAATTGATGCCGCGTGCCCTGTACTGGTTCCGCTGGGGAGCTGCATACACCTGGATCACCGGTGTGCTTTTGTTAATGCTGGTTTATTACCACGGCCAACAGCTGCTCTCAGCGACTGGATCGTGGGGCGCGGGACCGATCATCATGATCCTGGTCACATTCGCCGCGCCTTTCATTTATGACGCGTTATGGAAAAGCGGCCTCGCGAGTAACCTGCGTGCCGGCGTGATCGTGTCCTTCGTCCTTTTGAGCATTATCGTGGCGCTCTTTCACTATTTCGGCGAGTTCAGTTATCGCGGAACGCTGATCCACCTCGGCACATTGCTCGGCACCACGATGGCTTTCAATGTATGGTTCCGCATCTGGCCGGCTCAACAGAAGATCATTCGGGCGGTCAAGGAAGGCACGGCGCCTGACGCGAACCTGGTGAAATTGGCTGGACTTCGGTCCAGGCACAATACCTATATGTCCGTGCCGCTGGTGTGGACGATGATCGGCCAGCATACGGTCTTCTTTGCAGGCGGGAACTTCGGAATCCCGAGCGATCTCTATTGGGTATTCCTCATGGTGATCGTCGCGCTGGGATGGCACATCGCGTTCCAGTGCTACAAGAAGGCAGGGAAAGTTTCGGGGTTCTGATTCAGTTCTAAAAACAAGAGGCGCAGAGAAGACGACCTTCTCTGCGCCTCTTTGTCGTCTGTGATTAAAACTACCTTCCAGCCACGACTAATGGTGCACGAAGCGTGAATTCCAAACGTGTTTCGGATGGAATATTCAGCTTTTCGCCCTTGGTCAGAACCTGAACGGCAGTCGCGCCACCACCACCGATACCCGCGCCGATGGCTGCACCTTTCCCACCTCCGGCGATTGCACCGATGACCGCGCCGATACCAGCACCGGCGGCAGCGCGTTTCGCGGTTTGAGAACCGCGACCTTCGGCAGCCTCCTTATACTCGGATGTCGTCACGGAGTATGGAATGCCATTGACGACGATCTGCGTCAACTCAAGTCCCAGTTGAGCCGAGCCGGCGACTCGGCCGGCTTCGTTGATATGCGCAATTCGTCCGCGGACGTCGGCCCCTCGCGGTATCACTTCCACGCCACCCTGAACCACCGGCTCATCGATAACGGCGACGAACTGGTCGCCCAGTTTGTTCTTTTCGCTGTTGATGGTGTCGATCATGCGAATCACAACCGGGGATCCTGTTGGAATAGTCCATGCGGAACTTGCTGCGTTCGCCGATGTCGGCTGTGATACGCGCGAAGATCCGGGCTGCAGCCGCGGAGCTGCGGCAGGCGCCGGCCGCGAAGACGTGGGTGTCGCCGACGAAGATGCTGTCACTTTATCGTCACCGAACTGAAGCTGCTGGATATTCAGAAGATCGTAGTCCTTCACCAAACCATCATTACTACGAAACTTAATAACGCGAGCTGACCCACCCTCGAAGAGTCCCGAGATTCTCTCGCCGCTCTTCAAGACCAACGTATCGGAGAAGGCGGGTACCGCCAATAAGGCGACCACTCCGATCAACGTGGTGATTTGTGTCAGTTTTTTCATTTCTCCTCCTTCAGACGTACTAGTTCCCTTTTGCAATTAAATTGCCGCTGCGCGCAAGACCAAATACTGAAGCTAAGTCGGGTGTACGGGTGATTGACCATCCAGGATTTCCTCGAAATCCGAAACGTATGACCGAAGATATTACAAACAGGGCTGGAACAGGTCCCCGGGGGATCAAGACTATTCAAGTTTGTGTACCAACTTTGTTGTCGTGGGCCGCATGTTAAACTGGCCTGCGCGTTTCGCGTGGAACGTGGGCCCGTAGCTCAGTTGGATAGAGCATCTGCCTTCTAAGCAGGGGGTCGCAGGTTCGAGTCCTGCCGGGCCTACTGAATGAAAACACACGCCTTTAAAGGTATGTGAACTCTGATATAGTAGACGGTTGGGCGCGCCTCCAAAGTGAAGGCAGGAGGCGGATGCGAAAGGAGAATGAGTAGTGTCAAATCAATCCCCCCAGACGTTGGTTGCGGAGGAAGATCAACGAAGCAACGGGGGCCCCATAATAAACGACTTCAGCATTCAAGTAGCCACGGTTAACGGTTCAGGAAGCCAATCTTCAAACACGGTTCTCATGCGTTCGATCTTTCAAATGGGAATCCCAGTCAGTGGAAAGAACCTGTTCCCCTCGAACATCGCAGGTTTGCCAACCTGGTTTACGATCCGAGCAAACAAGGACGGCTGGATTGCACGACGGAAAGAGATCGATTTTCTTATCGCAATGAACGCTGAGACCGGGCGCGAAGACGTGATGAATCTGGATCCGAACCGCGTCGTGGTTTACGAAGAGACACTGAAGCTGAACCAATACCGCAAGGACCTGACGTTCTTCCCCGTACCCTTCGCCAAACTGGCGACAGAAATCACTCCCGATTCGAGGCTGCGAAAACTCCTGGCCAACATGATCTATGTGGGCGTCGTCGGAGAACTCCTCGAGATCGATCCGGCCGAAATGGAACATGCCTTGACGAAGCAGTTCAAAGGCAAAGCCAAGGCCGTAGCGCTCAACAAAACCGCATTGGACATCGGTCGCAAGTTCGCCAAAGAGAATTTCGACAAGACTGTCGTGCCTTACAAGACACAACGGATGAATGCCACGAAAGGCAAGATCATCATCGACGGCAATGCGGCGGCGGCTCTCGGTTGCATGTTTGCCGGCATCACTGTCGCGACGTGGTATCCGATCACTCCTTCATCCAGCCTGTGCGAGACACTGGCCGATTACATGAAGGACTACCGAATCGGCGAGGACGGCAAGGCGTCATTTGCGATAGTGCAGGCGGAAGACGAACTGGCTGCCATCGGCATGGCCATCGGCGCCGGTTGGGCGGGCGCGCGTTCAATGACGTCGACTGCGGGACCTGGAATCTCGCTGATGCAGGAATTCATCGGACTCGCTTACTACGCCGAGATTCCGGTCGTCATTTTCGATATCACACGCGTCGGTCCGAGCACTGGGCTTCCGACCAGAACTCAGCAATCGGACATTCTCTCGCTGGTTTATTGCTCACACGGCGACACGAAACACATCGTGCTCCTGCCGGCAAGCGTCGAGGAATGCTTCAGCATGGGGTACGACGCGTTCGATCTGTCGGAACGATTCCAGACGCCGGTGTTCGTCATGAGCGATCTCGATCTGGGAATGAACAACTGGATGTCGGACCCATTCAAATATCCGACGAAGAAGTTCGACCGCGGCAAAGTATTGTCGGCCGAAGAGCTCAAAAAACTCGGCAGCTTCCAGCGCTACGCCGATATCGACGGCGATGGTATTCCCTATCGCACATTGCCCGGGACCGATCATCCCGCGGCGTCCTACTTCACGCGCGGAAGCGGTCACAACGAAAAAGCTGCTTACAGCGAACGTCCGGACGACTACAAACGCAACATGGATCGCTTGAACAGGAAATACGACACGGCTCGTACCCACGTTCCCCAGCCGGAAATCACGAATGCCAGGGGCGCAAAAATCGGATTCCTGGCGTTCGGCACGACGCACTGGGCGATCATCGAATCGCTGGACCAGTTGCAGCGCGAATTCAACCTGCCGATCGACTACTACCGGCTGCGCGCGCTGCCGTTCACGAATGATCTTGTCGAATTTTTCGAGAAACACGACCGCGTGTACGTAATCGAACAGAATCGCGACGGGCAGATGGAGATGCTTGTCAAACTTGAACTGCCGGCCGAATTGACGACGAAGCTTCGCAGTATCCGGCACTACAGCGGCATCCCGATCGATGCCCGGTTTGTCACCGATGAGTTGGTCGCTGCGGAGAAGGGAGAAAAGAACTAATGTCTACTACGATTCAACCACCCGCTGCGGCGCCCAGAAATACCAACCGGCTCGGTTTCACGATAGCCGATTACAAGGGCGCGGATTCCACACTCTGCGCCGGATGCGGTCACGACGCAATCACGTCGCAGATCATCAAAGCCTTTTACGAATACGGCGTCGAACCCCATCGCGTAGCGAAACTCAGCGGCATTGGATGCTCCAGCAAAACGCCGGCATATTTTCTCAGCCGGTCGCATGGATTCAATGCCGTTCACGGCCGCATGCCCGCAATCGGAACGGGCGTCATGCTCGCGAACAGCAATCTGATCTCTATCGGCGTCAGCGGAGATGGTGATACCGCTTCGATCGGCATGGGCCAGTTCGTGCACCTGCTTCGACGCAACGTCCCGATGATGTACATCATCGAAAACAACGGCGTTTACGGCTTAACGAAAGGCCAGTTTTCGGCGACTGCAGACCTCGGCTCAAAAACGAAGAGCGGTGTTTCAAACGATCTGCCGGCCATCGACCTGTGCGCCATGGCCATTGAACTCGGCTGCAACTTCGTCGCCCGCTCGTTCGCGGGTGATCCGAAACAGATGGTCGCTTTGCTCAAGGCTGCACTGGGTCATCGCGGCACGGCATTGTTTGACGTGATCAGCCCGTGTGTGACGTTCAATAACCACGAAGGGTCAACCAAGAGCTACAAGTTCGCCAAGGATCATGAGGAACTGTTGCACGATATTTCGTTCGTACCGTTCTTCGAGCAGATCTCGGTGGACTATGCCGAAGGTGAGGTGAAAGACGTCGAGTTGCACGACGGTTCACACATCCGGCTGCGAAAAGCCGAGAAGGGGTACGATCCGACAAACAAGTCGGAAGCGCTCAACAGCCTCAGAAAATGCCAGGAATCGAATGAGTTTTTGACCGGGCTCATCTACATTAATGAACAGAAGCCGGACTTCCTGACACTCCTGAATACGGTCGATGCTCCGCTTGCCACGCTGCCACAGGAACTAACGCAGCCGGGCGAAGATGCTTTGCGGGAGATCATGGCCGAACTGATGTAGTTCTGGTTGGCGTAGCTCAGCGCCCCTAAAAAAAATCCGGGACGATTGCGGAAACGACGCA
>Ga0137433_1000575_pt1 | contig 18902 bp, 23 predicted proteins | sample EasRivERMZT840_2_FD_102335 | JGI IMG/M metagenome (GOLD analysis project Ga0137433, IMG submission 102335) | Soil microbial communities from meander-bound floodplain in the East River, Colorado, USA - East River MetaG ERMZT840_2 | ecosystem: Environmental > Terrestrial > Soil > Floodplain ...
CCATCGCCTCGGCGACCGGGATGGACGACTCCATGACCTCAAAGATGGGCGCGACGAGGGGCATGCCGAGCGCCTCGATGGATTCGCGGATCGTCTGCTGCAACCGGCGCTGCTTCGTGATCGCGTTCTCGCTGCCCTGCGCGACGATGGTGGCCAGGTTCCCGCCGTACTTCTCCGACGCGATCGCCGCGCCCGCCATCGCCTTCTCGACGAATGACAGCTCGGCGGTGGCCGTCTTGTTCGACATCTCCAACGCGCGTGCATTGATAGCGGCGGCATTGAGGTCGAGTCCGTACTTGGAGGCGAACCGGCCACCACGCACGAGTGCGGTCGACAGCCCATCGGTCACGTCACCGACGTCGCCCAGCTGCGGGTTGAGCGCGACGGCGCGAGCACCCATCGCGACCATCTGCTGCGTGAACAGTGACGCCTCTTCCCGGCTCTTGCCGCTCGACGTGGACAACTCGAACAGCCGGGCCACGACGTTGCGGATCTTGTCGTCGTCGGAGCCGAGCGTGAGCGCCAGGTCGCTGAGGTTGGTGTTCAACGAGGGGATGTTCTTCAAGTTCTCGACCCGGTCGGCCATCGAGCCGAGCGTGGCGGCGAACCGCTGCGACGCGCCCGTCGCCTCGACCGCCTCGTTGAACATCAGCCCGGTGGCTCCGGCGACCGCCGCGATCGCACCGACCGCGACCCCCGCCGTGCCGGTGGTCGACCCGACCGCGGTGCCGAGCGCTGACCACGAACCGGTCGCCAACCCGCCCGCCGCTCCCAGCCCGGATGCCGCGCCCGACAGCTGATCGGCGCTCTCGGTGGCGCCACTCATCTGCGTGCCCGCCCCGCCTGCGCTCGTGCCGAGTTCGTCCAGGCTGGCGCTCGCTCCTTCAGTGTCGGCCTCGACGCCGATCTCGATGGATGGCACGCTGGCACTGAGGTCCTCGATCGCCGCGACCGCGGCGGTGGTGTCGGCCTCGACCGCCACCTCGGTGTCGGCGTCGGCTACCGCGGCGTCGATGTCCCCGGTGATCGTCTCGGCACCTTCGGCGTCGATGTCGATGGTGCCGTCCGCGGCATCGACCGCGCCGGTGATCGCAGGCTCGACCTCGCTGGTGTCCGCGTCGACTGCAACCTCGACGTCGGGAACCTCACCGACCGCGTTCGTCATCGCCTCGGAGAAGCTGTCGGCTGCGGTGGTCAGGCTGGCATCGATGGCGCTACCGAGCGCCTCGACGCTGTCGAGCGATGAACTGACGTCGAGATTCAGTTCCGCTTCAAGCTGCTCGGCCGGCAACTAGATCACCCGCCTCAGTCGCTGCTCGCCTCGCCCGACGGCGAGGTCGCTCGGGTCCACGTCTTTAGTGTCGATGATCTCGGAGTCCTGGAGTGGGACCGGCACGATGGTGTCCGTCCGGTCGAGCCCGAGGATCGCGGCGACCTCGGTCGGGCGCAGCGCCCGCACCTCGGACGGCGGCATCGGGAACAGCGCGCGGTACCACGGCGCGAGGAACGCCGCCTTGCCCTTCAGCCGTGAGCGCGTCGGCCGCTGACGGCGCTGCCCCGGCCGCTCGTCTACTGCGGTGGGGATTCCGGTCCAGGCAAAGGGGAGCGCCAGTGCTCCAGCATCAGGCGCACCGTGCGCGGTGACGCCGCCCAGCCGTACAGCTCGCCCGACGCGATCGGTGGCCCGCCGTCGCTCATCGCCAGCATGTTCACCATCTCTAGCACGATGTTCCCGTACGGATGCTCGGGGCCGAACATGATGAGCGTGCGCTCGATCAGCGCCTTGTTGAACTCGGCCAGGACCTCGGGAGTGCTGTCGTCGGCGACGGTGGGCAACTCGACCAGGCCGTCGTCGGCCTTCTGACCACGCTCCGTGAGCGTACCCATCTCGTCCAGCGACGGCTCGTCCAACGTGAGCGGCTCTCGGCCCTTCAACGGGAACGTGACCGTCCCATCGGCGTTCAGTTGCAACTTCGCCATCCGACCGTCCTTCCATCACGACACCGGCCCCGGGAGCGGCGCGGCGTACAGGCGCCAGAGCACCCCTGCACATCCTCCAGCCGGGACACTAGGCGAGACGTCCACGAAGCGCAGCCATCCTCGTGCCACCTGATCGAGCACCGCGGCGACGAGCGGATCGACCGGAGCGGTCGGTGCGCCGCACTTCAGGAGCAGCAGCCCGCGCGCCACGCAGTCGGCGACGTCGGCCAGCATCGCGGCGGTGGCGTCCCACTCGGCGTCGAGGAGCTGGACCCCACTCTCGTCCACGTCGGGCACCGGCCAGCAGACGCGGTAGCGGATGGTGATGGTGTAGATCGGGATCGACGCGCACGGGTCGTTCTTCATGCTGGCCGCGCTCGTCGGGAACTCGGTGGCCGCGCGCCCCTCGCTCCAGCTGACCGCGAGCACCCCGGGCTCGGTGCAGCAGTCGTCGGGCAGCGTGCCGTGGTAGCGCAGCACCCGGTCGGGCACCGGCTGCCCGCAGTCGTTGACCAGCACGTCACCGACGTACTCGGCCAGCGCGGTCATCAGCCCGGCGAGACTCACGTCGCCTCCAGGATGCTCGACCACTGGTCGACGGTCCGCTCCCAGAAGTGGGTCGGCTCGGTGCCCGCGACCGAATACTTCCGGATGAGCCCCATGATCGCCGAGTCGAAGTAGAGGAAGTCCCCGTTCACCGCCACGATGCGCGTGCCCTTCGGGCCGTAGATCCCGGTGCCGAAGTTCTGGTACGCCATGTAGACCTCACCGACCACGATGCGCGCGGTGAACCCGGAGCTCGACTCCATGACCGACTCGACCGCGATGCTGTCGGCGCCCGCCCCGGTCCGGCGGGGGGCGAGCGACTTGGCTACTTCCACGAAGCGTTCGGCGGCGCGCTCAGCGCGCTCCCGGGCGAACTCCCGCACCTGGTCCTGCATCCCGCTGACGTCGACCGACATCAGCGCATCCTCGAGCTGGCGCCCGCCATCGGGTGGTAGATGTGCGGCCGGGGCTTGCTGCCCTTGGCGTCGGCGGCCAGCCAGAGGTCGACGAGCGGGAGCCCGGTGCGACCCTCGGCCACCATCGCCATCGAGTCGATCAGCGTGTAGCTCACGCCCTCGCGCTGCACGTTGGTCACCCGTTGCGGGAGCTGGCACGTCTTGTCGCCGGCGCAGAGCTTGGCGATCTGGAAGGCGAACGTCGCGGCAGCGACCCTGCCCGCCAGCGGCACCGGACGGCCGTAGACCCAGGTGAGCCGGAACGAGTCTGGCTCCATGCTGGAGCCGCCCATCGGCCAGACCTCGCCGTCTGTGCGGACGAGCCAGCGCCGGTCCCGGATCCTGTACGCGCTCGGCGCCAGCGTCACCCCGTCGAGCACCACGTCATACGCCGCCCACACTGGATATCTGCCGCCCAGGTCGATGCTCGGGTACGGCACACAGGAGCACATCTCGGGGAAGCAGGCGAAGCACGCGAAGCAGAGCGACCGCGTCGCGGTGCAGAGGCCGGGGTACTTCCGGTCGTTGAGGTTGAAGAGGATCTCGGTGGCCTGGTCGAGCACGAGTTCCTGGGCCGCGGGCGAGAGCGTCGGCGGCGTGCCGCACGCGCTCACGTCGTCCCAGGAGCACCACGGCTCGCACGGCGTATCCCCAGAGATCCCCTCACCGACGAGGAACGCCCCGCCCTGCTCGACCGTGAACCCGTCGACGGTGCCGACGAAGTCGTAGCGCCAGACCCCGTTCGCATCCGGCGTGACCCAGCGAAACCAGTCGGCGGTGGTCGCGCCCTGCGTCAGCGCCGCCTTCAAGTACGTGTCGACGGTGCCGTCGGGATGCGTGACGGTGAGCGTGATCGTGGCCGGGTTCGCCCCCACCCCGTTCGCGTCGTACCACGTCGAGGTCAGTTGCCGCGGCTCACCGATGTCATAGACCTGCACGTCAGTCCTCCTGGTTCACGATGAGCCTACGGTGACGCCGCCGCCGCGGCTGGTTTCCACGGTGACGCCCGGTCCGTCGCCGCCCACCGAGCCGACCACGACTCCCGGACCGCCGCTGCCCACCCCGACGAGCACGCCACCGGGGAACGTCCCGGTGAACAGGAACACCTGCGGCACGGTGACCACGACCGGCACCGTCTGCGCCGTGCCCCCGGCTCCTCCCGTGGGAGCCCGCACCGTGACCGTCGCGACCACGACCCCTGCCTGCCCGACGCTCTGCCCGACCGCGGTGGCGAGCAGCACGGTGACCGTGCGCGCGAGTGCCTGCGTAGTCCCGCCCGCGCCGCCTGTGGGGCTCTGTACCGCCACCGACGCCTGGAGGGCCGTGGTAGCGCCGCCCGCGCTTGCAGTCGGTGTACGGGTCACCACGGCGGCCACGACCACGCCTGCGGTCCCGCTGGCACTGCCGGTCGGGGTGAGGACCGTGGCGGTGGCAGCGACGACTCCGGCCGTCGCGCCGCCCGCAGAGGGGAGCCCGAGCACCGTGACGTTCACCGGGAGCGCGGTGGTGGTTCCTCCCGCCCCCGCGGTCGGCGTCCGCACGGTGGCGGTGGCGACCACCACGCCCGCCTGCCCGGTGGCGTCGGCCACCATGCTCGGCTGCAGAACGGTGACCGCGTGCGGTTGCGCCTGCGTCGTGCCCTGCGCCCCGCCGGTCGGCGTCAGCACCGAGGCGGTGGCCGCGACCACCCCGGCCTGCCCGGTGGCATCGCCCGCCACCGCGGCCTGGAGGACGGTGACGTTGATCGGGAGCGTCTGCGTCGTCCCGCCAGCGCCTCCGGTCGGCGTCAGCAGCGTCGCTGCGTGCGGCTGGGTCTGGGCCGTGCCCTGCGCACCGCCGGTTGGGGTGAGCGGGGTGACCGTCGCCACCACGACACCGGCCGACGCCGACGCGCCACCACCCGCGCTCGCGGTGAGGACGACGACGTTGATCGGCAACGTGGTCGTCGTGCCGCTCGCGCCTCCGGTCGGGACCGGGAACGCGACCGTGCGTGCCACCGGAGCCTGCGTCGTCCCGCCTGCGGACCCGGTGGGCGCGAGCGACACGACCGATGGCTGTACCGCGCCCGCGGTTCCCCCGGCGCCCGCGGTCGCAGTGAGCATGGTCGCGGTCGCCACAACGACCCCGGCCTGGCCCGTCGCGTCCGGCGATGAGCCGGTGGGCTGCGGCACGGTGACGTTGACCGGGAGCGTGATCGTGGTGCCGCCTGCGCCTCCGGTCGGCACCGGCATGAACGCGCTGATCGGCAGCGTGAGCGTCGTCGTGCTCACCCCTCCGGTCGGCGCGAGCACGGTCGCCGCCCGCGCCACCGGAGCGACGGTCGTCCCACCGGCCCCGCCGGTCGGCGCGAGCAGCGTGGCTGCGTGCGGCTGGGTCTGGGTCGTACCTCCCGCGCTCGCGGTCGCGGTGCCGAGCGTGACCGCCCGCGCCACTGGCGCGACCGTGGTGCCGCCCGCCCCACCCGTCGGCTGTCCGCGCGTGACCGTCGCGACGACGACGCCCGCGTTGCCGGTCCCATCCGGGAAGATGGCCGGGAGCACCGTGACCGTTGCCACGACGACGCCCGCGTCGCCGGTCGCATCGCCGCTCGCCGCGGCGACGGCGTAGTCGACCTCCATCATTGCGCCGTCGAGGTACATATCCGGGGTGCTGTCGGTCGACGAGAACCGGAAGCCGTTGCCGTTGATCGTCGCCACGGTCCACGGATCGAGGTTGATCGAGTCGACGTTCCGCATCAGACAGACGGTCTGCAATCCCGTCTCGGAGAAGTCGACGGCGTTCCACACCGCTGAGAACTCGGCCGCACCACCACCGATGTTGCGGACGCCGAGATAGAACCGGTTCGACGTAGTCGACGCCGAGTGGCACGTGGCGACGACCATCGCCCCGTTGACCCGCTCCGCCTCCGCAGGCAGGTCTTCGAGCGTGAACTCGGTGAACTCGGTGAGCGCCACGATCGTTACGCTGGCAACGAAGTTCGTGCCAACCGACGCCGACAGTGGGTTCGCCAACGACTGCCAGATGTCGGTGTCGGTACGTGCCGCCGCCGTCGCACCGCCCGCTCCCTTGCCGAACGCTCCCGACGCCCACGTCGCACCGTGCGTGCCGTCACCGTTCGGGTACAGCCCGGCGACGATGCCTGGTCCGATCGGGTAGTCGGCGATGGTGCTCGACACGACGATGTCGTCGATGTAGACGTCGGCGGTGATCGTGTTCGTGATCACGCCGATCACGTAGGTCGTGCCGCCCGCCGAGACGCCCGCTACGTCGACCTCGCCGTAGTCGGTACCATTGACGGTCAGCTTGTAGCGGGTACCGATAGCGGTGTCGCGGGTGATCGAGTACTCGACCTCGTACACCGTGTTCGCGGCGACGGTCGGACCGGCCAGGCTCAACGTGCCGAGCGTGCCACCGCAGCCGATCTTCCCGGTCCCGGCGTCGTACTGGAAACTGGAGAGGCCGAGCGCCGTCACGAAGTAGCAGTCGTTCGACGGCAACGAACCGTTGAAGTAGATCTTGAACCGGGTGACCTGCGTGCCTGGCGAAGCGATCGCGGCGGCGAACGTGTGCGTCAGGTTGACCGGCGAGCCTGCTGCGTTGAAGCGGTAGCAACGCTCCGAGTCGAACGGGTGCGTCGTGAGAACCGTCGGCGTGCCGGTCACCGTCGACCAGTGCCGCACTCCGGCCGTCGTACCGCCGATAGAGACGAGCCCGCACTCCGCACCGCAGACGTTGATCAGCGTCGGTGGCATCATGCGGAACGTGGCGATGACCGAGGAGTGATGCGACGACGCCGACGATGTGGCGGTCGCCGTCACCGTCCCCTTCGCCGAGAGAATCTCCGAGGCGTAGAGCAGGTGGTTCGTGCTTCCAGCGTCGGAGCCGTTGTACTCCGTCGTGATACCGCCGGTCGTCGTGCCGGTGTAGGCGCTGGCGCCGCCGCCGCCGTTCCCGAAGCAGTACATCGCCAGCTCATCGGCGTCGCGCGTCGCAGCCGTCGTGCCCGGTTGCGCCGTCGTCGCCGTGTTGTTGGCGCTGACCGAACGGTCGAGCGCCCAGAGCAGTCCGGTGTCACCCGACCATTCGGTGACACCGATGAGGCACGCTGTCGTCGCGCCCGTGCAGGTAACGGCGAGCGCCGTCTCGGTCCCGTCAGCGACCTTGTACCAAATATCAGTCTCGGCGAAGTCGGTGGGGTTCGCGACACGCGTCCACCCCGCCGTCAGGTTGAACGTCGCCGCTGACGTGATACACGCGACGAGCAGGTTCCGCTTGGTCGCCGTCCACCCGAACGTGTTGGTGTGCGTCGTCAGCGACGACGACGAGGCGTACGTCGTCTTGTTGACCTGTGCGATGGCCACGGGGCTAACCCGCCGAGATCAGCTGGCCGTCATCGGCAAAGCCTGGGTGGTACTTCCGCACGTTCGACCAGACGTTCGTGCCGGTCAACTCGTTCCACTGCTGCGCGCACCCGGACGGGCAGCCGCTGGCGTAGTACTGCGTCGAGATCAGCAGGTCACGGATCACGAAGTCGTGGTTCGGTGACTCGCCCGGCGGCGTGTATCCGGCGGCGATGCCGAACGCTCCGTCGTTCTGGCCCTGGATGATCCAGAGCCCACCGTTCACAGTGACGCCGCTGTTCGGCCCCCACTCCGGATAGGTGGCGATGATGCCCGAGGAGAAGCTGTCCTGGCCGACGCCGAGCACGGTGTTGTTGAACGTGAGCGAACGGATCCCGCCCGCGGCGCGCACCGCCGAGGCGTGCGCGCGTTCACCCGAGCCGGGGTTGGCGTTGAACGCCATGTACGAATCTTCCACCAGGATCGGGTTCGGATCCCCGGTGAAGTCCAGACCGCGCAGCCCGTCGTGCGCGTAGACACGCCGCAGCGTGGTCGAGCCCTGCTGCCGGTTCGACGTGTCGACGCTACGGTCGTACTGGCTGCCACCGGCGCTCGGGCGGATCTCCACGTCCTCCAGCAGCACCGCGCCGGGGCCGTTGACCTTGAGCGCGGCGAGGCCGCCGTTGGCGATTCTCGAGTTGCGGATCGTCAGCGCACCGCCGTTGCTGACCGGCTTGTCGATCAGGACAGAGTCGAGCACCGTGCCCGCCGGGATGGTCGACGGCCCGGTGTAGAGCGTCAACGTCGTGCCCGGCCGGACGCCGGTCGTCGACGGCGTCGGCAGCACACCGCTCGACGGTGGCTGCGTGGTCGTCGTAGTAGCCGGTGTGGTGGTCGTCGTCGTCGGGACTGTCGTCGTCGTGGTGGTCGATGGAGCCGTCGTCGTGGTCGTGGTGATCGCCGGGCACGACACGACATTCCCCGAGAGCGACGGAGTGCAGTTGATCGGCGACAGCTCGATCGTGTCGCCCGGGCGCATGGTGATCGATCTCGTGCGCGCCGACACGACGGCGGCGACCGCGACGAGCGCGGCGATGATGGCAACGACAGCGAGGCTGCGCCGCATAACGGGTGCCACGTCTGCCTCCTTACTGCGATGCGAAGAAGGCGCGCGCCCCGTCGTCCAGGCCGTAGCCGTACATCTCGATCATCTGCGTGTCGAGCGCGTCGACCGAGCCGCCGCGCAGCGTGACCTGTGCAGCCCTGCCCTTGCCGTCGACCGCCGCGACGTACGGCAGCGCTGCACCGGCGTTGTACGAGAACGTGACCTTCTCGCCCTTGTCCCGCATTTCGTAGGTGTCAGCCATCGAGCTCCGAGTCATGCGTAGTCGATGTAGAACACGCCCTGTGCGTGCCACGAGTGCGTGAACGTCCCGCCGCTGGTGCTCACGTCCGACGCGTAGGTGTTGGCGACGACCAGCTCGTCGGTCGCCGCGGACCCGGCGTCGTGGTATGTGACGACACCGCGCGCCGTGATGGTGGTGCCGGTCCACGACAGGCCCGCCGCGGTGAACGCGATCTGCGTTGCCGCCGGCGAGGCGACAACCAGTTCGGTCGTGGTGAGCACCGAACCACCCGATGAGTACGTGCCGGAGTTGCCGGGCTCGTTGGTCACGTCGTCGCGGAAGTTGTGCGTGTCGAACGCGGGGGTGTGCGCGTCCTGCACCAGCATCGTCTTGTTCTCCGTCTCAGACTCCAGGCCCGAGACGTAGGCGGTGAGCCCGAGGTTCAGGAACTTCTCGATCGTCAGGCCGTACATGCCTGGTGCCATCGTCATTGCGGTGCCTCCGTCTTGGCGGCCACCACGTCGGCCACGCCTTCGGCGTCGGCGTGCGGTTCGTGGCCGGCGGCTTCGTCCTCGGTGACCCCGGCCTCTTCGGCCGTGACTACACGGTGGGTCGGCGTGCGGTTGCCGTCCGCATCGATCAGTCCCGCGTCGAGCAGTTGCTGGTGCTTCTTGTCGCTCATGGCATTCTCCCGTTCCCGTCCGGTAGCACTCGTGCGATGGTCAGTTCCGAGCGCGGGCTCGCCTGCGCCGCCAGGTCGGCGAGCATCGCCTGCGCCGCGGACTCGGGGATCACGAACGACAGCGTGCTGTTCGTGCCGCCGCCGTTGTCGTCCTCGATCTTGAACGCGCAGAGGACGTGCACCGTGTCACCGACCTCGGTCTGCCCGCGGTCGAAGCGCCAGCCGACCTTCATCGCAGGACCTCCGTCCCGGGGAGCGGTGCCCAGAGGCCGGTGTCGTGGTCGGCCTTGAACGCCTGGCGCATCTTCGGCATCCCGAGGTTCCGCAGCAGCATGCCCTTCCGCTGCCGCGACGGCACGTTGACCATGATGCGGACCGGCGCCGCGACGCCGTGGCCGTGGATGACGCCGTTGTCCTCCACGTGCTGCACGTCCCCGGCGTCGTTCGTGGTGACCTTGACCGCCCGCGTCGATCCGTCCGGCAGTTGAAGCTGCACGGTACGGACCGACGGACGGAAGCGGAGCAGGTGCACTACGACGCGCTGCCCGGGATGTTGATGTAGCCAGTGGGCAAGCCCTGCTGACACTGGCCCGGAAGTTGCGGGTCGTCGATCTCGGCGTAGCACCAGCCGGTCACTGAGGTCAGCACGTCCGCGTCACCGAACGGGCCGTCGCCCCACAGGTTGTTCGCCACCGAGAACCCGTTGAACACCGGCATCGAGACGCCGTTCTCGCGGGTGAACCCGGCCGGGGTGAGGTAGCAGCGCGGGAGGATGACGCGCTGGTACGTCGAGTTGGCGAGTGGCACGTCGCAGTCCCACTGCTCCGACCAGAGCTCCAGGCTCACACCGTTCGGCGTGGTGGCGGTACCGCACCCGGCGTTCGTCCGTACCGCATGACCGACCACCGTCTGGCCGCTGGTGACCGCGGTGCTGATGCCGAGGATCTCGTTCATGCGGTAGTCGCTGCGGCACATGGTCAGCGTGAACGTGGCGCGCTTCGTCCGGTCGGGCTTCTTGCGCACGACGCAGGCGTTGCCCATCGCGTCCTCTTCAAAGATGTCGGCACCGTCCTCGACCTCGAAGTCGTGCTCGAACGTCGAGATGCCGCCGCACATCAGGAACCCACCGAGCGGGTTACTGAAGTCCGGCGCGCCGGTCGACGTCAGCTTGGCGATGCGAACGGCCGCCGCGCCGATGATGCTTGCAGGACCAGACATGGGTTCCTCCTACGTTGCTCGCCGGAAGGACGAGTCGTCTTGCTGAACGCGACGGGTGGGGCGGCTAGGCATACGGGCACGAATGTCGGTGGTGCTGAGGATCGGCTGCGGTACGTCGAGGGGACGAGGCCGCTCCACGGTGCCGGCGCAGTTGCAGGGCATCAGCTGACCTCCGGCATCGGCGACGGGTTGATGACCTCGGTGGCGAACACGCAGCAGGGGTCGAAGCGCACGATGGCGTCGCGCTCGGCCCACACCTCGTAGATGTTCGTGCGGACCGGGACCCGGTCGCGCTCTTCCTCTGGCAGCGCGCGCACCGCACTGACCGCGTACTCGATCGGGCCGGTGACGTAGACCCAGGCCGTGTTGACCTCGGACCCCTGGTAGTTGTTCGGGCTGATCTGCGGTCCCGCACCGAACGGCCCGGGCGGCGTGCGCCCGTTCGGGTAGCCGGGGCCCGCGATGACCTTCGACCCAGCAGGGCCGCGGTAGAACGTGCCCTCCGGCCAGCACAGGCGCGCGCCACCAGCACCGCCCCCGAGCGCGTAGACGAGCAGCTCGCTGGGCATGTGGATGACCGCGCCCCCGCTGCCCCCGGTGCACTCCTCGTAGTGCACGAGAAGCTGGGCGATGCCGTCATCGAGGTCGAGCGCACCGCTGCCGCTGACGTCGAACCCGGAGCGCCGCAGCGTGGGGATCGCGTTGTCCTCGGTGTCGCTCGGCAGGCCGGTGCCCATCCAGAGGGCGTCGGCCACCGCGAAGGCGGTGTGGATCTCGGTGAGGTCCCTCGCCGCCTGCTCCATGTCCGCGGTGTCGAGCGGCAACGCGCACGACTGCGGCGTGTAGACGAGGAACGGCATCGTGTGCACCGCGGCCAGCGTGTTCCCGAGCGAACGGTTCACGGCCGGTGGACACCACTTCAAGCCGAACGACGGCTGACACATGGGCGTCCAGGCGATGCCCGTCGACCAGTTGATGCCAGCAGGCAACGTCCGCGCCACGGTGAGCAGCGATGGGCCCGGAGCCTCCGGACGAATCCGGGGTGCAGGTTCGTATCCCATCAGTTACCTCCCCTCGGCGCGGACGTGCCTGTCGAGCAACGACTAGCTCTTCAGGCAACCGTTGGGAGCGATGAGCCCGGCCCGTGCACCATCGGCACACAGCTCCAGGTCGATGGTCGCCCACGGCTGCGGCCCGTTCTTCTCCAGCATGAAGAACTGCTCGGTGAAGTACCCGGTCCTGTTCTGCCGGATGAGGTTGGCGTCCCGCAGGACCCCGGCGTTGATCTCGCCCGACTCGGCGTAGATCGCAGCCGAGGCATCGACCAGCCGGATGCGGTAGGCCGCGCCGCTGATGAACGGGATGCTGCCCGCCGCGAACTGGTTGCCCAGCCCGGGGAGCGGGTCAGCGAAGATGCCGGGCTCGCCACCGGCCGACGGGTCGAGCGCCTGCACGACACGCCGCACGTCGATGTTCGCCGTGAGGTAGTCGAGCACGTCGTTGGCTTCCATCTCGGCGCCGTAGCCGCGAGCAGCCCGGTCGATGCGGAGGACCTCGATGGCACCGGGCGGCACGATCATGTCGTAGCGCCCCGGCTCCAGCCGGTTCCACCAGTTCAGCTGCGGGAGCAGGCTGTTCACGGCCTCGATGAACACCGGCAGCGCGCCGTAGTCACCCGAGAACACGAACGCGTGCGACAGCTGGTCGATGCGCTGGAGGATGCGGCCCTCCTTGGTGCGGGCCGAGAGCGCGGCGAGCGCGTTGTTGAGGTTCCGCACCCGCTCGGGGTTGCTCATCTCGAGTGTGAGCGGGAACTGCACGCACTCGGTGATCGCCTCGACCACCGCGGTCTGCGTCGGCGGGCACACGTAGTCGATGCACGGCTTCCACGTCCCGGAGTCGGCCGGGTTCACCGCGGCCTGGTTCGCCTCGGTCCAGATGCGGACCGCTCCGGCCACGTCCGAGAGCGTGCCACTGACCGTGAACTGCCAGCCGCCGCGACCCGAAGGGCGGGACGGGAACAGGTCGGCCACCGGCGTCGAGCTGTTGAACGCGTCGGGGATCTCCCGGATGATGTCGAACGGCTGACAGATCGCGCCCTGGCGCGCCGACGCGGTGAGCGCCGGGGTGCCGTCGACTCGTTCCTTCCAGTCGGCCTGCGCCTCCCGGATGAGCTCGTCGTTGAGCGTGGTGCCGTTGTGCTCGGAGAGCAGCGTCGGCAAGCCTTCGGGGTCAGTCTCGAATGCGGGGATCGACGCCAGGATGGCGGTACCCTCACGGCCCCGCTTCGCCCGGTCGATCGCCTGACCCAGCGCGGCGTAGTCCATCTCAGCGCCTGCGGTCACCACGTCGGTGCCTGCGGCCGCGACCAGCGCGACGCGACGGCGGGCCGGTGCGGGCGGCGGTGGTGCCTGGAGCGCGGGGCTCTGGGTCCCTCGCACCGACGCCATCTGCGCCGCACTCGCACCGGCTCCAGCCAGCGCAGGCTCCGGCTCCGGAAGCGCGGGCTCGTCGAGCGCGTCCAGTTCCGCAAGCTCGTTCATCACACGCTGGGCCTCGGCCCTGCGCCGGTTCAGCTCCTCGGAAATGCGGGTCTGCTCCGCAAAGGTCTGACGCACCGCGTCGACGTCCTGGCGCTCACGCGCGGCGGCACGGTACTCACTGAGGTCGGCGTGAAGCGCACGGAGCGTCTCCTCACCGACCTCGGTGATGTCCTCCGGCACCTCCGGAACGCTGGACTCCGCTTCCGGCTCGGGCTCGGCGTCGGGGGCCGGCTCTTCCGATTCGATCGGCTCGGGCTCGGTCGGGGTGGTGTCGTCAGGCATGGCGGGTGTCTCCCGGTGTCTGCGGCGTCGTGCCGCGTCCGATGTGGAGCCGCCCGCTCATGGCGATGGCGTGCAAGGTGGAGGTCCGCTCATGGCAGTGACCTCGACGTGCGGAACGTAGCACGAGCGGTCAAGCCCGGTGTGGATAGTGCGCGGGCGCGCGCCCTCGGAGGCCAGTTCCGCACGGCGCGCGCCCGGCGCTCGCTGGAGATTACGCCGCGGTTACGGTGTGGATAACCCTGTGGATACCTGTTGATAAACCACGTGCTCCCGTGAGAAACTGGTGCCGTGAGCAAGAAGCTGGTCAGCACCGAGCCCGTGTTCCACGAGGGCGAGCGCGACCCGATGGTCGACTACTGGACCGCGGTCGAGGAGATCGTCGAGTGGGCGGGCGAGCAGCACGTCATCGTGCAGATGCCGCTGCCGTTCAGCCGGGCGGCGTGACATAGATCACGCCGAGCCCCCAGGACTTCGGGTCGTCGTCCCAGCGGTAGCCGTTCTCCTCCGCGTACTCGATCATCGCCCGCCGCACCGGGAAGGGCTCCTGGTACCCGATGGGCTCGCCGTGGTCCTCGGGGTGCTCGTTGGCCGTGTCGTGTAGGACGATGACGCCACCGGGTCGCACCCGGGGCCCGTAGAGAGCGAGCTCGGCCTGGGTGTGCTCGTACGCGTGGGACGTGTCGATGAACAGGAGATCGGTCGACGCGGGCAGCTGCTCGGCCACGCCGGGGGCGAGATCATCCCCGTGGACGAACGTCCAGCCGCGCCGGGGCACGAGATGCGTCGGCTCGATGTCGACGCTCCAGAGATGGCCCGCCGCCTGGAGTGCCCGCAGGAGCCAGCACGATGTCGACGCGCCGTCGCGCACCCCAAGCTCGATGATCCACCGGACGCGGTGCTGCTCGACCAGCTCGCCGAAGCGGGGGAAGTGGGGAGCGATGTCACTCGCCGGGTCAGTGGCGTTGCGCTGGTACCACGCCGTCAGCGGGATCGTCACGCTGCTTGTGGGTCGTCGTCCTCGGGGAGCGCGGCGGACGCGGCCATCGGCTCGCTCACCATGTCGATCAGCTGCCCGACCGCGTCCTGGAGCTGGGCCACCGCCTGCTCCAGCGCAGCGAAGCGCGCCTCGCTGTCGTCGCTCTCCGGCTCGGGTTCCTCGGACGCGCCCGGCGGCACGTCGGCCGCGGTGCGCGCGTCCAGCACCACGTCCGCGGCGGTGACCGGGAGCACGGCGTCCGCGACCGCGGCGGCGCGCGCCGGGTCGACGGTCGGACCGGCGGGAGCCGGGGTAGTGAAGTGCTGGTGCACGACGACGGGTGCGGGCGAGTCAGCCATCAGTTCCTCCACGGAAGCGGCGATCGGTCGGCGGGCCAACGGTAGGCCGGGACGGTTCACGAAGGTGGGACCGATGCTGTCATAGCCCTCGACCTCGCGCACCACGGATGCGGCGATGCCGTGCGCCTTCCACCAGCTGGGAGCCATCGGGCGCCAGTCGCCGGAGAGCGGGTGCATCCTCGCCTTGGCCACGTCGGCGTAGGTCGCCCACGGCACGACGGCACCGAGGATGTAGCTGCCGTGCTCGTCGTCGTAGGCGCGGCCGGTGACGATGGCGGCGTCCGGGTTCGCGTAGTGATCGACCGCGACGCTGATCGACGCGTACGGATCGGCGTGACCTCCGACGTTGGCGATGATCCCGACCGGGATCTGCCCGCCGTCCTCGACCACGACGTTCGACTGGTGGAACGCGCCGTGGTGCGTCGGGGAGTACGCCGGGCAGGCGGTGAGGTCGTGCACGAGGCACTGCCCGAACTCGTGGAAGTACCCGGCCGCGCGCCCGGTGTCGTCGATCATCAGGCGCAGGACCGGCGCGTCCATCGGGTCACCACCCGAGGCGGTGTGCGCGCGCATCGCCTCTTCGGGCGTCGGGAGCCAGTCGGGCTTGTCGTAGAACCACGAGCGCGGCGGGTACGCCGGGACCGGGAACGCCTCACCCATCGGCCCGGTGGCCGACGCGACGTACGGGGCTGCACTCTGCTCGGTAGCGGGCAGGGGCGGTGCCGAGCAGGTGCAGTCACCCATGCCGGGGAGACTACCGCCCGCCCGCGACGAGGGCTCGCATCCTCGCCGGGTCGCTGCGGTACGCACGGTACGCGCGCCGTAGCCGGTTGGAGTCGAGCGACGCGGAGCGCTGGCCCTGCGCCCCCGGCTGCGGTGGATGCCAGAGGTGGATGAGGTCGAACTCGGACCGCCACGGTGCACCGAACAGCGTGCCGAGCGCCCAGCCCCAGGACTGATCCTCATCGCCCCAGCCCACGAAGCGCCGGTCGAGCGGGCACGCGTCGTAGGTATCGCGGCGTAGCACCACGCACCCGCCACCGGGAACGCCGAGGTACGGCCAGCGCACCAGGTCCGGATAGACCGGCATCTCCTCGCCGGCGAGCAGCGCCAGGGTGGCGGCTGCGGTGAGGCGCTTGACCGCGCGATGCGGGATCGCCCACCGTGCATCGCCCCGCTCGATGGCCGCCACCGCGCCCCGCAGCCCGGCCGGGTGCAGCACCACGTCGGCGTCGTGCACGATGAGTACGTCGTCGGGCTTGACCTTCATGTGCTCGTCGGCGGCGTCGATCGCACCGCGCACGGTGCACGCCTTGCACCAGTGGTCCTGGTCGCCTTCGTAGGCCACGAGTGGCCAGCCGTCATCGATCAGGTGGTTAGTGACGTAGAGGAACGCGTCCTCGCGGTGCTCATCGGTGACGGCCACTGGAACGATGACGATGGCGCTCATCCTGACTCCTGGGTCAGAGGCGGCGGGGTCCCGGCCGTTGCTGGACTGATCACGTCCATCATCGCATCGATGTCACCCACCGCGTCCAGGTAGCGCGAAGCGAGGATCTCGTTGCCACGTTGCGCGCGTCCACCGCGGAGGCGGGTCGGGTCGGGCTGGTGCCACAGGTGCCAGAGCGGAGCGTCGCCGCGCACGCCGGGGCCGACGAGCGTGTCGAGCGCGCGGGCCCAGCTGATGTCCTCCCCGCCCCAGCCGACGAAGCGTGGATCGATCCCGCCGGTCAAGTCATAGGCCGCACGCGAGAGCACCGTGATGCCCCCGCCCGGTGGCGCGGGGTGCGGCGCGCGCTCGACGTGTGCCCCCGCTTGCGCGGTGTCCATGAGGTCGGCCTGGAGGAACCGCATCGTGCCGCGCCGCGAGAGGCGGTAGACGGTCCCGTGGGGCATCGCCCAGGGCGCGCCCGCGACCACGGCCAGGGCCGACGATCGAAGCGCCTGCGGGGCGACCAGGACGTCCGCGTCGTGCACGATGAGCCCCTGGCTCGACGTGCGCCGAACGAGCCGGTTGACCGCGGCACCCTTGGACCAGCCATCGAGGAAGGTGTCGCATCCGGTGAGGATCGGCCACTTGGGATGATGGTCGCGTAGGTGCCTGACCACGACCGAGAGGTTCGTCTCGCGGGACGGATCGACCGCGTGGGGAGCCGTGTTCCCGTACGGGATGATGATGGTGTAGTCGGTCATCTCCATACGCGCAGGAACGTCTCGACGCCGAAGGCAGTGTCCGGGGAGTCGATCGTCTCGACGCTGACGTTCAGCGGGATCTCGGCCAGGAGGTCACCGAGGCGGAACGCGATGACGGGGACGTGCCCGTAGTCGGGCTCGCGGAACATGACCTGCGTCGTCTGCGAGAGCGGTGTGAAGATGACCACGATCAGCCGGTTCACGAACGACGCGACCGCGTTGTGGAGAACCTCCTGCCAGTGGTCGTTGTGCTCCAGGACGTGGCGCAGCACGATGCCGGGGGCAAGCGACCCGTACTTCACCAGGTCGGCGTGGACGGTGGCGAACGGGGAGCGCGAGCCGTCGACGCCGACGTACTCGGTGCCGGGCTCGAGGTATGCACGGAGCGCACCACCGCCGCAGCCCCAGTCCTCGACGAGCGGGAGCCCGCGCATGAACTCGGCGATGACCTCGTAGGACGAGGTGCCGTAGGGCAGGGGCGTCTCCATGCCCGCGTAGTGGTCGTCCCACTTCCCGACGTTGCTCTCGGTCATCGGGTCGCTGCTCGGGCGTGCGGCCAGATGCGGAGCCAGCGATTGGCGAGGTAGAACGCGTCGCCGCGCGCCCGCTGCCGCCACGTCACCCGGGGGGAGTACCGGCGCTCGATCTGCTGGATGCCGAACACGCCGGGCTCGATGCCGAGACGCCAGCACACGACGGGCAGCGCGAGCTGGTCCTGGAATCCCCACTTCTCGCACTCGGCCAGCCACGCCTCGCCCACCAGCTCCGACGCGCCGCGCGTCCAGACGATGGTGCCGGAGGCGAAGAGCCCGAAGTGCTCGGGGTAGCCCTCGGCGCGGTACGCGTCCATCTGCTCCTGGAGTGGGAGGTTCTCATACCGCCCGTCCTGCGCTTCCTTGCCACCGGGGATACAGACCTCACCCTCGTCGTAGACGCAGTCGCGGCGCGGGTGGTCCCAGGTCGCCATGCCGTGGTGGAGGTACTGCATCGCCTCCCGCACGAACCCCGGCTCGGTGATCTCCATGTTGGCGTCGATCCAGACCGCGTACGTCCAGTCGCCGAGGTCCCACGGTGGCTGCGCCTTGTAGACCTTCGCCGCGAGGTTCGGGTGCTCGTGCTTGGGCTCGATCACGCGCACGTCCCAGATCGCGTGGTCCTCGTCACCGATCTCAGGCGCCGCCTGCCCATCGGTGATGTAGATCCAGTCGACGGGGATGTCCTGCTTGCGCTGCGGCACGGTGCGGTCGTACGCGCCATAGTTCGCGGTGTAGACCACGATGTCAGCCATGCGCGACCAGCTCGCGTAGCTCGTGCATGGCGCGCAGCCGGGTGCGGGGGACGTAGTACGCGCCGCCGCCTGGTCGGTACTCGGCCCACCAGTCGTCGGGCAGGCCATCGCCGGGGAGGTAGAACCCCGCGAGCACGAAGACGGGGGAGTCCGCGAGTACCAGGACGTATGGCCGGTCGGGCGCGTCATCGGGGTGCAGGATGAGCCGACCGTTCATGCGCGTCGTGGCCCGAACCTCGATGCCGCCGACGTCACCGCCCCGCGCCTGGTAGTCACCGGGCGTCGGCCACTCGATGCCGAAGGCGCAGGCCACCGCCAGCTCGGCCAGCGTGCCGACCTCATCGAAGTCCGCCCCCCGCGCTGCGTTCCAGCGGTGCACGTGACCGGCGCTCGCATTCCGTGCCCGGCGTCGCGCCGCGAGCGCGCGCCCCTGATCGAGCTGTTCGTCGGTGAGCGTGACCACGAGTGAGCGCGTCATCGCCGCACCGTGCCGGGGTTCCACAGCGTCCGTCGACGGGTGAAGAGCACTCTCGACCTCCTGGAGTTAGCGCGACCGCGTTGGTAGACCTCGTCGTCCTCGACGGTCATCGAGTCGTTGATCGGGTGGTGGTGCGTGACATGGGCATCGAGAGCGTGCGCGTACGCGTCGCGAGCGATCGCGGTCTGCACGAGTTCGTCGTCGCAGTATTCGTGC
>Ga0137433_1000578_pt1 | contig 18859 bp, 12 predicted proteins | sample EasRivERMZT840_2_FD_102335 | JGI IMG/M metagenome (GOLD analysis project Ga0137433, IMG submission 102335) | Soil microbial communities from meander-bound floodplain in the East River, Colorado, USA - East River MetaG ERMZT840_2 | ecosystem: Environmental > Terrestrial > Soil > Floodplain ...
AGAATCCCCAGGATGGGCACCAGCGGCACCATGGGGCAGCGGAAGGGGCGTTCCGCATCGGGGTTTGTCCGCCGCATGATGAGCACGGCCGCGCAGACGACGGCGAACGCGAAGAGCGTCCCGATGTTGGTCATCTGCAGCAGAGCATCGATCGGCAGCAGTCCGGCCAGGACGGCGACGAAGAGCCCCACGAGGATCGTGCTCTTGTAGGGGGTCCGGAAGCGGGGGTGGACCGCGCCGAAGAACCCCTTGGGCACCATGCCGTCACGCGACATCGCCAGAAAGACGCGCGGCGCGCTGAGCATCATGACGAGAAGCACCGAGGTGATTCCGGCCACGCCGGCGGTGGCGATGATCGCCTCCGCCCAGGGGAGACCGACGCTGTTGAACGCGACCGAAACGCCGGCGCCGGTGTCGATCTGGTCGTACTTCTGCATTCCCGTCAGCACGAAGACCACCGCGATGTACAGCACGGTGCAGATCAGCAGCGAAGCGATGATGCCGATCGGTACGTCGCGGTTGGGGCGCTTGGCTTCCTCGGCGTGCGTCGAGACCGAATCGAATCCGATGTAGGCGAAGAAGATGATCGCGGCGCCGGCCAGCATCCCGACCGGATTGCCGCCGACGCTCTGCCCCCAGATCGTGTGCCCGAACAGGGTCAGCCCTCCCCAGCCGTAGGGCGCGAAGGGCTTCCAGTTCTCCGGGTTGATGAAGAAGGCGCCGACCAGGATGACGAAGAGGACCGCGGCGAGCTTGATCCCCACCATCGTGGCGTTGAACGATGCGCTCTCCTGGATCCCCTTCACGAGGACCATCGTGACGATGGCCACGATGATGACGGCGGGAAGGTTGACGAGGCCGCTGGTCGCGACGAAGTGGCCGGTGGCGGCGTCGAAGACGATGGGTGGCCGGCTGATGGCTTCGGGGAGAGCGATGCCAATCTTCGGCAGCAGCGACTGGAAGAAGCTCGACCAGCCGTTGGCCACGGTGGCCGAGCCGACGGCGTACTCCAGGACGAGGTCCCAGCCGATGATCCACGCGAACATCTCGCCCATGGTGGCGTAGGCATACGTGTAGGCGGACCCCGCGACGGGCACCATCGACGCGAACTCGGCGTAGCAGAGGGCCGCGAAGACGCAGGTTATGCCGGCGACGACGTACGAGATCACCAGCGCCGGCCCCGCCTGGTTGTGCGCGGCGGCGCCCGTGGCCACGAAGATCCCCGCACCGATGATCGCCCCGACGCCGAGGCTCGTGAGCTGCACCGGACCGAGGACCCGGCGCAGGCGGTGCTCCCCCTTCATCTCGTCGAGGAGCAGCGCGAGTGGCTTGCGTGCGAACAGGTCTTGTTTCATCCGTTGGCCTCCAGACGGGACGGGGCGCGCGCGCCGATCAGGCCGGGCGCGGCCGCACCGATCTCTTCTTCCACAGGAAATAGACGGGGATTCCCGTCAGGACGATCAGAAGCCCCGGCCAGGTCGTCTCCGTTTTGTAGGCGATGAGCACGACGAGGATCACGGTGGCCGCGAGCAGGTAGAGCGCCGGAAAGACGGGATAGGCAAAGGCCTTGTACGGTCGCTCGGCGTCAGGTCGCGTCCTGCGCAGCACGAAAAGACCGGCGACGGTCAGGACGTAGAAGATCAGCACCGAGAAGACCACGTAGTCGAGAAGGTTGCTGTAGAGATTGCCGTAGACGACCTCGCCCGAGACGGGGTCGAGCTGGCGCGTCCGCGGGAGCACGAGGATCGACGCCCAGATCCCCTGCATCACCAGGCCCGCCGCGGGGACGTTCCACTTGTTGAGCCTTCCCGCCGCCCCGAAGAACAGCCCGTCGCGCGCCATGGCGTAGTAAACCCTGGCGCCCGCGAGGATGAGGCCGTTGTTGCAGCCGAACGTGGAGATCAGGATGGCCACGGCCATGATCGCCGACCCGATGCCGCCGAAGATGACGTTCAGCGCCGCCGTGCCAACGCGATCGTCGGGGGCTGTCTGGATCTGGCCCAGAGTCAGCGTGCAGAGATAGGCGACGTTGGCCAGGATGTAGAGTCCGATCACCAGCCCCGTGCCGGCCGCCAGCGAGAGCGGGACGTTGCGCCTGGGGTTCTTCACCTCGCCCGCCGTGAAGGTGATGTTGTTCCAGGCGTCGGCCGAGAACAGGGATCCGACCTGCGCCACCGAGAAGACCACGAGCAAGCCGAGCCCCCCGGCGGCGGCGGAGACCGCCGGAAGGAAATCGAAGTAGCGCGATTCGATGGCCTGGGCTCCGGCGACGGCCCACGGGTCCCCGAAGTTGGCCGCGACCGCGGCGCCGCTGCGGGCCACGAGGACCCCCAGCACGATGAGCGCGATGAGCGAGAGAGTCTTGGCGCTGGTGAAGACGTTCTGGATGATCTTCCCGAGCTTCAGCCCCTTCGTGTTGGTCAGGGTCAGCAGCGCGATCAGGAGGATGGCCACCACCTGCTGGGTGGAGAGGCTCAGGGCGTATCCATCCGAAAGACGGATCGGGGGCACGACCCAGGCGGTCGGCGCGATCGACGGAACCAGCACCCCGAGGAACCGGGCGAACCCCACCGCCACGGCCGCGATGGTTCCGGTCTGGATCACCAGGAAGAGCGTCCAGCCGTACAGGAAGCCCCAGAGAGGGGAGTAGGCCTCGCGCAGGTAGACGTACTGGCCGCCTGCCTTCGGCATCATCGCCGCCAGCTCGCCGTAGCTGAGCGCGGCGAGCAACGTGAGGGCGCCGGTGATGATCCAGGCGAGGAGGAGCCCCATCGGGGATCCGACGAGGCGGCCGATGTCGGCCGACACGATGAAGATGCCCGAGCCGATCATCGAGCCCGCGACCATCATCGTCGCGTCGAGGAAGCCGAGCTCGCGAACGAGCCCGCCCGATTCCTCCTCGACAGCGTGGTTGCTATTGACCACGGCCCTCCCGGCGTCCGGAGGCTGGTGGGGCGTGCCCCGGCGGGCGGATATTACACATCCTCGCGGGAAAGAGTCAAAGAACGCGTGGCGAGGATGCTGCTGCATGGCGGAAGCGTGTGGGAATCGAACCCACCGCGGCGCGCTCTCGCGCACCGCCGACGGATTTGAAGTCCGAGCAGGACACCAGCCCCGATGCGCTTCCTCCGTGCGAGCGAGTTGAGCGGATCACCGGCGCAACTGTCAAGTGACCTCCCGCGCGCCGCGTGACCTGACCCACGCGCCGCGTGATCTCCAACGCGCACGATCGATCGTCGATCCGCGCACGGGAGTCGGTCGACGGATCGGGTCCCGGCGCTCCGGATCGCGCACAAGTCGTTGACATGCCGCAAAACACGATGCTATATTCGCCGCGTGATGACCCTCGAACTGTTCACGTCGTTATCACGCGAAGCCTCGATGACCGAAGTGACGGCAAACATCGGGGAGATTTCAAAGCGTCGTGATGGCCGGATTGGTGACGGCGAGGGTGTTCTGTTGGCGGAGCAGCCCGACGCGAGTCGGGCTTTTTTTTCAGACGGTGGCTCCGTCTTTATTGACCCTAACGCCATTCGCGGTGCGGCCGCACCGTGACGGCACGGTCGATGCCCTGGTCCATCCAGAGGAGACGGGGAACGACCCAGATCAAGGTGTGAAGGAGGTGGATTCGTCTTGGCAGCGAGAAGAAAGAAGGCCGCGAAGAAGTCGACCCGGAAGGCCGCGAAGAAAACGACGCGCCGTAAGAAGTAGGGACGGCGACTGTAGAGTCGCCTGACCTTCTCCGGAGAAGGTTTTCCACTGCAGGCTTCCGACAACAACCTGCTTTGGATGGGGCTGTAGCGCAGCTGGGAGCGCGCGTGACTGGCAGTCACGAGGTCACGGGTTCGATCCCCGTCAGCTCCACCAGGTTGTTGTCTTTTTTTTTCCGGGGGGTGCTGGTCAGACCACCCGTGACGTGAACCCGCCCATCAGGCGGTTCACGAGATGGTTGCGCGGAAGGAACCGGATCATCGGGCGGCGCCGCACCCCCATCTCCCTCATGATGCCCAGCAGCCCCGAGTGCCTCTTCTCGAGCCGCAGCCCCTGGCACACGGCCCGCCACGCCTTGCGCCGCTGTCCTGCCGCCAGATAGACGCGCGCGACGTTGAAGTAGAGATCGGGGTTGTAGAACTCCACGGCCAGTGCACGCTCGCAGATCTCGATCGCCTCATCGGTGCGCCCCGCGGCGAGAGACAGCGACAGACCGTAGTACGAGAGGTACTTCATCCGGCGCGCGGCGGTCCCGTTGCGCTCCTCGAGGTTGAGGGCCGATTCGAAGAACGCCAGGCTGTCGAGGTAGTTGTTGCTGTCGAGCGCCACCAGTCCCTTGCGAAAACTCATTTCCGCCGGACGCGAAGCCATCGGTGGTCAGCCTCCCGGGTGCGCAGGATCGTGCTTGATGCGGGGATACCGGGAATATAGGTCCTCCCGACAGACCGTCAACGCGCGAAAGACCCGGGAATAAGGACGACAACGCCCATTCGGCAAACGAAGCGGACGGCGCCTCAGCGCGCGCGGGGGGCGCTCTGCTCGATCTGGGTCCAGAGCTGCTGGTTCTCCTCGATCGAGGCGCCGCGCGCTACGGTCTGAAGCAGCGCCTGGTAGGTCGACTGGAGTGCCTCGTTGCGCAGCTCGGACGCCAGTCGGGCGCGCGTGGCGGTCCGCTCGTCCTCGGTGACAGGCCCTCGTTTGAGGACCTTCACGACCATTGCACCATCCGCCGCGTCCAGGGGGCCCACGAGCCTTCCCGCCCCACCGGAGAGGATGGCATCAAGAATCGCGTCGTTGAACTCCGCGGGAGCGGTCGCCCGGGTGAACTCGTCGTGCGTCACGACAGTCACCTTTCTCTTGTCCGCCGCGTCCTTGAACCCGTCGAACCCGGCGGCGGCGATGGCGGCCGCCGCGGTGCGCGCCTTGGCGAAAGCCTGTCCGCGGATCCAATCCTTCTTCACCTGCTCTGCAACCGTTGCGAAGGGGGAGGGCTCCGGGGGGCGGATCTCCTCGAGGCGCATGACGAGAAGGCCATCCGTGACGAGCAGGGGGGAGCTGATGCTCCCGACGGACATCTGGAACGCTTCCGCTGCTGCGCGCGGCTGGACTCCCAGCGGGCCGAGAGGCTCCTCCCGGCCGAACAGCCCTGTGTCTCCGGCCTTGTGCCCGAGCTCCGTGACCGTGGCCTCGAAGGAGGAAACCTGCTGGTCGAGCTTCGTGCGCAGCTGACCCGCCAGCTCCTGCATCCTGTCCTGGGCCTGGCGGAAGCTCATGTCCTGCTTGATGGCGTCCTTCACCTCGTCGAACGGCTGGGTCCCCGCATCGCGGGATCCCGTCATCTTGATGATGTGGAAACCGAACTCCGTACGGACCGGCTCGCTCACTTCCCCGTCCGCGAGCGCGAAGGCCGCCGCATCGAACTCGGGGACCATGCGCCCCTGACCGAACCAGCCGAGGTCGCCTCCGGGCGGAGTGACCTCGTCCTCGGAGTGCTGCCTGGCCATCTCGGCGAAGTCCGCGCCGCCCCTGATCTCCGCCAGGAGAGCCGCGGCGCGTTCCTGAACCTGCGCCGCTTCCTCGGGGGAGGCCGAGCGCTCGATCCTGAGGAGGATGTGGCTCGCGCGCCTCTGTGCCGGCGTCGTGTACCTGCCCTGGTTCTCGTCGTAGAAGCTCCGCGCGTCGTCATCGCTGACCTGCAGGCTCGCGAGGATCGGCGCGCGCTCGATCAGCGCGTAGCTCGCGCGCCGCCTCTCCGGGGTGACGTAGTCACCCCGATGCTCCTCGTACCAGGCAGCGGCCTGCGCGTCGGTCGGCTGGGCGGTCCCTTCGTAATCTTTGAGAGGGAAGAGCACGTGATCCGCCTCGGCGGTCTCGCCCCGCTCCCTGAACGCCCGCTGCACGTCGGCATCCGTCACGGTGACCAGAGTCTCGACGAACCCGCGCAGCTTGTTGGTGACGATCTCCTTGCGCATCGCCGTCTCGTACATCTCGGGGGTGAAGCCGCGCGCCCTGAGCTCGTTCATGTACTCCGTGCGGCCGATGAAGCGGCCCTGACGCTGGAACACCGGCGCTTCGTGGATGGCGCGCGACACTTCATCATCCGTGGCGGAGAGCCCGATGCGGTTCGCGTAGGCGTAGGCGAGCTGCATGGAAATCAGCTGCACGGCGGCCTGCCGGTAGACCTCGACGGTCATGGCGTCCGCGTCGAACGAATCGCCCATCCTCTCCTGGAAATCGTTCACCATCTGCTGGCGCAGCCGCTCCAGGTCCGAGACCGGGATCTCGACGCCGTCGACGCGGGCAGCCCAACCCACACCGGTGGGATCGCTCATGGTTGCCGCCCCGCCCCAGATCGCAAAGATTGCGACCACGAAGGAGAAGACAACGAAGAGGATGATGATGCCCACGAACCACTTCCGCCGATTGGCACGGCGCATGATATCGAGCATGGATGGGCCTTCCTCAGAAATGGTGGGAAAGAACGGGCATTCTAGAGCGGTCCTCGGGGGCGATCAAGACCGTATGCGAACTGCTGGTATCGCCTATGCAAGTCTTTTGAATTGCCCTGAACCTGTTCCTAACGTTGCGCATGAGTTTCCAACATGTTATATTCACCCGCGCTCTTCGGAGCATTGTTAATCTATAGACAACTAAAGACTTAACTTCGTCGCGGGCCGCAGAGCGCAATGCTTGGCCTCCCACCGGAGCCTCCGGCTTTTCCGATCCGCGGCACGTGAAGCACGCGGGGTTCCATGGCAACCAGTCACGGACTCGAGAAGCCGAAGATCCTCCTCGACTGGTTCACCATCAGGTACAGGACACTGGTCACGATTATTTTCGCCGTGCTCCTGCTGGGTGGCGTGGGGGCCTACTACGCCTACGTGAAGTTCTTCTACGAGGGCTCCCCCAAGGCCGATGCCCGCGAGGCCATCAATCACGCCGAGGAAACGCTGAGTCGCGCCGATCCCGTGATGGAGCTGGAGTCGGCCAACGAGCTCAAGCGCACGGCGCAGCGCCTCCTCGCGGAGGCGCGCCGCCAGTACGACGCGGCGAACTACCAGGACGCGCGCAAGGCGGCCGTGGAGTCCAATCTCAACTCCGAGAAGGCCATCTCGATGTCGCGCGGCGAGTCCTCGCGGGAGGTCCAGCTCTACAAGGTCGAAGGTGACGTCAAGGTCAAGAGGGCTCGCGAGCTCATCTGGATGCAGGCGGAGCAGGGGTTTGCCCTGTCCGTCGGCGACCAGATCAAGACCTCGTCGCGATCGAGCGCCCAGATCATCTACTTCAACGGGACCATCACGACGATCCGCCCGGGATCGCTGCTGGAGATCAAGGCGCTGTACGACGACCCTGCCACGAAGATCCAGCAGGTTCGCGAGCGCCTCCGCGAGGGGCGCATCGCCGCATCAACACAGGAGGGAGTGGAGGGCTCCTACCACGAGGTCTCGACCCAGAACTCGGTCGCAACCTCGAGCAACCGCTCCGACTTCGAGGTCTCCTTCGACAAGGAAGGCTCCACGACGAAAGTCGAAGTGCATGCAGGCGAGGCGACGCTGTCGGCCGGAAGCGCTGCCAGGAAGGTGAAGATCGGCGCGTACGAGACCGCCTCGGTCAACGCCAAGGCGGTGGTCACCGAGATCACGAAAATCGTCCCGGCGCCGGTTCCCTCCATGCCGCCCGACCAGAAGATCTTCCTGTCCAAGGGGGGGCAGACCCCCTCCGTGGAGCTCGCCTGGGACGAGGTCCAGGGCGCGTCCCGCTACAGACTCCAGATCTCCAGCCAGCCGCTCTTCGCCAGCCCTGAGGTCGACCTCCCGGCTGTGCAGACGACGACGGCGACCCTGCCGAACGTCCAGGAGGGGGGATATTACTGGCGCGTGTCGGCCGTCATGGGCGATGGGCGCGTCAGTCTCTTCAGCACGCCGCGACGCTTCAAAGTGATGTCCGCGCAGGTCGCCCAGCACGGGGACGTAGCGCCCCCGGCGCTCCGCGTGGATGATTTTCTCGTCTTCGCAAGCCAGGTGATCATCCGCGGCCACACCGAGCCGGGGGCCCTCCTGACCGTTGAGGGGCACAAAGTCGATGTCTACGACGACGGCTCGTTCACCACCGTCGTGCCCCTCAGGCGCGCGGGCGTCAACCACGTGATTTTCGTCGCGCAGGACATGGCCGGCAACGAGAGCCGTCTCGACCGGACCGCGCACGTCGACGCCTATTAGGGGATGCGCATGCCGAAGTTCCTTCTCGTGACGCGTGGAGGCCGGAGGGTGGCGGGCCTGTCCGGGTCCGGCATCTCCGCGCTGCTCGAGACTGCGGATCCACGGCATGCTGCGGATGCGCTCGCCGCGCCCGGCCGGTCATGGCTCGGCGTCGCGTGGCACCGGCCGGCGGCGGACTCACGCCTGCTGCGCGAAGCGATGCGACTCAGGAAGGACCTCCCGTTCGTCGCGCTCGAGCCGGCGGGAACGCGGGGCGCGCGGGTCGCCAGGCGCGGGCTGCGCGCCCAGCGCGGTCTTCTGCGCGGCCGCGTCGCCCTGCCGGTGACCGGAGTCACACTGGTGGACATCCTGGTGCGCGAGGCGCACCTCATGGAGTCGGAGACGCGGCTCGCGGCCGCGCGCGCCCGCGCCCGAACCTACCAGCGGCGGCTCTCCATCCTGGCCGACATCGCTCAGGCGGCCAACTCCGTGCTGGAGCCCCGCCGCGTGATGGAGATTGTCATGAGCCGGGCGCAGGATCTGATCCCGACGCGGGCGTGGACTCTGTTTCTGATCGACGAGAAGGAGCACATGGTCAAGCTGGAGCTGGCGGCCGGGGACGACCTCAGGCCGGTCAAGAACTACCGGCTCAAGATCGGACAGGGGGTCGCTGGTTGGGTCGTGCAGTACAAGAAGCCGGTCCTGATCGACGACGTGCGCGAGGATCGCCGGTTCGACGCGCGCTTCGACATGCTCACGGGTTTCAGGACGCGCTCCATCCTGAGCGCCCCGCTGATCAGCCGCGGGAGGATCATCGGCGCGGTCGAGATGATGAACCGCCGGCGAGGCCGCTTCGGCGACGACGATCTGGCCATGCTGACGACCCTCGTCGAGCCGGGCGCCATCGCGCTGGAGAACGCTATCCTCTACCAGCGCTCGACGGAGCTGACGGTCACCGACGACCTCACCAAGCTTTTCAACTCGAGGTACCTCAATGTCCAGTTGGGGCGGGAAATCAAGCGATCGAAGCGTTATGGCGTGCCGGTTTCCCTCATCTTCCTTGACTTGGACGGCTTCAAGCAGATCAATGATAACCATGGACACCTCGCTGGGAGCCGCGCGCTCTACGAGGTGGGGCAGGTGCTCCAGGACACTGTCCGCGAGATCGACGTCGTGTCGCGTTATGGAGGGGATGAGTTCACCGTGATACTGCCACAGACCGGAGCTTCGGGAGCGATGATCATCGCCGACCGCATCCGCAAGAGCATCGCGGATACAGTCTTCCTGACTGAGATGTCGCACCAGGTGAAGCTGACGGCTTCCTTCGGCGTGGCCACCTTCCCCGATTGCGGCGAGACGCGGGAGGATCTCATCCAGCAGGCGGACCAGGCGATGTACCGTGTCAAGGGGAGCGGCAAGAACGGAGTCATGATGGCCGTCTCGGAGCGGCAGGAAGCCGGAAAGGGGCAAGGCTGATGGGCTTCCAGATTCGATCCCTCCTGAGCGTGTTCAGCAACGATCTGGCGATCGATCTGGGAACCGCGAACACGCTGGTCTTCGCCAAGGGGAAGGGAATCGTGGTGTGCGAGCCCTCCATCGTCGCCATCAACCAGAAGACCGGGAAGGTGGAAGCGGTGGGCAAGGAAGCCAAGGAGATGCTCGGGAGGACCCCGGGATCGATCGTGGCGATCAAGCCCATGAAGGACGGAGTGATCGCGGACTTCGAGCACACGGAGAAGATGCTCGAGTACTTCATCCGCAAGGCGCACAACCGCAATCTCGGCGTGCGCCCCCGCATCGTCATCGGCGTCCCCTCCGAAATCACGCAGGTCGAGAAGCGCGCCGTCAGGGATTCGGCCGTCAAAGCGAGGGCCACGGAGGTGTACCTCGTCGAGGAAGCGATGGCCGCCGCCATCGGCGCGGGGCTCCCGATCACGGAGCCTGTCGGCAACATGGTGATCGACATCGGGGGCGGAACCACCGACGTTGCCGTGATCTCGATGGCCGGCATCGTCTACAGCCGCACCGTCCGCGTCGCGGGCAACGAGATGGATGAAGCCATTATTCAGTACATCAAACGGAAGTACAACCTGTTGATCGGCGAACGCACAGCCGAGGAGATCAAAATCAGGATCGGGTCCGCCTTCCCCCTGGACGATGAGCTGTCCATGGAGATCAAGGGGCGGGATCTGGTCGACGGCATCCCCAAGACGATTACGGTCACCGACGAGGAGATCAGGGAAGCCCTGGTCGAGACCGTCGAGACGATCATCGACGCCGTCCGCGTGGCTCTCGAGCAGACGCCGCCGGAGCTCTCGGCCGACATCGTCGACAAGGGGATCGTCCTCACCGGCGGCGGGGCTCTGCTGCGGAACCTGGACCGTCGCCTTCGGGAGGAGACGGGGCTGCCCGTGTCCATGGCCGATGATCCACTCTCCTCCGTCGTGCTGGGAGCCGGTCGGATGCTGACGGACTTCAACCTGCTGAGGAAGGTCTCGCTCGACTGAGCCTTCCCGCGGGAGGTCCGACCAGGAGCCTGGGATGTATCGCTTCCTCCGTGAGAGGCGGCCGGAGGTCCTGCTGATCGCTGTCAGCGCCCTCCTCTTCATTCTCATGGCCGTGCAGGTGAGGGGAAATGGCGCGAGTGGATCGGAGCGCCTCCTGCTGCGCCTTATCTCTCCGCTCGTGCGCGCCGCGGCCGTGGTGTCGGGCGGCGTGTCGGGGGTCTGGTCAGGGTACGTCGATCTGCGCGACGCCCGCGCCCGCACCGAGGGTCTCGAGGCCGATCTCACCCGGCTGAGGGTGAAGGCGCATGAGACGGAGGAGACGCTGCGCGAGAACGAGCGCCTCCGGGCGTTGCTCGACCTCAAGCAGGTCCTCCCGGTTTCGAGCCTCGCGGCGAAGGTCATCGGGAACAAGTCGCTGGGCCTGTCGCGGACGCTGCTCGTCGACCGGGGCTCGGCCGATGGCGTGCGGCAGAACATGCCCGTCGTCGTGGGGGACGGAGTGGTCGGGCGTGTCTGGACCGTCGCCCCTCATCTCGCCAAGATCCAGCTCATCACCGACTCGGACGCGGGGACGGCCGTGCTGGTGCAGCGCACGCGCGTGCAGGGGATCCTTCAGGGGCGCGGCGACGACGTCTGCGCGATGGAATACGTCTCGCAGCACGACGACGTTCAGGAGGGGGACCTGATCGTCACCAACGGGCTGGATGGCATCTACCCGAAGGGGCTCCCCGTGGGGCCGGTGGAGAGGACCGCCCCCGGCCCGGGCGAGATGCGCATCATCGCCGTGACGCCGCGCGTGAAGTTCAACCGGCTCGAGGAAGTGCTGATCCTGCTGAGCAGCGAGATCGGCACCGGTGCGACGCCGGGTCCGGAGGGATCGTGAAGGCGCTCCTGGCACCCGCCTCGATCGTGGCCGCCGTGGTGCTGCAAACCATCCTCGGGGGGCTCTGGCCGAACCTTTGCCGGTTCTTTGACCTTCCTCTCATCCCTGTCCTATACTACGCCGTCGCCCGGGGGCCCAGAGGGGCTCTCGTGGCGGGAATAACGGCCGGGCTTCTCCAGGATTCCCTGGAGGCAACGCTGCTCGGTCTCAACGCCCTGTCCAAGGCGCTGGCGGGATACCTCGTGGGTGTCCTGGGCCTGCGATTCGCGCTCGTCCCACTGATCCTCCGCGTCCTTGTCATCGCCGCCGCCACAGTCGTCTCACGGTCCACCGAAGTGGCGACTCTGGCGATCATGGGAAAACGGCTCTCATTCATTCCCGATCCCCATCTGATTCAGTCCGTGATTGGAAACTGCGTCCTCGGCATCATGCTTCTCTCCGCCCCGAGGCGGGGGACGGCGCGATGAGGCGCGTGTCATGAAGACCGATTTCAGGCACCGCATCGAGTACAAGGAATACATGGAGACGACGCAGTTCTCCGCGCGGATCACCGTCCTGGCGGCGTTCTGGGCGGTCATCCTGTGCTCCTATCTCTTCATGTTCTACTACCTGCAGATTGTCCGCGGCGCTCACTTCGCCGAGCTGGCCGAGGCGAACCGGATCAGGCGCGTCAGCGTCCCGGCGCCGCGGGGTCCGATCCTCGATCGCAACGGTCTGGTGATCGCGCGCAACAGGCCAGCCTTCGAGGTCCTCCTGACCCGGGAGAAGGTCAGGGACGTGGAGTCGATGCTGCGCAACCTCGCGCCCGTGATCGGCGTGCCGGAGGCGGAGCTGAAGGAGCGGATCGCCCGCTCCACCACGCCCGCCTACGAGCCGGTCGTCATCGGATCCGACGTCTCGCTCGCCGCGGCGTCGTTCATCGAATCGCGGCGTGCCGATCTCCCGGGGATCGCCATCCGCATGAGCGTGAAGCGCTTCTACCCGGAGGCGACTCTGGGGTCCCACTTCCTGGGCCACGTCGGCGAGATCACGCGCCGCATGCTCGAGCAGCAGAAGGAAGGGGAGCTCCGCCAGGGGGACATCGTCGGGCGCAGCGGTCTGGAGAAGACCTATGGCGCGGATCTTCAGGGCCGACGCGGAGAACGGCAGGTCGTCGTGAACAGCGGCGGCCGCGTGATGGAGGAGCTCGCGGGGGGCGTCCCGCCCGTCCCGGGCGCCGCCGTCCAGCTCACCATCGACCTCAACTTGCAGCGTGAGCTGGAGGCCGCGTTCGAGAATCGCGTGGGGGCCGCCGTCTTCATCGATCCCCGCACCGGCGCCATCCTGGCCATGACGAGCCGCCCCGGATTCGATCCCAACTTCTTCGCCCGGCGGTTCAACCGCATGGTGTGGAAGGGGCTGGTGGATGACCCGCTCGATCCCATGCAGAACCGCGCCGTGCAGAGCGCGTACTCTCCCGGGTCCACTTTCAAGCCCGTGATGGCGGCTGCCGCCCTCGAAGAGGGGATCGTGACCGAGTCGACCGTGTTCAACTGCGCGGGAGCGGGGTCGTTCCATGGCCGGGTGTTCCGCTGCCACGAGCGTGGAGGTCACGGCCCGATCAGAATGAAAGAGGCGATCAAGAAATCCTGCAATATCTATTTCTACAATGTGGGGAGCCGGCTCGGCATCGATTCGATCGCGCGTTATGCCAGGCACATGGGTCTGGGGCAGACGACGGGGATCGACATCGAGCCGGAGAGCCCGGGGCTGATTCCCAGTCCCGAATGGAAGTTGAGCCTCAACGGGGAGCGCTGGTATCCGAGCGAGACCATCTCGGTCTCGATCGGGCAGGGCCCCCTCTCCATCACGCCCCTCCAGATGGCGATGGTGCAGGGATTCATCGCGACCAACGGGTTGCGCGTGAAGCCCCACCTGCGCGCCGGTGCCGAGGCTCTCACGGGAGATCAATCCTACGAAGTCATCAGCCGGCGGAGTCTCCAGGTGATCCGCGAAGCGGAGTGGGCCGTGGTCAACGACCATGGCACCGGCTGGCGCGCGGCGATCGAGGGGAAGGACGTCTGCGGCAAGACGGGGACGGCGCAGGTGTACGCCGGGTCCGCCGATCTCGAGGACGATGAGATACCCGAGGCGATGCGGGACCACGCCTGGTTCGTCGGCTTCGCTCCCCGTGACGATGCGCGCATCGCGTTCGCGATCATCGTCGAGCATGGTGGCCACGGGGGAGAGGCCGCGGCGCCGATCGCGCAGCGGGTCCTGGACAAGTTCTTCGGCACGAAGAAGAAGGAGCCGCAGGAAGAAGTTCCGGAGGGACAAGTAGCGCATGCTCGAGAAGCGCCTGAATCCGCGTTTTGACTGGACGCTGATGCTCTCCACTCTGCTGGCGACGGGCCTCGGTCTGCTCATGCTCTACAGCGCGACCCATCTCCAGGGGGGAGCGCTCTTCTGGCGGCAGCTCGCGTGGCTCGGAGTCGGGCTCACGGCCATGCTCGTGGTGGTGATGGTGGATTACAGGTTCTGGGCGAGTCTCGCACTGCCGGCGTACATCGGCTGCTGCCTCTTGCTCGTGTACGTGCTTGTCACGGCGCGCGCCATCTCGGGCGCCAGGTCATGGCTCGAGCTGGGGGCGTTCAATTTCCAGCCGGCCGAGATGGCCAAGCTGGCGACGGTCCTGATGCTCGCGCGCTACGTGGAAGAGAAGAAGGGTTTCGGTCTGAGCGGCATGAGCCTCCTGACGCTGGCGGGGATCACGGGGATTCCCGTCATGCTGATCCTGGCGCAGAATGATCTCGGGTCGACGCTGGCCTTCGCGCCGCTGCTGTTCGTGGTGATCGTCCTGTCCGGCATCCGCTGGAAAGCCCTGATGGTGATGGGGCTGGTGGGTATCTTGATGATCCCTGCCACGTTCTTCCTGCTCAAGCCGTACCAGCAGGAGCGCGTCAGGACCTTCATGGATCCGATGAGCGATCCGCAGGGAGCGGGATGGCAGGTGCTCCAATCGCGCATCGCGGTGGGTTCGGGCGGTCTCTGGGGCAAGGGGCTCTTCGGTGGATGGCAGGGGCAGCTCTCGTTTCTTCCCGAGAGCCACACGGACTTCATTCTGTCCGTGCTCGCCGAGGAGCTTGGGTTCGCGGGGGCGGCGTGCGCCCTGATCGTCTATTTCGTCATCTTGAGCCGTATCGTCGCGGCGGCCCGCAGCGCGCGGGATCGCCTCGGAGCGTACATCGCGATGGGCGTCGCCGCGATCATCGGTTCGCAGGTTCTGATCAATATTGGGGTCATTCTGGGTCTGATGCCCACAACGGGTATCACCCTGCCCCTCATGTCCTATGGAGGATCCTCCCTGGTGTCGACACTGATCGCCCTGGGACTGGTCCTCAATGTGAGGATGAGATGTCTGGTCAATTGAGGGCTCGCCGCCGCCGTCGCGGTGGACGAGGCCGAGGGCGCCGTCAAGGCGCCGCTGCAGTTCAGGAAAATCAAGGTACGTCCCCGGCGGTTGAGCCGGGTTCCGAAGTTCAGAGTCCCCCGGCGCCGGATCCTTTTGCAGGGCCGCCGCGGGGGGACAGCGCGGGACGCATCTGGCTCGAGGAAACAAATCCCCTCGAGCCGGATGGTGGCAATGGCCGCGATGCGGTTCCCGCGGTGCAGGCGCATGCCCCCGAAGCAGGGTCCGCGGAGTCCGCGGAGTCCGGCACCGCCGCGGGGAGGTTGCACCTGGAGATCGTGGAGTCGCCGACTCTTCCCGGCGAGAAGCGCGCGCCACGGCGCCGGCGGGAGCGTGGCGGCAGGCGCCGATCGCGAGGCAGGGGAAAGGGCCCGCTCGGCGTCCCGGGAGAAGCGCCTCCCCAGGGCGCCGCGCCGGGCGCTCCGGCCACTGCTCCGCTGGTGGACGGCGAGGCGGTCCCCGTACTCGAGGGGCCGGAGGTGGCCGAGAAGCCCGAGAGGACGGAGCAGCCCCACCGGGCGTCGCGCAGCAGTCGCGGCAGATTCCAGAAGCGCGAGGATGCGACCAAAAAGACTCTGATCGTCAACCGCACGGGCCAGGAGACGCGCGTCGCGATCCTCGAGGAAGGGACCCTCGCCGAGATCTTCATCGAGCGGGAGTCCAGCCGCGGCGTGATCGGGAACATCTACAAGGGGCGCGTGAGCAAGGTTCTCCCCGGGATGCAGTCCGCCTTCGTCAGGATCGGTCTGGAGCGGGACGCCTTCCTCTACGTGTCCGACATCTCTCCGGGCTACGACGCCTACGAGGGGCTGGTGGACCTCGACGAAGTCGAGGGCGGTCAGGAGATCCGCGACGAGTCGCAGAGGGCCGGACGCGAGGACAAGATCGAGAAGCTGCTCAAGGAGGGACAGGAGCTCCTGGTGCAGGTGACCAAGGAGCCCATCGGCACCAAGGGCCCGCGGATCACGTCCTACGTCACGCTGCCGGGTCGCTTCCTCGTGCTGATGCCCCAGGTCGACAACGTGGGGGTCTCCCGGAAGATCGACGACGCCCGCGAACGAACGCGGCTGCGGCGCATCGTGGACAAGGTCCGGCCGAAGGGGATGGGTTTCATCGTGAGGACCGTGGCGGAGGCATGCGATGAGAACGAGCTGGAGGCCGACGCGCTATGGCTGCTCTCGCAGTGGGACGAGATCCGGGGCAAAGCGGAGACCGTCACGGCTCCGGCGGAAGTCCGCCCCGAGCTGAGCATCGTCCCCAAGATGATCCGCGACCTCCTCACGGCCAGCGTCCAGAAGATCGTCATCGACGACGACGCAGCCTACAAGCAGGCGGTGGATCTGGTGAAGAGACTCCAGCCGGCGATCCTGGACAGGATCCAGCGCTACGCGGGCGGAGAGCCCATCTTCGACAGCTACGGAGTGCAGGCCGAGCTGGACAAGGCCCTCAGGAGCCGCGTCTGGCTGAGGTCGGGCGGGTCCGTCGTGATCAACCAGACCGAGGCGCTCGTGGCGATCGACGTCAACACGGGCAAGTTCGTCGGCAAGCGCAACCTCGAGGACACGGTCCTCAAGACGAACCTCGAAGCGGCCACGGAGATCGTGAGGCAGCTCCGCCTGCGGGATCTCGGCGGGATCATCGTCGTCGATTTCATCGACATGGAGGAGCGCAAGAGCAAGCGCAAGCTGATCGAAGCCTTCGAGAAGGAGCTGCGGAGGGACCGGGCCCGGACGAAGGTGCTGCAGATCAGCGACTTCGGGCTCGTCGAGATCACGCGCCAGCGCACCAAGAAGAGCCTCGAGCGGATCCTGTGCAGGACCTGCCCCTATTGCACCGGGACGGGCCGCATCAAGACCGATATCACCATGGTCCTGGAGATCCGGAGAGAGCTGGAGAAGATCGCGTCCTCACTGAGCGGCAAGCGTCTCGTCCTCAGGGCGAACCCCGACGTGGCCCACCAGCTCGAGGTCGACGGCAGGAAGCTGGTCGACGGGATCCGGGGGCTGTCCGGCGCCGACATCACCATCCGCGCCGACGCGACGCTGCACCACGAGCAGTTCGAGATCACCAACCTGTGACAGAGCCGCAAAAGGGGGAATGAGGTGAACGACAAGGGACTTGCCATGGACGCCCTGGCGCACGCCGCCGTGTTCGCCGAGGGGCCGGAGCGCGACGCTGCGCGCGCCAGGATCAGGGAGGAGGCGGCCCAGGCGGGGGTTCACACCGCATCGATCCAGCCCCTCTACGACGCCATGGGACGCGGCGAGGTGGGCGGGTTCACGACGCCGGCGATCAACGTGCGCGGCATGGCGTACGACATGTCACGCGCGGTGATGCGCTCGGCGTTGCGCAACGACGTCGGCGCCGTCATCTTCGAGCTGGCGCGATCCGAGATGGGTTACTCGCACCAGAGCGCAGACGAATACGCCACCGTGGTCCACGCGGCCGCCGTGCGTGAGGGGTTCTCCGGTCCTCTTTTCATCCAGGGGGATCACTACCAGGTCAACGCGAAGAAGTACGCCGCGGGAGGAGCGACGCGCGAGACCGAGATCCGGGCGATCAAGGATCTGATCGCGGCGGCCATCGCCGCGGGCTACAGGAACATCGACATCGACGCCTCGACCATCGTCGATCTGTCGAAGGGATCGGTCCCCGAGCAGCAGCGCGACAACGTCATGGTCTCCGCCGATCTTGCCGCGCACGTGCGGGCGCTCGAGCCCGCGGGGACGACGATCTCCATCGGTGGGGAGATCGGAGAAGTCGGGGGAGTGAACTCGACACCGGAGGAGATGCGCGCCTACATGGACGGGATGCTCGAGGAGTTGGCCCGTCGTGGCGGCACCCCCATGAGAGGGCCGAGCAAGATCAGCATCCAGACCGGCACGACCCACGGCGGGATCCCGCTCCCCGACGGCACCATCGCCAAGGTGAGCATCGATTTCGGAGTGCTGGAGGAGATCTCGCGCATCGGCCGCGCGGAGTACGGCATGGCGGGCGCCGTCCAGCATGGCGCCTCAACGCTCCCTCTCGATGCCTTCGACCGCTTCCCGAAAGCCGGCGCCGCGGAAGTCCATCTGGCGACGGACTTCCAGAACATCATCCTGGATCACTCGTCGTTCCCCGCCACGCTGCGATCTTCGATGTATGCCTGGTGCGATCGGGAGTGCGCGTCCGAGCGCTCGGCGGGGCAGACCGACGAGCAGTTCCACTACAAGACCCGCAAGAAGACGTGGGGGCCGTTCAAGCGGCAGGTGTGGGAGCTCCCCGAGGCCATCCGTCAGGAGCTGCGCGCGGCCCTCGAGGCCAAGTTCGACATCCTCTTCGCGAAGCTTGGCGTCGTCGGCTCGGTGAGGGTCGTCCGGGATCGCGTGCAACCCTCCCCGGTCACGCGGGACTGAACCAGTCGGGCGCCGCCTCGACTGCGGCGCGCAGGAAGGCCAGCGCCTCGGGGGTCTCGCTGCCGGCCGCTGCCGTCAGATCCAGGGGCATCCTCTCATCGCTCCCGGGGCTCTTACGCATGTGGGTGTAGAACGACGTGGCAATCTCATGGCGCAGACGGCGCGCCTGGCGGGGGTCCGCCACGGCCTTCTTCACCGCCGCGGCGATCGCCGACGGCTCCATCGCCAGGATCCGCGTCAGGACGGGCGTGAGGGCGTCGACCGTCTCGTGCCACGGACGCTCGAACGCGAAGGTCACGCGCCAGAGCTCTGACGCTGACGCGCTCCCGACATACAGCGCGCAGACCGTGGCAAAGTTCCCGCCGACGTAGGCGGCGTCGAGCCCCGGAATGTGCCAGTTGTCGGAGATCGCGGCGGCGACGAAGGCCCCGTCC
>Ga0137433_1000580_pt1 | contig 18819 bp, 14 predicted proteins | sample EasRivERMZT840_2_FD_102335 | JGI IMG/M metagenome (GOLD analysis project Ga0137433, IMG submission 102335) | Soil microbial communities from meander-bound floodplain in the East River, Colorado, USA - East River MetaG ERMZT840_2 | ecosystem: Environmental > Terrestrial > Soil > Floodplain ...
AAAGTCGCGCCTTTCGAGTTGAAGCCCTGTCCGGCGTGATAGTGGCTTGCAGCGATCGAACACGAGTTCTGGGAGCACAAGCAGCCAGACATCAACGTTCTTCTCTTCGTTCTTGTCGTAGAGTTCGATTTCGCGGATATACAAGTCGACAGCTCTACGAACCGATTCGTGGTGATTGAGCGTGCGGGTTGCCGTTTCAAGTTCACTTTCGTCGATCGTTCTATGTACAAAGTCTGCGGGATTGAACGTTATTCCGAATGCCTCCGCTACGCCTGGGAAATCAGCCAGATGCAACCGGACAGCTTTCTCAGTTTTGCCAGGCGGTGGAACACTGATGTAACCGCCAGCGGATATCGCCCACGTTCGAAGGTACTTCAGACCAGCTTTGGTCCCGACAGCTCCTATTGATATTTCCTTCAGTTTCGCTGGTGCTGCATGCGGTCCGAATAGAAATAGGCCGTCCTTGGGATGGTCGGAGCGTTGCCCATAGCCAAAGGAAAGATCCGGTTCCTTGAGATGAATGATCTCGAGAGTTGGGGTGGGTAGTTGCATTAGTCCTCCGCTTCCGCGGTCCCTAGTGTGGACCGATCCGTTTCCTCTTCATTCCCAAGCAGTTCACTTGTCTGCGACGTTGTTACCGGACTCATTACGGTCATCGCGTTAGATGCTAAGCGCATAGCCACAGTAGGCGATAGCGGCAATTTCAGCTCACGCTCATTGCCAGAAATGAGTTGGAGAAACGCTTTTAGTTGTCCGTGCCAGCGCCTGTTACGCCAACCTTTGCAGACAGTACGACGGAGCCGGTGTTGAGTCGCCACATCGGTCAAAATGTGATCCGCTACTGTCGAAGTTGACTCACTAAAGATGACCCGAGACTTCAGTCTAAAATGGGGGAATGGCCAGAACTGCGGATTAGCGGAAACCCCGTAGTGCCATGCTTTGCCCTGCGCGATGTTGTACAGCATAGATGAACGACGTTCTTTCGGTGGGCCCCAAGGAATTTTCTTTCCAAGTGCCACTTGTTTGATGTCGACGTAAAACGCGAGTTGAGTTGAATAGTCGTATTCACTCAAGCCCTTTTCCCGGCAAAACTGTTCCCGCGCTTCACGCAGGAGAATGGACAGAAAGTTACTCGCGTCCCTGGAAGCTATCTTGGGGTCTTCGCCACCCAGTTGTGCGAATTGCAGTGGTTCGTAGCAAGCGCGAAGCTGCAGTTTGCCAGCTCGGCCGAAATGGTTTTCGATCTCAGACAATGTCGCGAATGTCAGGACACCGCGTAATTGGTAAACGGCGGGGAATGGGCATTCCTCGCAGATCGTCTTCATCACCGAGTGGTCGACAGCGCCGGTTGCCTCATAGTAGTTCAGCGAGTTGGGAATAGAGAGAACTGGCAGCCAGTTGGTCGTCAAAGACTCGGGCGCATCTTCAATCCTAGTAGCGAGTCGTTTGCGATATAACTCCCAGTTCGGATTGATTGTAATTTTTCCAGCGCGCGGTACCCTCTGCGCTTCAAGCGTGTCGAGCAGATCCTGCAGGCCCAAAGCCCAACGTTGATAGAAGTCAACGTATTGCTTCCCTGCAATACCAAACAGCTTCTTGTAGGGACTTACACGAAGCGGAATGATGAACCGATCGTCTTTCAGGTCTCTGGCGAGGTCTTCAGCAATCGCGATTTCTTCTTGCACGCCTGGCTTCGCCAGTGTCACATCGCTACAGCAAAGCAGCATCTTGGCTGAGTTGTTTTGTAGAGTGTCAGTGATTTCCTTCCGCCATCTATCTCCTGGCTCCAAAGTGAGGATATCCGCAAAAATGCGGTAGCCCGCAGCCTCCAACCGTGGCGCAAGCCAGAGTACGAATTGATCATCTTCCGGTGTTCCCTTCGACAAAAAAATCACGTCACGTGCCGGATCGACCGGCAATGCGGCGGAGCGCTTGTGGTCACCGTCTTGGGCGTTTGTCATAGGACCACAGAAGTATCAACGGTTTAGATAATAGGTTGTTACGCAAGCACAATTCCAGAATTCAAAGTGCGACCTCTTTCAGGGGAGTAACGTCCTCGGGGGCCGCCTCGGTATACGGCACCAACTTGAGGTAATCCTGGGGACCGCTTATGGGGCATAACGATCACATCGATGATCAACCGGACCTTCCTCTAGAGGCCGGAACGCATGATCGCTTAGGGTTTCAGCCAGACGACGATTGGCTAGAAAGAGCCGAACCAGAATTGCGTCATGCGGCAATGCGCGCGTGGTTTCTTAGTCGATACTGGGATCCCGCGAACGAAACACCCTACAACGGTCGGGAAGGCGGATATCAATACATCCATGGTGGACCGTACGACGCAGACGAAGAACTGCAGGGCCGGTTTGGACATCTTTTTGATGACGAAGAAATTCGCGAAGTGGTCGACGATGTGGAGTCGGATGGCATTCTGGAGTGGGCACCGATACACACAGAACCCGATTACGACGCGGACTTCGAATTTGAGGCAAACAAACGCAGTGATCCCTATGAGTTTCTAGAGCAACGGCTCAATGAGGTCGATGCACTTGCTGCAGCTCAAGTGGATCTTCAGCGTCAGCCTTTGCTGCGTCAGCTCCTGTACTCATCACTGATCGCAGCGCTCGAAGCCTACTTGGCAGACACGATGTCTTACTGGGTGGCCGTGGACAAAAAAGTATTCCGCCGATTTGTTAGCAGCTGTGAGGAGTTCAAGGCTCGAAAGCTGACTCTTTCGCAAATCTTTGAGCGGATGGACGCACTAGAGGATGACGTCGAGCGATACCTTCAACAACTCGTGTGGCATCGGCTCGATAAGGTTGTGCCGCTTCTGGCCGATTCGCTAAATATCGGCCGACCTGAAATTGGTGAATTGATGAAGCACATCTTGATTCGCCACGACATTGTCCATAGGGGCGGGAAAACAAAAGATGGCGATGGTGTGAAAATTGCCAACGACAATCTCGGCGAGCTTCGTGGCCACGTTGTCGCTTTCGCCGACGAGATTGAGGCGATGCTACTCAAGCGCTTTCCTATTGTTGATCCTTCCAATGTCGACGACGTTCTCGATATTTAAGTGTCTTGCCAGTTGTTAGATTGCTCGGTGATTCTCGCAAGGTTTGATTATTTTGGCTGGATATATCTATACCCCCCAACGCATAGTTAGGGGGTATAGATATATCCGACCAATAAAACTAGCTCGCACTACGCCCCTCAATTGGATTCGCCATGAGGTCAGCACGTCAATGTGCGTTTAATCCTTTAGATACGCCTGCACACATTCTTCCATAGTGGCGAGGTGGAGTGTGATGACCTTTGAGACAGGTACCTGATAACCTCCGGCTAGGTTCCAGGCGAGCGGCACGTTCGCTTTGCTTGCAGCCTCAAAGACGACGCGGTCACGCCGCCGCATCTGATTACCGTCGAGTATTCCTCCCAGCGGGTCTTCCACGTGCACGTCGGCACCTGCCTGATACAAGATCAAGTCGAAGTCCGAAAATCTCGCCACAGTTCGCTCCAGCTCTTGCAAATATAGATTTGCGTGCGACTCGTTGCGATACCACCGCCCAAACGTTGCGTTCTCTATCTCGCTCGCTAGTCCTGAGCGCTCGATGATCTCGTCTGTACCGTTGCCGTAGTGAAAGTCACAATCGAGAATGAGTACTCGCCGAACGCGCTTTTCGCGCAGCAACTTTGTGGCTGCCACCATCAAGCCATTGAACGTGCAGAACATTGCCGCGGTGGCGTATCCGGCATGGTGGAAACCGGATGTCGGAGCGCACGCAATCCCGGAAGCCAACGCTGCGTCGGCCGCACACAGCATCGCGCCGTTCGTGTACGGCAGAGAGCGCGCAACGTCTTCTCGAGTGTTTCCGAAGCCGTTTACGGCCTCGCAGGCGAGAATCGAGCGCACAAATGCTGGATCGTGCGCAAGGGATAGTTCCTCAACAGTGGCAGGCGTGACAGGCTGCCGCTCAATCGGTAGCCCAGCAAGCTCCAAGGCGGCGACGACAGGCCCTGGTTTTCTGGCGCTAGGGCTGCGACTGTCTGAATCCGCGAGCATTTCGTCACAGAAAAACACTGGGATTGCGGTCATAAATGACGGCGTCAGGTCCTAGTCCATTTGAGCAATTGCGGGTACGAAATGAGCGCTCTCATAAAACAATGCTTCGTTCTGTTTGCAGTGATTCTCGCGCCCTGCGCGGCCGCCACGGCCAGTGCTAAAGAGTGCTTTACAAAAACCCTAACGTTTCAGGCGTACGAAATCAAAGTGTCGAGTTCACCCGGCACGTCCTCGTTCTCAGGCAATCCTTGCTTTGGCCAAGCGTATCGACTCGATATCGCGAATGATGGCCACTTGGTTGCCAAGTCTGAGGTGGTCGAGACGGATTGGATTGAGAATGCGTGGGTTACGGATCTGAATGGTGATGGCTCGTTTGAGGTTCTAGTGAATACGGTGAATGGAATGGGCTCATTCGGTGACATGGAGCTATTCACGCTTGCGGATGTCGACAAGATCATCACTAAGTCACTGCCTCCGCTCAGCAAAGAGCAAGAAAGTGGTTATCGGGGAAAAGATGATTTTGCAATTGAGGGTGGGCAAATCATCCGCACTTTTCCTACGTACGTGCGTTCAGATGCCAACTGCTGCCCTTCCGGCCAGGACCGCCGCATCCAGTATGAATACGAAGACGGCGAACTAGCAGAGGTGCGGCCCTGGACCGCCTTCTCATTCAGGTCAATTGCCATCGCCTTCGTGGCAATGCTTGCTGCCAACGGCCTGTGGGTACTGTTTGTGAAGCGACGCCTGCGCTCAGGCGAACTGGCAGCGGTCACTATTGCTTTGCTTGCAGCCATTTACTGTATCGCTGCTGGATTTCACCTGCAGCCGGGCTGGCACGAGATGATTGCGGCGAACCCTGAGGAGAGTTCGGGCTCAGGGGGCAACTATGGCAGGCGCGGTGGCATCATCATCTTGGCGATTCTCTACTGGCCATACGTGCTTATTGGTCTTGGTGGATATTTCGGTTATCACAATTTTAGAACGTTTAGAGATCTGCTAGGAGAACTTCGACGTTCGAAGGTTGCGGCTCGCAGCATTAATGATTCGAAAGCAGTCACAAAGTCTTTTTGACGCGACTGTCCGGCGAGCTAATCGACTTGAGGTTGGATGACGATTTCGCTGTCTTCCCCGATGATGGCCATTTCGACGATACGATTCCGGTGTCCGGCCAGGCCGTCGGTGTAAGCAGTGGTTCCGTGGACCAATTCACGCTAATGGATTGGTGGGATAGTGGACGCTTCGCGCTTTATCAAGCCCCGGATGGATCTCCGTTACATGCCAAGAGCGACTAGTGGGATAGCTTTCATTCGCAAAGCAACTGTTCGTCACGGTGCGCGGTACGACTACAGCAAAGTCCAGTACAAGAACTCAACGACAAGAGTGACGATTATTTGTCGCAAACACCGGCCGTTCCGCATAACGCCACGCAATCACCTCAGCGGTCGTGGTGGTTGCCGTGAATGCGGATCAGACCTGGCACGAGTAAGGTATACAAAACCCTTCAGCGTATTTGTCGAGCAGGCACGCAAACTACATGGAACTAAGTATGCGTACGTCAAATCGACGTATCGCAACGCAATTCTGCCAATGAGCATTAGATGCCCCTCCCATGGAAACTTTCTTCAGCGCCCAGATTCACACCTCCAAGGAGCGGGCTGCAAGCAATGCGCCTCAGTACTAATTGGCATGAAGAACAGAATCTCGGCCAGCGCATTTCTCGCTCGGGCTAGGAAGAAGTTCGGAAAAGCATTTGACTATAGCGAGACCCACTACGAAGCCATGCGACGGCCAGTGACAATTAAATGTAAGAAGCATGGGCCATTCAGAATCTTGCCTGTCGATTTCCTCGGCAACATAAGGGGCTGCTCGCGTTGTAGCGGTACAGGTTTCAGGAAAACGACTGACTTCTTTGTGTCCCAGCTAAAGGAGAAATTTGGATCGAAGTACGACCTGAGAAAGGTCCGATACGTAAATCAATATACCGCTGTGGAACTCAAGTGCGGAACGCATGGCCGCTTTATGCGCTCTCCTGAAACGCTAATGCAAGCACGCGGATGCCAACGTTGCGCGATGGAAGCATCGGAGGGAAAGCGACTCAAACATTTGAGGCGCGTAGTCGCAGCACAGCTTGATGCTCGACGTGAGTCATTCCTGGCTGCCGCCAAGCGAAAATATGGGAATCGGTTCGATTATTCGAAGGCTCAATTCATCCGCCAAAAGTTGCCAATTGCGATCAGTTGTAAGCGGCACGGAGAATTTCTTCAAACGCCGGCTGGGCACCTTGTGGGTGGCTGCAGGAAATGCGCAAATGAAGACTTGAAGGGACGATACACGGATACGTACTTCAAGCATTTTCCATCGGAGAAAAAGCGAAGCGCCATTCTTTACTACATCCAAATTCGGAGCCGTGCTGAAGACTTTTTCAAGATTGGTGTAACAACGACTCGGTTGAAGACTCGATTTGGCGGTTACCTGGCAAAAGGACGCTGCTCACTAACAATTCATCGGCACCGCAATATGAGCCTTTGGCGTGCGTACAGAACCGAGCAGTCGATCTTGGCTGGGCATGGACGCCGTTTTGCCTACAGACCAAGGCTAATGAGCCGCAAAATACGATCTCTTGTCGGCGTAACTGAATGCTTTTCGCGCCAATTGCCGAATCAACTTCTGAATCGGTATTTCTGAAGCGCCGTGCAGCCGAACAACGCAGGTGCGATGTCCCACCGCGTGAATCGCGTCCAAAGAGCACAAGCAGGACTTTACGACGCTGTTCTGGAACTCGTGAGCGCTGTGGCCAACTCTTGATAACGGCAGAAAGCGTTCGCAAGGTGCATCTGCCGAGGTGTTCGACACTTCGCTTCAAATACCGCCGGGGACGCGACGAGAATACAAAGACATTTGGCACGCGACGTGGCAACGTTCAGTCGATTTAAGCTGTAAAGAAACTCCATTCCTCTTGGAGCATCCTCACAGGTCGAGGTTGTCATTGAGTAGATGACAATCGGGGCTTCCTGCCCTTGAAACTTGTCCACAGTCCCGATTCGCGCTCCCGGAATGCGATCTTGGAGCTCGAACACTTGGGCGTTATATGGCGCGATAATCAGGATGTCCTGAAGAGCTATCGGTTGCTCAACACTGTCCTTGTCGATCCAGGTAGTGCTCGACGCAAGAATCTCGGCCACGAGATCCCGCACGCAATCGGCCTCTTGCGGTGATGAGCTTTGATTTCCCTGCGTGTCAACCGGCACATACCGAAGTCCGGTACCAACCATACGGCCTAGCGACCGAATTGCTTGTCTTTCTAGTCCGGGTCGCGGTTGGAGACGGCCCTCATAAAACAATTCAGATGTAAACACGCAAACATCGGGGTGCAGACGCCATGTTTCCGACAGAAACAGACCGCGATCAGCAGGGATGGTCTGTTCGTTGCTAAGGACATGGTGCAATGCAGAAACTTCAGTTCCCTCAGGGTGGCTGCCTTGTATGGGCTGGTCTAGCTGCTGCGGGTCCCCGAGGAGCACGATACTGGAAGCGGCTTGCGAGACCGCAATGACATTGGCGAGCGACATCTGCGCGGCTTCATCTATGAACAGCACATCGACAGCGTGCGCCGCGTCGGGCGATGACCATAGCCATGCGGTACCGCCTGCAACATTTGACCCAGCACCGAGGCTGCCGAATAGGTCACCATTCGTTGTTACGAAGCGCAAGCTCGGCTGATTGGGCTCAGCGTCCGATACCTTCTGAATACAGCGCACGTCAACCCCCATTTCCCTTGCCGCCTCCACAATCTTGTCGAGCAGGTTTCGAATGACTTTGTGGCTATGCGCTGTCACACCAACCCTCTTGCCAGCTCTCACGAGCGTGCAAATCATTCTTGCGCCGGTGTGAGTCTTGCCGGAACCTGGCGGCCCTTGGATGGGGAAGACTCCGTTCTCGATCGCAGGTGCAATGCGAATCGCGGCCTCTAGGTCGGACTCACCTTCTTGTTGAATGGGCTGACCGCCAAGCCGAGGATGTGCACGCATCAACAAGTCCCGCGCCGCTCGGTAGTCTCCGTCTCCCTCCATCCCGTGACCAGCTACATACTCGCCAATGCGAACTAGTGCTTGGGCAAGGACGTCAGTATCAATCACCTTGTGGGAAAAGATCGCAGGAGGATGGACGTCGGCCGTGTCCTTGCGCTTCTTGATGTCAATCCACCGTTCTTCGAGAGAGATGGCCGTGACCTTTCCGAGCCTTTCACCACCCAGGCATCGTAAGTCTTCGTCGCCGCGCATCTCCGTCTCTTGCGCAGGAAAGCTATAGCGATGAATTGGAGCTTTTGCGGTGCCCCCATTTGGGCCAACAAAGGTAAGGTTCGCTAATCCTGCACGCTCATCGAGAAGGTCCTCGGCCGAAAGATCGGAAAGCCGAAAATATTCCCACCATAGTGCTTTCTGCTCCCTACGATGCCAATCCAACAGATGAGCAAGTAGCCAGCGACCATGCTGCTCTGACGTCCGTCCTGTTGCATCTCCAGGAACATTGACTGTCAGACGCTCGATCAGGCCACTTACCTTCTCCTGCCACTCCGTAAGCGCTTCGCTCGGGGTGTCCTCCGGTGCTGATGAACGAGGAATTGCCGTTCCAGCGCCAATTAGGGCGGCTCGCTGTTCTTCAAGCCAATCCCGGAGACTCCACGCAGACATGCAGTCATCGCGGTTGTAACCGACCACAACACTACGGTCGTCTCCCCCGATCAGCTCGAGGTCGCCAAGTTCAATCCCCGCCTGCACTTTTGCGAGCGCGCTATTGGCGTCTGCAAGCGAGATCGCGCGCGTAAAGCCGTAGAGCGGCTCCAGCTTCTTGATGGAGTAGCTCTCCACGCTAGCCCGCAGACCTTTCCTGATCACACTGTACAGGTCGACAAAGCGTCTTGAACGCAGCAGGGAGTCGATCGCTTCTTCCCGACTTACATATCGGCCCATCAAGCGCTTCAAGGCCGCGGGCTCATAGGGAGCAAAATGATAGATATGGAGATCTGGATGCTGCTTCAATCGCTCCATCACGAAATCGATGAATCGCTCGAATATTTGCTTTTCCTCGTCGCGGGACAAGGCCCACTCGCCGGTGTAAGTGCTATTGCCCCCTTCACTGGCGTATGCGTAGCCAAACAAATATTCCAAGCCACCTTCACCGACGAAGGGATCACCTTCCAAATCGAAGAAGATGTCACCAGCTGTCGGCTCAGGAAGTATGGCAAGTCCAAAACCCGGTTCCACGGGCAAGAGTTCGTGGACTACCTTTCCAAGCTCGCGACCCTTGAGTTGGATTCGTGCCTGTTCATGCAATTTCTCATAGGTGACAGCCGCCCCGCGCGCTGGCTTCCACGCTAATGGAACCGGCATCACGGCCAATGCGCCCGTGGTCGCCACGTCGCGTCTTTTCAGTTCATCAATGTGAAGTTTGGATATTCCGGCAACCAGCGAGAGATGATCATCGGCTCGCCGGCGCTTGTCACAGCGGTTCTGCCATCGGCAGATATCACAGTGCTCCTTCGGGTCCGGATATATCTCCACTGCCGCTTGTTCGTGTGCAGCTTTCTCAAGGCTGCGTTTGACGCGACGGTAGTAGGCCGCGTAATCATCCATCCGAAACGTTTGTGGCTGGTAGTCAGTCCATGGTGCGACGATATGACCGAATGTCGGGCGAAGCACTTGAATCGCGGCGACCAAGTCCGCGTAAAGACAAAGTTGCAGAACCGCCCCACCTTTTGTCTCACGAGCGAGTTTGGTGTCTATAACTTCATAGGACCACGCACCGAGATCGCTGGCGGTCGCTATCCGCCTCAGGATATCTGCGCGACCTACCCATCCATTACCGCGAAGTGCGCCTTGAACAATGATTTCAGCACCAGCAGTCATGGCCTCTCGAGTACGCTCGACAGCTGCGTCATCGATAATGCTTCCGTCAATCACCGTGACGGAGAATCCTTGGGATGTCAGATGCTCAATAAAGCCTTTCTCATGTCTGGCGCCACGTTCCCAAAGCAATTGAAGTAAAGGGTCCCAGACCTTGGGCTTCTCTAGAGTCCCATTTGCTACGGCGAGATCTAGACCAGTCAAATGCTGGCAGTTGAGATGACCGATCAAATCGGAGGCGCTTAGTAAGAGCGTGTTTTCCATTTGTTGCATTGGTGAGCCCCCCTTCTAAAGCTGATTTGATATCACGATCCGTCGAGGCCCGACCCCAGGATGCCGCCGCTGGGCGAAAGCCGACCTGGCCATGTTGGTACGGGAGGGCTTGGAGGATCACTCTATAGTTGGCTGCAAAGCGCGTTGTCGCATCTTTGGCAAGGAAGGACAGTGGCAGGTGCGGCTGCCTGTGCCCGCCGCCCCTACGACTTTCCAATAGCCGCAATGCAGAGAATGACCGTTTCCCGCAAGTAATCAGTGAATTCCGAGCGTGTCTTCTTGCGCCGCCATTCCCACGGCGCGACGCGCTGATCTTTGGGCAGTGCCCATAGGCCTCTCTTCGACGTCCCCCCGCTTTTGAGTAGCGCGAGGGTTTAGAGTCTAACCCCGGCCCGGAGGTTGGACGTGAAAAGGCGTTTCAGTGAGGAACAGATCATCGGCTTCTTGCGAGAAGCCGATCGTGGCGTGGCGGTGAAGGACCTGTGCCGCCGGCACGGATTCTCGGACGCGAGCTATTACCTGTGGCGCAGCAAGTATGGCGGCATGGACATGTCGGACGCGAAGCGATTGAAGTCGCTGGAGTCGGAGAACGGTCGACTCAAGAAGCTGCTGACCGAGTCGATGCTGGCGAATGAGGTGACGCGTGAAGCGCTCAGCAAAAAGTTCTGACCGCACCGGCCCGTCGCGAGCTGGTGCGGTGGATGCGAACGAAGGGGCTCACGGAACGGCGCAGCCTGGCGATCGCACGCATGAGTGCGAGCTCGCTGCGGTATCAGCCGCGGCCGGATCGTAACGTGGCATTGCGGTCACGCATTGCGGCCCTGGCGCAGCGTCATCGGCGCGATGGCGTCGGGATGATCCACCTGAAGCTTCAGCAGGCCGGCGAGCGCGTGAACTACAAGCGAGTCGAGCGGTTGTACCGGCTTGAGCAGCTGCATATTCGGCGCCGCCGGCGCAAGAAGATCCTGGTGAGCGATCGCCAGCCGCTGATCCGGCCCGGCCGGGCGAACGAGGTCTGGTCTATGGACTTTGCCTTCGATCGAGTCGCCTCGGGTCGGACGATCAAGTGTCTGGTAATCGTGGACGACGCGACCCACGAGGCGGTCGCGATCGTCCCGGAGCACACGATCGGTGGCGATCACCTCACGCGCATCCTAGACGGCATCTGCTCGCAGCGCGGCACGCCCGCGGTGATACGGACCGACAACGGCCCGGAGTTCACCGGCTAGGCGATGCTGAACTGGGCGCATCGCACATGCATCGCGCTGCGGCTGATCGAGCCCGGCAAGCCGAACCAGAACGCCTACGTCGAGCCGTTCAATGGCCGGCTCCGGGACGAGTGCCTGAACGAACACTGGTTCGTCTCGCTCGCTCACGCTCGCGCTGTAATCGAGGCTTGGCGACAGCAATACAACAACGAGCGACCGAAGAAGTCACTGGGCGGGCTGACGCCCGCGCAGTACGCAATGCAACTGGCCTTGAGGCCAATTACAATGCCGGAAAACTCTTAATCAACCTGCTACTGAAAGCGGGGGGACGTCGACTCTCGGTTGGCTTCTTGGCCGTGCATCGTAGCGCGGATATAGGTCGACCTTGTTGTATGTGGTGACATACGCGTCATCAGCGTTGTCTTACGATGGCAAGGCCGGATAGCGACACTTCCCTCCTCTGAGACGTAGGAGCAGCCCGGCAGACCGTAGTTTCTAACCATAGGCCTCGGACTCAAGAATTCGCAAAGGGCGTTTTGGGCTCAGCAACCATGCCAAGCGGAAGCAAATCCATTCGGCTACGGATAAAACGCTCTGTGCTTTTGTCGAGGAAGCAAACATAACAACCCTTCATTCCGCGACTTAGCAATACTCTGTAGGTGTTTTTCACCAGCTGCAGGAAATCTGCTTTCGATTGCTTAACCGTCCGATCGCGCGACTCCTTTTTGTCGCCGATCCACGCCTGTCCATCTAGGTCGTAGACGAGGTCCTTGCCCCACACCACACCAATGTAGTCAACCTCAAATCCCTGAGCGGTGTATATGCAACCGACCTGATTAACCCCGCCAGTATCAGTGGCCCATAGGTCTGCAGGCGGAATGCCCTTCGCAAGCCGGCCAGCATCTGGCCTGGCGTTCCAAGGCATGCGCCAATGGCCGATGACAATATCGTCAACAAGCGTGCCGTCTAGGTTTGGTTTCGACCAGTCCCAGCAATATCCCGCTGCAAGCCGGGCGGTTACGCCTTCGCGGGTCTTCGCTCTGATGGCAGCTTCCATCGCTTCTGGAGTGGGGAAGATCTGAAAGTCGAAGGCCTCAGCGCCCGTCCACAATTGATTTGCCGTCCGTTCAATTCCCAGCGTATTGCTTATCCAATTGACGAATCCAGCAGAACCTGAACAACGAAACTGTACTTCTAGGTCAAATTCAGAGACTTCGTACTTCAAGTCAGTCGCATGTCGTCTTATGTATTCGCTCGAACCAATCTCATTGGGTCGCACGCCTTGCCTATCGTCAATGAAGAAGATTGCAACCTTGGCCGCTCGCAGTAGCTCTCGAATCTGCGGCTCGGTCGACTTCTTAGCCTTTGGAGTATAGCGATCGTTGCTTGTCTCTCGAATTCGATGCGCTTCGTCGCAAATGAGCGCATCAATCTCGCCCGGCGACGCATTGCGATAGCCATTGAAGTACTTGAGCACCGGCTTCGCACGATTGCCGACGAGCTTCCATAGGGTCTTGGTGAACGCACGCGACCCGGTGGCATAGTGAGCTGTTCGACCTTCACCGAGGAATCGACCCAAGAGGTTAATCGCCAGCACGGACTTCCCGGTGCCTGGCCCGCCGCGAACCACAACCACTTGCCGGCGGCCGTGGGTCACGGCAGCGGCAACGGCGGCGCGAATCTTTTCGAATACCACGAGCTGCTCATCAAGCAACACCCAAGGTCCTCGACCTGCAATCGTTTCCGCCACATGCTCCATGAGCTTCCGACTCGGCCGATAGGTGCTTTGTTCGATCCGAGCCAGAACCGAGCCGCCGTGCCCGGTGCTAAGTCGCTCACGCAGGAAGACCGCTAATTCATCAACTGCGGCCGAACCAAACAACGGATACCGCGCGATCGTCTCTGCAAACTTCGGTGCCAATAGCACATCGTCTGGGCGAATCTCATAATTGTGGAGATACGAGCAAGCGCCCAGTTGAATCGGATGGTTGCATTCATAGAACGCTGAGTGCGTGTCTGCAAGATATTGTTGGTATTGGCCAACCTGCACCGAAGGGTGCGCCACTTCGCGATTCATTCCGCCTACCCAGGTGCTAACCAACCCTTCCGCCTCGGCGGTTTCGCACTCTGACCATTGTTTGAGCTCGACAATAATGGCTCCGTCGCGTCTGGATGCATTCTGGCCACAAATCATAAAATCAAGGCGCCGCGAGGTGCTCGGCAGCTCGTATTCCACGACAACGCCATGGTCGTTTAGGTTCGCAAATTGAACAACTTGGGCCATCGCGCGAAGCGAATTCCCCCACGCCGCCACTTCCGATTTTGCGGCCGGGTAGCCGTAGTACTGGAAGAACGCGTCGGAGAGCTTTCGGGCAATCTGGTTGCGCACTGTGTCTTCGATGAAGGCCATCGACATCCCGGCATAAAGGCGCACAGTCAGAGTTCCGTATACTTCTTGCTGGATCCCCGGGCCTTCTCCACCGGATACTTCTTGGCGTTGAGTGCGATCTTTTCGGATGCCGCGGCCATTAGATCTATGCCCAACTTGTCGGCTAACCGGATAAGGTAGAGGAGCACGTCCGCCGCTTCCTCCCGCACCTTAGCTTGCAGTTCAGGGTCCAAGGCAGTTGAATCAGCGTCGGACATCCACTGGAAATGCTCAAGGAGCTCAGCAGCCTCCACATTGAGGGCGATTGCCAGATTCTTTGGGCAATGAAACTGGTTCCAATCGCGGTCAGAGGCGAATCTTTGTAGAGCATCTCGCAAGCCTTCAAGGGAGAGTGGACGACCGGCTGCACTCAAGTTCTTCATGCGCGGAACCTGTTTTCATTGTGCCAAGTTAGAAATTCCCGGCTAGGTTGATTTGCCGCATCTGCTGGTCGGGTACGTAAAGGCTGGCCTTGGTGCAAATAGTACTCGCGACCGTTCTCCCATTCAGTTTTCAGCCTTGGACTTACTTCAAATTTAAGCTCTGGCGTCACGGTCACATATCCGAGATCAAACAGTTTGTGCAGATCCGCACGCAATAGAATTCCATTGCTTACGCGATGGGGTCCAAGCAAAGCGTACGGCTTTATGTGAGCTGCTTCCAAAACTGGAAGTGTCTTTTCGCCCGTGACCGCACAGCGACGTTCATAGGCATCGGTTACCAGAACGCGGAAGGCGCCCTGGCCAAGTCGTCCACGGGTCAGATATTCGGCCCCAAATCTATTGTGATCGAACGAATCCTCAGTCACTGGGGATTCGCCTACCCTTGGCATGCTGTTGAGCGCGCTAAGGGCGGCCTCCCAGAGCGCACGGCCGTCGGCGGAAATCGTATCGTAAGTCTTACCCTGAACAATGTTTGGAGCCCAGTTCACTGGGACAGGGATCCATGCTGATCGTTGAAGAAAGAAGGGTTCAGCCAGGACATTACAACCGATTACTGGATCGACTGAGGTATCCACTCGCCGATAACGTCGGACTCGAGCGTTGAGATCGTCAAGCGAGCCAACACCGTTTTTCAGTCCGAACGCGTCCCACGCAAGCGAAGTCGGCAGTGCTGAATAGCGGACGAAGTGTCCGCCGCCAACGATGAAATTGTCTGGGCTGTGGAGTTTGAAAAGGAACGGCTCGCCCGGCTGTAGGGCACGAAATACACGCGATCCACTGGGTTGCCAAAAATTGACCTCATCTGCGCCGATTCGACTCAGGAACTGGAACCAGTCCTTGTCCGTGACTCCGACCCAAATCTTCATAGGCTGCTCATTGCACTGATCCTAAGCTACGGCCGCAGCAAACGCCGCAATTGCGCCCCTTGGCAACAAGTGCTGCGGTCTCTTGGCTAGGAAGACTGCACCCGCACCCAAGAATGTCTCAAAGTATGTTGCGTCCCGCGAAACGATGGGCAGTCGAGAAATTATTTCCTCGACCAACATGCTTTGACCACCAGCCCAACGCAAGAATGCCGCGCCCGTGCGAGATCAAAGCTTTCAGCCACTCAGCGTTGTCTCCACTAATCAACTAACGAAACGAGTGAACCACGCTGCTCTGCGCTTTCGCAAGTTTGTTTGAAATGGGACCTAAGCTAGGTCAGCAGTTAGGGGCTGGCGGCTATAAGACCGGAATCCCCAGCGCCGCCAGATAACTGAACGTCTTGTCGTAGAACTCTGGGTTGCGTGTTGGATCGTTGACGGCCCCAGGTGGCACAAAGACAACCATTCCCTGTCGAGCGCGAGTCAGAAGAACGCGGTAGGCATTGCGCAAGTAATTGCGATTGTCGCTGTTTGCAATGTTGATCCAACGATCGCCACGAAAGTCATGATAGCTCCAGCCCGCATTCGAGTGCCGTAGATCGGCGTCCCACGTGATACATGTCCAATCCAGCTCAAGACCCTGCACCTGAAACTCGGTGGCCGCATCTTCAAGGTAGTAGCTGGAACGCGTGTCGTCCTTGTCATTCAGGAACCAGTGCACGGGATTGATACTCACCCGAATGTCGATCGCATGTGGCTTCAGACGCTGTGCCTTCGACGACGCTACCAGCCCGTAGCGTTCTGATCCACGAGCGTGCGTGCGAACCCATTGCTTCGCAATCTCAAGATCTCTGGTGACGACGATCGGGAATCGACCAGCTAGCATTGCGTACGCTTCTCGTGCTGAGGTGATCTCGAGATCTAGCAGAGCCTTCACGAACTCAGAGACATTCTCTGCACGGAAAGAGCGCATGGAAACGGCTAGATGCAGGCTCTCATCAAAATAGGCGCCACTACGCGACTGCACCTTTGTTAGCGCATGGCCTGCGGCGTATTCGCTGTCAAGTAAGCGATCAGAGATGTACATATGCCAGTGAGGAAATGACGCATTGACAGCATCCAACCATGCTTCAATGCCGGCCTCACCTGTATTGATCTCCTGTCCTCCTCCAACAAGGCAGATGATGACCGCCCAATCTGCATGCCTATCCATACAGGAAATCAGAAATTCAGGCTCTGACTGGGTGAATCCAGGGCGTTTCTTCTTTCTCAGCATGAAACTGGCAGTTTGGCGCAGGTTCCATGCCCTCTGTGCCTCATCATAAATAACAACGTGCTCAAAGGGCGCCCGAGTCTCTATGAGCGCCTCGTCTCTGAAGTGATGGATGTTCTGAATGAAGGCTTTGACACTTTCTCCTACTTTCCCTTTCCGTACGTCCTCACCCTGCGCCTTACGCCTTGCCACCTCATCGCGCGTCAACGCTTCCCTCAGCACCGCGACGAGTGGGTCGTTCCCAGATAGATAGACGGCGTGCGTCTCTTCTTCCAGCTCGCGGCGATGACGGGTCGCTACATTGAGCCCGACGAGTGTCTTGCCGGCACCCGGAACGCCGGTTACAAAGATGATGACCTTTTGCCGAGTCGCTACAGCTTCGCCAATGAGTTCGTCAATGCGGCGTGAAGTCACATGTAAGTTGCGAGCGCCTGCGTCATGGCGGGCAATTGCCTCAACGGAATGCTGTGCATACAGAGACCGCGCGGCTTCGATGATGGTTGGTGTCGGGTGATACGGTGCGTGGGCCCATTGCCGGTGATCGAACGCTGTGGCCGTGAATGCCTTTATGCAGGCATCTATCGTCGGCCGCAGATTCTTCACGCCGATCGCGACAGGACGGAATACTCCATCACTATCGCATTGAAGCCGCATCAGGTCGGTTGACTGACCTTCCGTGGCTACAAGTACGGGGACAATGGGCCTGCCATGGCTCGCCTCATGGAAGTTCTTGAGGTCGAGCGAGTAGTCCCAGACTTGATCGATCGCAGATCGATCAAGGGCGACCTCGCCGACCTTGAACTCGATCGCTATTACGCCCGCTCCCACGAGCAGGACGGCATCAATGCGACGCCCCATACGTGGAATCGTGAACTCCAGGAAAAGCGAACCAGTTAGTCCTTCAAGCGCGGACTTAAGGATCTCGATCTCCTCGATCCATGCGGCCTTCTGTGTCGGAAGATCCGTGAACTCGCTGTTCTGAGCGAGTTTGCCCATGATCAAATCACGGGAATCACTCAGGAACTCAGAAATCGTGGCCGCGTACCATGCTCTCGGCGTAGACACGCCTTTGGTTTCGAGTGAGATGCCGGCCGTCACGGACGCCAGGGTGGCAGGGTCGGCCAGCATTGTGAAGCCTGAAAAATGCGTTGTAATCGGCCGCCGTTCAGGTGCTTTCTATTGCGCTCAGCATAGAACACGGCTCCTTCGAATTCCTCCGCGAGCCGTACACTCGGAGAGAAGGCGTGGTCGGCAACTTGTGGGAGGAAGCGCGGTGACAGCGGCATCGGGCTTCCTGAACTCCGGCAGCGTTCGCCTGCCGTCAACGCCAAACCCTGCGGCGCGTTCCCTCCCTATACTCGCCACGAATCGGGAGCGAACCATGTTGCCCCTCGTCTTGTCTAGCTTATGTGAAACATCCTTCTGGACCCGCATGCGCGCTCATCAAATAGCGCCCCTCGCCGCCACTCTCCTCGCCCTCTCCGCCTGCGGCGATGGCGGCGGGATCATCGGCCGGGACGATCCCGATGACCCGCCGTCTTGTACGTCAACGACTTGCGGCCAGGTCATCGTCGGTCTGACGGACGCGGACGGGGACTTCCTGTCCTATGCGGTCGACGTCGTGTCGCTGAAGCTCGAGCTCGCGAACGGCACCCAGGTGGAAACGCTCCCCATCACCCAGCGCGTAGACTTTGCAGAGCTCGTGGATCTCACCGAGCTCCTGACTGCCAAAACGGTCCCGAACGGCACCTATGTGCGGGCGATTCTCCGCCTCGACTATAGCGAAGCGATCGTGAGCGTCGAGGTCGCCGGCGTGCCGGTCGAGGCGGTCGTTGTCGATGACAACGGCGACCCGCTCGAAACCGTGGACCTCGAACTCGAGCTCGACAACGCCAACAGCATTGTCGTCGCATCCGGCACCCCGGCCCTGCTCCAGCTCGACTTCGACCTCGCCGCCTCGCACGAAGTCGACATCACGGCGACGCCGGTGACGGCGGTCGGCGAGCCCTTCCTGTTCGCGACCACCGAGCCGGTGGACCAACTCAAGTTCCGGGTGCGCGGTCCGCTGGTCTCGGTCGACGAAGCGGCCGGCAGCTATGTCGTGGATCTTCGCCCCTTCAATCATCCGGATGCGGAGCTGGGGCGTTTCACCGTCGAGACAACCGCCGACACCGCATTCGAGGTGGATGGCGAGGTATTGGATGGTCCCGCGGCGCTCGACGCAATGGCAGCGGCCGGCGCCGGGACGCTGACGGCGGCGCAAGGCGTGCTGGACGTTGCCTCGCTCGAATTCACGGCAGAACAGGTTCTCGCCGGGGACAGCGTGCCGGGCGCGAACTTCGATGTCGTGATCGGCAACGTCGTC
>Ga0137433_1000581_pt1 | contig 18815 bp, 17 predicted proteins | sample EasRivERMZT840_2_FD_102335 | JGI IMG/M metagenome (GOLD analysis project Ga0137433, IMG submission 102335) | Soil microbial communities from meander-bound floodplain in the East River, Colorado, USA - East River MetaG ERMZT840_2 | ecosystem: Environmental > Terrestrial > Soil > Floodplain ...
CACCACGTCGTCGGGCAGGGAGGGAACCGGGGGCTGCTTGTTCCAGCCGATGCGTTCCAGGTAGTCCCGGACGAACTGCTTGTCGAAGCTCGGCTGGCCCCGGCCCGGCACGTACTCGCCGGCCGGCCAGAACCTGGACGAGTCGGGCGTGAGGACCTCGTCGATGAGGATGAGTTCCTGGGTGCCCGCCTGGTCCGCGAGGCCAAACTCAAACTTGGTGTCGGCGATGATGATGCCCCGTGACAGCGCGTGGGCGACGCCCCGGCTGTAGAGGCTCAAGGTCAGGTCGCGCAGGCGGCTGATGAGCTCCCGTCCGACGATGGCGCCCGCCTCGGCCTCCGAGATGTTCTCGTCGTGGCCGGATTCCGCCTTGGTCGCCGGCGTGAAGATCGGCTCGGGCAACTGGTCCGACTCGCGCAAACCGGCCGGCAGCGCGACGCCGCACACGGCGCCCGACTTGCCGTAATCCTTCCAGCCCGATCCCGACAGGTAGCCGCGCGCGACGCACTCGACCGGGAGCGGCGACGTCTTCCGCACCAGCATCGACCGGCCGCGCAGCATGTCCTTGTACGACCGCGTCACGGCGGGGAACTCATCCACGTCGATCGTGACGAGATGATGCGGCGTGATGTCCTTCAGCAGGTCGAACCAGAACGCCGACAGCTGTGTGAGGACGGCGCCCTTGTCGGGAATGCCGGATCCCAGGACGTAGTCGAACGCCGAGATGCGATCGGTGGCGACGATGAGCAGATGCTCGCCGAGGTCATAGACGTCGCGTACTTTGCCGCGGCGGACGAGGGTGAGCGAGCCGATCTGGGTGTCGAGCACGACGGGCATTGGCATGAGTCCCGAAGAGGGCCGAGCCTATCACTTCGCGCGAGCGATCACAATCTCGGCGCGCGTGTTGCGGAGAATCACGCGCGCCGCTTTGCCGCCGAACTCGTGCGTGAGGCGCGACGCGCGCTCCGACTTCTCGGGCTCCAGGGAGAAATCCGTCGCCGTGATGCCGCCGCTCATCGAGGTGACGTCCACCTGGATGCCGGGATTGCCCTCGATCGTCAGCTGCAGCGGCGCCTCGCTGGTCACGATGGTCATCGGCGTGACGCCCGCGAGCGACACGTCCACCGACGCGCGACGAATGTCGATCCGGACGGGCTTCAGCGGGCGGTCCACCTTGATCTGCCCGCCCTCGCCGTCGATATCGATCGGGCCGTCATGCGCCGCGATCGTGACGCGCGTGCTGTTGGCCGTGAGGACGATCGGCCCGTGCGATTCACGCACCTCACACTCACCGCTGCGGGAGTTCGCGGTGACTCCGCGCTCGATCCCGCTGAGCTTGACGCGCGAGCTGATGAGGATGAGATTGACCGAACCTGCGCCGTTCACGGTCAAATCGCCGCTGACGTGCGTGCCGGACACGTCGCCGCGGATGTGCTCGAGGACGACTTCGCCCGTGACGCGGCTCAGGCGCACGGCCGCCACGCCTTTCACCCTCGGCCGGCCGCCAGGCTCGATCCGCACCGTCAGCCGCGAGGGCACCTTGAGCGTGAGGGAGCCGGTCTGCCGCCCTTCGTTGGGAAAGTAGGTGCTGATGCCGATTTGCGACCCCTGATCGTCCACTTCGACGGTGCTGCGCCTGGCGTATCCGAGCGCGCTCGCCGCGTCCGGGCCCGTGGACTGCACCGGCATTTCGTACGCGATGTCCGTCCGATCCTCGCCTTCGACCGTGACCGGGACCGAACGAGACGTGGAGATGCGAATCACCTCGACGCCGGGACCGACGGGGATCGTGCCCTTCTGGACGAAGTCGTTCTTCGCCGCGTCTTCGTTCATCTCGCGCCGCATGCCGTCGAACACGCGGCGCAGCGAGAAGCCTTCCTCGCCGTCCTTCGGCGCGGGCGCGGTGAACTGATACACAATCGCCGCGAGGACGATCACCGAAGCGGCGATGAGTAACTCTCGCTTTCCCATAGACTTGCCGCAGATCTTATAGTAGAAACGGAGCGCCCTTGCGACTCCGCGTCCGCTGGTCCACCGTTGTTGTCCTCGTACTCACGGTCGGGCTGCTCTGGCTCTTCCTGAAAGACATCGATCCCGGCGAGATGTGGCGCGCGATGGCGCACGCCCATCCCGGCCTGATTCTCGCCGCGGTCGCCGCGACGATGATGACGTACGTGTTCCGCGCGATCCGCTGGCGCGTGCTGCTGGAACCGATCGGCCCGACGGAATTCCGGACCGCGCTGCGGACCACCATCATCGGCTTCGCGTTGCTCTTCCTGCTGCCGGCGCGCATCGGCGAAGTCGTGCGGCCGTATCTGCTCGCACGGAAGCACGGCCTGAATGCCACCTCGACGTTCGCCACGGTCGTCATCGAACGGCTGCTGGACGTGGTGACCGTGCTGCTGCTGTTCGCACTCGCAATCCCGCTGGCGGGCGTGCCGGTGGGCCGCGAGGTCCGGTTGGCGGGACTCATCGCCGCTGCGAGTGCGGTGGTCGCGCTCGTCGGGTTGTTCATTCTCGCCGGGCACCCCGAACGGCTGGCGCGCTGGATCGCGGCGCTCAGCCGGTGGCTCCCGGAACGCATCGGCACGACACTGACGCACCTCGCCCGGACCTTTGCCGAAGGCCTGCTGGTGATGCGGAATCCTGCCCATCTGGGGCTCGCCATGCTCTGGTCGCTGCCGCTCTGGTCGTCGATTGCGCTGGATATCTGGCTGACCACGCTGGCCTTCGATTTGACGTTGCCCATCATCGGCTCGTTCCTTGTGATGGGCTACCTGACGGTGGGCGTGTCGGTGCCCACGCCGGGCGGGACGGGCAGCTTTCACTACTTCTATCAGGTCGCGATGACGACGCTCTTTGGGGCGGACGCGACGGTCGCCGCGGCCGCGGCCATCGTCCTGCACGCGGTGTCCTTCGTGCCGGTGACGATACTGGGCCTCGTGTACATGTGGCAGGATGGTCTCACGCTCGCGGGTCTCAAAGGCATGCGCCCGGCAGCCGTCGAGTCGGAGGAGGGCAGGGTCGGGTGAAATGCGCCTACTGCGGCCACCTCGGCGACAAGGTGGTCGACTCGAGAGAGAGCAAGGACGGCGACGTGATTCGGCGCCGCCGCGAGTGTCTGAAGTGCGGCCGGCGCTTCACGAGTTACGAGCGCATCGACGAAATTCCGTACATGGTCGTCAAAAAGGACGGCAGCCGCGAACGGTTCGACCGTCAAAAGCTGGTGGCCGGCCTCCTGAAGGCGTGTGAAAAGCGACCGGTCCGCATCGGCGCGCTCGAGTCGGTGGCGGATCGGATCGAGACGATGCTGCAGGACAAGTCCGAACGGGAGATCCCGACGACGGACATCGGCGCCGTCGTGATGCAGGCATTGAAAGCCCTCGACAAAGTGGCGTTCGTGCGATTTGCCTCGGTCTACCGGAATTTCCGCGACCTTGACGAGTTCAAGGACGAGCTCAACGCGCTCCTGAAGACCAGAGAGTAATTGATGAGACGCGCAGCCGCGGCCGCCCTCGCGCTCGTTGCCGGCAGCGTGGTGCTGCTGGCTGACGGCGAAGTGAAGGTGACGCCCGTGGTGTCCGAGGGCAAGGTGCTGGCGACGTTCGCGGCGCCGGCCGCGTGGACGCCCGACGCGCGCGAGCTCGTCCGCGGCGGCGTCACGCTCACGTATGCCTTCGACGTCGAGCTGCGCCGCCCGTCGTCGTTGTGGGTGGACGCGCTGATGGCGCACGCGCGGGTGGAGGCGCAGGTCAAGTTCGACTCGCTGACCGGCAGCTTCCAGGTCTCGCGCATGCGCGACGGCCGGGTGCTCGAGTCGAATCGGTCCGGACAGGAGCCCGAGGTCAAGGGCTGGATGACGGAGTTCCAGCGCGTGCTGCTCGAGCCGGCGCAGCCGCTCGAGCCGAACGCCGAGTACTACGTGCGGGTGCGGCTGTTCGCGACGCCGCGCCGCAACGTCTCGCTGTGGACGCTCTGGCCGTTCAGCCGGGATGACGGCTCGGGCCGGGCGACGTTCACCTTTATCCGCTGAGTGACCCTTGGGCATTCTGGGCATCTCGCCAGGCGACCCTGACGCGCGGCCTGACGCGCGGCGGCGGCCGCTCGACAACCCGCGGGTGCTCATCGCCGCGGCGGTGCTGCTGATCGGGCTGCTGGCCGGCCTGATCTGGCTCTCCAACACCACGACCGAGATCGCGCTGCCGGTCCTGGCCGAAGGCGTCTTCTACGCGATGATCGGCGTCTGCGTGACGCTGCTGCTCGCGCTCGGCTTCGTGCTGGCGCGCAACCTCCTGAAGTTGTGGGTGGAGCAGCGGCGGGCGGCGCCGTTTGCGCGGTTCCGCGCCAAGCTCGTCGCCGCGCTCCTCGCGATGAGCATCATTCCCGCCGTGCTCGTGCTGATCACGGGCAGCCAGGTCATTCTCAATACGGCGGCGCGCTGGTTCAGCGAGCCCGTCGACGAGATCGTCAGTGCGGCGTCGTCGATCGCGCGCACGTTCTATCAGGATCGGAAAGAAGCGTTGGAGCTCCGCAGCTCACGGCTCGCGCGGGTGGTGCCGGCGCCGGCCGTGGTCGCCGGGGACGAGTCGGGCGTCGCGAACATGGTCAAGGACGAGCTGGCCACGCTGCGCGACGGGATGATCGAGATCTATCGCGTCACGGGCGGCCCGGGGACGCTCCCGGACGTCGTGCTGGTCGTGGCGGTCGAGTCGCCGACGCTGCCGGGGGCCGCGCCGGACGAAGAAGGCCGCCGGACGAAGGAAATGATCCGCGCGTCGGCCGATCGGATTGCGGCGCGGGTGGTCGAGACCAGCAATCCTGCGACGACGGAGGACCAGCTGGCCAACGGCGCGGGGCTGCTGCGGTCGGCGGCGCCGATCCGGGGGCCCGATGGCGCGATCCTCGGCGTCGTGCTCGTCTCGCAGCAGCTGACGCCTGACTTGCGCGGCTCGGCCCGGCTCGTCACGTCGGCGTTCGAACGCTACACGTCGCTCCGCTTGTTGCAGGTGCCGATTCAGGCGGTCTACCTGTCCATCTTCCTGGCGGTCACGCTGCTGATCCTCATCAGCGCGACGTGGCTCGGCTTGTACCTGGCGAAGCGGATCACGCGGCCGGTGCAGCGGCTCGCGGAGGGCGCGCGCGCGATCGGCGCCGGCCAGTTCGACGTGCGCCTGGAGGCGGAAAGCGGCGACGAACTGGGGTCGCTCGTCGAAGCCTTCAACGTGATGGCGGCCGAGCTGCGCACGAGTCGCGAGAAGCTCGAGCAGTCGGGGCGCGACCTGGAGCACAAGAACGTCGAGGTCGAAGCCCGCCGCCGGTACATCGAGACGATTCTGGAACGCGTGGCCACGGGGGTCATTTCGCTGGATGCCGGCGGCCGGATCTCGACGGTGAACGGCGCCGCCGAGCGGCTGCTGGCGCTCGGGCCGGATGCGGCCGGGCAGCCCGCGCGGGAGGTGTTCGACCGGGAGGACCTGCGTCCGCTCAACGTGCTGCTGGACGTGATCGCGAGGCGTGAGCCGGGCGGAGTGGTCGACGCCCGACGCGAGCCGCGCGGCCTCGTGGAAGAGATCACGCTCGCGCGGGAGGATCGGGAAGTGCATCTGGCGGCCGCCGCGACGGCCCTCGCCGGCGAGCAGGGCGAGATCGAAGGCGCGGTGCTCGTGCTCGACGACGTCACGCCGCTGATTCGGGCGCAGCGCGTCGCCGCCTGGCGTGACGTCGCGCGGCGGCTGGCCCACGAGATCAAGAATCCGCTGACGCCGATTCAGCTGAGCGCCGAGCGCATGCGCCGGCATTTCGCCACCGCGCCGCCGCCCACGGTCGCGCTCGTCAGCGAGTGCACCGACGCGATCATCACCGAGGTCGAGGCGCTGAAGGGGCTCGTCGACGAATTCGCGCAGTTCGCCCGGCTGCGCGGCCCGCGGCTGGTGCCGACGTCGCTCAATCTGCTCATCGACGAGACGCTGGCGCTCTACGGCGGCGTGCTGCAGCAGAGCCGCGTCCGCTTCAATCGGCAGTTCGCGACGGACCTGCCCGCGGTCAAGGTGGACGCCGAGCAGATCCGCCAGGTCGTCATCAATCTCATCGACAACGCGCTCGAGGCGCTCGGCGGACCCGTCGCGCCCGTGCGGCCGTCGGGCGCGCCGCCGACGATCGCGATTGCCACGTCCCACGACCGTCGCAACGGCCTCGTCCGCATCGTCGTGTCGGACAACGGGCCGGGCGTCCCGGCGGCGGACCGTGACAAACTGTTCATGCCGTACTACTCGACCAAGGGCCGGGGCAGCGGGCTGGGGCTCGCGATCGTGCGGCGGATCGTCGTGGAGCACGGCGGCGGCATCGAGGCGGGCGAGGCCGATCCGTCGGGAACCGTGTTCACGATTGAGCTCCCCGCCGCATAACCCCGATGTCCGCCATCCTCATCGTCGACGACGAAGCGGGAGTCCGAGGGTCGCTCGGAGCGGTGCTCCGTGACGAGGGCTACAACGTCGCCGTGGTGGACAGCGGCGAGGCCTGTCTCGAGCAGGTCACCCAGCACGACTACGACGTGATCCTGCTCGACATCTGGCTGCCGGGCATCGACGGCCTGGCCACGCTCGAGCGGCTGCGCGAGCGGCGGAACGACGCGCAGGTCGTGATGATTTCGGGACACGCCAGCGTGGAAGCGGCGGTCCGGGCCACCAAGCTCGGCGCGTTCGACTTCATCGAGAAGCCGCTGTCGCTCGAGAAGACGGTCCTGGTCGTGCGCAACGCCGTCGCGCAGCGCCGGCTCGAGGTCGAGAACCGCGCGCTGCGCGCGCGCGTCGACCGGCCGCTCGTCCTCGTCGGCACGAGCGAGCCGATGGTGCGGCTGCGCGATCAGATCGGCATGGCCGCGCCGTCGAACGGCCGGGTGCTGATCGCCGGCGAGAACGGCACGGGCAAGGAGCTGGTCGCGCGACAGATTCACGCCGTCAGCCACCGGCGCGCCGGGCCGTTCGTCGAGGTCAACTGCGCCGCGATTCCCGAGGAGCTCATCGAGTCGGAGCTGTTCGGCCACGTCAAGGGCGCGTTCACCGGCGCCGTCGCCGATCGCCGCGGCAAGTTCGAGGCCGCAAACGGCGGCACGCTCTTCCTCGACGAAGTGGGCGACATGAGCCTGAAGACGCAGGCGAAGGTGCTGCGCGCGCTGCAGGAGCAGGTGGTCGAGCCGGTGGGCGGCCGCGGCAGCGTCCGCGTGGATGTGCGCGTGATCGCGGCGACGAACAAATCGCTGACCGAGGAGATTCGCAACGGCCGCTTCCGCGAAGACCTGTTCTTCCGGTTGAACGTCATCCCGATTTCGGTGCCGCCGCTCCGCGAGCGCGGCGACGACGTGCTCAGGCTGGCCGAGCACTTCGTGGCCGAATTCGCGCGCGAGTACGGCCGCCGGCCCAAGTCGTTTTCAGGAGGCGCCGTGGCAGCGCTGCGCGGCTACCGGTGGCCGGGCAACGTGCGCGAGCTGCGCAACACGATCGAGCGGGTCATGATCATGGTGGCCGGCGAGACGATCGAAGCCGGTCACCTGGCCTTCCTCGACGGCGTGGTGCCGATGCCGGCGCCCGTCGCGCCGCTCTTCGATGCGCGCGACGCGTGGGAGCGCGGCTACATCCTGTCCGCGCTCACCGCCTGCGACGGCAACATCTCGCGCACGGCCGAGGCGCTCGGCCTCGAACGGAGCAACCTTTATAAGAAGATGCGCGGATTGGGAATTGCGCCGGGGCAGAGGGAAGACGCACCGTAGATCCAGGTACGCCTCGTACGTCTCGTACGTCTCGTACGTCTCGTACGTCTCGTACGTCTCGTACGTCTCGTACGGGGAATGACCTGACGCTGGTCAACATCCTTTGTTCGAGGGGGTTTTCAAGTCCGGCAAAAAACAGTTGGCCAGCGTCAGCGCGTTCGTCGTCCGAGGCGTACGCGACGTCCGAGGCGTACCCGAACTATCGAAGCCTGTTTTCCAGAATCTGATCGTCCTTGAACCCTTCGAGTTGCAGGTACCACGCGGCCGATGCCGTGAGCGCCGCGGCCGGGACGAGGCCGACGATTTCGCTTTCGAGGACCGACACGCCGTGGCGCTCGGCCTCGCGCTTCACGATCTCGAACACGCGGAACATCGGCGTCTTCTCGAAGTTTGTGAGGTTCATCGACACCTGGACGATGCCGCGGTCGGCGAGCTCGATGCCCATGGCCTTGACGTACCGGAAGCCGCCGGAGCTCTGGCGGATGGCGGCGGCAATCTTCTTGGCCACGTCGAGGCGGTTGGTGGCGAGGTTGATGTTGTAGGCGATGAGCGCGACGCGGGCGCCGATGACCGACGCGCCGGCGGTCGGGTGCGGTGCCGCCGGGCCGAAGTCGGGCGCCCACTCGGGCTGCTTGAGTTTGGCGGGCAGGCCTTCGAATTCGCCGCGGCGGATGTCCTCGAGGTTGCGGCGCGCGGGCACGGCCGCCGCCTCTTCATAAAGAAAGACGGGCAGGTTGTGCCGCCGGGCGACGTCGGCGCCGACCTCGCGCGCCATCGCCACGCAGTCGGCCATCGTGACCCCCTCAATCGGCACGAACGGCACCACGTCCACGGCTCCGAGGCGCGGGTGCTCGCCCTTGTGATGGCGCAGGTCGATGCGCGCGAGCGCGGTCTCGAAGAGCGCCAGCGCCGAGGCCTTCACGGCAGCCGGCTCGCCGGCAAAGGTGAACACGGTCCGGTGGTGCGTGGCGTCGGGCTTGACGTCCAGCAGCCGCGCGCCGGCGCCTCGAATCGCGTCGCCGCAGGCGTCGAGCACCGCCTGGTCGCGGCCTTCACTGACGTTGGGAATACACTCCACGATGGGCATGGTCGCAAATTATCGCTTAGGCGGGGGGACTTCGTCCCCGCCGCATCCCCCCCTACGCGCTCACTCGTGGGGCCCCGCGATCCCCACTCCGTTCGCGCGGCTCACTCGCTTTTACTCGTTCGCTACGCGCCATTCCCTCTTGTACAGTTCGCGACGCGCCGATATAATCCGCGAGGCCTGAAGATGGTCGACCCACGACGCCTCGAACCGGATACGGCCGACACCCGAGAGGCCGCAGACCGGGAAAGCCAGACCGACGCCTTGCTCGTCGAGGGGCTGGATCGCTACTTTACGGGCCGGTACGAAGACGCCATCCACCTCTGGACGCGTCTCCTGTTTCTCGACCGCAATCACGCCAAGGCCCGCGCCTACATTGACCGCGCCCGGACAGCGCTGGCCGAACGGCAGCGCCGTTCCGAGGAGATGCTGCAGACGAGCCGCGCCCTGCTCGAACAGGGGGAAACGGAAGCCGCGCGGGATCTGCTGACCGAGGCCGTTGCGCAGGGTGGGGAGGACGAGCACGCCGCGGCCCTCCGCCACCGTCTGGAGCGGGTCGAGCGCTTGAATGCCGCGGATCGGGCGTGGCCGGCGGGCCCGTCGGCGCCGGTTGAAGGGGTCACGGTCGAAACGGTCCCAGGCTGGTCGTGGCGTCAGCGACCGCATCCGATCGCGGTCGGCGCCGTGCTCGCCGCCGCGTTGCTCCTCATCCTGACCGTGTCCAGCGGGGTCGCGCAGGACTGGCTGGGCTGGCGATCCACCGCCGAAGGCATCCGGCCGGCGGCAGGCGAGCCGCGGGTTCCGATCCTGTCGAGCGGCGACGTGGCCCTGGTGCGCGCCAGGACGCTGGCCGAGCGCGGCCGGTTCGCAGAGGCCCTTCGCGCGCTGGACCGCGTCGGCCCCGACAGCGCGCAGCGACCGGCGGTCGATCGCATGAAAGCCGACATTCAACAACTCCTTCTGGCCGGCGCGCCTCCGCCCGGAGGGAGACCACGACGATGAAGTGTCCGAAGTGTCATTACCTGAGCTTCGAGCCTTCGCCGCGCTGCCGGAATTGCGGATTCGATCTGGGCATCGCCGATGTCGAAGTGGCGATCCGGCCCGATGTCCCCGAGGCGCCCGCCGCTGACCTCGAATTGCATCCGACACGGCGCACGGCGCCGCGGCGGGGTCCGAAGACCCTCGGCCTGATCCATCCGGCGCGCGATGTCGAGGCGCCGAGAGAACCAGCGCCATTTCAGGAAGTGCCGTTGCGGATCGATCTGGATCCGCCGGCGGTGGTGGGTCTGTCGCGTCAGGAAACCGTTCGTTCATCGGCGCCGGCGCCACAGGTCCCCGGTGCGCGAGTTCCGATCCCCAGTTCCCCGGTTCCTCAGTTCCCCAGTTCCAGAGTTGCCCCGGTCGTACCGGTCGCTCCTCCTCCTCAGACACCAGGAGAGCTCCCTCTATTCGTAAAGGGCTTGCTCTCCGGTCCGGCGCGGCCGCCACTCGGGGTTAGGCGGGCTGCGCCTGAGCTTGTCCGGCCCAAACCGGCGCCGACGCCGCCGCGACCACCGGGGCCGTTCGACGCGGATCTCATCGAAGACCTGCGACGCATGGAGACCGAGGAGAACAGCCGGCTGCGCGCGTCGATGCGGGAACAGGCGCGTGTCGAGGTCGCCTCATCGGGCGAGGTCGGCAGGATGACGCGACTCGCCGCACTCGGCGCGGACTGGGCGATCCTCTCCGCGTTGAGCACGGTGATCTTGTGGGCCAGCCTCCGCGTTGCCGATGCGCGAGTCCAGGACCTCACCCTCGCGGCCGTCCTGCCCCTCACCGCATTCCTTGTGCTCGTGGGCTTCGCCTACTTCCTCATGTTCACTCTGGGGAACGGCCAGACGCCCGGCAAGATGGCGTTGCACATCCGGGTCGTCGATGTGACCGTGCCCGATACCTCTCAGCCGCCGTCGCCGAGACAGGCGCTCAACCGCACGCTGCTTTCGGCCGCCTCCGGCGTTCTGCTCGGGATCGGCTTCATCCCGGCGCTCGGCGAACACGGCGTCGCCGCTCCCGATCGATTCACTCAGACCCGCACCGTCCGGGCATGACCGGCCTCGCGCTGTTCTTCGCCACCATGGGGCCGACGGGCTACATCCGCTTTGCGCCCGGCACGTTTGGCTCCGCGATTGGCGTGGCCCTCTACCTCCTCGTGTACTACCTGCGATTCGACATGGTCATGCAGATCGCGGTCGCGGTGATCGTCATCGGAGGCGGCATCTGGGCCGCCTCGGAGGCGTCGCGTCACTTCCAGCAGGAAGATCCGAGCCAGGTCGTCGTGGACGAAGTCGCGGGGCAGTTCGTCACGCTCATGCTCACAGGCTCGGCCATCAGAGGCGCGATCCTCGGCTTTCTCGTCTTCCGCGTGCTCGACATCATCAAACCCTGGCCCGCGCAGAAAATCGAACGCCTGCACGGCGGCGTCGGCATCGTCGGCGATGATGTCGCGGTGGCCATCTACGGCAATCTGATCCTGCAGGGAGTCTTCTACTTCGTTCCGGACTTCCGGTGATGCCGCTCCGCACGGCGGAAATCCTCGCCGTCGGCAGCGAGTTGCTGACCCGGTTCCGACAGGACACGAACTCGCTGTTTCTCGCGGGGCGCCTCGACGAGGCTGGCATCGACCTGCGCTGGAAGACCATCGTCGGCGATCGCCGTCCGGATCTGGTCGCGGCCGTCCAGCACGCCCGGAGCCGCGTCGATCTGGTCGTGACGACGGGAGGACTGGGCCCAACGGCCGATGACCTCACGCGAGAGGCCGTCGCGGAGGTGCTGGCCCTGCCTCTCGAGGAAGACTCGGCCGTCATGTCGGCTATCCGTGCGCGCTTCGAGGCGCGCCGGATCCCAATGCCCGACCTGAACCGGCGGCAGGCGCTGGTGCCGCGGGGCGCGACCGTGCTGCCGAATCCGCGCGGCACGGCGCCCGGCCTCTGGATCGAGTCGGGCGGGACCATTGTCGTCCTCCTGCCGGGACCGCCGAGGGAGCTGGAGCCGATGTTCGACGACCACGTCGCGCCGCGGTTGAGAGCACGATCGGGCGGCCGCCAGGTGCGCCGGCGCGTGATCAAGACCACGGGCCGATCGGAATCCGCGATCGACGAAGTCGCCGAGCCCGTCTACTCCGAGTGGACCGGATCGGTGTCAGTGCCGATCGACACGACGATCCTTGCGGCGCCCGGCCTGATTGAGCTGCACCTCTCCGCCCGTGGGGACGATGTGGCGGCGCTCGATCAGGCGCTTGGTGACGGCGTGCGCCGCCTCGCCGATGCCCTTGGATCAGCCGTCGTCAGCATCGACGGCCGCAGCCTCGAAGCTGTCGTCGGCGACGCGCTCCGCGCGCGCGCATTTCGAATCGCGGTCGCCGAGTCCTGCACCGGCGGGCTGCTGCTCGGCCGGCTGACGGAAGTGCCCGGCAGTTCGGCGTGGGTGAACGGCGGCGTCGTCGCCTACGCCGACGCCGTGAAGATCGATCAACTCGGCGTGGATGCGCAGCTTCTGTCCGCGCACGGGGCGGTGAGCGAGCCGGCGGCGCAGGCGATGGCGCACGGTGTTCGAGCGCGGCTGCACGCGCAGGTCGGCGTGGCCATTACCGGGATCGCCGGTCCCGACGGCGGTACGGCTTTGAAGCCGGTCGGCACCGTTGTCGTCGCAGCCGTCACGCCCAACGCCGACGTGGTGCGCACGTTTCTGTTTCCCGGCGATCGGCGCATGGTGCGGCTGCAGTCCGTGAACGCCGCGCTGAACATGGTTCGAACCGCGCTCGCGTGACATGCGCCTGTTCTTCGGGATCGAGCCGACACCGGCCGCTCGAACCGCCATCAGCGATCTCTTGTCACAGGCCTCCGATGCGCTGGGCTCTGCCTCGACGGCCCTGCGATGGATCGCGCGGGAGAACCTGCATCTGACACTTCAGTTCCTGGGGGAGGTCGAGCGCGATCGCCTGGAGGGTCTCGTGACGTCACTCGGGCCGCGACTCGCGCTGCGGCCGTTCGTGGTGTCGCTCGATCGGTTCGGCGCGTTTCCGCCATCCGGTCCGCCGCGGACCATCTGGCTTGGAGTGGGCAGCGGCGCCAACGAAGTACGGGAGATCCATGCGGAGATCGGCCGGCGGCTGGCCGCGTTGAAGTTCGAGCCGGAAACGCGGCCGTACTCCCCGCATCTCACCGTGGCTCGCGTCCGCGACGAACAGCGCGGGCGCGCAGCGGCGGTCCGTTCCACACTGGCCGCGATCCAGGTGCCCGTCACCCAATGGCCGGTCGCGCACGCGACGCTCTTCGAAAGCGACCTGTCGGGTCCGAGGCCCCGGTACACCGAACGCGGCCGGCTGCAGCTTGGAGACTAGCCGTGCCTGTAGAAGAATTGACGCGATGCCCGTGACTCATCAGGTGGCCGTGTTCGGCGCGGGGAGCTGGGGCACGGCGCTCGCCATTCACCTCGCGGGTGTCGGCCACAGCGTGACGCTCTGGGGTCGGGATGCCGGGTTGATCGCAGAGATGACCGCCCGGCGGGCCAACCCGACCTATCTGCCTGACATCACGTTTCCGGATCGCGTCCGGCCGACCGCTGACTTGCAGGAGGCGCTCGCCGGCGCGCAGCACGTGATCTTCGCCGTCCCCTCCCATGGCCTTCGAGGAGTGGTCCGCGCGGCCGCGGCGGCAATTCCGTCTGACGCCGTGCTCGTGAGCGCGACGAAGGGCATCGAACCCGAGTCACTGCAACGGATGTCGGGTGTGATCCTTGAAGAAACCGGCGGCAGGAATCCCGTGGTCGTGCTCTCCGGACCGAGCTTCGCCGCGGAAGTCGTCCGCGGCCGTCCGACCGCGCTTGTGGCCGCCTCGCCGGACGCCGCGGCGGTGCGGTCCGTCCAGGAGCGGTTTCGAGGCCCCGGATTCCGGGTGTACGCGTCTGACGACGTCGTCGGGGTGGAGATTGGTGCGGCGCTGAAGAACGTGATTGCGATTGCCGCGGGCGTGACCGAGTCGTTGCAGCTTGGGCACAACGCGCTCGCCGCGCTCATCACGCGCGGCCTCGCCGAGGTGTCGCGCCTGGCGTGCGCGGTGGGTGGCCGGCGAGACACGCTCGCGGGACTGAGCGGCCTTGGCGATCTCGTGCTGACCTGCACCGGGGAGCTGAGCCGCAACCGTCACGTCGGCATCGAGCTGGGCCGTGGCCGCGCACTACCAGGCATCCTCGCCGGCATGCGCATGGTGGCGGAAGGTGTGCGGACGACGGAAGCCGCGCTGGCGCTGGGCCGGCGTCATGACGTGGAGCTGCCCATCGCGAGTCAGATGGCCGACGTCCTCTCCGGACGCAGCACGCCTCGTGACGCTGTGGCCAACCTGATGCTGCGGCCGCAGCGCGACGAGTCCGACGGCCAGCCGATCTGAGACGCCATGCCGTCCTTTTTCGATCGCCTTCGCGCGGGTCTCGCGAAGACCGCGCAGCAGATTCGCGAGCGGCTGACGGATGCCGCACCCGCCGCGGAGGCGAGCGCACCGGCCGCGCCGGCGGGGGCGCGGCCTGAGACGCTCGAAGCCGTGTCAGACGCGCTGATCGGCGCCGACGTCGGTCTGCAGGCGACCGAGCAGATCCTGGCGGCGGCGAAACAGGAGAGTGACGGCACGCCGCGTGAGCGCGTCGAGCGCGTCATGCTCCGCATCTTCCAGAATGTCGCGCCTCCCGTTCCGATGGCGTCGCGCCCGCACGTGGTCCTCGTGGTGGGCGTGAACGGCACCGGCAAGACGACGACAGTCGGCAAGCTGGCGCGCCTGTATCAGTCCGAGGGCAAGTCCGTCATCATCGCGGCCGCCGACACGTTTCGCGCCGCCGCCGTGGAGCAGATCGCCATCTGGGCCGAGCGTGCGGGGGTGGAGGTGGTTCGGGCGAAGGCCGGCGCCGATCCGGCCGCCGTGCTGTTCGACGCGGTGTCGGCCGCCAAGGCGCGCGGCCGCGACGTCGTCCTCGCGGATACCGCCGGCCGCCTTCACACGCGCGCGAATCTGATGGCGGAGCTCGACAAGATCCGTCGCATCGCGTCGCGCGAAGTGCCTGGCGCTCCGCACGAAGTGCTCCTCGTGCTCGACGCCACCGTCGGGCAGAACGGCCTCGTGCAGGCGCGCGAGTTCATGGCGGCGAGCGGCGCGAACGGCGTCGTCCTGACCAAGCTCGACGGCACGGCGCGGGGCGGCGTCGCCGTCGCCATCGCGCACGATCTCAAGCTGCCGATCCGGTACGTCGGCGTCGGCGAGACGATGGACGATCTCGTCCCGTTCGACGCGGCCACCTACGTGTCGGCGTTGTTTTCAGAACGATGGTAACGGACGCCGACGCGCGCTTCATGGCGCGGGCGCTGTTTCTCGCCGAGCGCGGTCTGGGGCGCACATCGCCCAATCCCATCGTCGGCGCTGTCGTGGTGACCGACGGCGGCGTGGTGGTGGGGCAGGGCGCGCACCTCGCCGCGGGCGGACCGCATGCGGAAGTCGTGGCGCTCGATGCGGCCGGTGCGCAGGCCCGCGGCGCGACGCTGTACTGCACGCTCGAGCCGTGCGTGCACACGGGCCGGACGGGGCCCTGCGTGGATCGCATCGCCGCGGCCGGGATACGCCGCGTGGTCGCCGCCACGCGCGATCGCAACCCGCAGGTGCAGGGACGCGGGGTCGCGTACCTGCAGAGCCACGGTATCGACGTCACGGAAGGTGTGGGCGCGAAGGATGCGGCGAGGCAGCTCGCGCCGTTCTTCTGCTGGGTCACCGAACGACGCCCCTACGTGATCGTGAAAGCCGCCGTCTCGGCGGACGGCTTCGTCGGCCGCCCTGGCGAACGCGTGCTCCTGACCGGCGCGGCCGCCAATCGGTTTCTTCATCGGCAGCGTGCGGCGGTGGACGCTATTGCCGTCGGATCAGGGACCATCCTGGCCGACGATCCGGAGCTCACCGCGCGCCTGGCCTACCGCGCTAAGTCCTTTGTTCGTGTGATTTTCGACTTCAGCTTGAGGGTCCGGCCCTCGGCCAGGGTGTTCTCGACCATCGGCGCCGGCCCGGTCATAATGGTTGTTTCGACGGGCGCCGCGGAAGCCCATCCAGAGGTCGTGGCTGGACTCGAGGCGCGGGGCGCCATCTTCGAACGGGTCGTTACCCGGGACCTGCGGCCGATTCTGGCCGCGCTTGCGACCCGGGGCACGGTGTCAGTGCTGGTCGAAGGCGGTCCGCGGTTGCAGGCCGCGTTCTTCGAGCAGGGACTCGTCGATCGGGTCCAGAGGGTCGTGACGCCGCACGTGCTCGAGCGGGGCATCCCGGCGGCGAGCGGCATGGATCTGCCGGTGACGTCGGGCAGGGCCCGGCGGGTGCGACTTGGAGCGGATGAGTTGTGGGAGGCGGATGTTCACGGGCTTGATTGAAGATGTCGGACGGGTCGCACGGCCCGAGGCAGGCGCGGACAGCGACCTGCGCATCGCGACGTCTCTCGCGAGCCAGCTTCGCCCCGGCGACAGCGTGGCCGTGAATGGCGTCTGCCTCACTGCGACGTGGGCTGACAGCACCGCATTTGGCGCGCACGTGTCGCCGGAGACGCTTCGCGTGACCACGCTCGGCGGTCTTCGCGACGGGAGCCTCGTCAATCTCGAGCGGCCGCTCCGCGCCGACGGCCGCGTGGGCGGACACTTCGTGCTCGGCCACGTGGATGGCGTGGGACGCATTACGCGTTTTGCCCAGGACGGAGAGAGTTACTGGCTCGACGTGGACGTGCCCGTCGAGCTGGCGCCCGCCATCGTCTCCAAAGGCTCCATCGCGATTGACGGCATCAGCCTGACGGTGGCGGCGCTCGCCGGGGCGCGCCTCGGCGTGCAGATCGTGCCGTTCACGTTCGCGGCGACCGCATTGCGCGTCGCCCAGGCGGGCGATCGCGTGAATCTCGAAACGGACATCATCGGCAAGCACGTGCTGCGGCTCTTCGCGCTCCGGACGGAAGCCGGCGCACAAGTGGGACGGCCATGAGCACACCCATGCGGCTGGCCAAAGGCTCGCGGCGGCGGAGCCCGTTTGCGGGTGTGGACGAGGCGATCGACGCGCTTCGCGCCGGCCAGATGATCATCGTCGTGGACGACGAGGAGCGGGAGAACGAAGGCGACCTGACGATGGCCGCCTCCAAGGTCACCCCCGAGGCGATCAACTTCATGGTCAAGCACGGGCGCGGCCTCGTGTGCCTGGCGATGACGCCCGAGCGGCTCGATGCGCTGGAGATTCCGCTCGAGGTCGCCGACAATTCCTCGCCCCGCGAGACGGCCATGTGCGTCTCGATCGACGCGAAGTCAGGAACCTCGACGGGCGTGTCCGCGGCGGATCGGGCGAAGACCATCCACACCGCGATTGATCCCGGGACGACGCCCCGCGACCTGAATCGTCCCGGACACATCTTTCCGCTGCGCGCGCGGTCCGGCGGCGTGCTGGTGCGCGCCGGGCACACCGAGGCCGCGGTGGACCTCGCCCGCATCGCCGGCCAGGTGCCGGCCGGCGTCGTCTGCGAGGTCATGAACGACGACGGGTCGATGGCCCGAGTACCGGAACTGACGAAGTTCGCGAAGCGCCACAAGCTCCTGATGATCACGATCCTCGATCTCATCCGGCACCGGATGCGGACCGAGAGCCTCGTGCGCCGCGTCGCGCGGGCGTCGCTGCCCACCGCGCACGGCGAATTCGCCGTGTACGCGTATGACAGCGTGATCGACGGTCAGACGCACGTCGCGCTCGTGTGCGGCGAGGTCGGCGACGGCGCGAACGTGATGGTGCGCGTCCACTCCAAGTGCCTGACCGGCGACGTGTTCCATTCGATGCGGTGCGACTGCGGCGCGCAGCTCGACACGGCGATGGCGCGCATCGCGCTCGAAGGACGCGGCGTGCTGCTGTATCTCAATCAGGAAGGCCGCGGCATCGGCCTCGCCAACAAGATCCGGGCCTACGAGCTCCAGGATCAGGGGCTCGACACCGTGGAGGCCAACGAGCGGCTCGGGTTCAAGCCCGACCAGCGCGACTACGGCATCGGCGCGCAGATCCTGCGCGACCTCGGCGTGCACACGATGCGGCTGCTCACCAACAACCCGCGGAAGTTCATCGGCCTCGAAGGCTACGGGCTGTCGGTGGTCGAGTCGGTGCCGCTCGAGATCGCGTCAACGGAGTTCACCCGCCGCTACCTCAAGACCAAGAAGGACAAGCTTGGGCATACGCTCAAGAGCCTGTAGACCAGAACCGTGTTCACGTCTCTCTCGAATCGCCTGCAGACCGTCTTCAAGAGCCTGAGGGGCGAAGCCCGCCTCACCGAGAGCTCGGTGGACGCGGCGCTGCGCGAGATCCGGCTGGCGCTGCTCGAAGCCGACGTGAACTTCCGGGTCGTCAAGGCGTTTGTCGATCGCGTCCGCGCGAAGGCCGTCGGCGAGGAAGTGCTGACCAGCCTGACGCCCGCGCAGCATGTCGTCCGCATCGTGCGCGACGAGATGCTCGCGCTGTTCGGCGACGCGCCGTCGGGCCTGACGCAGACGTCCCGCTCGCCGCGCGTGGTGCTCATGCTCGGGCTGCAGGGCTCGGGCAAGACCACGACGTCGGCCAAGCTGGCGCGGCTGCTGCAGAAGCAGGGCCGCCATCCGTTCCTCGTGTCCACCGACGTGCGACGGCCGGCGGCGATCGAGCAGCTGTCCGTGCTCGCGACTCAGATCGGCGTGCGCGTGCACGATCCCAGCGGCGACATGGATCCCGTGGCGCGTGCGAGCGGCGCGCTCGCCGCCTGCAAGACCCTCGGCTTCGACACGCTCATCGTGGACACCGCGGGCCGCCTGCACATCGACGACGAGCTCATGTCCGAGCTGCTGGCGATCAAGGCGGCCGTGGACCCGACGGACCTGTTGTTCGTCGCGGACGCCATGACCGGGCAGGACGCCGTCAA
>Ga0137433_1000582_pt1 | contig 18810 bp, 16 predicted proteins | sample EasRivERMZT840_2_FD_102335 | JGI IMG/M metagenome (GOLD analysis project Ga0137433, IMG submission 102335) | Soil microbial communities from meander-bound floodplain in the East River, Colorado, USA - East River MetaG ERMZT840_2 | ecosystem: Environmental > Terrestrial > Soil > Floodplain ...
CCAGCAGGTCGGACTCGCCGTGGAGCCTGCCGACGAAGGTGATGCTGGTGGGGGTGCCGTCCTTCGAGGTGAAGCCGTTGGGCGCCACGACGCAGGGATGCCCCGTCAGGTTGTTGGCCAGCAGATTGTCGCCGCCGTAGCTCGGGCAGACGTAGCAGTCCACCGCTTCGAGCGACTTTTCCATCGCGCGCATCAGGAGGGTGCGCACCCGGTTGGCCCGGATGTACTCCACGGCAGGTGTGAGCTGCGCCTGCCGGAAGACGTTCGGCCAGGCGTTGGCGATCTGGCGCACCATCAGGTCGTCGCGGCCGGATCGGGTCAGGTCGTCGAACGCCGTCGCGGCTTCGGCTCCCAGGATGATGGAGAGCGGCATGATGGGGGGATCCTTGGGGAGCTCGATCGGCACCAGAGTCACTCCCAGCTCGCGCAGCTCATCGAGCGTCCTCTTGTCGTTCGCCTGCCATTCCCTGGCCCTGGTCTTCGTCTCTTCGTCAGTCTCCTCGTCGCCGGCCGCGCGGTCTTCCTCGAAGAGGCTCTGCACGAACCCCACGCGCAGCGATCGCGCGTCTTTACCCGTGGGCCATTCGAAGGATCGATCGACGGCGCACGCGTCCAGGCCGTCGGCTCCATGGATCGCCTGGAACACCGCGCCGCAGTCGCGCAGCGTCCGCGCGATCGGGCCGATCTTGTCCATGCTCCAGCACAGCGCCATGCAGCCATGCCGGCTGACGCGGCCGAACGTGGGGCGCAGGCCGCTCGCGCCGCAGCGCGTGCAGGGAGAGACGATGCTCCCCCAGGTCTCCGTGCCGATGGTGAACCCCGCGAGCCCGGCGGCGGCGGCCGAGGCCGAGCCGGCGGATGACCCGCTGGAGCCCTGCTCCAGGTTCCAGGGATTCTTCGTCGTCCCGCCGAACCAGACGTCCCCCCAGGCCAGCTCACCGACGCTGAGCTTGGCGATCAGCACCGCGCCCGCCTCCTCGAGGCGCGACACGACCGTCGCTTTCTCGGGACGCTCCTGCTCCTTGTAGGGGACCGAGCCCCAGGTCGTCCTGTAGCCGGGGACCGCCAGCAGGTCCTTCGCTCCCCAGGGGATGCCGTGCAGCGGCCCGCGATCGATGCCCGAGGCCAGCTCGCGGTCGGCGGTTTCCGCCTGCTTGAGCGCGAGATCCTCCGTGAGGGAGATGACGCAGAGGAGCTTCGGGTCGTAGCGCTTCAGGCGCGCGAGGTAGAGGCGCGTCAGCTCGACGGAGGAGATCTCACGGCCGCGCAGCAGCGACGCCAGAGTCGTGACGGGAGAGAAGGCGAGATCGTCGTCGCTGCCGGGGCGCTTCACTCCGTCGGCGCGTGGCGTGGCCGGGGCCCGGCGGGGGGCGACGGCGGCCAGGCGGCTCGCAGGATCCGGGTTGAACTGGAGCGCGGGAGCCACGCCGTTGTCGACGGGCACCGCGCGCAGCGCCGCGTAGCTCGCCAGCGCCTCGTTCACCCCTTCGAGCATCATCTTGCGATCGTCGTCGGTGAGCGACAGACCGGAGATCCACTCGGCCTTCTTGATCATCCCCTTGGTGACCTCGGGCTCGTCCTGCGCCACCGCAACCAGAGCGCGCCCGAACACGGCCGACCCGATGCCCGTCGCCGCGATGGCCACAAGGACGCGGCGCCGGGGCCAGACGCTGGTGCCGTCAACCGGTACTTCCTGTGTCGATCGTTCGTCTGCTGCTGCCACGTGGGCTCCCTCCCTCGAGTTCGGGCAATCTTATCAGCACCGCGCCCGCGGCAGACGGTCTGGTATCATGCCGCCACTCAGGAGCAGCGACGTGGATACGACCATACGGTTCGGCCACAGCCCCGACCCCGACGATGCCTTCATGTACTGGCCTCTCGCCAGCGGCGCCGTCGATACGGAAGGGCTCGTCTTCGCGCAGGTGCTGGAGGACATCGAGAGCCTCAACCGCCGGGCGATGGCGGGAGAGCTGGAAACCACCGCGGCGTCGGTGCACGCCTGCGCCTATCTCGCCGGCCGTTACGCCATTCTCCCCTGCGGCGCGAGCATGGGGGAGGGCTACGGTCCACTGGTCGTCTCCACACGGCCCATGACGATTGACGATCTGACGACGGCGACGATCGCCGTGCCCGGAACGATGACCAGCGCCTTCCTCGCGCTGCGGCTCGCGATCGGGGCCTTCGAGCATCGCGTCGTCCCCTTCGACAGGATCCCGGACCTCGTGAAGGCGCAAGAGGTGGACGCGGGGCTGCTCATCCACGAGGGGCAGGTGACGTGGCAGCGCGATGGGCTGCATCGGGTCATCGACCTGGGGGTCTGGTGGCGCGATCGCACCGGCGGGCTGCCGCTGCCGCTGGGGGTCAACATCGTGCGCAAGGACCTTGGCTCAGAGACGATGCAGAAGGTGGGACGCGTCCTGAGGCGCGCCATCGACTGCTCCCTGGCGCGCCGCCCCGAGGCCCTCGCCTACGCCGGGCGCTTCGGGCGCGGGCTCGAGGCTGGGCTCACGGATCGCTTCGTCTCGATGTACGTGAACGAGCGCACGCGCGACTGCGGCGATGACGGCAGAAAGGCCATCCGCATGCTGCTCGATGAGGGGATCGGCGCGGGAGTCATCTCATCCCAGGGGTCGTCTGCCGTCGAGTTCGTCCCGCTGGCGGCCGCACCCGGAGCCCCACGCGCGTGAGCACGGACACCAGCGCCTCCCCGCGCACGCCTCTCTACGACTTCCACCGCCGCTACGGCACCGTCGCGTTCGGGGATGTGGATGGCTGGCAGATGCCGCGCGTCTTCGAGAACATCAAGATGGAGTACCTCGCGGCGAAGGGGACGGTGGCCGTGATGGATCGCTCGAACTACGGCCGCCTGCGTGTGTCGGGGGCGAAGCGCCTCGATCTTCTCAACCGCCTCACGACCAACGACGTCAAGAGCGTTGCGGCCGGGCAGGGGGCGCTGACCGCGCTATTGACCGACAAGGGGCGGATGATCGACGTGCTGAGGCTCAGCGCGCGGGAGGATTTCCTCTGGCTTCTGACCTCCCCGGGGAACCAGACGCGCGTCATGGAGCAGATCGTGTCGATGCGCTTCCGCGACGACGTCTCTCTCGAGGATGCGACGCCCGCCACCGCGATGATCTCGCTGTTCGGTCCGCAGGCGGCGCACCTCCTGGGCGCCGCGGCGCGCGCGCATCACTTCGACGACCTTCCCGAGGAGGGCTGCCGCGCGATGGAGATTGGGGGGACGCAGGTCACCGCAATCAGGACCCGCGGTCTCGGCGGCGCCGGCTACGACATCATCGCGGATGCCGCGGGAGCGGCTTCGGTCTGGCAGAGGATCTTCGCGGAAGGGGTTCCCTACGGCGCCTCGCCCATGGGGGAGGAGGCCTGGGAAATGCTGCGCATCGAGTCGGGCATCCCGCGGTTCGGGCGGGAGCTGACCGAGGAGCACAATCCTCTGGAGGCGGGGCTGTCGGCGGCGATCAGCTTCAAGAAAGGCTGCTACGTGGGGCAGGAGGTGATCGCGAGGCTCGACTCGCGGCAGAAAGTCTCGCGGCAACTGGTCGGGCTCTGGATCGAGCCGGGGCCGGTCCCGCCACCGTCGTCTTCCATCGAAGCTCCCGGACAGCAGGGGACCCCGGTGGGAACGCTCACGAGCGTGGCGCCCTCGCTGGATTTCCGCCGCGTGATCGGCCTCGGCTACGTGCGCAACGAGCACGCGGCCGCGGGGACCAGCCTGGCGATCGTCGACGGCGGCGATCGCTACAACGCGGTCGTCTCCGATCTTCCCTTCACCAAACCAACCCAGCCTCAGCCCGGCCGGGCGTAGCGCGTCATGGGTGTGCGGCGGTGACGACGGTGTGGATGCCGCCGCGGACGTTGAAGTCGCCCACGACCGTCATCCGTTTCGGGTGAATTGCCTGCACGAGATCGTCCAGGATGCGGTTGGTGACGTCCTCATGGAAGTGCCCCTCGTCGCGAAACGACCAGAGATAGAGCTTCAGGGATTTCAGCTCCACGCAGAGGTCGGCCGGGACATAGGTGATCCGGATGGTGGCGAAATCAGGCTGCCCCGTGCGCGGGCAGACGCAGGTGAACTCGGGACATTCGAAGGCGATCTCGTAGTCCCGCCCGGGCCGGGGGTTGGGGAATGTCTCGAGACTCTTCGAGGGGGTGCTCGGCATCCTTCGCTAGTGTCCCGTACCGGAAATCGTGTTAACACCGAGGGCGCCGAGGCGCCCGGCTGGCAAGGAGCGACGAGGGCGCATGCGTTGTGCATGTAACCGAGGAGCGACGCAGCCAGCCGGGATGCATCGGCGGCCGAATGTAACAGGATTTCCGGTACGGGACACTAGTGAGAGCCGAGGAACGCCAGCACGGTCGCGACGAGATTCGGCGACAGCATCGCCGTCACCGCTCCGAGGATGACGCCGCCGGCCGCGAACATCATCATCAGCGCGAAGCGCTGGCCCAGCAAACTCGACGATCTCATGGAAGCTCCTTGAGGAACCACGTTGCCTCCCGCGGGGAGGCTCCCGGCCGGAGTGAACGGAACAGCATAACAACGCGGCACGCGGCCTGGCAAACTCAAGAAAAATCGCTTGCGAGGGCGCGGCCGGCCTGATTGAGGCGGCGGCTTGGCTGTAGGGTCAAGCAAACCCTGGGTTCGCTATCATCGGGCCATGCGAGAGCGCCTCACGAGACCCCCACAGGGAAGCCCCCCTTCGACCAGGGATGACCTGGTGACCCGGATCGTCGGGTTTCTCGCCCGGCGCGGGGCGCCCGAATCGAGCGCCCGGCTCGTGGAGAGGTTCCTCAGGATGATGCCGGCGTCCGAGGAGCAGGCGACCCGCCTTCTGAGGCCGCTGCTCGAGCCGGCCGGGATTGGCTATCGGGACGGGGAAGGGTGGTCGCAGGGGGGTGTGCCCCCGGTGCCGACGGGCCCGACACGCATGACGTTGCGAGCGGTTGTCGTGGATCCGGAGCGCGATGCGCTGGTCGCGTACGACGCTGGCGGCGAGGGGCCGCTTTCTCCCGAAGAGATCCGGTGGCCCGAGACCTTCGCCATCGTGCTGGACGGCCCGGCCCGGGGACGACTCCATGCGTGGCTCGTGGGGCGGCGGCTGCCTGCGCCCGCGCGCATCGCCTTGCTGCGCACGGTCGTGCGCTCCGTGGCCAGGGTGCCGCGCGGCGCGGGGCTCGAGGAGATCTGTTCCACGCTCGGCGTGCGGTGGCTGGATGCCGGCGATGCGGCCGGGGTCGCTGCCGCCATGGCCGCGTGCCTGGCCGAGACCGCATCGCGCCGCGAGGAAGCGGGGCTCGAAGAGCTTGGCGCGGATGAGACGACGCCGAACGCCGGCGAAGATCTCGTGGTCCTGCCTGGCACGATCACCGCCGACCAGCTCGCGGCGCTCCCCGAGTCGCCCGGCGTGTACCGCTTCTTCGACCGCGACGATGAGCTTCTCTACGTCGGCAAGGCCTCGAACCTGAAGCGCCGCATATCGTCGTACTTCTCAGGCCGCCGCACCGCGCGCCACGGTGAGCGGTTCCTCGATCGGATCCACAGGCTCGAGTACGACCCACTCCCGTCGGAGCTGGAGGCGCTGTTGCGCGAGGCGAAGGAGATCCGCGGGAAGAAGCCCAAGGGCAACGTGCAGTTCGAGGTGCACGAGCGACCGCACGCCGTTCTGCCGCTCTCCACGTCGCGCTGCTGGGCTCTGCTGCTTCCATCACCATCTTCCGGCGAGGTGACGGCGATCCTCGTGCGTGATGGTCGCTACTACGGCCACGTGCGGATCGGCCCCAACGGGGGCGGGCTGGCGAAGTCGCATCGACTGCTCGGGAAAGCCGTCTGCGCGCGCAAGATCCCCGTCGGAGCGCAGCGCGAGCCGGACCGCGAGACGCAGATCCTCAGCACCTGGCTCGCGAAATACGAAGACTCGGTCAGCCGGCTCGACCTGGGGGATTGCACGAAGGCGGCGCAGGCCGCCGACGCGCTGCGCGCCGCGGCCCGCCGCATGCAGGACGACACGGGCCGCACCGACTATCGCTAAGCGCGTTCCGGAGCGGTTCGCAGGAGGCGTTCGACGGCGAACACGGCGCCGAAGGCGATAGCCACCGTGACCCAGACCAGCGCCATCGCGCGCCTGTCGTCTCCTGCCTGCAGGTCGCTGAAGATCGCAAGAGCGAGCGTCTGCGTCCGGCCCGGGATGTTGCCGGCGACGATCACCGTCGCCCCGAACTCACCCAGGGCGCGCGCGAACCCAAGAAGCGCGGCCGCGAGCAGCCCGCGCCGCGCCAGAGGGAGGGTGATGGTCACGAAGGTCCTCAGGGGCCCGAGCCCCAGCGTACGGGCCATCCCCTCCAGGCGCGGGTCGACCTCCTCGAACGCCACGCGGGCCGTGCGCGCAACCAGGGGCAGCGACATCACGGCAGACGCCGCGACCGCCCCCTTCCACGTCAGGAGGAGATCCAGGTCGAAGCCGAGGGTCTTTACACCCAACGGGCCATCGCGGGCCAACAGGCGCAGCATCAGGTAACCCACGGCCGTGGGGGGGAGAACCAGCGGTAGCGCCAGCAGCGTCTCGACCAGGCTGTGCCCGACGAAGCGGCGTCGTGCCAGGAGCAGGCCACCAAGCGCGCCGAGCGGCAGGATGACGAGCGAGGTGGCCAGCGCCACCTCGAGGCTCAGCAGGAGCGGCTGGAGGACATCGCGGGTCATCGCCGGGGAGCAGCGGCCCGGTCGGATGTCGTGCCCACGCCCAGGACGATGAAGCCGGCGCGTTCGAAGAGGTCCTTCGCCTTCACCCCGCCGTAGCAGGCGATCGCGCGGCGCGCTGCGTCGAGGTGGGGCCGATCTTTCAATGCCGCCACGGGGTAGCTGATGCGCGGCCCCTGGTCCGCCGGGGCCACGAAGGCGACCTTTGCCCGGCGAGAGATGGCGGCGTCGGTGCGGTAGACGATCCCCGCCTCGACCGCGCCCGCTTCGACCGTCGCAAGCGCCGCGCGCACATCGGGGGCCGGGACGACCTTCCCGGCAACCTTATCCCAGACGCCGGCGGTCTGGAGCCATGCTTTCGCATAGCGGCCGGCGGGCGCCGCCTCGGGATTCGCGAGCGACACGCGATTGACGGCATCCAGCGTGAGATCGGCCACGGAGCGGATCGGGATATTGGAATCCGCCGGGACGACGACTACCAGACGGTTCGACAGGAGCGCCCTTCTGCTCGCCGTATCGACGAGCCCGGCCTCCACGACGTGATCCATCCATGCGTCGTCGGCGGAGAAGAAAATGTCCGCCTTGTCGGCCGCGACGATTTGCCGCGCCAGGTCGTTGGACGCACCGAAATTGTGGACCAGATGGACGCCGGCCTGCATCTCGCAGATCGGATCGATCGTTTCGAGCACGTCCCTCAGGCTGGCCGCGGCGTAGACCATGATCTCCGGTTGACCGGCCGCGCCCGGATCCGTGGCGCCGGTGGTCGCAGCAATGAGCAGAACGATGGCCCAACCGTATGGCTGCACGCTGTGCTCAGGGTGTGGAAGCCAGCTCGAAGAGATAATCCACGAACGATCCCACGGCCTGATCCCAGCCGGCGACCTTCGGATTGGTCGACTCGATCACGTAGTACTCGTCCGGCGCGTGCGCGCCGCCGCCGTGGCCGAGACCGAAGTGGGCCGCGGCGAGCTTCAGCGGCTCGCCGGTGAAGACATAGCCTGGGTAGGAGCCGGCGTTGCGCGGCCAGAGGAACGGGTCGAGCCCGGCGCGTTTGTAGACGGCGATCTGGGCGCGAATGATCGGGGTATCAGGGGACGTGCCGGTCGGATCGTAGCCGCCGCTGGGGTTGACCTCGATGTCGCCGAAGCCCCGCTTCTCGAGGTGGGCCTTCAGCGCGGCCACGGCGCCGTCGAACGTCATATCGGGCACGAGACGCAGATCCAGCTTGGCCACCGCGCGCGCCGGGAGCACCGTCTTGCCTCCGGGGCCGGTGTAACCCGCCACCAGCCCCTCGATGTTCACCGTCGGCGTGAAGAGGAAGCGCTCCAACGCGGCGCGCCAGTCCAGGTCATGGCTCCAGCGTTTGGTCGACAGCATGCGCTTGGCCGTCTCCTCATTGAGCCGCTTTGCTGCGATGTCGAGCATCTCGCGCTCGGCGGCGGAGGCCTTCTTCGCCGCGACGGCGAAGCCATCGATCGCAGGGTCTCCCTCGGGAGTGATCAGAGTGTTGAGCGCCTGGACGAGGTGGAACGCCGGGCTGTCGAGACGCGCGCGGTTGCTCGAGTGGACGTCCTTGCCCGGCCCGCGCCCCCAGCGTTCGCCGCTGGCGACCAGCTCCAGCTCCACGACCCCCTTGGCCCCCAGCGACACCGCCGCGACTCCATCGGGGTCCTGCCCGGCCGAGGGCATGAAGACTCCGCTGCAGCGCTTCAGCGCGGCCGCCACCTCCGGCCGCTTCACGACCTGGTGGAAATGCGGCGAGCCGATCTCCTCTTCACCCTCGGCGACGAGGACGAGGTTCACGGGGAGCTTCACGCCTGCCCCGCGGATGGCGTGCAGAGCGGCGAGCATCGCGGCCTCCGGCCCCTTCTGGTTCACGGCGCCGCGCCCCATGATGACCTTGCCGAAACCCGGCTTGTCGACGAGCGCCGCTTCGAACGGCGGCGACGACCATTCCGAAGGATCGACCTGCTTGACGTCGTACATGAAATAGAGCCCGATGGTGCGCGGTGCACCGGCATCGAGCGTGGCGAAGACCGCCGGATGGCCGTCCGTCGGGACACGCTCGACGTGGTCGAAGCCCGCCTCGCGCGCGAGACGCATCATCGTCTCGCACCCCTCGTTCATTTTCAGGTTCTCGGCGGCGATCGCCGGCTGCTGCACCCATTCCTGCAGACGGCGCACCCCTTCGTCGTGCCGTTTCGCGATCTCGGCGCGGATGGAGGCGGGAGCTTCTGCGGCAATGGAGCCCGACTGTATTGCGAGAGGGGCGATCATCAGCGCGGACGCGGCGAGGGCGATCCGGATGAGGCGGTGTGCCGGGCGCTGGAACATGGGGCCCATTCTACCTCAGGGAATTGCCGCCCTGCCGGGGGCGCCGACGTGGTCTACGGTGGGGCGGCCCCGCGCTATGCTGTGCAGGCACCGACAGCCCCGGAACCTCACAGGAGGATCGCCTCATGCTGCGCAACGCGTCCCTGACCGCCATGATGACGGGCGTTCTGCTCACCACCACCGCCACTGTCGCAGTGGCCGGTGTCAAGACGACCAGCACGTCGACAGCGCCCGATCTTCAGCCGGGGTCCTACAAGAAATACCTCGTTCTCGCGCGCATCAAGGACGAGTCGGTGAAGCGCATTTTGGAAGACACCGTGGTAGCGAAATTGAAGGCCGCGAAGACCGACGCCGTCGCCGCTTACACGGTGCTCGTCCCCGAGGATCTCGCGAGCTCCGAGGCGATCCACGCCAAGGCGGAGCAGCTGGGTGTGGACGCAGGGCTCGTCTTCACGGTCATCGCCGACGAGACCCAGCAGAAGGCGAACCCCACCGTCTCCGCGGGGGTGGGCGTCCCGGTGCGCGTGGGGCCCTTCAGTGTGTTCCTCGGGACGAGCGTGCCGATCGGTGGGGGCGGAACCTCCACGGTGCGGACGGTGCAGCTCAAGTCCGAGCTGGTCGCCAGGGAGGGGACCAACCCGCGCTGGACCGCAACCTACACGACCGATCTGAAGGGGGGCGCCGAGGGTACCGCAGAGGACATTGCGAAGCAGGCCATCAAGCAGCTCAAGAAGGCCCATGTGCTGAAGTGATGGCACGCCAGGCTTTCGATGAGCGTCCCGAGCTGTGGCGGGTTCGCGAGCTCGCCGACCAGGCCTTCTCCCGCGCGGCCGGCGCTCCGCTGATTCCAGGCAATAGCGTCAGGATCCTGAAGGACGGGCGCGAGAACTATCCCGCCTGGCTGGAGGCGATCCGCGCGGCCAGGCATCACGTGCACTTCGAGAACTACATCTTTCAGGACGACGCGATCGGTGTGGAGTTCGCCGACGCGCTGATCGGCAAGGCGCGCGAAGGGGTCGCGGTCAGGGTGCTCTATGACTGGTTCGGGTCTCTCGGGAAAGCCTCCCGCCGGTACTGGAATGCGTTGCGTTCCGAGGGCGTGCTGGTGCATGGCTACAACCCGCCGCAGCTCGACAGCCCCCTGGGCTGGCTGTCGCGCGACCATCGCAAGGTGCTCGGCGTGGACGGCACGGTCGGGTTCGTGACCGGAATGTGCGTGGGGAGCCCCTGGGTCGGGGACCCCGCGAAGGGGGTCGAGCCGTGGCGTGACACCGGTGTTGCAATCCGCGGTCCGGCCGTCGTGGAGATCGAGCGCGCCTTCGCCCGCATCTGGACGCAGAGTGGCGCCCCTGAACCGGGACCCGGGCCAGTCGAGACGCCGGCCGAGGCGGGCCCGGCGAGTCTGCGCATCGTCGCCACCGAGCCTGCGACGGCGGGGCTGCTTCGCCTGGATCAGCTCGTCGCGGCGGTCGCGCGTAAGAGTCTGTGGATCAGCGACGCCTACTACGCGGGTGGGGCGACCTACACGCAGGCTCTGCGGGCGGCGGCGCAGGATGGCGTCGACGTGCGCCTGCTGTTCCCGAACGCCACCGACGTCCCCCTACTCAAGCCGCTGTCGCGGGCCGGCTACCGTCCCTTGCTCGAGGCCGGCGTGCGCGTGTTCGAGTGGAACGGTTCGATGATGCACGCCAAGACGGCCGTCGCCGACGGGCGATGGGCGCGCGTCGGCTCGACCAATCTGAACATCACGAGCTGGCTGGGCAACTGCGAGCTGGATGCGGTCGTGGAGGACGAGGCCTTCGCGGCCGGGATGGAAGCGATGTACCTCGAGGATCTCGCCAACGCGACAGAGATCGTCCTCGACAGAAGGCGCAGGCTCTGCCCAACGGGCGATTGCCCCCCCCGGCGTCCTGCCGCGTTCTCGAGAAGGAGCGGCAGCGCACGGCGCGCGGCGGCGGGGGCGATACGCCTTGGGAACACGCTGGGCGCGGCGCTTGCGAATCGCCGCGTCCTGGGCCCGATCGAGGCGCGGCTGACGACCGTCGCGGGACTTCTCCTGGTCGTGCTCGCGGCGGTCTTCGCCGTCTTTCCCCGCCTTCTCGTCTATCCACTGGCGGCTCTGGGCGCATGGGCTGGTCTTTCGCTGCTGTATCGTGGATACAAGCTGCGTCGCCAGGGGAATCGCCCGACGGGATCCTGAAGCCGGCTCGATGAGTGGAAACGATGCGAAGCGGACGGGAACGAAGCGTGCTCTCCGCTGTGATGCGAGGCCTCTGCCCGAGGTGCCGTGAGGGACGCGTGTTCCGTGGCTGGTTCGCGATGAACGCCGCATGCCCCCGTTGCGGCCTGACGTTCGAGCGCGAGGCGGGCTACTTCGTCGGAGCCATGTACATCAGCTACGGCTTCACCCTCGGGCTGATGCTTGGCCTCTACGGGATCGTCTCGTACCTGGTGCCGCGGATCTCCCACTGGACCGCGCTTGCGGTGACGTTGGTTCTGTTCGTGCCATTCGTTCCCGCGGTGTTCCGTTACTCGCGCATCGTGTGGATGCACCTGGATCGGGCCATCGACCCGTCGTAGGCGTCGCGATCGTTCGCGTTCTGCGCGCCGGCGGTTCGACCCAATCGGGGTAGAATACGCGACGAGCATCTCTGCCCTGCCGGACGAGCCACTGAACCCCGGAGTCAACGAGGAGCGGATGCCAGAGTCGAGATCGCGAACGGTGACGGGTCTGCTCCACGCGTGGCGCGAAGGTGACCCGGGGGCCATCGACGACCTGCTGCCGCTGGTCTATGGCAAGCTGCGACGGCTGGCCAGCCGGTACCTTCGAGGGGAGCGCCCGGACCACACACTGCAGACCACGGCGCTCGTCCACGAGGCCTATATCAAGCTGGTAGGGGCCGACATCCCCTGGAAGGACCGCGTGCACTTCTATTCCGTGGCCGCCCAGGCGATGCGGCGCATTCTCGTGGATCACGCCCGGGCTCACAAGAGCGGCCGACGCGGCGGCGGGACGCCGAAGCTCCCGCTCGATGAGGCCCTCGCGGTGCCGGTGGATCGCCCGCAGCTTCTGCTTCATCTCGACGAGGCGCTCACGCGGCTTGCGCGCCAGGACGATCGCAAGGGAAAGCTGGTCGAGCTCCACTTCTTCGGGGGGCTGACGATGGAGGAGCTGGCCGCGGCGCAGGAGTTGTCGCTCTCGACGGTCGAGCGCGAGATGCGTCTGGCTCGCGCCTGGCTTCGCAAGGAGATGGAGGAGCAGTGTGACCATGCGCCCTGAGCGCTGGCGCCGCCTCGAGTCGCTCTACTACGCGGCGATCGACCTTGGCCCCGATGAGCGCGGGGCCTTCCTGGCCCGCGCCTGCGAAGACGATCCCGATCTGCAACGCGAGATCGAGGAGGTGCTGCGCCACGACATCGGCGCCGGCGTCTCGATCGCCGCGGCGATCGACGCGGTGTCGCGCCTGGCGCAGGACGATGGCGCGGCCATCGGGCCGGGCGACACGATCGGCGCCTACCGCATCATCGAGAGGGTCGGCCAGGGGGGGATGGGAGAGGTGTACCGCGCCGAGCAGCTGGCCCCCGTCCAGCGGCAGGTCGCCCTCAAGCTGATCAAGACCGGCATGGACACGCGGGCGGTGGTGGCCCGCTTCGCGTCCGAGCGGCAGGCCCTGGCGATGATGGATCACGAATGCATCGCCCGGGTCTTCGATGCAGGCTCCACCGGGCTCGGGCGTCCCTGGTTCACCATGGAGTTCGTGCCGGGGCTGCCGATCACGCGCTTCTGCGACGAACGGCGCCTCGACATCCGCGATCGGCTCGATCTCTTCCTGCAGGTCTGCGAGGGAGTTCAGCACGCCCACCAGAAGGGGATCATCCATCGCGACATCAAGCCCTCCAATGTGCTTGTGAGCATGGTGGGAGAGAGGCCGGTCCCCAAGATCATCGATTTCGGCATCGCCAAAGCCACCGCCTGGAGCCTGACCGAGCGAACCCTGTTCACCGAAACGGGACAGGTGATCGGAACCCCCGAGTACATGAGCCCCGAGCAGGCCCGCATGACGGGGGGGGACATCGACACGCGGACCGACGTCTACTCGCTGGGCGTGCTGCTCTACGAGCTTCTGGTGGGGGCCCTGCCGTTCGGCATCGACCACCTGCGGGGATCGGGGTTCGACGCGATCCGGCGCTCGATCCTCGAGGTCGATCCGCCGCGGCCGAGCGCGCGTCTCGGCGGCCTGGGGGACGCTTCGCTGGCAGCGGCCCGGGACCGTCGCGCCGAGCCGAGGTCGCTCCTGCGCCAGCTGCGCGGGGACCTCGACTGGATTGTCTTGAAGGCGCTGGAGAAGGACCGCGCCAGGCGCTACGCGTCGCCGGCGGATCTGGCCGCGGACATCCGGCGCCACCTCGAGCATCAGCCCGTCCTCGCGGGGCCGCCGGGTCTGCTCTATCGCGCCGGGAAGTTCGTCCGCCGGCACCGGCTCGGCGCGGCCGCCACACTCCTCGTGGCGCTGGCCGTGGTGGGGGGGCTCTTCGGGACGACGGCCGGGTTGATCCGCGCGCGGCGCGCCGAGAGCCGGGCGCGCACCGACGCTGCCACGGCGCAGCAGGTCTCGAGCTTCATGGTCGATCTCTTCGCGGTCTCCGATCCGGCGGAGGCGCGCGGCCGCCCACCGAGCGCGCGGGAGATCCTGGACCGTGGCGCGAAAAAGATCGACGCACTCGCGGATCAACCGGAGGTCCGCGCGCGTCTCATGGAGACGATGGGACGCGTCTATCAGAATCTGGGCGACTTCGAGCCGGCGCGACCGCTGCTGGAAGAGGCCCTGCGCCTGAGGCGGGAGCTCCATCCTGGAGCGGACAGCGGCGTCGCAACATGCCTCCGCGAGCTGAGCGCCCTGGAGACCGAGGTCGGCGACAACGAGCGAGCGGTATCGCTGCTCGAAGAGGCGCTGGCGATGCAACGGTCCATCGATGGAGCGGAAAGCCGGAGCGTCGCCATCATCCGGCACGATCTTGGACACGCCCTGTACCAGATGTCCCGGTACGACGAAGCCGAGCCTCACTATCATGCCGCCATCGCCGCGCTCCAGCATCATCCCGTGGAAAAGGACGCGGATCTCGCGGCCGTCACCAGCAGCCTCGCTCAGATCCTTCACTCGAAGGGAAGCTTCGAGGAGGCCGAGTCGCTGTTTCGCGCCGCGCTCTCGATGCGGCAGGACATCCTCGGAGACGACCACCCCGACGTGGCCGAGGCGAAGCACAACCTGGCCGGCGTCCTGCACGATCGGCTCAACCTCGTGGAGGCGGAGCGCCTCTACCGTGAAGCGCTGGCGTTGAGCGAGAGCGTTCAGGGTCCCGATCATCCAGATGTCGCCGACACCCTCGTCAGCCTGGCGCGCCTGCTTCGTGAGAAGGGCGATCCCGCCGGAGCCGAGGAGATGCTGCGCCGCACCCTCGCCATCGACAGGCGCATCCAGGGGGGCGAGCACGAGGGGGTCGCGTACGATCTCAAGGAGTTGGCGAACCTGCAGCACGACATGGGGCGAACGGTCGAGGCCGAGGCGACCTACCGGGAGAGCCTCGCCATGTACCGGCGCACGGTCTCCGCAGACAGCCCCTACATCGTCGTCACGCTGAACGGCCTGGCCAGGCTCCTCATCGAGAATGGTCGCCCGCGCGAGGCGGAGCCGCTGCTGCGTGAGGGGGTCGGCATCGCGGCCGCCTCTCTGCCCGAAGATCACTGGCTCCCCCAGATCGCCGCCAGCCTGCTGGGGGCGTGCCTCGGCGCTCTGGACCGGCATGAGGAAGGGGAGCCGCTCGTCGTGAGCGGCTACGAGCGCATCGCCGTCGCGCTCGGCCCCGCGGACCCGCGAACCGGCTCCGCGCTCGAGCGCCTCATCGCCTTCTACGAGGATTGGGGGAAGGAGGGCGCGGCCGCGACGTGGCGCGCAAAGCGGACGACCGGAAAGGCCTCCTGACCCATCCGGCCGCCGCTTGTAATGCGCGTCCTCAGTCGTCGCGGTCGTGCAGGTCGTGGCCGTCCATCCCCGGCAAGTCTCCCTTCGCCGCATCCCGGTAGGCACTGGCGTACCGGTCGTAGGCTCCCGCGTAGTCGCCGGCCGCGAAGCGGGTGTCACCCCAGGAAAGGACCATCTCGGCGTTCTTCACGTCGAAGCCCGCGTCGATGGCGGCCTGGATGGACTCGCTCACGATCTCGCGCACCAGCTCCAGCGCGCCGCCGAACGCCTCAGGCAGGAGGAACGAGGCGATGTTCTTGTTCCCCTCCGAAGCGAGGCTCGCCTCGATCGCTAACCTCAGGTCCATGTCCTGGAACGCGAGGAGATCAACGCTCAGTTCCGCGACCTGCGTCTGGACGAAGCCGACCTGGGACTGGATGGCGTTGATCCCCGTCTGGGCGCTCCCCTGGTTCTCGAGCGCCAGATCGAGCTTGGTCGAGACCATGGTTCTGAATGCGGCCGTGGCCGATTCCGAGCGCGCCATGGCGGCGTCCCTGAGGCAGATGCCCAGGTACTGCACGCCGCCGTAGAGGAGCTGCGCGGGGATCTTGAGCGCCAGGCTGATCTCGGTGTCCGGGATCAGATCGATCAATGTGTCGAAGACGAAGAGGTAGCGCTCGTACTTCGAGGCGGTCAGGTCGTCCCCCACTTCGCCGAACGGATGGAGATTGAAGCCGTCGGGAGGACACGGGATCTGCGGCAGCACCGGGATGCTGGACCAGAATCCCTCGACCAGCCCGAGCTTCTCCGCGATGTTCTCCGGCGAGAACTCCCCCAGGATCGCGTTGGCGATGTTGGTGAACAGCGTCTGCAGCGCGTTGAGCAGCACGTTGGGGAGGTTCAGGATGTCCTGACCGATCTGCACCACGAAGCCCAGGACGTCGTCGATGACCCCCGAGACGGCGTTGACCGCCGTCTGGAGCCCGGCGACGACGGCTTCGAGCCCTGCGAGCGCCAGGTTGATCGGCGCGGCGAGGATGTTGCACAGCCCCTGGACCGGCACGCAGGCGATCACGATATCGATGCAGGGGCAGTTGAAGCTGACCGCGCTCGAGAGCGTCGCCAGCTTCGAGACGGCGCGCGGGATCTCGAGCAGCTCGAGGGTCTCGTCCGTGCGGGACAGGAGAGAGGCCGCCCCGTGCATCAGGAAGAGATCGCGGTGCGTGGCCTGCTCGACGCTGCGAACGGCCTCCGCCAGCGCGGCGGCGTCGACGCCGGGACCGATCGGAAGCGCGGCCAGACGATCGAGCGTCGCATCGCGGAACATCTCCAGGCTCCGCCGCGCCGCGGGGTCGTTGCCCTGCTCCACCACGGCGAAGCGCTTGCGCTGTTCGGGCGTCGCGACGGCGCCGAAGATGGCGGGAAGCGTCCGTTTCCAGCTCGGGATGCTCTCGACGCGGTTCTGGGCGAGGAGGGCCTCCTCAGGGGAGAGCGCAGCGACCCGCTGCGCGAGTGTGCCGCCTGACGCGTCGGCCGGCGCAAAATCCTCCAGGCCGCCGTAGAGCGCCACGAGGTCGGCGCGGAACCGGTCGAGATCGGCGCGCTCCTGGGCGGAGAGCTTCCCGGCGCGGGCCAGCAGGCGCGCGTCGGTCATCGCCTGCCGCAGCTCGGGCGTGTCGATCCGCTGCCGGATCATGAACAGCGCTTCGGGGGTGGCGCGGTCGAGCTTCGACGCGAGACCCGCGACGGATCGCGACGTGAACCGGCCGGCGAGATGCGGCGGCAGTGCGTTCAGGTTGGCGATGAACTCCTCGAGGTCTTTCCGAAACGCGCCCAGATCCTCGAGGCTCTTCTGTTCGAGCGGCCCGTGGTTCGCGAACGCGCGCAGACCGGAGCGCGCTTCGGGAGAGAGGGAGGAAAGCAGGTTCGCCTTCAGCCCCCGCCAGTCCCCCTGCTGATCCATCTCGAGCTGCAGCAGGGCGAGGCTCTGATCCGGCATGGCGTGGATCCTCGCCTGCATCTCGGCGACCGTTGCGGCATCCAGTTTCAGCGACTTCAGGGCATCGTCCGGCAGGAGCCGTGCGGCGGCGTAGAACTCGGAGACCTCGGCGCGGAACGCATCGAGATCGGTCGCCCTGCGCGCCGCCTCCTCGCCAAGGACCTGCATCTGGAACGCCGACGAGAGCGCCTCGGGGGCGTTCTGCCAGTCGGGCACCGCCGAGAGCGCGGTCTTCACCGAGGCCAGCTCCTCCGGCCCGAGGGCGTCGATCTTCTGGCGCAGCTCCGCGAGGGCCGCCGCATCCTGCGGCACGTTGCCGAGCGCGGTGGGAGCGAGCTGGGCGGCGTTCGTGAAGAACGTCATCAGCTCCTTCCTGGTCTGTTCATCCGACGACGGCGACGCCGCCTGCGGCGAGCCCGATGCCATCGCGTACGACGGCGGCATGGCCGTTGCCGCGCACAGCAGCGCGGCGAGCAGTGATACCAGTGTCGATCTGGTTCTCTTCATGGCTTTTCCCCCTGTTGCTCGTACTTCTCCTGGACTGTGGGATCGCCCGGACCCGTCTCGGTGTGGCCCGGGACCCACTCTGGTAAGCGGGAAAACGGCCGCGAACCCGTCAACATTCGCTTTGTGCCCGAGGGCGCGTGGTACGGGGGTGAGGGACGGTGCCCAGCCTCACTTACTGGATTACGCCAGGAAGGCTTCCACCGCGGCCAGGACGGCCTGCTGTGAGAGGGCCGGATACTTCGAGTACGCGTCTGCGGGGATCTCACGCACAAGAGTTCGGAATTGTCCGGCGTCCACCATGCCGCTCGCGATGAACTGCCTCGCGTCCTCCAGGTCCCTGCGGAAGCCGCGGACGACCTTGGACAGCAACTGGGCGCAGGGATCGTAGTGATAGAAGCTCACGTGACCCTCGGTCTGGATGAAGACGTGGCGCCCCTCGCTGCCTGCCAGGGGAGGCACGAAGTCCTCGGGCCGCACGAACTCGATGTTCAGCTCGAGCCGCTCCTTGATTGACTGGATCTCACGGAAAACCTCTCCCCCGTCGGAGTGCAGATCGGCGTCGATCGTCGAGTCCCTCCAACCCATCAGGACAGCCGTGCCGCCGCCAACGAGGAACACGCGGTAGGAGCGTCCCGGCGGAGACGAGCGCGCGAGCTCTTTCATCAGGTTCTGGAGCAACGGGCGTGTGAGCCTACGGCGCATGGTCTCCCCGGGCGATCCGCGAGCCGCGGCAGGCATTCGCGAACGAGACGATCTGTCCCAGGTAGGCGTTGTAACGCGCGTGAGCCAGGTCACCGGCGGAGCGTGTGAGCAGGGCGTAGAGGCGGGCTTCGGGATCCCGCTGCGTGGAACCGAGCGGAACTCCTTCGCGGCGAAGGCGAGGAGCCGCCAGAGAGACGAGAAGACTCTCCACCGTCGTTCTGCCTCTGGCCAGATCCGCGAGGCCGGCGTCCACGAGGTCTCCGCCGGGCAGCCCCAGAGACTCGAATCGCGACGCCCCGAATCGTTGAAGGATCCAGCGCGCCGCGGCGGCGTCGCGCGCGACTCTCTTTCTGGCTGCCGGGCTCAACCGCGCGGCGCGTGCCCGGCCACCGGCGCTGCCGTAGCGCCGGAATTGCTCTCTGACTTCCGATGGCAGCTTCATGCCGTGAATATATGCTTAGGGCCTAAGCATCGCAAGGCAGGTCGCCTGCGGAATGCGTCTAACGGGCCGGGGGCTTCCAGCCGGTGAGGCGCAGGATGGCGCGGCGCAGGGGGCGATGGCGATCGAACAGGGTCACGAAGTCGCTCTCGCG
>Ga0137433_1000584_pt1 | contig 18797 bp, 18 predicted proteins | sample EasRivERMZT840_2_FD_102335 | JGI IMG/M metagenome (GOLD analysis project Ga0137433, IMG submission 102335) | Soil microbial communities from meander-bound floodplain in the East River, Colorado, USA - East River MetaG ERMZT840_2 | ecosystem: Environmental > Terrestrial > Soil > Floodplain ...
AATATTCATTCCGATCGAGCTGAAATTTCTATTCATTTCAACCCGGAATCCATTATTCACATCCCCGGAATCCTTATTCACATCGTCCCGGAATGATTATTCACATGGCCCGGAATACGCAGAAAGCTTCGGCGGGAACGAACCGAATCGCTGTGGTCAGCATGGATCCACGCCGAAGGAGTGTGGGCTGGATACGGACTTGATAGGTAAACTGACGCGATTCCCTTAACACGTTGATGGCACTTCTCCGGTATGCCGACGATATGGGAGAGTGAGTGCGCGGGCGAGGGCCGAAAATGCAAATGCGCTGCTTCGTGAATGCCCGCATGTGTCCGGGGCGTTGACCATCTCAACCATCGAGCATACGATGAAGACATCTGATTTGGGCAGGACTACAGAGAAATGAAGGTCAACTTAACTCCAGACCAAAGGGCATTTATCCGAGAGGCCATTCAGAGTGGGCGGTTTCGCAGAGAAGAGGACGCGGTGGAAGAAGCGCTATCACTGTGGGAAGAACGTGAGCGGACTCGGGCCGAGGTTTTGGCGGCGGTTGACAAGGCCGAGGATTCCCTCACACAAGGTAAAGGGCGCACTATCACTGGTAAATCCATGCGCGAACTGGCTCACAGCGTGAAACATCGCGGTCGTGCCCGCCTCCCTCGCAAATTGAATCCCACCTCCGGCTGATGGCGCACCGCCTTTCGCCAGAGGCTGAGTCACAGTTGGACGCCATCTGGCTCCATGTTGCCATCGAAAGCGGAAGTGTCGAAAGCGCTGACCGGATCATCGATGAAATCACTGACCGGTTCTGGTTGCTGGCTCGACATCCTCATATCGGCCGTCGCCGTGACGATCTACGCTCCGGCCTCCGCAGCTTCGCGGCCGGCGACTACGTGATCCTGTACCGCATTAATGATGAGGACGACGTGCTCATTCTTCATGTCATGCACGGCGCTCAGGACATCCCAAAACTGCTTCGGTCCTAGCGTTGCGGTTACATTTACGAACCGCGGAGGCGTAGATTGAGAACATGCCAACCTTGCCAATAGCTGCCGATTCTCCTCTTGTGCATCCCCCAAAGCTTCACGAATATCCCAAATTAGGTCGTAACAAGCTGGAGCCGGTTCGCTGTTTCCGTCTTATCGACCTGCTCACCCTTCAAATGGTCGCGGACGGTTTTTACAACCTCTAAGCCCTGTTTTGCAGCAGCAATGCCGGTGGCGATTTCCATTGGCTCCTATACCTGTCAGAACTTAACCTTTGCGAGTCGCTTCGGACTCAGAAGCAATGTGCTCTTCAATGTTGAACGGGTTATCTGAAAAGTCGCACCGCTCTTACAGTTCTTCCACACCCCGATTTCATCGTAGATTTTCGCGCTCGCCCATGGCGACACGACGACCTTGGTTATCAACGCCTTCAAATCAACCCGCCGCCGCTTTCCAGCCATAACCCATGGATGCAACCGATTCTCGTCCTGAGGCCGTTCATAAGTCGCGCCATTTCTTCCGTAATGCCGATTGTTGCCAGCTACGGGATCGTAGGAAGACAAAACAATACGAACCTCCTTTTCTGTCGTGAAGCCGCTGCCTTTACTAAATATGAAATGGAACGTGTTGTAACGCTGGGGAGCGTGATAGACGGTCACTCCGATTTGAATTGGGTCGATAAATCTCTTCAGTGCTCGTTTCAAAAGACCATACCGGCTGCAAATAGCAACGCCGTACGGAGCGAAGTCTTTCCACATCGCAGGGTCTTCACCCTCGAACAAATGCCAGCAACTGATAAATGACGATTCGCGAAACTGCGATAGATCGCCCTTGGCACTACGCAGCTTTATTTCGTCAGCAAGGAATCCGCGGCGAATTCCTAAAACCGCACGGAGCCATTCATCTTGGGGAATACCCTCATTCGGGTCTTGATTGAACAAATCTGCCCGGCAGAAATACAGCTCCTCATTGGCCATAAGGTCGCGAAACTTCTTCATGTCCAGAAAACGCCAAATGGCGGCCTTATCGCTGGGCTGGGGACCAAAGTAATTAAGAAGCATAGCGAAACAATACTGAGAAAAGATTCCACAACAGGTCCGCGAACGCGTCCTCCCACTCCCACAAGTGCGGACACTACAAAGCATATGCCTGGTAAACCGCGATCCCGGAAAACTGGCAAATCCACGCTTGAAAGGTCTTAGCAACCCGGCTCATCAACTGGAGGACAACGGGAGCTCCACGCGAAAGACCGCTCCCTGTCCTTCAGCGCTCTTCACTGTCACCGTGCCGCCGTACGCGGCGCATATGGATTTGACAATCGCCAGACCCAGACCGGTACCGCCAAGTTGACGCGAACGGCCTTTGTCGACGCGGTAGAAACGATCGAAGACCTGGGACATGGCTTCTTCAGGAATACCGATTCCCGTATCGGCAACCTCAAGGATTGCCATTCCGCCTCCTGGGAATGTGGAGACCGAAATCGATCCCTCTGCACTCGTATACTTGATGGCGTTGTCCACGAGGTTCACGACGATCTGTTTAACCCTGATGGGGTCCGCTTCGATCTCGACGGGGTTTCCGACGTCGACACTTAGCTTGAGCTTCTTGTCCTCAGCCAAAGGCCGCAGTTGATCGACCGTCGCTTTCGTCAACTCAGCGAAATCGAAACGGCTTCGCTCGAAGAGCGCTTCGCCCGCCTCCAGCCGCGACATCTCCAACAGCTGTTCAACGATTCTGGAAAGCCGCTCGGTTTCTTCCAAAGCGCTTCCAATGGTTTGCTTCAATTCCGGTGAAACGTGCGGCGATTGAAAGGCATCTTCCAACTCGCCCCGGATGATCGCCAGCGGGGTTCGGATCTCATGGGAGGCGTCAGCCGAGAAGCGATTGATGTGGTGCAAGGACTCCTCCAATCGCGCCATCATCCTGTTTAACGAAACAGAAAGTTTCTCCAGTTCATCGCCGGTCGGTGAAATCGGAACCCGTTCGTTGAGATTTCGAGAAGTGATTCTTTCGGCTGTCGTCGCAACTTCATCCAAAAACTTGAGCGCGTTACGCATGAAAACGTAACCGCCGCCGATCGCAATCACGACGATTACAGAAAGTGCGATTCCCAGTGATAACACGAGCCCGTGAAGCACTCGTTCAACCTGCTCATGAGGCGCGCCTGCCTCGATAAGATATTTGGTCCCCGTCCGCTCGACATAGGGAGCGCCGTAAATAAGCAACTCTCCTCCGGTCGGCAGATGCTCCTCGCGCCAAGATGGAAACGCCTCCGGGTGTTGGACGGCTACAGCGGTTGGATCGAACTGACCGCTATGTGGAACGCCGGATTGATACAAAACAGTTCCGTCGGGACGAGTCACTCGCACGAACCTGCCCATGATTCTGGGCGCAAAGTGCTCCTCGATCTCGCCGACAACGTAGTCTTCGCCGTTCTGCACCACATCATGGAGCAGTGTTTCCCCAATTGTTTGAGCTTCTTTGGCAAGAGTGTCGCGCAGGCCCGCTTCCAGGAACCGATCGAGCGTGAAGTAGATGAAGATTCCGAACAGGACGAGTAATGCGCCCAGAAGCCCCGCGTACCAGGCCGTTAATCGAAAACGTATGGAGCGCGTCTTCATGCGGGATCCTCGTCTGATATCACATAACCGACGCCGCGGACTGTCCGGATCAGTCCGGATCAGTTTTTGTTCCATGTCGCTGATCTTGTCGCGAAGGTGCCGCACGTAGACGTCGACGATGTTCGTCGCGCCCTGAAAGCCCTGGTCCCAGACATGATCGAGAATCATGCTGCGTGAAAGCACTCGATCCGAATTGGCCATTAGATACTCGAGAAGACCATATTCCTTGGCAGTCAGATCGATTCGTCTTCCCGCGCGGCGGACCTGCTGCGTCAGGCGGTCCAATTCGAGGTCAGCAACTCTCAGAACGTTCTCTCGAGTTCCCGTTGTCCTTCTCAAAAGGGACTTCACACGTACGAGCAATTCGGCCATGGCGAACGGTTTGGTCAAGCAGTCGTCGGCTCCGGCTTCGAAATGGGTGACCTTATCTGCCACAGCATCCCGAGCCGTGAGGATGAGAACCGGCACGCTTGGACGTGACCGGCGGACCCTTCGGAGAAGCTCGGTGCCGTCCAGAGCCGGCAGCAGCAGGTCGAGAATTATCAGGTCGTAATCGTAGTCGGTCGCAAGCTGCAAGCCGGTCCGTCCATCATGCGCAACGTCGACGCTGAAACGTTCCGCCGCGAGCGAGCGCTTGACGAGTTGCGCCAGCTTCTCCTCGTCCTCAACTACCAACAGCCGCATAATGTGTCCCGAGGATACACCGCATGAATGAAGCGTGCATGAACCCAGAATGAAAACTCATTCAGAAAGGGTTGGGCGCCAAACTGCGCCCGTTACTCATCTCTTTTTGGGTGCTGGCGCCTCATTATTGAAAGTGAGTTCAAGCCACGGGTTGATGCTCGCTGGTCTGTCTGTTCCGGCGTCGAGCCATTAACCGGCGCACATCTTCACGAATGACGAAGAGACAAGGAGTCATGAAGAGGACATGGATGGTGGACGTAAGCATTCCTCCGATGCTTGGTGTGGCGATCGGCTGAAGAATTTCTATGCCTGCGCCATGCATGAACGGAATCGGCAGGAGTGAGAAAAGTGTCGTGGCGACAGTCATCAGTTTGGGACGCAGGCGGGAGGCCGAACCTTCGACTACTGCATCGACGTACGTCTGATTCTCCGTCTTCCGGTCAATAGCCTCCTGAATAAAGGCCACCATGATGATGCCGGTCTGAATTGCGACTGCGAACAGCGAGATATACCCGATGATGACGGCGGTCGTCATCGGATAGCCCAGCATCCACTGCAGAAAGACTCCGCCGACCAGGGCGAACGGAACCGACAGCATGATCAGCGTACTCTCGGTAAACGAGCGGAACGCCATCATGAGCAATCCCATAATAATGACAAGCGTGATCGGTACGACATACTTCAGCCGGGCGCGAGCCGCCTCGGCGTACTGGTAGAGTCCGGTCCATTCCATCGAATAGCCGTCGGGCAATGTCACGTTCTGCGCCAGGAATACCCGCGCCTGCTCGACGTAGTCCGGAGCTGTGACGTTTTCCAGATCGATGTAGATGTATCCAGACAATTCCCCATTGTCGTTGCGGACCATTTCCGGCATCTTGCGCACGGACACATCGGCGATCGATCCCAGAGGGACCGCCCGTCCGTCGCCCGTTACTACCGGAACGTTTCGAACCTTCTCGATCGTGTCGATGTATTCGGGAGAGTATTGCAGGCCGAGCGGCACGATCGTATTGGCCTCGCGGATGCCGGCGATATTGTCGCCGCCGATCGCATAACGGACCGTCAGCATCGCTTCGTCGACGGTGATCCCCTGGGCTCCCATCCGGTCCAGGTCCTGCTGCACGTCGACGTAATATCCCTCGGATATGCGCTCGGCGATGACCGACTTCGTGCCGGGAAACATTCGCAGCGCGCCCTCGATCTGCTGAGAGATCTTCTCGATTTCCGCAACATCCGGACCTTTGACTTTGATCCCCACCGGTGTCTGGATTCCGGTCGTCTGCATCATGGCTCGCGCCCGAATCGGCTGCACCCATGTGTTCACGTAGCCGACCGTTTGCATCGCCTTGTCCATTTCGGCGACAAGGCTTGCCTTCGTCATTCCATCCCGCCACTCGCCGCGCGGTTTCAAAAGAATGGTCGTCTCGATCATCGTCATCGGCGCCGGATCGGTCGATGTATCCGCCCGGCCGACTTTTCCGAACACGCGCTCGACCTCCGGAAACTCTTTCAGCTTCTTGTCCATTTGCTGAAGGATCCAACCGGCCTCTTTGGCCGGCAGTCCGGGAAGCGTCGTCGGCATGTACAACAACGCGCCTTCGTCCGTCTCGGGCATGAAGTCTTTTCCGATGCCCGTCAACATCCAGCCCGCCGATAGCAGAATCGCAAAACCTGCAAGAGTAAACACGTACCGGCGCCGGATCATCGCTACAAGCGCAGACCGGTAGACGCGCGCCGCGAAACTCTCCTGAAAGGAGCGCGGCTCCGTCGACAGCATTCCGGCTGCTCCTTCGCGCCGGAAGATCCACATCACAATGATCGGCAGCACGAGCAGCGTCAGCAGCGTGGAGAAGGCCATACCGAAAGTCTTGCTGTATGCCAATGGATTGAAGAGACGCGACTCCCGTTCCTCGAGAAAGAAAACCGGCAGGAAGGACGCCAGGATGATCATAAGAGAAAACAGCAGCGGCCGGGCAACCGTCGAGATCGATTCGATAATGACCTCGCGCTTCTCCGCTAAGCTGAGATTTCGTCTTCTCGACAGCTCCGTTGCGCAGTTCTCGACAATGACGATGGTCGCGTCCGCAATCTCGCCGATAGCCAGGCAAAGACCCGCGAGCGAAAACAGGTTGATCGTCTGTCTGAAAAGCGCGAGCGGCAAAACCGTGAACAGGACGCTGAACAAGAGCACCGCTATCGGTCCGACGGCGGCCCGAACATTTCGGAGAAAAAAGACAATCACGAAACTGACGACGACCAGTTCGATGACCAGGGTGCTGAAGAATTCTCTTAAGGTCGCCCAGATCCAGGTCGAGCGGTCGTATGTAGTGACGATCTCGATGCCCTGGGGCAGAGAAGCCCGAATCTCCTCCAGTTTTCGTTCCAGCGATCGCGTGATGGCAAGGACATTCTGGTCGTGTTCCATGATCGCGATGCCACCGACCACTTCGCCGGTCCCGTCCAGGTCGGCAATCACGCGCCTCTGGTCGTAACCCACCTGGATGTAACCCACGTCCCTTAAGCGGACGGGTGTTCCGTCATTCGCGCGGCCGAGTACGAGAGACTCCAGCTTGTCGATTTCGCTGTTGTTGATGGTTCCCCGCAACTGGTAATCCCGATTCGTAATCTCAATCGTGCGGCCACCGGCCTCCTGAAAAACGTCCTGCAGCGAGTTGACGACCTGCCGGAGAGAAAAACCCGCCCTGGCAAGCAGCGGAGGAAAGATCTTCAACTGATATTGCTTTTCCAGACCTCCGACGGATGCCACCTCCGCGATCCCGGGCACACTCTGGAGCGCCGGTTTGATCTGGCCTTCGTTCAGCAGCCGCAATTCGCGGAGATCCCGCAGCTTCTCGCGATCCACAAGCGCATATTGGTAAATCCATCCGGCGCTGCTGGCATTCGGTCCCAGAGTAATGGTGGCGTCGGACGGAAGCTGCGAACGAACGGTATTAATGCGATCGACAACCAACTGCTGCACAGCTTCCCGCTGTCCGGGGTCCGTCAGGATGACATAGACAAAGGAAAACCCCATATGCGAGGCGCCGCGGATCGCCTCGATCCCGGATGCGCCGGCGAGAGCGCGGATCAGAGGTTCGGTGACTTCCCTTTCCAGCAGTTCGGGACTTCGCGGCCACTTGGCATAGATGACGATTTGGGGATCCGAAATATCCGGAATGGCATCCAGCGGCGCCTTCTGAACGGAATAGAGACTGGCGACGACCGCCGCAGCGACGAGCAATAAAACGACGACCCTGAAACGGACAACGTTTCTAATGATGTTGGTGAGCATTACTCATCGCGTTCTGTCCCGGGGCCTTCAACTTGAATTCAGAGTCGATGAAGAAGCTGCCGAACGTGACGACTTGAGCGCCTTCCTCGAGACCGTGGAGAACCTGCGTATACAACTCACCCTGAACGCCGGTATGGATTTCCTGAGGCACGTAGTGGCCGGGATGCTGCTGGACGTAGACGACTCGTTTTTCGCCCTCTTCGATAATGGCTTCGTTCGGAATGGATAGAAAGTCTCCCCTCTCCGTAATAATTTCCATCACGTAGTGCTTGCTGTTTTCTCGCCCAAGGCCTGCAAGAGTCGCTTCAACCACGGTGCCGCCACCCTCTCTGGAGAGACGCGTCACCCGTGCCTGATAGACAGAAGATCTCGACTCGGGCGGAAACGTGCGAATGCGCTGTCCGATTTTTACGAAGTCCGATTCGGGGGGATTGAGATAAGCCGTCAGCTTCTTGCGGTCTTTATCGATCGTCCCGGCCGTACGCAACCAGGTCTGGACCGGCCGAACGGAAACCGCCGTCAGCGTCAACGTGAGATCCGTCGCCTGCGACTCCGTCACGTCGGTTCCGGACCATGTGGGCCGCGTGCGATCGCGAATACTCTGGGCATGGATCGGAACAGACAGCAAAACGAGCAACAGGAGTCTCCGTCCAGGCTTGAGCATCACGTCCATCTTCTGCTCAGTGGCAGTAATTGTCTTTGCTGTCCATGATGTGCGTGCCCCATGGGAACAGGCCGACGTTACTGACCCGCTGGATGGCGTGGGTTTTGGCGTCGATGATGACGATCTGATGATTCGTCGACTCGGCCAGATATAGCTTCTCGTCCGCCGTATCCGTCGTCGCCGTTTCCAGCGCAATGTTGGTGCCGATCTTGAGGCGGCCCGCCGGCTTCAGACTGCCCATGTTGTAAACGTAAACAAAACCGCTGCTCGCGCTGATCACAAAAGCCTTGCCGGCTGCAAAATTCACGCCGGTCATGTCGGGACCGGCTTCCAGCGTCGCCACAACGCGGTTGCCTGCGGTGTCGATAATCGAAATCGTTTCGTCGCCGTTGTTGACCGTCACAGCGTATTTGCCGTCATGACTCATGTAAGCGCGCCACGGTTTCGCTCCCACGCGGATGACCTTGACGACCTTGTCGTCGCGCGTGTCGATCACGCCGACGACTCCCAGGTCACTGTCCGCTGCGTAAAGATACCGGCCGTCATTGCTGATCGTGGCATTGGAAATACCGTTGATCTCACTCAGGTAGCGACCAGGGTCCAGCTTGGCAACCCCCGGCACCCCGGCGATTTGGATTTTCTTCAAGAGCTCGTGACGTGTGACATCAATGACGCCCACCCAGTGCGCGCCATAGTTGCCGATGTATGCCTTCGTGCCATCGGGTGTGAACGTGACGTTCAGAGGCTCGACAAAACCCGGAATCGTCTTGATCTTCGTCAGCGACGCCATGTCGATCACCGAAATCGAGTCTCCGTCGGGATTACCCTGATAGTACCAACGGCCGTCCGGCGAAAATGCGAGATGCTCGGGAGCGATGTCCACTGGAATCGTTTTCACGAGTTTCATCGTCCGCACGTCGATGATAAAAGCTTTATTCGCCCGCGTCCCGCCGGTAACGACCCAGCGCCCGTCGTGAGACATCATCGCCATGTGGGGATTGACATTGTTCCCCAGGAAGACGTTGCCGATCATCTTATTCGTTTTGATGTCCATGAAACCGATGTCGTTCGAATCGCGATTGACGATCAGAACGACCGAGGCGGGATCGGTGATCTTGACGGGATCCTGAGCTAACGACCGCGAGCTCGTGGCCGCTGCACAGATCAGTATTGCGAGCACGCCAACCGGCTTAAGATGACTGGACTTGAACATATTTGCCTCCTGACGATTAAACCAAACTGATTCTAAGCTAGAAACTGGCCTGAAGCCGGACCCCGGACACAAAGAAGCCCTGCTTGTTAGGTAGATCCGGCTTCCTTTCCAGCACGTGTTGGGCATGAAAGGAAAGGCGCAGCCGCTCGGTCAAGGCCAGATTGTAATAGCCCTCCGTCAGTCTTTCTCTCTCACCCGTAATCGAATCCAGGTGCGCGTATCCCAATCCCCAGACATCGCCTGGGTAGAATCCGAGGCCATTTGAAAACTGCAAGCCGCCGCTATAAAAGTAATCTCTTTTGACATCCGCCTGCGCCGTTCCATAACGGCCGAAAAGAGTGATACGTGATGCGAGCTTCTGGTCAAAGCTCAGGCCGTAACCGGTCCGGTTTGGGCCGGAACTGTTGTCGGTACGGTACCAGGCGCGATAGTTACCCTCACCCAGTCTGGGCATGGTCATCCGATACCCAAGTTCCCCGAGCGAATAAATCGCTTCAGACAGACTCGTTGCGTCTGTCTTGCTCTGCTGAAAACCGATTTTGAAATTGATGCTTCTCTTCGGATCGAATACGAGCGAAACGCCGGGGCCATTCGTAGAAAGTCCCAGCATCGGATTGTTGACGAGAGCGTCGCTCAGGAACTGAGTGGTTTCGTCATTGGCGGCCGCATTGTGATCGAAATAGTTGGTCAGATCGAGCCGGCCGGCTGTGATCGCCAGCCTTTGGCCAAATACTTCCGTTCGCAGCCATGCCTCCCGCAAACTGATTTCGTTTTGCCGGACGAGCCGAGCCGAGTAGCCGTTCAAGAGCGTCAACGAAGGCACTTCCAGATCCGGAGGCGGTCCGCTCAGACCCACGACGTCGGCGAAAAACATGGTGTTTTGCGCGATACCGGCGGTGAAAAACAGGTCGGCGTTGGCAAGCTGGTATGCATGGCCGTCGGCGACTGTTTTCTCCCCCTTGGTCTGTTGGACGAACTGGGCCACGATGCTGGCATCGACGCCCACGCCGATGCTCCTCTTCTCGGCTTCCTCCAGTGCTTCCTCAATCTTTTCGTTGATCGTTTGCCGGCGGTAGGCCCGCTCTCTCTGATAGGTCGTCGTTTTGCGGAAACCGTCCGCCGGCGTATCTCGGATACTGCCGTTGTTATCCACGTACACATCAATGCGCCGGACACGCGTTTCGGGTTCTGAGAGGACCGTGTTGGATTCCAGATCGGTAATACGCTGTTCGAGGAGCCGTATGCATGCAAGCAGCGCCTTCGGATCCGCATTTTCAGTCTGGCATGCATCTGGCTGAACCTGCGGGGGGGGCGGAGTTCCGGCAGGCATCGGCATCTGCATCGGGACCGCTTGCTGGGCCTCGACTTCGACGGTGACGTTTGCAACCAGCTTCGCCTCCGCCTCCAGAGTTACTTGAGCCGACTTCGAAGCCTTCGCGCCAGGGATTTCAATACTGAGGTCGTACTTCCCGTCCGGCAAAGCCTGAAACGAATAAAACCCTTCGGCATTCGTTTTGGTTTTCAGCGTCGCCTGTGAACCCGTGTGCATCGCCACGACTGTCACATCGGAGATGACTGCGCCGGCAGGATTACGAATTGTCCCGGAGATGGCTCCGGCAGGCGCACCAGATACTGCGCCCGAAAAGGACGCGATGAGCAACAAAGAAAAACACAACCGCACAGGCAGTCCTTGTAAGCACGCTTTACCCAAAACGCTCATTTTTCCAAAATCCTTTCCAGCACGGTCCTTCAATCAACCAGCACAGCCGTGGGGCGTAAACGATAGCAGAGCGTGCAGCGCCAGGATCGTGAAGACTTTCTGAATTCATCGTAAGGAATGGTTGCGGACGATCTCGGACGTGATGCAGAACGTGAAGTCGGCCAGAAAGCGCCGCGAATTAACCAGTTGCCGCTCGTTTGTTCCGCGAGTCGATTGTTCAGGGATCTCTGGAACGTCTCAGCCCCATCCTGATGACCGCTCTCGTTACCTCGGAGGAATCGTCACATCGACTTTTCTGAACATGATCGTCATTCCAGCCCTCTACTTGAAATACGGGCGGGCCGAAGCGATCGAAGACGCGAAAGACATGGGAACCCAGGGCGAGGTTGCGCCTACGGGCAATTCGGGGACGGTCGCCTAAATTCCCTAATTGCAGTTCAAATTAGGGAATTTAGGCGACCGTCCCTGCTCAGCACCAGGGACACCAGTGGAACGGCGGTCGGAAAAAAGTAATGAGTCGCCCACAAAAGATGACTCCGATCCAGCAGGCAAGTGAAACGCCACCGGCAATCCTGGCCGGAAGCGGCGGTTCATCCGTCGGGCCCGTCCGGGCGACTCCGCGATACATCGTCAGGTAGAAGACCGCCACATTCAGTCCCGCAACTCCCATGAACATTAACTTGGATTGGAATGCGGGATTGTAGATGTACTGATCCGGATAACCGGAGATGAATGTGATTCCGGTCAGCACGTTCATCACGTAGCCGAGAATTCCGAACGGTATCAATCGGTGCAGGGACGCGACCGGCAAGCGCTTCACAAGACCTATCATGCGGAGATCAAACAGGCCCACTGTCCCGATCAGGAGACACAGACCGACGAAGTGAATGCTCTCGGCGATGGGCCAGGCCCACTTCACGTTCTGCATCACGTCCGAGATGGACGTTGTTCTGAGCCACGCCTGCAGGGACTGCACAACGCTATCCAAGTGTTCTCCTCAGAAAATATGCTCCCTGAAGGATGCGTCGAGATACTTATAGGTGTACGCAAGGAATCGTCCTGAAAACACGGCGCCGGCCCAGAGCACAAGAGAAGCCACCGCAAGAAACTTGCCACCGGTTCCGATGCGAGTCTCCATGTGTGTTGACGCTCGAATGACGTGTTTTCGGACGAGCGACGTATCGACCATCGCCATCGCGATCAGCAACAGCTTCAGATAAAAAACGGGATTCGTGAGCGCCTTCGTTGGATAAGCCAGTAACAGCAGCACCCCGGAGACTGCGTTCAACCAGAAGCCAAAGCGCATTGTCGGAACAAGTCTTTCGAGAGAAGAAACAGGTACACCCCGAGCGAAACCGAGAATGCGCAAATCCATCGCCGCATTCGTGCCTGCCAGCAGTCCCATACCGACTGCGTGCAGGGCGAGGATGGTCGGGAAGGCAAGTAGAGACGGAGACTGACTGACCCAGATTCCGATGCTGTTCTGCTCGAGCAGAATGAAAAACCCCTGCCAGTCCATAGTCGATGGCGGAGTCTACCGCAGCGGAACAAGCCCGGCAACCTGGGATCCAGAGAGCGCTTCAACGTTCTCAGTCAGTCGGAATCTCAACTTCGACAAAACTGCCTTGCTCTGCTGCGGCCACGGCGGCAGCGATTTCCGGAAGCCTACGCCTGATAAGTTTCCACCGGGCCTTGTCGAGAACAACGATGGCGATCTTACGGCCGGTCAGATTCTGCTGGTGACGGATGTTCCGGTCGGTGGTGACAAAGATATCGAATCCGGCTGCTTCGGCAGCGTCAAGAAGTTCACCGTTCCCGAGAATGTCCCAGCCACGCGAACGGGCTTCTTCGACAATGTGGTCCGTCAAAGCGCCGGCTAGGCCTCTTGGCGTCCCGTTATCGAACAGAATTCGCATCAACGCTTGAGAATGGGAGTATCCAGGCTTCGAGCGGCAAATTCCAGCACCGCCTTGACCTGTTCCCGAGTGACCGGGAACTGCTCGATCACCTCATCAATGGTCATACCGTCCTCCAGGTTTTCAAAGACAATGGCCACAGGTGTGCGCGTTCCCGTGAACACCCAAGCACCGCTCACCTTGCCGGGAATACGTTCAACGCATGGACATTGAGACCAGTCGAGAGAGGGCATTACATAGCCTCCTTACGTTATCCAGTTTACGGTATCTGCGCGCCTGATGGTCACACCGGAGTCTCGCGGATCTGCACAGATCACGACGGGTCGAGTGTTCCGATCAATCAACAAAGCTGGCAGAATCTGGGGAAACGGGATGACGCCGAAGGACCCGAGAGGCCGCATATGGGCGCTATGTCCAGGCAGCACCCGCGCTCTGAGCAGCATCGACAGGAGATACACGTGACCCCGGAGGAGATCGATCGGCAGGAGTTTTATCGGCTTCGAGAGTCCCGTTTCGACTATCCGACTGCCGCGCATTGGGACGATTACTACGAGCGCATGTCGCCCCACCTCATGCACCCGGAGCTTGACATTCGCCGCGCGGCACTGGAGCGTCTTTCAACGGCTGTCATGTGGGCGGAGCGTCGATTACAGATCTCAGCGGAACATTCAACGGAACGATTGAGCTGGCTGATCGGCCTTATCGATGAAGCGAATGCTTCCTTCGGGGACACTGCGTCGGCATTCTTAGCCGAGTTGAGGTTTACAGTTGCTGATGAGCCTTTCGACAGTTTGCTCCGCGAGTTACTGCACCGCTGGCTACAGCAAGTGCCAAGAGGCGTTTCTCCCGACATTATCCGGGGGAGGTTAATTTTACTCGGCGACTGCGGATCAACATGGATCAAAGCGGCGCCAGAATGGCTCCGGTACCTCGATGACCCGTCAGACTACGTTCGCGCGTGCGCTGCAAAAATGCTCGGTGAATCTTGCAGTACAGCGACGGACCCGAGCGCAGAACAACTCTTCGCGCTGATTAAGCCAAAGGAGATCGCTCGCCCCGGCATTGCAGGACCTTTCTGGACCAGCCGACAATTCAATCACGAGGGCGTCCCGAACATCGTCGAGTGGATGATGGAGATTCTCGAAAAACGGTCAACGAGCGAACCGTCTGAAATGCCCTACAACGGTGTTGATTTCTATTTGCATGAGCTGTGCGCCGGATCTTTAGACGCGATCGAGCGCTTGCTCCGGTATGGACATAAATGGCTCGCACTTGAAACCGCCACAGAGACGCCTGGAGTAGTCGAAGGAATGAGGGACATCCTGCTTCGTCTTGGTGAAGATCCCGACACGGCATTTGCACAAAACGCCTGGGAACATCTAGCGCGCTACTATCACTGCCACCATCCTCTAGCCAAAGAATGCGATGCCGTTTCCTCCTACCCGAATTGGTCCCCGGGGGCTGATGCGTTCGTAATCCGCCAGGGCTTCGGTCAGATGTGGCGCGACGTCATGGTGCTCTATCCGACGGCACAAGAATCGTGGGACGACAAGACCGCATGGGGACTAATTGACCTGACGTTACCGCCGGCCGTGAGGGGAGAGGTCACCGCGCACATCCTGTCTTCGGAGGCTGCGGAGCCTGTTCGCATCGGCTCCTCTCTGGATTACGAGTTCGCCTCGGGAGCCCTTGTAACATTTGAAGGAGACCCTGACCGGAAGGTATGGAATCGCGTGGAGATCATTGGACGCGGTCTCCAGGGCCGCTGGGATCCAAGACCGTCTTCGCCCTGTTGACGTGAGTCAATTCTCCGTGGGCTTCTCTACATGATCGATTACGAGCACTTTGATCGGCGCTTTCGACGATTCCAATTTCAGACCAACTGACGCGAGGGCCGCGGACAAAGCGGAAGGAGTCAGCCCGCTAAACGGATTGAGAGGGATGTGCGCGTCCGGGTCGTCCTCATACTCGATCGTGAAATCGTAATCTCCTTTGAGATTCGTTCGATCAATGACAGGCCGGTCAAAGAAGAAGGCGAAGGCGCGTGCGGCTTCCTCCATCGAACTCGCCTGGAAGTCGAAGCGCGTCCGCAGAGTCCCATTCGGCATCGGAACCGTGGTCAGTCCGCCACCTCCCTGCTCGACTCCTGGAGGAGTCCGCTTAAGCTTTGGTCCGTTTTTCCCAACCGTCAGCGCGTAAACAGGAAGGTCTTTGGTTTCCCAGTGCACCTTCAGACGAAATCGATCCTCCAGCAGCACCTGGAGCATGAGGTTAAGTTCCGGTGTATCCGCGAGCCTCAATTGCCGAGTCTTGTACCTGGGAACAGAATTGGCGGGGATCCTGGCCTGAATTTCGAACACGTCTCTCTTGAGCCACTCCGGCACCAACCCGGAAATCAAAGGGCACTTGTACCCAAAAGCCGGCGTAGCTGTCATTACGCAGAAACTGCCACCGAGATACGCACGAACGATGAACTGGATCGGCTCGGTTCGGTCCACGAATCTTTCCGGGGTGAGTTGGTGTCCCTCGTGACCACCCCTCATTGTGTTCCGGTCGATCGGTTTGACCGACGCCACTTCGAATGCAGGACGTGGCTTGCCCTGCGGACTGAGCATCGCGGACTGAGCAACAGCAGCAATTCCAGCCGTTGCAAGCACTGCTTTGACAGCGAACTCTAATCTTTGTGCGATTCGTGTGCGCATGATGAGGTGATAGACACGACCAACTCGTGATCCGTTCAACTGGATTCCGGTTTTACATGCTGTCCAAGACGAAGCGTTTTAGTGCTGCGTTTCCCGAGTTCGCAGAATGTGTGTAGTTGCCGCTGTCCTGATTAGCGAGCACGCGATCGTGAGCTTCGGCTGAAAACCGATTTGGGTTTTGATTGGTCCAATGCCGCATGAAAAGGCTCTTCACACCGATAATGATGCTGGTCAGCGCAGCGGCTCTTGCTCAAGGTCAGTCCGCGAACCTGCCACGCTATGAATTCTTCGGCGGATACTCGGTCAATGCGGATTACGTCCGTAACCTTCCTGTCTTGTTGGCGCTGGACCAAAAGGTATCGCCGTTTTTCAGTCTGGGAAGCGGACCCTACGGGTTTGAGTTTTCGGTCAAGCGTTACGTGAGAAATGGCCTGGGCCTGAAGACGGATTTCTCCGGCTATTACGACCCGTTTCCGTCCAGCAAAGGAATCTATTGCCAGAACTCAGGCTGCATCAATGGCCTGAACGCTAAAGCGACGGCCAAGACTTTCTATTTGACGAGCGGCGTCGAATGGAAGGTCCGGCGGGACAAGAGATTCGCGCCATTTGTTCAAGCGCTTGGCGGCATCGTCCACAGCAGAGCAAAGTTCACGCTCACAGGATCCGATGACGGCCAGCCGTTCTCGGGAGGAGTCATTCTGGGTTCCAGTACCAGCGCATTTACGGGGAGGATTTCCTATAGCGACTCTTTCGCCGACACTGGCTGGACACTCACTACCGGCGCAGGGTTTGACGTGAGCCTCAACAAGAAGCTCGGATACCGTCTGTCGATGGACTACGATCCAACCTTTCTGGTTCGTCCCATCTATCAAGACCCCGTCCTCGATTCTCAGGGCCGCCTCATTCTGTCGACATCGACCTCGAGCGCCAGATCACGTCAGGATCATGCGCGCATCACGATGGGAATCGTTTGGAAGTTTCGCTGAAGATCGAGCCCGAACCCCGAACCGGCCAAAACGATGCGGCCAAGTCCCGCACGGAAAAACGGGTTTCATTCAGCTACTCCCGAGAGTTAATCCGGAAGTGGTTTGTCTGCACTGTCAACGACGAGGATTTCGACAGCAGCGCGCCGCGGTTCCAGCCTGAGACCAAGATCCTGGATCGCGATGAAGATGCTCGGGGCATCAGGGCTGGGGGGAACTATCGGCTGGCCGTCATAAGGCTTTATCAACGTTGGATCGAACTTCATGTCGACGTCGTAATGGGCGTCGAGGCCGGTCTCATCCAACACCGGGCGGTCTACCATGTTGCCCAGGGTTGCAGCCAGATCAGCCATCGTCGCGTTTCGGGCCATCAACTTACCGGGAGCGACGCCCATGGCCCTGCCGGTAGCCTCTGAGGTTTTGAGCTTGAGACCGGAGGTTCCGACAATGAGAGCGTACACGGGCATCTCTTTGGACTCGCGATGCAGTCTTAGCTTGAACCTGTCCGCGAGCAAAGTCTGGAGCATCGTCCGCATTTCTTTCGTCGTCGCTGGAGCCTTCGTTCTGCCCTCAAACTGGTAATAATCGCGATCTATCCATTCCGGACCACCAGACAATTTGTAGCCGCGATCGAAAAAGTCATTGGCCCAGAGAATCGCGCCCGCGAGAGTGATGACGATATGGAACCTTTGAGGATCGACGGTGGCCGGGACGTACTGATTCGCAGGCGAGGGTTTGACGGAAGCAACCTCGAATGCCAGGGGTGGATTCTGCGCGGAAGATGCATGCACCATGCCAATGACGAGGGAGAGCGCAAGTACACATACCGCCGCACCAGCAAGGAGCAGCTTTTTCGCGAAATTCAAATCGCGAGCAAGCGAGCCGAACAGAATGGCACGAACGCGTTTCTGGAGGTTGGAACCGGTCACGCCGGAAACGCAACGCAACGGCGATTCCAGATAGGTTTTGCAAACCTGGAGCATGCCCTCGGCGTAGACGATCGGCTCATTGCCTAGCCGCAGAACCTCTTCATCGCATGCTCGCTCGCGCTCATCAACAAGCCTTGTTCCAATCCACCAGACTAACGGGTGAAACCAGAAGACCGCCTCGACGATCATATGAATCGCGGACGTAAAATTGTCTCGCCTTCGGATGTGAGCCATTTCATGCACTACGATTGCTTTCAGCTGTTCAGGACTCAATCGCGCCGTAATGTCCGACGGGACCAGGAGCACGGGTCTGAGCCAACCAATAACGCCGGGTTCCATCAGCCCCGGAACGGCTCGCACCTGAATAGATGTAGGGATCGTTGCATGAGGAATCTCGAAAGGCGTGCTCGAACCGAGGAGACCCTGTATTCGACGCCACATCCGGAACCGCATGACGATGATCGCGGCAAACCCGATAAGCCATATCGTCCAAAGTGTGAGCATCACCGGATCCCACGGCGCCGGACGGAACGGGCCGCCGGCCCATGCGGCCGGCTCAACGAATGGTTCTGCGACTCGAACCATCGTGATGGAAACGGCTGGCATGGCCGCCGATTTCGCGGGACGTATCCAGTGAATGAATCCGCCGAGAGCCATCACCCCCGCCATCGGGATGATGAATTTGATCGACGCGCTGAACCACAACCAATAGCGAACCTGCGCCCGATTCCTGCGGAACGCCAGCGTCAGTAACCCGGCGGCCATGGCGAACAGTGTTGATTGCCAGAGGTGATTGAAGAGTGATCCCATCATTTGGATTTCCTAATCTTGTGCGCCGCTTTTTCCGTTTGAAGCTTTTTGATTGTCTTCTCCAGTTCTCGAACGTCATCGAGCGTCAGTTTGCCCGCCTCTGCAAGCTGCGCCATCATCGGTTGAGCCCGACCGCCGAAAAAACTGAGTATCTCGTCAAGAAAACGATGCCGCGACGCATCGCGAGCAACTGTCGGCTGAAAGATATCGGCATTGCCGATCTTTCGTACACGGGAGACGGCGTTCTTTCGTTCCAGCCGATATACCGTTGTCTGAA
>Ga0137433_1000586_pt1 | contig 18736 bp, 18 predicted proteins | sample EasRivERMZT840_2_FD_102335 | JGI IMG/M metagenome (GOLD analysis project Ga0137433, IMG submission 102335) | Soil microbial communities from meander-bound floodplain in the East River, Colorado, USA - East River MetaG ERMZT840_2 | ecosystem: Environmental > Terrestrial > Soil > Floodplain ...
ACCGTACACCGTGGGTCCTGCAACGCCGTTGAATGTGTATTGAAAGTCCAGCGTGATCCATGCTCCATTTCCCACGGTCATCGTGTAGGCAGAGCCTGGCAAGATCGCGCTCGGCGTGATCGTGAACGATGTCGGTTGGGGCGGCTTCACGATGAATTGCGCGTTGGGATTGATGGGCACCCAAGTCGACAGGTCGTGATTCTTCATGGAAAGGTACGTGTAGGTTCCCGGGGCGTCGAAATGGTTGAGGCAGTACGATATCTGTCCGCTGCCATTTAGCGGCAGTGTCAGGTCAGATAGCGGAATGCCATCGCCCGACCACTGAAGATCCACGGTCATGTTTGCGCCATTGCCGAACGTCATGACGAAGCAGTCGTTGCCGGCATACCCTTCACTGGGGGTGATACTGAAGGAACTCGGTTGTTGCTGAGCGTAGGCCAGCCAAGGCACGCCCAGGAGCAGGAGTAGCATCAGGAGTCGCGCACGGTGGATTCGTGATTGCAGCTGCAGTGTCATTGCGGATGCCCTCTATCGCGCTTTATCGGGTGAAGTCCTGGTCGGTCAGGCCGGTGTTGAAGGAGATAGCCGTAAACTGCATCTCTTCGGTTTTGCGGCCGTTGTTGAATCGTTCGATCTTGAAGGGGATGAGAGCGCTCTGCACCAGCCGATGGTCCGAAAAGACGTAGGCATCCGTTACGTTCCTGGCTGTGCCACTGAATGGAAGTTTGAGTTGTCCGACGACGAATTCGAGCTTGGTGATAATCGCGGTTTCTTCATTCAGCGTGAACGTGGTCTTTCTTCCTAGTGCGTCGGTTGCTTCGATGGCGCGCGTTCTTCCATTCACGCCGAGATCGCTGAGTGTGAGTCCTTCTTGCTGATAGTTGAGGAGTCGCTGGACAGATCGCAGCGTAGTACTTTCGATGAATTGCTTTGGTCCGCCCTGTGCCGACGTGGTGAAGAAGTCTCCAAACGATTCCCAACTGTTCGTGCCGTCGGTTCCCTGCTTCAACACGGCGCCGGGTTGCGTGACAATGCGCTGTACTTGCGACGCGCCCCTGTGCCGCACGCTGACCGGAAAGGTTGCTTTCGGACCGGCCGTACTGAATAGCGTCAGGTTCCCATCGGCCTTCCAATCCGCGATCTCTCCGGTAATCCAGCGCGTTCCATATGCTGCTCGGATGCGGCTCATGATCTGCGTTACGGTCGGGGTTTGCGCTGCTGCCCACGTACTGCAGGCAAGCGTCAGCACACTGATGAGAAAGAGTGTTCTTCAAAATGTTTGAGGTTCAGGTGCGGCGGTGGTTATACGCGAGAAGTGGTAAGCAAAGAAATGGGGTTGATACCCCATGACTGGGGGAAAACCCTACCTTTGACTGGGGGAAAACCCTACGTTTCGTCCTTCGGAAACGAAAAAACTTAGATGAGTTCGTGTGTTCGTGCGGTCTGGATGAGATCGGCGGCGTTGCGAGCACCCAGCCGATGCAGCAGTGCTGTTCGGTGCTTTTCCACGGTCTTGGCGGCGATGTTAAGCGAGACGGCAATTTCTTTGGTGGTCAGGCCCTGTGTGATGAGCTCAAGTGTTTGCCGTTGCCGTCGTGTGATCTTGGACGTGGGTATAGCTCTTCCACCGATAAACCGCTCCGTAAGAAGGGGTGTCGCCATCAGAGGGGTTATGTACACTTGCCCTTTTGCTGCCGAACGAAGCGCAACGTCGAGTTCAAGAATCCCCGAGCCTTTGAGAATATAGCCCGAAGCACCAGCGTTGAGCGCACCCGTCAAATACGATTCATCAACCATTGCGGTCAGCATGACGACGCGAATACTTGGATAACGATTGCGCACCAACCGAGTCAAAGTGATGCCATCTGCGAATGGCATCAGAATGTCCGTGAGAACGATGTCCGGCAGAAGCTCTTCGATTCTTAACAGTGCCTCCTGACCGTTCGCAGCGTCACCCACCACTTTCATGCCAGGAACTCTTTCAATAAGACTCCGCAGGCCTAGACGAACAAGCTCATCATCTTCGACATAGAGAACCGTACACAGCTTTTCCATCACACGTCCGCTCAAAGTGTTGCTGACAGAAACCTTTGCGCCAGTCTTTTTTTTCGCGCGCTTAATGAAGGCGCCAATTCTCGGGGATTCACTAACGTGGGTCAAGACAATCCATCTCGTAAACAGGGCTCGTGACTGACCCCCTCGCTCGCTACGCTCGCGTCTCCCCCTCACGAGGGGGAGATTAACTCTTGCGTTATGCGAGGCTTAATCTCCCCCTTGCAAGGGGGAGACGCGAGCGTAGCGAGCGGAGGGGGTCAGTCACAAGCCCTGTCGAAGGGTTTTGGTGCAAAGCCGGCGGACTGAGCCAGTCAGGTCTGCGCGACGATTTCCTTCACCCGTCCCACGATGCCGTTATCCAGCATGACCTTGATGCCATGCGGATGCGTCGGTGAGTTGGTGAGGATACGCTGGACGGTTCCTTCCGTCAGTTTTCCAGTCCGCTGGTTTTGTTTTTCCACGACACGGACTTTCATGCCCGGCTGAATCTGCGATCGAGTGCGGCCGTCCATTACCGGGACAGACTGATGACGTCAGAGTAATACCGTACGTTGCCTGCCTTGAGAGCGCCGAGCAGTTCATTGATCGAACTCAAGACGGAAACCGATCGCAGTCCGAAGGCATTAAATTGCGTCGTAGTGGCCTGGCCGTTGAAGACCGACCGGATGAACATCGCGGAATCGTCGATGGGAAGTGTTTCGACGTTCTTATAAAACCTGCTCCAGTCGTCGCCCTGCTGAAACAGATACTGCTCGACATTCGATAAATAGAACGCGCTGACGAATGCGTCGTGCTGCTTTAGATAACTCGCGACAGCCCGGATCGCCTTGGAGCCGGCGAAGTCTCCCACGACGGGAACGATCAGGTTCTTCTTATGGAAATCCCGCAGGATTCTGAAGTTCTCTTCCGAACCCATGTAGCTCCTGTTCGCGCCTTCCTCGTCGGTCATCGTCATTATTTCAGCGTACGTGGGCATTCGCGACCGGCCGCCGCCGACACCGACTCCGTTGTAAGTCAGGTCCGGCCCGCCCGAATAGAAGGAGCTGTAGACATATTGAATGCTGGTTTCGTCGTCGTAGCTCAACTCGAATTTGTGTGTTTCGGTCAGATGCTTCTTGATCGCCTGGAGGTTCTGTGAAAACAGCTGCCGGTCAGACCGGACGACGCTGAACGCATCGAATAACTCTTCCGCCGACGATGTCGCGAGCGCATTATCCGGTCTCTTTCGAGAAAACAATTTCGAAATGAAGTCGGCGCGGTCTGCCGACATTTCGATCAACGCCTTGTACATGAGGTGCAACATCACGTTTTGCCGGCGGATGTCGAAGATGATCGCAAGCCTGGGCTTCAGTCCGACGATGTATGTGAAGTTCTGATCCGGTCCGACGCCCAGGTAGATCCCGCCCGGTTTCGTCTTCGCCAGTTCTTTCAGGACATATTGAAACGTCATCTCATTCGACACGAAGTTGTCCGAACGAAAATATCCGCCAACCTCGGAGAATTCAGTGACCATGCTCCAAAAAGCTTCATCGCTCAGTTCCTGCGGGATTTCCGCAGCAACTTGAATCGGGCTGGACGTAACCACAGGCTGTCCGAGAAACGCGAAAAGCGTCATTGCGGACGCGAGGAGAAAGCGTCGTCGAGTCGTCAACATATGGGCGCCATTCTACATGCACCCGGCACACCTGTGAATCGAAGTCACAGGTAAGGACGCGAAGCGCATTGAGAGATCAGGGTTTAGCAATTGGCGGGGCAGTTGCATAATGGGCCCGGCATGAGAGCCATTTCTGTTCTGTTTCTGATAACCGTTCTACTCCTGCCGGGTTCACTCTTCGCTGAAACCCCACAGGCCGGGATAAACGCGCGAGGCACGGTTGAAAGCGCCGAGATCTCGGGCATCGGCGAAGACGAAATCAGCCAGGACATCCGCGATGCTGTTTCGAGACTCGCCGGACAGCCCTTTGATCAGAAAACCGCCGATGACCTTGTCGCCAGGATTCAGGCCGAGAAACCGGAATACACGGCGACGACACGGCTGCTTCCCGGGGATCAGGCGGATCGAGTCAAAGTCACTTTTCTTCTGGAAAAGATCAATCCCGATTTTACCGAAGACGAGAACGTCAATTCGCGATATCTGGTCGAGCGCGTGGAGATTCAGGGCTACGACGAATCGAAGTTGAGCCAGCCGATTCGCGAGGAAATGAAGACGCTTGTCGGCCAGAAGCTGGATCAGGACAAAGCACGTCAGATCCTGCGCCGCATCGATGATGAACTGCGGCCCAGGTACTACGTCCTGCGGCGTGTGGTGAAGGGCAGCGATCGACAGTACATCGTCGTCGTTTTTGACGTCCGGAAAATTCGCTGGATTCCATACGTGTCGAAGCCGACGCCGCGCCTGCTCTACCACTCCAAACAGAACTTCAGCGGAGCGGTCACGGTACCGATACCTCTTGGCGGCGGCAATCGGCTTTTCTTCGGCATGGTCAATGACCAGGATCAACTGATCGAGCGTTATGCCGGGTTCAATCTGGGATTCGAATCCACGAGTGTCGGAACAGACCGGCTCGGCCTGGCCTTGCGATATGCCCGCTACCACGATCGATGGCAGCCGTCGACCGTCCTGGCTGATCCGAACGGTATTTATCGCGAACGAAACAACTTCGAGCCGACAGTCACGTTTGCGTTCGATCCGCGGGTCCGCTTCACGGCAGGCATCAGCCTTACCGAGCTGGAGATGCAATATCCGGAAATTCATCGCGCGGAGTCGAATGCGGCAACAGCGACGCTCCAGTTTCAGAATACGTGGAGAACAAACGACAGGCAGGTTCATTCGCTTCGAACGAATTACGATTTTCGCTCCGCCAATCACAGTCTCAACAGCGACTTCATTTACACACGCAACTTCGCGGAGGCGCAATACCTCTATAGCCGGAGCCGTCGCGGCAATCTGATCTTGTCGTTCCAGGGCGGTCACATTACTGGGAATGCTCCGCTGTTCGAGCGATTCAATCTGGGTGATTCTTCGACTCTGCGGGGCTGGAACAAGTTCGATGTTGCTCCAGCGGGCGGCAACCGGATGATCTACGGCTCAATTCAGTACGGGTTCGCCAATACGCAGGGCGGACTCGAGATCAACGAGCGGCCTCGCGTGGACTTCCCCATCGGGTTCCACGTCTTTTACGACACCGGCGTCGTTGGCGATCGAGGCGGGCCGATGAAGGCTCGACACTCCATCGGAGTGGGTTTCGGCTCGGCGACGTTTTCCCGTTTCTTCGTCGATGTCGGGTTCCCGATTCGGTCAGGCAAAGTCACGCCCCTCTTCATGCTGGGGTTCAGGCTATGAAGCGGCTGACACTCATCCTGCTTGCTCTCACAGCCGTGGCAATGGTTCTGGTGGCGCAATCATTGAGCGCTCGAATCGACGGCGGTCAATTGCGACTCGCTTCGTCCAGGATGCGATTCCTCACCGGTGAAGCCATGGACCGGTTGCGCGACGGAGCGACGGTAAAATACGCCTTCCAGCTCACGGCGAGAGAAAACAAGGATGGAAGAATTCTCGCCAGGACGCCGCAACAGTTCGCGATCAGCTACGACCTGTGGGAGGAGAAGTTCGCGGTGACAAAGCTCGGCTCCGCTCCACGCTCCATTTCTCATCTCTCGGCTTCTGCTGCCGAGGCATGGTGTGTGGACAACACATCTGTTCCCGTTGCGGCGCTTGGATCGACTCCGACGATCTGGCTTCGCCTGGATTACCAGGTCATCGATCCGACCGAGGCCCCTGCGCCGGCGGACAATTCCACTTTAACGCTCAGCGGTCTCATTGATATCTTCAGCCGTCGCACGCGCGAACAATTGCGCGGATCCGAGGAGGTCGGGCCGCTGCGCCTGGAAAACCTGAAGAAAAGATGAATCGTCTCCGCAACAGGTTGATCGTCGCGTTTCTGGCAGCCACGATCATTCCGCTTGCGGTCACGTTGTGGATCACGACATCTCTGCTGGATCTCAGCCTTGCCTACACCACGACAAATGAACTCGATGCCCTGTCGAAATCCCTCGAACAGACAGCGCGCGTTTTTTACCGGGAAGCTCGCGAGAGTCTCAAAACCGACGCCGCCGCCGGACGCGTTCCTCCCGTAAAGTACGCCGCCGGGACTGCGAACGAATGGCCGGAGCCGGTCAAGGTGTTCTGGGATAGCGGCGAGACGGAACGTTTCGAGCAGGCGGGGAACGCAGGCGATCGTATCGATTACTTCGTACGGCGTGATAACGACGTCTGGGTTTACTCGCGGGATCTGGGCGACGTCCGGATGCAAAACATCGCCGAGCAGTATCGGCGCGCTCGTGAAATCGTTACGGGTTCGCGGGAGCGCAATCTTCGGCGAGGCTTCACGATTACGCTCGTCCTGATGGTTGTTGCGGTGTGGGTCGTCGCGCTCATTTCGCTGATCTTTTTAGCAGACCGCATCAGCCGTCCCATCCAGCAGCTGACAGGAGGATTATCAGAACTGGCGTCGGGAAATCTTCAGGTGCGGCTTCAATCGGCGGGTCACGACGAAACAGGTCGGGCCATTGCTGCATTCAACAATACGGCCGAACAACTTCAGCAGAGCCGTGACCGGCTCATCTATCTGACACAGATCGCGAGCTGGCAATTGCTGGCTCGGAAGATGGCTCATGAACTGAAGAACTCGCTGACGCCGATTCGCCTTTCAGTCGAAGAGATCGCGGCCCGGCAGACCGCAGCCGACCGGCATTTCATGGACCAGGCCGTACAGATTGTCGTGGATGAAATCGAGACGCTCGAACGGCGTGTGCGCGCGTTTTCCGAGTTTTCAAGCGAGCCGGCGGCGCATCCGTCGGCGTTGGACGTCAACAGCATCCTCGAAGAGCGAATCGCGTTTCTGAAGCCGGGCCATGCTGCTGTTACGTATAGATCCCGGCTCGCGGAGAACCGGCCGCAGGTGTTTGCGGATGCGGATCACGTGAAGGGGATTCTCACGAACCTTCTCGAGAATGCGGCCGAAGCTGCCGGACCGGGAGGGCAGGTTTTGGGAGTGACACAGGCGGTCAACGGCCAGGTTGTGATCGAGGTGCATGATTCCGGCCCTGGGCTGAGCAGGGAAGCCGCGCGCTCGCTTTTCGAGCCGACGATTACTTTCAAGAAACGGGGAATGGGCCTGGGATTGTCCATTGCGAGAAAGAGCGCGCTCGTGAATGGCGGGGATATCATGCTGGTCGAGGGGGAACTTGGGGGAGCGGGATTCAGAGTTGTGCTGCCCTCCAAAATGTAACTGTCGATGTTCCTGTCCAATGCCCGGTGTACATGCCGATGTAAATGTAACTGCCGACAATTTTGTGCATCGACATTTGCATCGGCATGTACACGGGGCATTGGACAGGAACAATTGACAGTTACATTCTGAAAGACGCGAACATCACATGAAACGCATCCTTATTGTCGATGACGAACCTAATATCGGGCTTTCCCTCCAGATGATTCTGGAAGGCGAAGGCTTCAGTGTTGTCATCTGCAGGACCGCGGCGGAGTTCCGCTCCCGCGTACCCACGGCGCGAGCGGATGTGTGCATGCTCGACGTACGCCTGCCCGATGGCAACGGCATCGACCTGCTGCGTTTTTTACGCGACCATGACGACCGCGTGCCTGTGGTCATGATCTCCGGTCACGGCACAATCGCCGATGCCGTCGAGGCCATTCGCGCCGGCGCCTTCGACTTTCTGGAGAAGCCGCTCAGCCGCGAACGCGTGCTTGTCGTTCTGAAAAATGCTCTCGAGCAGGCGAAACTGCGGCGGGAGAACGAACGGTTCAGAGAAATAGTCGGAGAAGGGCCCAGCATGATCGGGGCGAGCGCCGGCTTCCAGCATGCGGTCCAACAGGCATCGCTCGTCGCCAGGTCCGATGCGCGTGTTCTGATCACTGGAGAATCCGGCACCGGAAAGGAACTGCTGGCCGCGCACATTCATCGCGAGAGTCCGTTCGCGGGCGGTCCGTTCGTAAAAGTGAACTGTGCCGCGATCCCGACGGAATTGCTCGAGAGCGAATTGTTCGGCCACGAGAAGGGCGCGTTCACCGGCGCTGTGGCGGCGCGGCGAGGGAAGTTCGAACTCGCGGACGGAGGCACGATTTTTCTGGATGAGGTTGGCGACCTTCACCAGGCTTCGCAGGCAAAGTTGCTGCGCGTGCTTCAGGAAGGCGAGTTTCAGCGAGTCGGTGGCGAGCAGACATTGCGGGTTGCCGTTCGCGTGATCTCGGCCACAAACCGCGACCTTCAGGAACTCGTCAGCCAGGATAAGTTCCGCGAGGATCTGTTTTATCGACTCAGCGTCGTTCCCATCCGCATGCCGCCCCTCAGAGAACGGCGCGAAGACATCCCGGCGCTGGCCGCATATTTCCTGGACGAGTTCTGTGGCCGGAACAACTTCAAACGCAAAGCCATCGATGACGACGTGTTCTCGATCCTTCAGCAATACGGCTGGCCTGGGAACGCGCGCGAATTGAAAAACATCATCGAACGGATGGCCATCCTCTCGCCGGCCGATCGCATATCCGCGGGCGCCGTACCTCTTGAAATCCGTCTCACGCCGAATTCTGATGCCCGTTCGAACCTGCAGCAGACACGCGAATCCGCTGAACGCGACAGCATTCTTCGAGCTCTGGAACAAACGAGTTGGAACGTTGCCGGCGCCGCGCGCATTCTCGGGATCGAGCGCACCAATCTCCACAAGCGCATCCGCGCTCTAGGTATCAACAGGGAGATTAGGTAGAATCCTGCAAACATAAGAGGAGACCAACGCCATGCGTTCACGTCTGATCGTTCTTGGTGTCCTTGCCGCAATTGCGACAGGGTTCGTTGCTGAAGGTTCCATAGGACCGATTCCGCTGAACTGCAACCGCGCATGTCTGGAAAACGTCGTCGAACAGTACCTGACAGCCCTTGTGGCGCGCGATCCGAAGCGCGTGGCCCTTTCGGCAGACGTCAAGTACACGGAGAACAATCAGTCAATCGAAATCGGCGACGGTTTCTGGAAAACCGTCGAGGGGCGCGGCAATTACACGCACATCTTTGCCGACCCTGAAGGCGGACAGGTGGCTTACATGGGCACCATGCGTGAAGCCGGCCAGCCGCTCCTCATGAGCCTGCGATTACGCATCGAACTCGGGCGCATCACGGAGGTTGAAAGCGTTTATTTCAAGCCTGGCAGCGGCGGGCCGAACGATATCGCCGGCATGGATAAGCCGCACAAGCCCGAAGAGTTCTGGTTCAAGTCGATCCCTCCAGCGCAGCGCATGTCGCGCCAGGAACTGATCGCGGTTGCGGATGCCTATTTCAGCGGCCTTCAGAAGAACGATGGCAAAGGTGTGAACGGGACCGGCACATATCCGTTCACGGAGGACTGCCACCGCGTCGAAAACGGAGCGCCGACAACAAACGTCCCGCGTCCCGCGGATGCGGCGCCGGACGCGATCAATGGTTTCTGGATGGATTGCATGAGCGGGTTCAAGCTCGGCTACTACTTCATCGTGCAGAACATCCATCATCGACGTTATCCCGTCGTGGACCAGGAGCGGGCATCGTGTGGTCTCACGTGATCTTCGATCAAGGCACGGTGAACTCGGGCACGCTCTCCAACGGCAAGCCGTTTACGTTCCGCGGGTTCAACCGGCCATCAAGCATCCTCGTGACCGAAGCTTTTCTCATCGAGAACGGGAAGATCCGGCGAGTGGAAATGATCGGGCCTGGCGCTGTGTATCATATGACTTCTCCGTGGGGCGGGTTGAGCGGGAACTAGTCGGCATGGAATTAAACACAGAGGCACAGAGACACAAAGGCACAGAGAAAGGCCGCACCAGGAATCTTTTAATTGCGGCCTTTCTCTGTGCCTTTGTGTCTCTGTGCCTCTGTGTTTCGTACGCGGCCCAGTTCCAGGACGACAACGAATCCAACCCGGAGTTCTACTTCACCCGCCTCCGATACAGGGACAACGGACGCCGCGGGATGTTCGGCGGCGCGATGCCGAAGCCCGGCTTTTTCCATTGTCCGGAATTCGGCGGCGGCAATTTCTTTCCGCAACAGGGATTCGGCTGGGGCACGGATTATCCGGGTGGAGATTGCAAGTTCATGGGCGGCATTCACCGCTTGACCGGCTTGCCCGTGTATCCGCATCCGAACGTGGTCGACATCATGGAACCGGCGCTGTTTACCTATCCTTATATCTACATCGTCGAACCGGGCGGCCTGTTCTTCACCGATGCCGAAGCGGAACGGCTTCGAGAATATTTCGACCGCGGCGGGTTTCTTCATGTCGACGATTTCTGGGGACTTCGCCAGAAGGCCAATTTCGAAAACGAAATGAGAAAGGTCTTTCCCGATCGGCGCATGGAAGTCCTTCCGCTGAAGCACGAAATTTTCCACACCTTCTACGACATCAACGAAATCATTCAGATTCCCAACCGCGGCAACGGCTGCTACGGCGAACCGTATTGGGAACAGCCGGACGATACGGTGCCGCGCATTTACGGAATCTCCGACGATACTGGACGCGTCCAGGTCGTCGTGACGTACAACTCTGACCTTGGCGATGCGTGGGAGTACATGGATCTCGCCTGCTATCCCGTGACGTTGAGCGGCCAGGCATACCGGCTGGGACTCAACTTCATGATTTATGCAATGAGTCATTGAGCTTCGATGGGTGTTTCAATCGTTGCTGTCGCGCTGATGTTTCTGCAGGCCGGCGGTTTCCCGTCGGTTGCGGCCGAGTCCGGAAAAATCCATGTCGTGTGGCAGGACGATTCCGAGACCAATCCTGAGATTCTGTACAGCCACTCGAATGCGAACGGCACGTTCTCCGTTCCTCTGAACATCTCCCGCAATTCAGGCATATCGGATCTGCCGCGCGTGGTCGTCCACGATAAGTCGGTCAGCGTAGTGTGGTCGGATATGTCGTCAGGAACCTATCAGGTGATGCTCGCCCGTTCGGAAAACGCAGGCGACAGCTTTGGCCAGCCACAGGTTCTGTCGGATGGTTCGGCGATCACCGGGCCTCCCGATATCGCGTGGCAGGACGGTCGCCTGTTCGTCGTATGGGATGAAACCAACAGCGATGGCGACACGCGCGTCATCTATTGGAATTCGGCCGGCTCGCGCCGAGCCATCGACGGAAGCGAAGGTGGTTTGGTGCCGTCGATTGCCGTTCGCGGAAAGCGTGTGATCGTCGCGTGGCATACCGATATCGAATACAAACGACGCGTTCATGCCTTGGTGTCCGATGATTCCGGAGAATCGTTTTCCAAGCCGATGCTTTTGTCGGCCGATATTCAGAGCGCGGTAAATCCTGCGGTTGCGATCTCGCCCAGCGGCCGGGTATTCGTTGCGTGGAGCGCGTCGGCGAATGGTCTGCCCGAGATTTTTCTGGCTGCGTCCGACATCGACGGTCTGAACTTTTCTCCTCCGAAACTCCTGTCGCTGCGGGGTCGCGAAGCGATCTTCCCGTCCATTCAAGTGATCGGGGATGACGACATTGCCATCGCGGCCGCCAGTCGGGGTTTCATTGTTCACGCGCGTGTTTCCGCATCAGGCGAGCCCAGGGAGCCTGCGCGCACATCGTCGGCGTCGGATGAGGCGGGAGTTCCGCGTGTGGCGGTGGATAACGGACGTCCGATAATTGTGTGGAAGGACCTTCGCGGCGGTCAGTCGCAGATCTTCATGTTCAAAGACAACGTCGTCCAGAGACTCGAATTTCGTTAACCACAGAGACACAGAGACACGGAGGGCCAAGGGGACTGTCCCTTGGCCCTCCGTGTCTCTGTCTCTGTGGTTCAGTTCGGTGTAGTCGCGAAGCAATACAGCAAGCCCGCGCCGCCGGTGGCCACCAGTTGCGGCTGGGCGCAGCCCTGGCTGGCGTGCACAGAGTTCCACGATGCGTTCGCGCCGCCAAGACGATCATGGTGCCCCAACTGGACATTACCCGTGCTGTTGCTCGTGTAATTGTTGCAGGTGTGGTCCATTGCGTCGGTGTATGCGCGGCCGTCGGGAGTGGATCCCGTCAGGATATCGTGCTGGTTCGGCATGTCCCCGACACCATTAACGGGCGCACCCTTCTCATTCAGTGCGGTTACTTTGTTGACGCGGTTGCCGAGCCTTGCCTGCTCGATCGTGTCGCCGTGCAACTCGGCAGCGTTCGCGGCGATGACCTGTCCACGGGCGTTTGCCCACGGTCCGGTACCGATCCTGTCGCGCGCGTTGACAGCGCCGGCTCCCTGAGTGCTGAGGTAAGCACGCCAGGTTGCCATGCCGCGTCCCGCGGCGGTCGCCAGCGATTGGCAGTAGGCATCAGCTCCAGCGATGCCGCCGTAGTTGGCGCCATCCCCTTTGCCGACGCTTGTGATGAAGAAGCTCATCGCAGGCGGTGGGCCGCCACGGCCGCCGCCGCCCCCGCGTCCGGCCTGGGCGCCTGCGCCGCCTTGCGGAGGTGCGCCTGCCGGCGCCTGCTGAGCAGACAAGACGAAAGTGCCAATTAACAGCACCATCGTCGCAACAACTATCGCTGCAATTTTTCTCATTGATTTAATCCTTTCTTGCGAATGCCTGCCAACATTCTTACGTAACTAAACCATTTATTGTGTTTTTGTTCCAACGGTTGTGCTTTGGGTCGGCAATGTTAGCCCATTTTTTCTTATACTCCAACACCATGAAGCTCTACGAAATACGGGAGGCCAGCGGGATCGATTCATTGATTCGTGTCGAGAGGGAAGCTCCAAAGGCCGGTCACGGCGAAGTACTGATTCGCGTCCATGCGGTTTCGCTCAATTACCGCGACCTTATGATCGCGCAAGGCCGATATCGCCGCGAACTGAAACTGCCGCTGATTCCGATGTCGGATGGCGCCGGTGAAGTTGTGGAAATCGGACCGGGTGTGACGCGCGTGAAACCAGGTGATCGCGTTGCCGGCATCTTCATGCAGACCTGGCTGAGTGGAGAAGTATCGCCGTACACGCAACGCGCAGCGCTTGGCGGTTCTGTCGACGGCATGTTTGCCGAATATGTCGTACTGAATCAGGATGGCGTCGTTCACATTCCATCTCATCTATCGTACGAAGAAGCTTCGACCCTGCCGTGCGCGGGCGTTACTGCATGGAACGCTTTAACGACATGGACACTAAAGCCCGGCATCACCGTGCTTGCGCAAGGCACGGGCGGGGTTTCCATTTTCGGCCTGCAATTCGCGCGGCTTGCAGGGGCGCGTGTGATCGTGACTTCGAGCAGCGATCAAAAACTGCAACGGGCCGCGGATCTCGGCGCCGCCGGTCTCATCAACTACAAGACCACAGCGGACTGGGACCAGAAGGCCGTGGAACTTACGGGGGCAATCGGCGTCGACCATATCATCGAGGTCGGCGGACCCGGCACCATCGCGCGCAGCATGAATGCCGTTCGCGTGGGCGGTCGAATCAGCTTGATCGGTTTGCTGGCGGGTGCGGAGGCGCTTGCGAGTCCGATGCCGATCCTTGGGAAGCAGATACAGGTCCAGGGAATCTTCGTTGGATCACGCGAAATGTTCGAAGCCATGAACCGGGCGATCTCGTTCCACAAACTCCATCCGGTCGTCGACAAAGTCTTTGCATTCGACGAAGCCCGCGACGCTTTTCGGTACCTCGAGCGCGGCGCGCATTTCGGGAAGGTCGTCATCCGCATCTGATAGTCCCCTCGTTGAGAGTTGTGAGTTGGCTGTTGTCCGTTGACTGTTGGACTTGTAAAGATAGTCAAATAGATCAATTACCATCGCAACAAGTCCAACAGTCAACGGACAACAGTCAACTTTCAACTCTCAAGTTTGCGAAAGCCAGCCCATTACATAACTTCTACACACCTCGGGCGACTTCTATTAGAATCTGGCTCCAAAGCATGGCTAACCGAAGGATATTGCTTGCGATAACCGTCGCTGTCCTGACTGCGCAGGTGGCTACGGGCCAGGCGTTGCGAACCCGCGACGGCCGTCCCGACCTGCAAGGTACATGGAGCTTTGCCACAATCACTCCCATGGAGCGACCGGCCAATCTTGCGAACAAGGAGTTCTTCACAGAGCAGGAAGCGCTGGCGTATGAAAAAGAAGTCGTCGAGCGCAACAACAAGGATCGTCGCGATGGGTCCGCGGAAGCGGATGTTGGCCGCGCGTATAACGATTTCTGGTGGGACAGCGGAACGAAGGTAGTGAAGACCAGGCGAACGTCGCTCGTCATCGAACCGTCGAACGGCCGAATCCCTCCGACATTGTCCGCCTCGCGCGAACGAGCGCAGGAGCGGCAGGCTCTCAATCGCGGACATGAATTCGACGGCCCGGAAAACCGGCCGCTCCCCGAGCGCTGCCTGATCCTTCAGGGCGCCGGACCGCCGATGACGCCGACCGCCTACAACAACAATCTCCAGATCGTTCAGGAGAAGGACTACGTTGCCTTGTTGATCGAGATGGGCCACGAGGTTCGCATCATTCCGACAGACGGGCGTCCACATCTTCCTTCGAATATCCGTCTCTGGAAAGGCGACTCCCGCGGCCGCTGGGAAGGTGACACGCTGGTTGTCGAGACGACAAACTTTTCAGACAGGAACACGTTTCGCGGCGCCAGCGCGAATATGAAGCTGATCGAACGCTTCCGCCGCGTCGACGCCGAAACGCTTATCTATCAGTTCACAGTCGATGATCCGTCAACGTGGGAACGGCCGTGGACAGTGGAGATCCCCGTAACAAAGAGTCAGGGCCAGCTATTTGAATATGCCTGCCACGAAGGCAACTACGGAATGGAGGGCGCGCTCAAGGGCGCCCGCGTTGAAGAGAAGGCCGCCGAGCAGGCTCGAAAAGGATCGAAATAATGACTACACGCAAAACTTTATTCAACGTTCTGCACGTCGCATTGTTTGTCGTTGCGATGTCCACTTCGCTTTGGGCGCAGTGGCCAGACTATCCAACGCGTGGTGTTCCAAAAAAAGACGGCAAGCCCGACTTGACCGCTCCGACACCGCGTACGGCCGACGGAAAAGTCGACTTTACCGGACTCTGGGAAGCCGGTCGCGGTGGTGGAGGCGGTGGCCGCGGTGCTGCGGGCGGTGGCCGCGGAGGCGCCGGTGGCGCGGGCGGCGCAGCACCTGCAGGCGGAGCACCTGCAGGCGCAGCACCTGCAGGCGGAGCACCTGCGGGCGGAGCACCTGCTCCCGCCGGGCCGAGCAATGCGCCTCGAGCGGATGCTCCTCCGCCGGTTCAGGCAAGTCCGGACGGTACGCCTCCGCTTGCGACCTTCTTCGAGATCGGAGCAAACATCAAGGGCGGCCCGCCGTACACACCGTGGGCGAAAGAACTCCGCGACGGCCGCGCGAAAGCCAATGCGAAAGACAACCCGGACGCGCATTGCCTGCCTATCGGGTTGATGCAGCTTCACCTGCATCCACAGCCGCGAAAAATCGTTCAGACGCAGGACGTCATGATCATCATGTATGAGGCTCAGGCCGAGGTCCGCCAGGTATTCCTCGATGGCCGTCCGCTGCCGAAGAATGATCCGCAGCCGTGGTGGCGTGGTTACTCGGTCGGACGTTGGGAAGGCGATACGCTTGTCGTAGAGACAGTCGGGTTCAGAGATGATGTGTGGCTCGACGTGAACGGCAGCCCCCTGACCGAGACCGGCAAAATGACCGAACGTTTCCGGCGGCCGAATTTTGGCACTGTGGAAATCGACATCACGATCGAGGATCCGAAGTCCTACACGAAACCGTTCACAGTTCGCGTGAACCAGCGCGCCCTGCTCGATACGGATCTTATCGAGTTCGTCTGCAACGAAGGCGAAACGTCATCCAAGTATTACGACAAGTAGGTTCCGGCGTGGGGGAACCGTCCAGATGTGAAGAAGCCGCGAAGCGGTGTACCTCATTGAACGGGACGGTGGGCCCCTACGCTAATTAAAAGGAGTCCAGATATGAAGATTCGAATATGGCTCGCCACCGCCGCACTACTTACTCTCGCAGCCACGATTCCTGCTGTCGCGCATCATTCCTTCGCGGCAGAATTCGACCGATCCAAAATGGTCACTTTGACCGGAACGGTAACCAAGCTTGCGTGGGTCAACCCCCATGCGCGTTTTTATATCGACGTGAAGGATGAAGCCACCGGCAAGGTCAACAACTGGGATTGGGAACTATCCAGTCCAAATGGGTTGATGCGACGCGGCTGGACCAGGAACTCCCTCAAACAGGGCGATACGGTTACGGTCACGGGTTGGCTGGCGAAGAACGCTCCGCACGTGGCCAACGCTCAGAGCGTCACGCTTGCCAACGGCAAGAGGGTATTCGCCGGATCGTCGGCTGAAAACGAAAATCCGCAGTAATCGCGACCAATATTCAGGAGACCGAATTTCATGTCCAATCGGTTAAGAGTTTCGATCCTCGTCATGATCGTCCTTGTCAGCGTCTGCTTTGCTTTCGCTGTTTTCGCTCAGGCGCCAGCTCGCGGTCAGGCGCCCGCCGCCCCCGCGCGAGGGCAGGCACCGGCGCGCGCGGGCGCGAATGTACCGCGCATGCCTGGAGGCAAGCCGAACCTGACGGGTCTGTGGCAAACGCTCAGCACTGCAAACTGGGATCTGCGCGACCACGGCGCAATAGCCGGGCCGTTTCATCAACTCGGCGCAGTCGGCGCGACACCGGCGGGGCAGGGAGTTGTCGAAGGTGGAGACATTCCGTACAAACCCGAAGCCGCGGCGAAGCAGAGAGAGAATTTCAAGAATCGGCTGACGCTGGATCCCGAGGTCAAGTGCTTCATGCCCGGTATACCTCGCGCGACGTATATGGGATTCCCGTTCATGATCATCCAGTCGCAGGCCGATATCGCGTTTGCTTACGAGTACGCGACCGCGAATCGTGTCGTGAACATGGGCAAGCCCAAGGAAGTCGCCGTGGACACGTGGATGGGCACATCCAATGGCCGTTGGGAAGGCGACACGCTCGTTATCGAGGTCACCGGTTTGAATGGGATGAGCTGGTTCGATCGTGCCGGCAATTTCATGTCGGAGAACGTAAAGGTCACGGAACGTTACACGCTTGTCGATACGAACCGCATCACTTACGAGGCGACGATCGAGGACCCGACGATATTCACGCGGGCGTGGAAAATCAGCATGCCTCTGTATCGCCGGATGGAACGCGGCGCTCAGCTCAACGAATTCAAGTGCGTCGAATTCGCTGAAGAGTTGATGTACGGGCATCTTCGCAAGAAGTGACAGGGAGAACTGCAGTGAGTCATCGATTCGGAGACGACGAACTTCTTCGGCGGCAAAACCGGCATCGGCCTCAATGGCGGCGGCACTCCAACAAGTGACGCGCTGAAACTGACCGAAAGATTCACGCGTGTGGATCAAAACACGATCAATTACGAGATGGCCGTGAATGACCCCAAGGTATACACAGCATCATGGAAGGTCGGGTTTCCGATCACGCGTGAGCCTGGTTATCAGAACTTCGAATACGCGTGCCACGAGGGCAACAATGCGATGTTCAATTCTCTCAGCGGCGCGCGAGCCCTCGAGACGGCGGCAGAAACGAAATAGGAGACCGAGATGAAACGTTTACTTCCGGCATCGATCATGGTCGTCGTTGCAGCGAACATGGCTTTCGGTCAGGCGTCCAGAACTGCTGCGCCGGCCGCGAAAAGCTATGCGACGCCGAAGACTCCATGGGGCGATCCTGATCTGCAGGGCATATGGACAAGCGATGACTGTATCGGAACGGGTATGAACCGTGCGGCCAATCTTGGTGACAAGCTCTACTTCACCGAGCAGGAAATCGCTCAGCGCGAAGCGACGATCGCCAGACAGTCGGAGACCGACAGACAGGAATTTGCCAATCCGGACGCCCGCATCGGCACTGGTCCGCCGTCACATTGGGCGGAACGTGCGCGACGGCCGTGCCGGCAGACATCGCTTGTGGTCGAGCCGGCGAATGGACGAACGCCGGACCTGACGGCTGACGCGCGAGCCCGGCGAATTCCGGAGGGCGCGGGCAACAATAATCCGAAGGCCGATTCTCCCGAAGATTTCAGCTTCTATATCCGTTGCATCTCACGCGGTGTCACGGGATCGATCTTTCCCGTGATCTATGGCAACGGCCAGCAGATCGTGCAGTCGCCGGGATTTGTGACGATCCTCCAGGAAATGGTCCATGAGGCTCGCGTGATTCCGCTCGACGGCCGGCCGCATTCCGGTTTCAACCTCCGTTCCTACATGGGCGATGCCCGCGGCCGCTGGGAAGGCAATACGCTCGTCGTCGAAACCACGAACTTCCTCCCGAACAGAACAGGAATCGGATTGAACGGCGGAGGCACTCCAACCAGCGATGCGCTGAAACTGACCGAGAAATTCACGCGCATCGGTACCAATGAAATGAAGTATGAAGTGCTCGTCGAGGATTCGAAGACCTACGCCGCGCCCTTCAAGGTTGCATTTCCGTTAACCATGGAACCCGGATATCAGAATTTTGAATACGCGTGCCACGAGGGTAATAATGCGATGTTTAATTCCCTAAGCGGCGCGCGCGCCCAGGAAGCAGCTCAGGAGAAAAAGTAAGGTGCATGAGCGGAGCGAATGTGAGCCCGATAGGGCGAAACGATCAAGTAGGTGAAAGGAGACCCA